>FWPU01002824.1_pt1 | contig 15444 bp, 15 predicted proteins | sample 2228361 | NCBI WGS metagenome assembly FWPU01 (sample SAMEA103939777, study PRJEB20133) | metagenome
GGCGAGGGTACCTCGGAAATACAGAAGTTGGTTATAAGCCGTACGCTCCTGCAGTAAATTTGCGTATAACAAACCGCTTTTGCATATTTGCAGCCCCGAAAATCAGGAGCATGATTGTTGTACAGATAAAAGAGAACGAGTCGATTGACAAAGCGCTAAAGCGGTTTAAGAAAAAGTTTGAAAAAACCGGCATTTTGCGCGAGTTACGGGCCCGCACGGCTTACGAAAAGCCGTCGGTACGCCGGCGTAACGAGATCATCCGTGCGGCTTACCGCGAACGCCTCAAGTCCCAGCAGGAAGGCTAACCTCCAGGTTTGTTTTCAATTACCGTATTAATCCTCTCCTTACTGGGAGGATTTTTTTATCTTCGTTGCCGGAGGGAACACCATGGCCAACCCGGTAGAATCATTTTTCCGGTACCTGCAGTACGAAAAACGCACCAGCCGGCATACGCTTACCTCGTACAAAAACGACATAGGCCAACTCACTGGATTTCTTACCGAAACCTTTGAACTCGATACCCCGGCCGCTGCCGATTACGGCATGTTGCGCGCGTGGATTATCCACCTGATGGAAAGCGGCCTGAAACCCCCCTCCATTAACCGTAAGATTGCCACCCTGCGTACCTTTTACAAGTTTCTGCTGCGCGAACAGTACATCGGTAAAAATCCGATGCAGAAAATAAGAATACTGAAAACGGCCAAACGATTGCCGGCCTTTGTGCAGGAAAAAGAAATGAAGCAGGTGTTAGACCAAACCCCGTTCGGCACCGACTTTACCGCGCTGCGCGACCGGCTGGTGCTGGAACTGCTCTATGCTACTGGCATGCGGCTATCAGAACTTATTTCAATTAAGGACTCAGCAATAGATTGGCACAACGGCACTGTTAAGGTGTTGGGGAAACGAAACAAAGAGCGGGTCATTCCATTTCCTAAAACGGTGGTGCCCTTCATTCGCCGGTATGTGGATGAACGCAACAAATGTTTTGGCGTGCCTAAACACGGACATTTACTGGTTACCGAAAAAGGCGAACCGTGTTATCCGATGCTGATATACCGCATCGTGCGTCATTATCTGGGCATGGGTACTACTTCCTCCAAACGCAGTCCGCACGTACTGCGGCATACCTATGCCACGCATCTATTAAACAACGGTGCCGAGATTAACGCTGTAAAAGATCTGCTGGGCCACAGCAGCCTGGCGGCCACTCAGGTGTACACCCACAACTCAATTGAAAAGCTTAAAAAAGCTTACGAGCAGGCGCATCCGAAAGCCTGAACCCGTGGCTTTTACTTTTCGTATAATTTGTGCCGGCGGCACAAATATTATGTTTCACAATTAAAAATTGATGCCTATGAAAATCCGTGTTCAGTCCATCCACTTTACAGCAGACCGCAAGCTTATTCAGTTCATTCAGAAAAAAATAGACAAACTGCAAACCTTTTTCGGACGTGTGGTGCGAAGCGATGTGTTTTTGCGACTGAACAACGAGGGCGTGCAGAACAAAACCGTAGAAATACGACTTAAACTGCCGGGCAGCGAACTTTTTGCAACCGAAAAAGCGCGCACATTCGAAGCGGCAACTGCCCAGGCAACCGATGCCTTGCGGAACCAAATAAAAAAATTCAAAACCCGCATTAAAAACGGGCGGGTATAGACGAAACCACATGAAAAAAAGCTAACGCACCTTGGGCGCTCAGCCTTTTTTTACATAACTGCGGTTACTTCAACCTGAACTCTTTTATAATTTTCTCAACAAAGTCCAGTTTTTCCCACGGAAAGAGTTCTACCTTCATGCGCTTTTCGTTGGCTTTTCCCTTGTTAAACACCTTTTCCACTACTTCAGGGGTGCGGCCCATGTGCCCGTAGGCAGCCGTTTCGGAATAGATGGGGCTGCGCAGTCTGAAACGTTGCTCGATAAAGTAAGGGCGCATATCGAACAAACGCGACACGCGCTGGGCAATTTGGCCGTCGGGCAGATCAACCTTTGAAGTACCATAGGTGTTTACGTAAAACCCAACCGGCTCGGCCACGCCAATGGCATAGGCCACCTGTACCAGCACTTCATCGCACAGGCCGGCGGCCACCATGTTTTTAGCAATGTGCCTTGTGGCGTAAGCTGCCGAGCGGTCGACCTTCGATGGGTCTTTGCCCGAAAAGGCTCCTCCACCATGCGCTCCTTTTCCTCCATAGGTGTCTACAATAATTTTACGGCCGGTAAGGCCGGTATCGCCATGGGGTCCGCCTATAACAAACTTGCCGGTAGGGTTTATCAGGTAGCGGATGGAGTCGGTAAATAATGCCTGAATGCGTTTGGGTAATTTTTTGCGTATGCGGGGTATGAGTATCTGCCTAACATCCTGTTCTATTTTCTGCTGCATGGCCTTTTCGGTGCCAAACTCATCGTGCTGGGTAGAGAGCACTATGGTGTCGATGCGTTGCGGTTTGTTGTCATCGCTGTATTCAATGGTTACCTGCGATTTGGAGTCGGGCCGCAGGTACTTCATCTGCTTTCCTTCTTTGCGTATAGCCGCCAGCTCTTTCAGCAACAGGTGCGCTATCTCAAGCGGCAGCGGCATGTAGTTATCGGTTTCATTGGTGGCATAGCCGAACATCATGCCCTGGTCGCCGGCACCCTGGTCTTCTTTGCGCCTGCGTTCTACGCCCTGATTAATATCGGGCGACTGCTCGTGTATGGCCGAAAAGATACCACAGGAGTTGGCCTCGAACATCAGTTCGCTGCGGGTATATCCTATTCTACGAATTACTTCGCGGGCAATTTCCTGTACATCCAGGTAGGCCTCCGATTTCACTTCACCGGCCAGCACCACCTGCCCGGTAGTTACCAGGGTTTCGCAGGCTACCTTAGAGTTGGGATCGTAAGCCAGAAAATAATCAATCAACGCATCGGAAATCTGATCGGCAACTTTATCCGGGTGTCCCTCAGAAACCGACTCGGAGGTAAACAGGTAGGGCATAAGTAATGATTACGGGTATACAAGGCGGCAAAGTTAGGAGCACGCTGATTGAAAACAAACTCATGCCTGAAACAGAAACACAGCAGGCAGTTTAGGCCATGTTACGGTTTGCTTTCGCCATATCTCTACCGTTTGCATAACAATCTGCTGATCGGCCCCGGTAATATCCAGGGCCACGCACAGTCTTGTGGTTGGTAACAGGTATTTGATTAACAGTTGAAACAGCCGGTTGTTTCGATAAGGCGTTTCGATGCATATCTGCGTGCAGTTTTTTTCGGCCGATTCTTTTTCCAGTTTGCGTAAGGTGCGCACGGCAGCCTGGTGTTTTACCGGCAGGTAACCATGAAAACAAAACAACTGCCCGTTAAGCCCGCTGCTCATCAAAGCCATGATAACAGAAGAGGGCCCTACCAGCGGAATGACTTCCACACCGCATGAATGGGCACAGGCTACTGCCGCACTTCCGGGGTCGGCCACGCCCGGGCACCCCGACTCAGACAGAATACCCGCCGTACCCCCTTGTATAACAGGGGCCAGCAATGCCTTAACTTTTTCGGGTGGCGTTTCCTGCGTTAATGTTTCGAAACGCAGGTTTTCAATGGACTTTACGGTGTTAAGCGCGGCTATGTACCGCCGGGCAGTGCGTACGTTCTCTGCCAGAAAATAATCCAGCTGCGCCAACACCTTAACTGTGGCAGTGGGTATTACCTGGGTGGCGGTGTCATCGGCTATCGGCAGCGGAATGAGATAGAGTTTACCGGGCATGCAAAAAATTTTTTACAATTTGAACAAATGCTTCCGGATTTTCGGCCTGTACCCAATGGCCGGTATCAAGGGTTACCAGCTGCGCCTGGGGAAAATGTGTTTTAATCAGTTGCCGGTCATCATCCTGAACATAATCGGAACGGGCCCCGCGAACAAACAAAGCCGGCTTGTTACAAACACCTTGCTCAGGAATGGCACCGCTTATCACCGGCAGTTGCCTGTCGATTACGGGCAGGTTAACACGCCAGGTAAAGCTGCCGTCGGGCTGGCGCATCAGGTTTTTAAGCAGAAATTGCCGCACGGCCGGCTCGGGCACATGTTTGGCCAGGGCTTCATAGGCATGCCCGCGATTGGCCAGGTACTGAAGCGGTATGGATTTAAGACCAGCTACGATGTGGTCGTGCTTAATATCATACGCCCGGGGGGCGATATCAACTACAATCAGGGCATGCAAATCGTCCGGATACCGAAGGGCGTAATTCATAACCGTTTTACCGCCCATGGAATGCCCGAGCAACACCGGCTGCTCCAATTGCTGTTCTTCAATGAAGAGGCGTAGATCATCGGTAAGTTCGGAATATGAAAATGCATCGCTGTGAGGCGACTGCCCGTGGTTGCGTTGGTCTAATACAAAAACGCGGTATGCATCGGCCAGCATGCGGGCCTGAGGCAACCAGTTATCCGATGAGCCCAGCAACCCATGCAGAATGACCAAGGGCTTACCGGTGGTACCGTATTGGCGATAGAACAGTTTCATGCCTTAAAGTTCAATTCTGCACCACAAGTTTGAAAATTTTCCGAACTCTTGCGGGGCCGCTATCTTTAGGCCAATAAGTATGGAAACAAACCAGCAATCGGTTAACCCGGGCGGGCTGCCGGCACAGGGGCTAGCAGCGCGCTTCGGCACGCCCATTTATGTGTACGACGGGCACTTTATGGTGCAACAGCTTAACCGCTTAAAGCGGGCCTTTACGGTTCCGCTGCGCATTAAATATGCCATCAAGGCTCTTCCAAATATTTCGGTATTGAAATGGCTGCACAAACACGGGGCCGAAGCCGATGCCGTTTCAATTGAAGAAGTGCATCTGGCGCTGCGCGCGGGCTTTAAACCGGGTGAAATTATGTTTTCGCCCAACTGTGCCCCCTTTGACGAACTGGCCGAAGCCGCACAACTTGGTGTACAGGTCAATATCGACAATCTTCCGTTCCTTGAACAGTTTGCAAACAAATTTGCAGGCTCTATTCCTTGTTCCGTGCGGCTTAACCCGCACATCAAGGCCGGCGGCCACGAAAAGATTTCGGTAGGGCACAGCGACTCCAAGTTTGGCATTTCCATACAACAGCTTGACGAGATTCGCGATATAGCGAGGCGTTACAGCCTTATCATTAACGGCCTGCACATTCACACCGGCTCTGACATTGCCGATGTTGCCGTTTACGAGCAAATGGCGGATATTTTTTATTTGGTCATCGGTGGTTTTGAACACGTTCGGTTTCTTGACTTTGGCAGCGGTTTTAAAGTTCCTTACCGCGAGGAAGATGCAGCACTGAATATTGAAGAATTGGGGGCTACGCTGAGCAACAAGCTGTTAACCTTAATTAAAAAGATTGATCGCCCTCTGGAATTATGGGTAGAACCCGGAAAATTTCTGGTTAGCGGTGCCGGCTGGCTGCTGGCCACCTGTACGGTGGTAAAAGAAACCCCCACCCGTACGTTTGTAGGTCTGAATACCGGCCTCAACCATCTTATCCGCCCCATGATGTACGGAGCTTATCATCACATTGTAAACGTAAGCAATCCTGCCGGCCCCCAACGCACTTACACCGTGGTAGGGTACATTTGCGAGACCGATACTTTTGGAGAGAATCGGACACTGAACGAAGTGCGGCCGGGCTATATATTGGCTATTTGCAATGCGGGGGCGTACGGTCATGCCATGGCTTCCAACTACAATGCGCGGCTAAGGCCGGCCGAAGTATTGATTGCCAACGGTAAGGCCCACCTGATAAGAAGAGCCGAAACACTGGCCGACCTGCTGCACCACCAAGTAGAGGTTGAATTATAATGCATCAAACAGCGTAGGGTTGCTGGTTGGCCTGAAGGCTTTTGCGTTGTAATCGGGCAGGGTACGTCCGGCAAAGTATTTTCTTCGAGCCAGTTTAACGGTTTGGTTAATCATTTCCGCCCAGTGGCCCTCGCCAGCCAGCCTTCTGCCCGGCTGGTGGTCGTACACCGTTCCTTTGTGCAAGGATTTAATCTGGTTCCATACCTTATCAAAACGCTCCGGCAGGTGCCGTCGCAGCCAGGCTGCAAACACATCGCCAATGCTTCCGTTCAGGCGAATCACCGTATAGCCCATCCATCGAGCCCCATGTTGTGCAGCGGCTTCGGCAATCGCAAAAATTTCATGGTCATTCAGTGCGGGTATTACAGGCGCTACCATAACGCCTACCGGTATGCCGGCATTCGACAGTTCGCTTATGGTTTGCAACCGCATACGGGTCGTGGCCGTACGCGGCTCCAGGTTTCTGCGCAACTCTTCGTTTAAAGTGGTAACCGAAATGTACACGCGCACCAGTTGCTGCTGTGCCATTTTTTCCAGAATATCCGCATCGCGCAGAATAAGGCGGTTTTTGGTAATGATGCTCACCGGGTTGCGATAGCGCCACAGCACTTCCAGCAAAGCCCGTGTTATCTTCATTTTTCGTTCCAGCGGCTGGTAACAATCTGTATTTCCCGATAAGGCTATGGGTGCCGGCTTCCAGCTTGGACGCCGAAGGAACTGTTCCAGTAAAGCCGGCGCATTTTGTTTAACCATAATTTTGGTTTCAAAGTCCAGGCCGGAACTCAGCCCATAGTATTCATGGGTAGTGCGCGCGTAACAATATGCGCAGCCGTGCTCGCACCCCTGATACGGATTAACCGAATACATGATGCCCAGATCGGGACTGTTTACAGGGTTCACTATCGTGCGGGCCTGTTCTGTCAATACCTGGGTGCGGGGCTGCACCTCCTCATCTTCATCCAGCCCTTCGGCATGCTCCTTGACATATGCCTGCAGCCGGAAGCGGCTCTGCGGGTTGTGCTGCGCACCTCTTAACGGTTTGGTGGTTTTGTCGGTCATGAAGTAAATTTCGGTTTGTTTTGGTTTTCTGCACACCAGGCTGCCCCGGCCCGACAGACATTGACAGTTTTTGAATGCTTCCTTACCAACCTACACCCGTTCAGGAACTGCGCGACCCGTTATTCGATCGGGCAGGAGTGCGGGTGCTTATTAAACGTGAAGACCTTAACCATCCGCTCGTTGCCGGCAACAAGTGGTGGAAACTGAAGTACAACCTTGAAGCAGCAAAGCGCCTTGGCCACAAAACCTTGCTCACGTTTGGCGGAGCTTATTCCAACCATATTGCGGCCACGGCTGCGGCGGCCCGAACACTGGGTTTTAACTGCATAGGCCTGATACGGGGCGAAGAAACCCTGCCGCTCAACCCGGTGCTGGCGTTTGCCCGCCAGTGCGGCATGCTGCTGCATTATGTTGCCAGAGCAGACTACCGAAAAAAACATGAGCCCGCCTTTGCTGATGCTTTGCACGGAAAGTTTGGTGATTTTTATCTGATTCCGGAAGGAGGCACCAACGCCCTTGGCGTGAAGGGTGCAAGCGAACTGGTCGCCATGTTACCCACTGATTTGACTACCCTGTGTTGTGCCGTTGCTACCGGAGGGACCCTGGCCGGGCTAATTAACGGCCTGGACGGCACAAAAGAAGTAATTGGTTTTGCGGTGTTAAAAGGCGCCTCTTTTCTGGAGCAGACGGTAAGCCACTACCTGAACAAACCCTACGACAACTGGCGGATAAATTACAACTGGCATCACGGCGGTTTTGCGCGCATGCCTGAAGAGCTATACGCTTTTATTTATAATTTTCAGGCTCAATACGGTATTAAGCCAGATGGCGTGTATATGGCTAAACTGCTTCGGGGTGTTACCGAAGAAATAAAACTCGGCTCTTTTAAAAGGGGTAGCACTTTACTTATCCTGCATACCGGTGGTACAAATGTCAGTTAAACACGTTTTCTTTCTCTAAGCCAGCCAGTAAGCGCCCAGCGGGTGCTTTCTTGTACAACGGTCTGACCCTCGGCTGCACGGTTTACTTTCTCTACGGTAAAAAAAGCAGTAGGTAATTTTTCTTTAAGCCACAACAACAACTCATCCAGATTTTCGCGGGGTAAAACGGTAAATATCAGATTTTCCGGTCCTTCCAGCCCCTCGGTTTGCACACGGGTATAGCGGTAATCCTTGTTTTTTAAATAACCTGTAAGGTCGGTTACATCTTTACGGGTTATTATACGCACGATTACTTTACCATAGGCAATTTGTTCTTCAATAAGCATACCCCCACTAGAATGCCTGCAGCAAACCCGGCCGGATAAGCGATGTAGCAAACCCAGTTGTCCAAATGTTCAAAAATCTGCCGGATGGCCATGAGCCAGATAAACGATTCGAAAAAGCCCAGAAAGGTGGCCGTAAGTTTACGCCCCCCTAAAACATAAATAATCCGTATGGTGTTGATAGATACATCCATTATACGGGCAAGGAAAATAAGGAAAGGAAGCACCAGATAACTAAAAACTGTGGTTGATAAACCCAAGGTATCGATGAAGAAGGTTTCCATAATAACAGGCAAAAGGGCGGGCAGGACAAATTATTATTAACCAAACAAATCGCGAAATACTTCAATTAATTTTCCAAAAGGTTTAACTTCCAGTTGCCCTTCTTTTAAGTTTCCGTTTTTAAGGCTAAAGCGCGATACGTACATCTTTTCAAAACCCAGCCGTGCGGCTTCGGCCAGGCGTTGTTCCATCCGGTTTACTGCCCGTAGTTCTCCCCCAAGGCCCACTTCGGCAGCAAAACAGTACTTTTCCGGTACGGGCAACTCTTCCAACGATGAGACCAGCGAAACACACAATGATAAATCGAGGGCAGGGTCTTCCATTTTAAGGCCCCCGGCCAGGTTTACAAACACATCCTGTTGGGCCATGCGGAAACCGCAACGCTTCTCCAAAACAGCCAGCAGCATGTTGAGCCGCTTATGGTCAATGCCGGTACTGCTGCGTTGCGGCGTACCGTACGAAGCCGGGCTTACCAGCGATTGCACTTCAATAAGCAGCGGGCGGTTGCCTTCCAGCGTGGCGGCTATGGTAGTGCCGCTAACCGGTCCGTCTTTTTGCGAGATTAAGATTTCTGACGGATTGGAAACTTCACGCAAGCCGGTGTGGCGCATTTCGTAAATGCCGAGTTCGGAAGTGCTGCCAAACCGGTTTTTGGTAGTGCGCAGGATGCGGTATGCCAGGTGTTGGTCGCCTTCGAACTGCAGCACCGTATCCACCATGTGTTCCAGTACTTTGGGGCCTGCCAGCGTGCCGTCTTTGGTAATGTGGCCGATAAGCATGACTGGCGTTGCCGTTTCCTTAGCATACCGCATCAGTTCAGCTGTGCACTGGCGTACCTGGGCAATGCTGCCGGCAGCCGAGTCGAGCAGATCGGAATACAGGGTTTGTATTGAGTCGATAATGAGCAGGCCGGGGGCCAGCTCGCGTGCAGCTTTTAAGATGGTCTGTGTTTGCGTTTCGGTAAAAATATGCACAGCCTGTTCGGTTTTTCCTGCCAGCAGGCGGCTGGCCCGCATCTTTATCTGTTGCCCGCTCTCCTCTCCCGAAACATACAGTACTTTAACTCCGGTAAAACCCAGAGCCAACTGCAGCAACAGGGTTGATTTACCTATGCCCGGCTCACCGCCAATAAGCACGAGCGAGCCCGGCACAATGCCTCCGCCCAATACGCGGTTCAACTCCTGGTCGGGCGTAAGGATACGATACTGACCTGCCGAATCGATTTCATGTAAAAGTACCGGCCTGGTGGCAGCACCCTGCGTTACCTTACGAGGTGTTTCGGCCACTACCTCTTCCACAAAAGTATTCCATTGGTGGCAGGCCGGGCAACGGCCCATCCACTTGGGCGACTCGTGGCCGCAGTGTTGGCAGAAGAATAAGACTTTGGTTTTTGCCATTTAGAAATTTCTAAAATGATCAATAAAGTTTACATTGCGTTATGCAGCGGCAACGCAATAGCTGTTGCTCATCCCTAAACCTAATTTACGTTTTGTTATGAAAAATCTTTTGGCTGCGTTTTTCATGGCAATGATATGCCTTGGCGCCCATTCGCAAAAACCCCCGATTAAATTCGGGCAAATTCCGATGGAAGACATGACCATGACTGTCTATCCGAAGGATTCCTCTGCAGTTGCGGTAATTCTTGCCGACTATGGCCATGCCTACATCAACATTTCTTCGGTAAAGCCTTCTCTGATTTTTGAGCGCCATGTCAGAATCAAGATTCTCAAAAAAGAGGGGCTGCAATGGGCCGACGCTTCTATTCCTGTTTTCCATGATGGCGCCATCGAAGAGCGTGTCTCCGGTTTAAAAGCCTCCACTTATAACCTGGAAGGCGGTAAAATTACAGAAACCAAATTATCGAAAGATGGAACGTTTAAAGAAAAGTTCAACCGCTACATCAATCTGGTGAAGTTTACGCTACCCAGTGTGCGCGAAGGGTCGGTTTTGGAATATTCCTATACGATCAATTCCGATTTTCTGTCCAACTTTCCGAATTGGCAATTCCAATACAAAATTCCTGTGCGCTGGTCGGAGTACTGGGCCAGCATACCGGATTTCTTTACTATGGAGAAATATATGCAGGGATACATACCTGTTAACGTGTACGAAGTTAAAGACAGGCCGAACACAAACTACTCAGACAAGGTTCATCATTGGGTTATCCAGCATGTGCCTGCCTTTAAAGAAGAGCCCTTTAACGTTCACCATCCACGCACAAGACCGGGCAACGCTTTCGGTATACAAAGCCCTTACCATTTTAAATGATAATGGAAAGGATTACGCCACTGAAGTTTTGGGATATGATAAACTCAGTAAGATAACTTCTTTTAAGGGAGCCTCCTATGATCCTGCCGGTAAACTTATCCGAAGGCTCAAATCATCTGAGATCTACGACCAAAGCGCTTTCGATGGCTTCAGCCTGTACAGCGACAACCGGTTAAAAGCTGCCCAACTCGGTCATGGCTCCTATCCTTACACCGTGGTATTCGAATACGAAATCGAGTACAGATACCTGTTTATGATTCCTAACTTTAGGATTATTCCGGCTCAAAAAGTTGCCGTTGAAAAATCGCAGTTTCAGATTCACTATCCGCCCTCGTTAAAACCTAAATATAAAGTCTGCAATTTCAATGCAGCTCCTGATGAGTCCACTCAGCCCGATGGTAAAGGAACATTAACCTGGCGCTTTGAAAATCTAAAGGCTATGCGTATGGAACTCTACGGCCCGCCCATTCAGGAAACGTTGCCTTACATTATGGTGGCTCCTGTGCAGTTCGAATTCGACGGTTATAAGGGTTCAACCGAATCGTGGGATGAGTTTGGGAAGTGGATAGTTTCTCTTAACAAAGGCAGGAATCAACTGCCTGAAGAAGCAAAGGCAAAAGTGCTGCAATTAACTGCCCACCTTAAAACTGAGGAAGAAAAAATCAAGGCTGTTTATGAATACCTGCAAAACCGTACACGATACGTAAGCATTCAATTGGGCATAGGGGGCTTTCAGCCATTCGAAGCATCGGTTGTTGAGAAAACAGGTTATGGCGATTGCAAAGCGCTGTCTAACTACATGGTAGCCATGCTCGAAACTATCGGAATACCGGCCCATTACACCCTGGTACGCGCCGGCCGCGATGCACCCCCCTTGCAAACCGATTTTCCGTCATCACAATTCAACCATGTTGTTGTTTGCGTCCCCCTAACAGCCGATACGATTTGGCTGGAGTGTACCAGTCAAACCAATCCGTTTGGTTATGCCGGTACTTTTACCGGTGATCGCAAGGCTCTGGCTATTACAGATAACGGAGCCAGGTTGGTTAATACCCCTGTTTACACAGCCGATGATAATGTGCAATCGAGAACAGCCACTGTTGTAGTTGATGGCTCCGGCAATGCCGCGTCAAAAATCAGAACAACTTACCGTGGTCTTCAATCTGAGAATGATGGATTAAATTTCATTATAGGGCAACCTGATAAGGAAAAGAAGTGGATTCAAAATCATACCACAATCCCAAACTTCTCAATCAACTCATTTACCGTGTCTGAAATTAAGGAGCGCATCCCTTCCGTGATTGTTACCCTCGACCTTACCCTGAGCCGGTACGCTTCAGTGAGCGGGAAACGTCTTTTTCTTACACCTAACCTGATGAACCGTTCAACTTTTTTACCCGAAAAGAATGACAATCGCAAAACGAAGATCGTAATAAAGACATCCTACATCGATTTGGATACCATACGCTACCGCATGCCCGAAGGGCTATATCCTGAGTTTCTTCCTGAGTCCATTCATCTTAAATCAAGGTTTGGAGAGTATCAGGCAACCGTAACCATTGACGCAGGAGATGTTGTTTACATTAGAAAGATGCGCATTGAAAAAGGGGAGTATCGGGCAGAAGCCTATAACGAACTGGTTGAGTTTTACAGAAGCATTAACAAATCCGATAACATGAAAATTGTTTTCCTGAACAAAACGTAATTACCGTATTGGCGCATTTGCCTCTTTGGCCATTACGTTATACACCAGCCGGTCGGCCAATGACGGCCACCATTTGTTTAACCATACGGCCATTTTACCCTGAGTGGTGAGAATAAGTGTGCGTTTCCGTTTTACCGTTGCGCGGTAAATATGCCGGGCACAGGCTTCGGCTGTCATCATCTTTTGTTCGTTGCGCGGAGATTCGCCCTGTGCGCCACCGTCGTGGGTCAACGCACGTTTGCGGATGTTGGAAGCCGTAAAACCAGGACAGACCGTTAAAACATGTACCCCCGAATACAACAGTTCGGTGCGCAGCACTTCCAGAAATCCGTTCAGGGCAAATTTAGATGCCGAATACCCTGTGCGTCCGGGCAAACCGCGATAGCCGGCAACAGACGATATGCCTACAATTGAACCTTTGTTCTTCTTAATTTCCGGCAGGCAGTATTTGGTTGCATACAACGCCCCGTAAAAATTTATATCCATAACCTGTTTTACCACAGCCAGAGTGGTTTCTTCAAAAAGTGCACGCATGGTTATTCCGGCGTTGTTAATCAGTATGTCAATGGTTCCGTACCGTTTTACCGCCTCTTCGGCCATCTTCCGGTTATCTTCTTCCCGGCTTACATCGGCCTGCAATCCTGCCGCGGCTATCCCGGCTGCTTTCAGCCCGGCAACTGTAGCCTCCAGCTCGGCAGCATTTCGGCCGGTAATCAGTATTTTTGAGCCATGCCGGCCAAATTCAAAAGCCAGGGCTTTTCCGATGCCCGATGTTCCGCCGGTAATCACCACCACTTTATCCTGCATAGCTTTTTAGCTTTGTCTTAAACATGTAAAAATAGCAAGACTTACTAACTTTCATTGGCCATGTTTTTGCTGCGACTGTTATCTTATTTACCCCTGCGGTTGCTCTATGGGTTTGCTGATGTGTTGTACGGAGTAACCTATTACCTGGTGGGTTACCGCAAGCGATTGGTGATGCAGAATCTGCGACAGTCGTTTACCGAAAAGAGTGAGGAGGAAATACGCACCATTGCCCGACAATTTTATCGCCATCTGTGCGATTTTGCCGTAGAAACCCTGAAGTTGCTTTCCATGCCCGAGGCTGAACTTAGCCGGCGCATAACCTTTACCAATCCCGAAATGCTTTCCCAACACATCCGGGCCAGGCAGTCGGTATTGGTGCTCGCTTCGCATACTTTTAACTGGGAGTGGCTTTTGACTGCGGCCAGCGTACAACTTCCTGCCCAGTTGGATTTTGTGTACCAGGCGCAGCGCAACAATTTGGCCAATCGGTACTCGCTGGCAGGCAGGTGCAGGTTCGGGGCTTATCCCATTGAGCGGTTCAGGGTAGGCCGCGAAAATTTAGCCCGCAAAAATCTTACCCGCATACTGGCCGTGGTGGCCGACCAATACCCCGGCCTGGGACAAGACAAAAAAATACTGGTTAATTTTTTAGGAAGAGAAACCGCTTTCTTTATGGCTCCTCAAACGTTGGCCAACGGTACGGGGTATCCGGTATATTATGCATGCATGCGGAAAAAGGCACGGGGGTATTACACCGTGCATTTTGAATATTTAGGTCAGCCCCCTTTTACCGGGGATGACAGCGGACTGATTCACCGTTATGCCGCCGCCGTGGAACGGCTTATTCGCGAACGGCCTGCCGAATGGTTGTGGTCGCATAACCGTTGGAAAACGCGCCACCTTACGACAGCATCTGCAACACATCTTCACGCGTAAGTTGCTTCATAATGCTTTCTTCGGTAGGGATAAGTTCGGCTGTGAGTTTTAGTTTTTTTTGTTGCAACAAAAGAATTTTTTCCTCAACCGTATTTCGGGTTATAAACTTATAGGTAAATACCTTTTGTTTTTGTCCGATGCGGTAGGCGCGATCCACCGCCTGGGCTTCTACTGCCGGATTCCACCAGGGGTCTAGCAAAAACACATAGTCGGCCTGTGTAAGGTTTAAACCCAGGCCACCCGCCTTAATGGAAATTAAAAACACGCGCACATCCGGGTTGGTATTGAATTTTTCTACTTGCTCACGGCGGTCCAGGCTGGCGCCATCCAGATAGGCAAAATCTATTTTCTGGCGCTTTAAATGCTGACGGATAAGGTTCAGGTGCTTTACAAACTGGCTAAACACCAGTACCTTGTGGCCTTCTAACAAGGCGTTTTGCAGCATGTGTGTTATATCTTCCAGTTTGCCCGAATCGCCCGCATACGAGGGCTCGAGCATGCGCGGGTGATTGGCCAGCTGCCTAAGTTTGGTTAGTCCTTCTAATATAGTAAACCGGCTGTTGCCTATTCCTTCGCGGTCAATCAAATCCAGTATCTTACCGCGATAGTATGATTTTACCTCTTCGTATTTTTTTGCCTGTTCGGGCGTCATCTCTGAGTAATGGATGTACTCTGCTTTTTCAGGGAGTTCAGTAAGTACCTGCGACTTATGCCTGCGCAACACAAAGGGTTTTATTATGGCATGAAGTTTTTTGCTGCGCAGTTCATCGTTTTTCTTTTCTATGGGCACCTGAAACTCTTGCCTGAAATAACTTTGCGTACCCAACAGGCCAGGGTTGATGAACGTCATCTGCGACCATAAATCCATGGTGGTGTTCTCTAATGGTGTGCCCGTTAAAGTTAACCGGTAGCGCGATTTGAGTTCGCGAACAGCGCGGGCTATATTGGATGAGGGGTTTTTAATAACCTGCGACTCATCCAGTATAATGTAGTGGAAGTAAAATTGCTTGAGCAGCTCAATATCGAGCCGTGCAATGCCGTATGAGGTGAGCACCACATCGTATTCTCTAAACCGGCTGATGTCTTTGTTGCGTTGTGTGCCGGTAAAATTAAGCACCCGTAATTCAGGAGTAAACCTTGAAGCCTCAAGCTGCCAGTTGTAGATGAGCGATGTGGGCATTATGACCAGCGAGGTACCGTTACCAGCTTCCTTTTGTGATTGCAGCAACGCTAAAGCCTGAATGGTTTTTCCCAAGCCCATGTCATCGGCCAGGCAGCCACCCAGCCGGTATTCGTTTAAAAAGCGCAGCCAGT
>FWPU01009418.1_pt1 | contig 15441 bp, 12 predicted proteins | sample 2228361 | NCBI WGS metagenome assembly FWPU01 (sample SAMEA103939777, study PRJEB20133) | metagenome
CGTGTAGTGCCAAACTCCCGCGTGTGCGCTCCAACTGTCTGAAATCATGAGAGTCGCCAGACGAAACTGTCGAAAATGAGTCAGAACCCCGCGATGCGCGCGACCGTGCCGCTGCCCACGTTGGTGACCCAGACGGCCCCGTCGGCCACCGCCGCCCGCAGCGGCTGCTTGCCCACCGGGATGGGCGGCTGGAGCACCTCGCCGGTGGCGGCGTTCACCCGCCAGATGAGGCCGCCCAGGTAGTCGGTCACCCAGACCTCGTCGCCGACGGTGGCCACCCCGGCCGCGCTGCGGCCGATGGCGATCGTGTCCAGGCCCACGCCGGCCTCCTGCACGCGCGTGACGCTGGCGGACTGGCTGGCGATCCACACCCCGTGGGGGCTGGTTGTCACCGCGCTCGGCCCCTGGCCCACCGGCATGGGCAGGCCGGCCACCTGGTTGGTGCGCGGGTCGATCCGCCACAGGAGGCTGTCCTTGAAGCCCGCCACCCAGACGCCGGTGCGCCCCACGGCCACGCCGATGGGCTCGGCGGCGACGGGGATGGTGGCCACGACCTGGCGGGTGCGGGCGTCGATCCGCGTCACGGTGCCGCTGGACGAGCTCGTGACCCAGACGCTGCCGAAGCCGACGGCCACGTCCACGGGCCCCCGCGGCACCTTGATCGGCTGGCCGCGGACCTCGTCAGCTTTCAGGTCGATCGTCCACACCTCGTCCGAGCCGTTGGCGGCCACCCAGACCGCCCCCTCCCCGACCGCCAGCCCCACCGGGCGCACGCCCACGTTGTAGCGCTTGACGACCACATTGCGCTGGGGGTCGATGCGCGCCACGGTGTTGCTGTTCAGCTCGGCGACCCACACCGCCTGCTCGGTGGCCGCGATGCCCTGAGGATCTTTCACCGCCACGCTGGCCACGACGGCCGGCCGCCCGAGCTGCGCGAACTGCAGGCTGGCCAGGAACGGCTCGCCCTCGGTGCGCAGCGGGGAGGCCTCCTGGTTCCGGGGCCGCCGCTCGCTGTAGGAGAGGTTGACTGCCAGGGTGGGCGCCTGGGGGTGCAGGCAGATGGCGTGGTGCAGGCTGAGCAGGAAGACCGTGTTGGGGAACCCGGGCACGCCGCGATCCTCCACCTCGGCGTCGTAGCGCTGGCAGCCGGCCGCGGGCCCCGGGCCGGAGCGGAACTGCAGGAGCCGGAAGCGCCCGCCCTGCAGCTCGGCCTGCCGCCTGGCGATGATCGAGCGCATCAGCTGCTCCGGCGACTGGAAGGCCACGTCGAGGTTGGCGACGGCCACGCTGGCCCAGATGGCTCCGCCCGGCTGCTGGCCCGGGGCCTCCCGGACGAAGGAGGCCACCGTCTGCCACACCTCGTCCGGCGTGGCGGCGGAGGTCGCGTACCAGCCCTCGCCCCGGGGCGGGAGGACGGAGAACCCGCTGAACTGCAGGCGCTGGTCCGGGCCCGTCACGGAGACCAGGTCCTCCGACGCCGTCGCGCAGCCGGCCAGCAGCACCGCGCACGTCCAGAGCGCTCGAATCACCGCAGAGCGAATCACGGCTGTCCTCCCCTCAATCGGGCCCGCCCTCGCACCGCTTCAGGAGCGCCTGGAGCTTCGGCTCCAGCGCCTCGCGCAGCCCCCGCTCCGAGACCGCCGCCCGCTCGTCCACGTCGAGCACGACCACCTTGCGAGCGTGGCGCGGCCACCGGGCCCGGATCACTTCCCGGTGCGCCGGCTCCATGACCGCCACCAGGTCGGCCCACGCCAGCACCCGGGTCGTCAACCGCTGCGGGGCGTATGCGGCCGTCCCGGCCGCCCGGACGGGATGGCGCCCGTCCGGCCCCTGCAGCTCGTGGAAGAGCGCGGCGGCCAGGGGGCTCCGGACGCGGTTCTCGGTGCAGACAAAGAGCACGTTCATCGTCCCGCCGTCAATTCCTTGAAGAGGTCGTAATACCTTTGTACCTGCACGGGGCGGTCGAACGCCAGCGCAGCGCGTCGAGCCCGCTCCCCCATGCGCCGGGCCAGGGTCCGGTCGTAGTGCAGGCGCAGGAGGGCGTCCGCCAGCTCCCCGGGCTTGCCCGGCGCGACCACCAGGCCACAGCCGTGGGCCCGGGCCACCGCCGCCGGCTCGACTGGACGGGTCAAGGACGTCCCGGAGGCACGGCGCCTTCTGGAGCGGCTGGGGAAGCAGGTTCACCACGCGAGCGGGCCGCGAGGGGCTCCAGCAGCCGGAGGTACGTGGAGGCCTTTGCGCGGCGCTGGTAGTGCCGCTCCACGAATGTCCGGCCCTGCTCGCCCAGCATCGTGCACAGACCTGGGTTGTCGTGCAGCGTCTCGACCGCGCGGGCCAGGGCCGAGGGGTCGCCCGCCGGCACCGCGACGCCGGCCCGGGCGTCTTCGAGGATCTTGCGCGCCTGTCCGTCCACCGCAAGGATCACCGGTCTGCCACAGGCCATGAACTCGAGCATCTTGGACGGGATGACGGTGGTGAAGAGCTCCGCCTGGCGCAGCACCACGAGACAGGCATCCGAAGCGCGAATGAACTCCGGCACCCGGCGGCGTGGCTGCTCGCCCAGAAGGCGCACGTTGACCAGTTCCCGCGCACGGACCTGCGCCTCGATCCTCAGGCGATCGGCGCCTTCTCCGACGAGCAAGAAGACGACCGCCGGAAAGGAGGCCTGGAGGCGCGCTGCCGCCTCGACAACCACGTCGAGACCATGGGCGTATCCGAGGGTGCCGATGTAGGAGACCACGAATCGCCCGTCCAGGCCGAGCTCGCTCCTGACCGCACTGCCATCGGCGCCCGGGTTGAAAATGTCGGTCTCGACCCCGTTCTCGATGACCTGGATCTTCTCGGGCGGCAAGCCGCGCCGGCTGACCAGGTTCTCCTTGAAGGCGTCGGTGACCACCACGATGCAGTCGGCATGCCGATAGAGGAGCATGGCGAGACGGTCGAGGATCCTGACGAGAGACGAGCGGTCGGACCCGATGCCGGACGCTACCAGCGACTCCGGCCACAGATCCCGCACTTCGAAAACGAAGGGACACCGTTTCACGCGGCTGATGAGCCAGCCCGCCAGCGCGGAAAGGAGCTGGGGAGAGGTGCCGATAACGATGTCCGGCCGGCCGAGGAACAAGCCGCGAAGGCAGGCCGAGAAGAAGAAAGACGCATAGTTGAGCATTCGCTCCCGCGGCGACCGGTTGGGCGCAGGGTAAAGCCACGTGCGCACGACCTCGACGCCATCGAGCGTCTCTCGTGCCATGCCCCGCCGCCACGCGCTCCGATACTCGGGCGGCACCACGCCCGTCGGGTGATTGGGGAAGCCAGTGAGAACGGTGACCCGGTGCCCAGCCGCCGCCCAGTGGCGCGACAGCTCGTACACACGCGCCGCGGGTGCGCCCATCTCCGGCGGGAAGTACTGACTGACATAGAGGATGCGCATGCCTCAATAGTAAAGAAGCTTGAAAATCGCCTTCCCGATGAGCGCGCGGCGACGCTTTGCGGGATCGCGGTCGTAAGCGTCCCATCGCTGGGCGAACTCGAGAAACTTGGCCTTCCCGGTAAGGCGGTGCATCACCTGCAGCTGCACCACGTGCAGGCGATGGTAGAAGGGGCTGGCCAGCATCGGAAGGCGGGTGGGGCTCAACTCGTAGAGGGACCAGTAGCCGACATCGTACCGGTGGAGATGCGCGCACAGCGTACCGACGGCGGCATCGAACAGCTCTCGCGCCACGCGGTCACCCGTGCCCAGCGCGTAGTCGTACACACCCCACGACGCCCAGAGGAAGCCGTTCAGGATGTGGCTCGGAGGGTCGACGAGATACTCCTCCAGCCATATCTCTCCACCGTCGGCCCGCCTGCTGACGCCGCCCTTGCTGACATCCAGCAGGAAAGCCTGGAAGGCGCGCTCTGCTGCCTCCAGGTACTCGGACCGGTGTGTCGCCTTGAAGGCGCGGATCAGGAGTGACACTCCTTGCCCCTGAGCCAGAGCCGAGTACCATGGAGCGCGAAGACGATTGCGGTATTCCCAGTCGAAGTGGTGATGCCAGACGGCAACCCCGTAGTGGTTGGTCTCCAGGTTGGACACCAGCCAGTCGGCGGCCGCCAGCCATCGCTTGCGATGCTCCTCCTGGCCAGTTCCACAGAAAAGGTTGAAGTTTGCCAGGCCCCACTGGGCCACGGCGATCGGGTTGTATTGCAGCCCGATCGCGCCGCGGTAATGCAGCAGCGGTATCCCGGCCGAGTCGTACGGGCCTGGGTACTCGGCCTTGGCACGAAAGGTCATCCAGTACTCGCCGAGCTCACCTGGTCTCGCCGACTCGTTGATCTCGGGCACCTCGTGCCAGAACGTGAGCTGGCTGGGTCGCCGCAGGACGTAGGCCGAGACGACGCGGCGGTAGTAGTTCAGGCGGTTGAACACCGCCAGTCCTCCAGCGCGTCGGCGATCCGCTCGGCGGCCTTGCCGTCCCACAGGGGAGGCACACGTCCCGGCGGGCGGCGGCCCTCGAGGATGGCCCGCACTTCTTCTGGGAGACGCTCCGGCTGCCCCCCTACGAGGATGTTGGTCCCCCATGAGACCGTCACCGGGCGCTCGGTGCTGTCGCGAAGCGTCAGACACGGCACGCCGAGGAAGGTCGTTTCTTCCTGGATCCCTCCGGAGTCCGTGATCACCACCGTCGCCTTCCGCTGCAGCGCCAGGCACTGCAGGTAAGGCAGCGGCGGGAGGAGCCGCACGGTCTGTGTCGCAGGGTGCGCACCCATGGCTTCCATCCGGCGGCGTGTCCGTGGGTGCACAGCGAACAGCACCGGGAGATGCTCGCCGACCTCGTCCAGGGCGTTCAGGATGCGCCGGAGCATCTCCGGGTCATCCACGTTCGACGGACGGTGGAGCGTGACGAACGCGTACCGCGCAAAGCCCGTGACTTCCGCCGGCGGCGCGGCTCTTGGCAACAGCCGGACGAGCGTGTCGATCATCACGTTGCCGACGAACCGCACCCGCGATTCAGGAACCCCTTCCCGATGCAGGTTCTCGTTGGCGTCGTGCGAGGGGGTGAAGAGCAGGTCGGCCACGGCATCCGTCAGGCGCCGGTTCAGCTCCTCGGGCATCGTGCGATCGAACGACCGGAGGCCCGCCTCGACGTGACCGACCGCCATCTGCAGCTTCGCGGCGACCAGCGCGCCGGCCAGGGTCGAGTTGACATCGCCGTACACGAGGACGACGTCCGGACGCAGGTCACGCAGGACAGGCTCGAGCCGGAGCATGACGGCCGCGGTCTGCTCGGCGTGGCTGCCGGAACCGACCCCCAGATCGATGTCAGGCGGCGGAAGATCGAGTTCCTCGAAGAACACCGCCGACATCTCGGCGTCGTAGTGCTGGCCTGTATGCACGACAGTCTGGCGCACCCGGGCCCGGTCCGTAAGCGCCCGGAATACCGGCGCGAGCTTCATGAAGTTCGGCCTGGCACCGACCACGTGAAGCACGTGCATGGACGGATCGCTCACGACGAACGCAGGCGCCGCGCGAGGTCCAGTGTGACGCGCATCACCTCGAACATCTCCTCGGGGGGAATCGGCGGCGGTCCGCCGGCCCGGACCGCGGCCAGGAAGGCCTCGACGCAGGCGCGATGCCCCTTGTCCTGACGCCAGAGCCGGCGTCGGCTGCCCGGCGGCCATCCGAAGGCACGCAGGCGGCGGAAGTTGTCGAGCTGCAACACGCGGCCGCCGGCAAAGATTTCGACCCGCTCCTTCGGGAAGCGCCGATGCCCGCTGGCCAGATAGTGCACCGTGCCGACGGAACCGTCGCCGAAGCGGAGGGTCAGCGTCAAATCTGGGTCGAGAGACGCGGCGCCCTTGGTGGCCACGCCCTCGGCGCCGGTGATCCGATGGCCGACGAGAAAGCGGAGCAGGTCCACGAAATGACATCCCTCCGCGACCAGGCGGCCACCGCCCAGCACCGGATCGAGCACCCAGTGCCCCGGGGGCAGCGCCCCCGCGTTGACGGTCACGACGCAGGCTCGGGGACCGGTCACTCCTTCGAGGAGGCGCTTCATGCGCCGGACGAGGGGCGAGAAGCGCCGGTTGAACCCGACCATGAGAACGGGCCCGCTCACTCGCTCGCGCCATGTCTGCTCGATGGCTCCGAGCTCCTCCAGCGTCAGACAGAGGGGCTTCTCGACGAAGACGTGCTTGCCGGCCTCGAGCGCCACCCGCGCGTACCGCGCATGACTGTCGTGACGGGTGGCGATCACCACCGTGTTGACCTCGGGGGCGCCGAGCGCCGCCTCCGCATCGGTGCTGGCGAGCTCGAAGCCGAAGCGCCGGCCGGCGTGCGCGGCGGTGACTCCCGTTGCCGAGACCACCGTCCTGAGCCGCACGCCCGCCTCGCGGAGCGCCGGGAGAAGGGCCCGTTGCGCGTGGACGCCTGCACCCAGCATCGCCACCGAGACGGCATCCAACCCCGGTCCTGGTTGAGGAAGTCGGACCACGCGGGGCGGCAGGTCAGCCGCTGCGGCTGCCGACGAGCGAGGATAGGTCAGCAGGATGCCGAGCGCCTGCCGATCCGTCTGCAGCAGCGCATAGGCTCGCTCGGCCTCCTCGATCGGCACGCGGTGGGTGATCAGGGGTCCTACTTCGAGCCGCCCCTCCGCCAGAAGATCCAGCACGGCCTCGAAGTTCCGCTGCGCCGTCCAGCGCACGAGGCCGAAGGGGTAGTCGTGGCCTCGCTCCTCGTAATTCGGGTCGTAGCGGCCAGGCCCGTACGAGCAGGAGACCTGGAAGGTGAGTTCCTTCCTGTAGAACTCGTCGCGGGAGAGTTCCAGCCCGGCCACGCCCACGAGGACGATGCGTCCCCGCTGGCGGCACATCCGCGCGGCCTGCCGGACGGGGTCAGGGCTCTGCGTGGCCGTCGCGATCAGGACCGCGTCCATCCCCCGGCCTTGCGAGAACGCCTCGGCCGCCGCCACCGGATCCTCTCCGGCCGGCAGATCCACCGTATCGGCTCCCAAGCGTCGGGCTGCGTCCAGCCGCTGGGGCACCAGGTCGAGCCCCAGGACCCGGCACCCATGGGCCCGCAGGAGCTGCACCGCCAGGAGCCCGACGAGCCCCAGACCGACGACTGCCACGCGCTCGCCCAGCGTCGGCTGGAGCAGGCGCATGCTCTCGAGAGCGATAGCCCCGAGCACCGTGAAGGCCGCCGCCTCGTCCGGCACCTCCTCCGGCACCTTCGCACACAGGAGCGCCGGCACCGAGACGACCTCGGCGTGCCACCCGTTCGAGACCACCCGGTCGCCCGTCGCAAAGCCCGTCATGCCCTCGCCGACCGCGATCACCCGGCCCACGTTGGAGTAGCCCAGCGGCAGCGGTTGCTCGAGCCGGGCCCGGATCGCCTCCGCTGTGTCCCACAGGCCATCAGTCCTCGCCTTGTCGAGGGCCTGGCGCACGCGCTCCGGCTGTCGCCGGGCCTTCTCGATCCAGCCGGCCTTGCCAAACTCGACGAGCATCCGCTCCGTTCTGGCCGAGATCAGCGAGACCTCCGTGCGCACGAGCAGGCGGCCCGGCTGCGCACACGGCGCCGGCACCTCCACCACCTCGACGGTGCCGGTCTTGAGCGAGTGGAGCACCTGCTTCATGGGGCGATCACTTCGCCGCCTCGATCCCGGAACTCACCTTGGGCGACCTCAGCGTGTCGGGCATGCGGCGTGTCGGTCGATGTACGCACGGCACCACAGTTCGATGCAGAGCAGCGAAAAGATCGTGTACGCGGCATCCACACGGCCGGCATGGTGGGCCTGGATGAGGCGCTGGACCGCTCCAGGATCGAACAGGCCTCGGTGCTTCAGGCTCGTCTCGGACAAGACGTCCGACACGAGAGGCCGAAGCTCATCCCGCAACCAGCGGCGGAGAGGAGCGCCGAACCCCGTCTTCGGCCTCTGGACAACGTCACCCGGCAGGAGCGGCGCCACCGCCCGCTTGAGCACCCACTTGCCCTGCCCACGCCTGACCTTCAGCGAGGCCGGAATACGTGCCGCGAGCTCCACCAGTTCCAGGTCGAGAAATGGCACGCGCACCTCGACGCCAACTGCCATCGACATCTTGTCAAAATAGATCAGGTTGTGATCGGCCAGGAAGAAACGCTGTTCGAGCGCGAGGAGCCGCTCCAGCTCCGTGGCGCCGTTGGGGAGCGGGGCAAGGAAATCCAGCAGGGGCGTGGCCGGGTTGGCCTCGTCCAACAGGACCCGAACATCAGGGGCGTAGAGCGACAGTAGATCGGCGCGCCGGGCCCACAGGAAGAGGCTCGCCAGCCCCGCCTCTCCGTCCGGCACCGCGCCGTCGAGCCACCGGCTGGCTCGCCGCACCAGCGGCCGCCGCTGGTCGAGCCGGCGGACAGCACGAGCGAGCATCCCTTGGGCCGACGCGGGCGCACGGGCCCAGTACCGCGACAGCCTGAGCGCCTGGTGGCGCCGGTATCCGGCGAAGAGATCGTCGCCGCCCGTGCCGGCCAGCAGTACGGGCACCCCGTGCTGGCGAGCAAGGCGGCTGATGTAGAAGACATTGAGGGGGGCCGGATCCGCCAGTGGCTCGTCGAGCTGGAAGACCATCTGCTCCAGATCTGCGGCCATCCGCCCTGCATCCACGGTCACGACTTCCACCGGCACGCCCAGGTGCTGCGCGACCAGCCGTGCATACGGCAGATCGTCGGCGAACCCCGCCTCCTGCCCGCCAACAAGCTCGATGGAGAAGCAGCGGATCCCGGGGCTCCGTTCCCTGGCGAAGGCGACCAGCGCGCTCGAGTCGAGCCCTCCGGAAAGAAACGCGCCCACCGGCACGTCCGCCACCAGCTGGCGGTGAACCGCCTGCCGCAGATGCGCGGTGACGCCCACGATCGCCTCCCGCTCATCCAGGAGCGGGCGCTCCTCCCGGAACACCGGCAGCCGATACCACGTCCAGCGTCGTGCGATGCGTCCGTCCCGGATCGTGATCGCCTCACCGGGCTGAAGCTTGCGGACCCCTTTGAGTGGCGTGCCGTCGCCCGGACACCAGAGAAAGGCGAGGTAACGGTCGAGGGCTTCGAGGTCCAGGTCCCGCGCCCCGGGAATCAACCAGAGCAGGGCCTTGATCTCGCTCGCGAGCGCCACCCCGCCGGCCCAGGGGGCGTAATACAGAGGCTTCACGCCGAGCGCATCCCGGGCGGCGAGCAGCGTTCGCGTCCGCGTATCCCACAGCGCGAAGGCGAAGATCCCGTTCAGCCGCCCAAGCATGCCTTCGCCTTCGGCCAGGTAGAGGTTCAGGAGCACCTCGGTATCGGAGCAGCTGCGGAAACGGTAGCCCTTCGCTTCCAGCTCCTCCCGGAGCTCGCGGAAGTTGTAGATCTCGCCGTTGTAGACGATGGCGGCCTGCTTGCTGCGATCCCACATGGGCTGGTGGCCGGCGGGCGACAGGTCCAGGATCGCCAGCCGCCGATGGCCGAGCCCCACGCCCGCTTGCTCGTCCACCCAGAAGCCTTCGTCGTCCGGTCCCCGGTGCGCCACAGCCCGCACCGCCGCCGCGAGTCGCGCCCGGTCTGCCTCGCCCACCAGCACCGCGATGCCGCACATCCTAGTGTGCCGGGGAGAACCAGAGAGGGCCATCGGCCCTATCCTTCCCAGAGTGCGAACCACCGCAAGGCCAGCACTGTGGGAGGAGGAGCTGATGACCCTCGAGGACAGCATACTGACGTTTCGGCTGCGTGTCATGACTCGGGCTGAGGAACTCAAGAACGTGACGGCGGCGTGCCGGGAGCTGGGGGTCAGCCGCACGCTGTTCTACCGCTGGCGCCGCCGGTTCGAGCGCTACGGGCGCGACGGCCTGCCCCCCCGGCGCCGGCAGGCCCGCCCCGGGCGGCCGCCCCAAATTCCGCCCCACCTGGCGCGGCTGGTCGTGGGCCAAGCCCTGGCCTGGCCGACCTGGGGCTGCCGCCGGGTGAGCCTGCAGCTCGCCCGCGACCTGGGGGTGCAGCTGAGCCCCAGTACCGTCCAGAGGATCCTGCGCCGGGCCGAGCTGGGGCGGCGGCGCGACCGCCGGGCCCTGCTCGAGCACCACAGCACCAGGACCTGCGGGCTGCTGACCGAGCGGACACGGCGCCAGTTGGCCCGAGCCCGCGGCCAAGGGGTGCGCCACGTGCAGGCCGCCGTCCCCGGCGAGTTGGTGTGCCTGGACACCTTCTACATCGGCAAACTCAAGGGCGTGGGCCGAGTCTGGCAGATCACTGCCTGCGACGCTGCCTGCTCCTACGGCGTGGCCTGGCTGCTGCCGGCCTTCTCGGCCGAGGCCGCCGCCGGCTTCCTCCGGGAGGTCCTGGCGCCGCTCTACCGGCGGGCCGGCTGGCCGCTCGGGCGCGTGCTGACCGACGGCGGCTCCGAGTTCAAGGGCCCCTTCGAGGAGGCCTGCCGGGCCCTGGGCATCCGCCACACGCGCACCCAGCCGCGGCACGCGTGGACCAACGGCTTTGTCGAGCGCCTGCAGGGGACGATCCTGCACGAGCACTGGCGCATCGAGTTCCGGAGCCGCTACTTCACCAGCCGAGCCGCCATGCAGCGAAGCCTGGATGCCTTCATGCGCTTCTACAACGAGCGGCGGCCCCACCAGGGCTACCGGGTCAAGGGGCGCACCCCGGCCGAACTCTTCTGGGGCGTCGTCCCGGCGGCGGGCTAAACGGCATGCCACGCTCTGGAAAGGTCCTGGTAGTGTCAACACCATTTCGAGTCTTGACAGACTAGAGTCGACCGCGCTCCGGCCACCTTCTCACCTGCTGTATCCTCGTGATTCTCACCAAACCATCTTGGCGTGTGTTTTTTCATTTCGGTAACGGGCCCCGACCCCGGTGCGCTGAGCAGTTCGCGCAATTCTCGCTAGAAACGCGAACGTCTCATCTGCACATCGCCGCCACGAATACTGCTGCGCCCGCTCGAAAGCCATCCGGGCCTTCTCCGCCCTCAACTCGGGCGAGGCGATCAACCCTCCGATTGCCTGTGCGATGTCTTCCGGATTCTCCGGATCGAAGTACACGCCGCCGTCGCCGAGGACCTCGGGCATCACCCCATATTTCGAACAGGCAATCGGCACCCCGGACGCCATACTTTCCAGTAGGATGTTCGGCAAGTTCTCGCAGGTTGATGCGAAGACGCACAGCTCCGCCTGTCGATAGACCTCAGGCAGTTGCTCGTGATCAGCGGGACCCCGATAGCGGATGAAGGCCTCAGTTGGATCCAGCCGCCGCCTCGCCGTCTCAAGCCGACGAAGCGCTGGCCGGTAGGCTGGCCCGACCAGCTCCAGCACGACCGGCAGCCCCTCCTTCCTCAGGCAGGCCACCGCCTGTGCAACGTTCCACTGATGCTTGTAAACATCCACTATAGAAACGTAGAGGATTCGAAAGGGGGGCTGATTCCACCCGCGTATCACCATTCGTTGGAGCCTTGGTGCGCAGAAAAACCTCTCAGCGATGCCATGGGGGATGACGGCCGTCTCCCCGGCAATCACGCGCGCCACCTTGGCCACTCGTTGCTGGGCATACGAAGTGAGAAAAATCACCCCCTCTGCGCGTCGAAAGGCCGTTGCCTGGGCCCAGCGTAGCAGGAGCAGCCGAAAAAACTGACGCGATATGGCGTATCGGCGCACCTCTCGCCACTCAAATGGAAGGAGATTATGGCTCATCGTGACGACCGGCCTGAAGTCTCGCGGCGGAAGTCCGCCTGGACAGAACAGCACCGAACATCCAGCGTCGCTGGCTAACCGCGGAAGCTGCCTCCGTTGCCAGAGGACCCGATACGCTGGGTTCCAATCCAGCCGCGGAAAGAGCAGCTTTTCAAGCCGCGGAGTTTCGGGCAGCCCGGAGAGAGTAATCCCTCCGCCCCACACAATAACCTTCTCGATACCTTCTCTGTCTAGATCCGCAGCAGCGAGCAGCTCTCGGAGGTGGTTCCGTCCGCCCCCACTGCGGAGATTCGATGCGTCGATACCGACTATCATGCGAATCTACAACCTTGCCTGACGAAATCGGCGACCCGAACAATCCGGCTGCCTTCTTCCAAGCGGGTACCCAGTGACGCCGCTGTCTCGGGGTGGTCATGAGCAGGCGACAGTACATCGAGAGTATTCGGAAGCGCCGATCCGCCCAACTGATCCGGGATGGTCCCATAGACCCTTTCGCGCTTTGCGACCGGAAGCGAGTAACGCTCCCCGCTGTCATCCGCAGCCAGATAGCTCGAGAAGATCGAGCCGTCCCGTACGCCAGCCGGCCTCACCTTGAGACGGCTCCCACTCTTTGGACATCGAGGTAGATCAATAGCCTCGCGTCGCATGCACCTTTCCACACTTCACACCGCGACGCGATACTCCCGCCGCCACAGTTCGAAGAGCACAAGGGCAAACAGCCGCTCGCTGTTGGCTCGCCCTTTCGCCTGGCCTTGAAGCAGGCTCTCAAGGCAACGGCGGTCGAAGAGGCCGTCCTTGGCATCCAGGAGCACCACCCGGAAGAACCGGAGCCATGGCTCAGAGCGTAGCCAGGCCGCCAAGGGGACGCTGAACCCCTGCTTCCGCTGGGTGTCGAAGCCTGAGGGGAGGAGGCGTGCTGCAAGTTTCTTGAGCAAGATCTTCCGCTCATCTGCGCTGGCCTTAAACTGGGACGGCACCTTACCGAAGGCAAACTCGATGACTCGATGGTCCAAGAAGGGTGCGCGAACCTCAAGCGAATGAAGCATGCTGGCGCGGTCCACCTTAACCAGGATGTCCTCCGCGAGATAAAGGCGAAAGTCCGCGCGCGTCGCGCGCTGGACTAGGTCGCCCCCCGGGTCGATCGCCTCTTGTCGGCTGGCCTCTGCAACGAATGGCCACCGAGCCGCCGTGGCGTCAAGGAGGCGCGCCCGCGTCCGCCGATCAAAATACGACGCGATCAGCGGGACGCCGCGCTCGAAGTCCACCCCGAACTCCTGGAACCAGTTCCGCCCTTTGAATCCGATCGGCAGCGCAGCGGTTGCCACGGTGGCTATCGCGCCACGCAGGGAATGCGGAATCCACCCAGCGTAGTGATGCAGGTGAACGAGCCGCCGGTAGTGGACATAGCCCCCGAAGAGCTCATCCCCGCCATCCCCGCCGAGCGCCGCGGTGCAGTGCTGTCGCACCAGCTGGCACAGGAGGGCTGTCGGGATCATGGATGAATCCACCACGGGCTCGTCGAATTGACGCGCCAACCTGGGTAGTAGCTCCGGCGTTGCCTCGGCAGCGTCGAGCTCGACGTGCTCGGTGCCGAAATGGCGAGCAACCAGGCGGGCATGATTCGTCTCGTCATAAGAGCCGTGGCCGGGAAAGCGGACGGTAAAGGTCTTGAGCTTGGCTTTCGCTCGAACCGCCATTGCAGTCACCAGGCTCGAATCCACGCCGCCGCTGAGCAGGATCCCCACAGGAACATCTGCCACGAGCTGCCGCCGCACCGCATCAGAAAGCAGGCCTTCCAGTTCGTCCACAAGCGCTGTCTCGTCCCCAGGCCGACCGTCTGATGCGGGCACTGGCGGGAGGTCCCAGTACCGCCACATCTTCACCGCCCCGCTCTCCAGTTCAAAGACAAGCGCGTAGGCTGGGGGCAGCTTCTTGACTCCTTGCAGGATGCACCGCTCGCGCGGTACGAAGCCGAACGCCAGGTAGCAGTCCAGCGCTTCCTGGTCAATCCGCGGTATGAATCTCGGGTCCTCCAGCAGCGCCTTGAGCTCCGACGCAAACCGCAGTACCCCACTTCCCACGGCATAGTACAGCGGCTTCTCCCCGGCGCGGTCCCGGGCGAGCAGGAGCCGTTTGCGCGGGACGTCGTAGAGGGCGAAGGCAAACATACCATTCAAGCGAGAAAGACACACCGTCCCCCATTCACGATAAGCAGCAAGGACTACCTCCGTGTCTGTACGCGAGCGAAAACAATGGCCCTTAACCTCCAGCTCGCGTCGTAGCTCTTGGAAATTGTAAATCTCGCCGTTGAAAACGATCCACAGCTCACCGGCAGGATCCGCCATTGGCTGGCGACCGGCGGGTGACAGGTCAAGGATCGCCAGCCGCCGGTGCCCGAGCCACACCCGGCCGTCCGGTGACCACCATTCACCCGCGTCATCCGGCCCCCGGTGGCGGAGCACTTCCCGGGCCGTGAGCAGCCACCTGCGGTCACCCAGCGGGGCCTCGGATACGAGGCCTACGATGCCGCACATGAGGCCACCAACTGCCTTACTGCCGCCAAGCCACGCTCGACGGGCCATTCCTCGGCTGTAGCGCGGGCCCGACGTCCTATTTCCACAAGGCGAAAAGTGGACCCGAGTGCCTCAAGAAGCTGCCTGGCCAACTCCTCCGCGTCCCCGGCTGAGTGGAGAAACCCATTAACACCATGCCCGATCCGATCGAGCGCAGCCCCAGAAACGTCCGATGCGAACACCACGAGACCCGCCGCCATCGCCTCCAGAATCGCATTCGGAAACGGATCATGTGCTGGCGACGGGTGCAGCAGCGCGTGGCTCCGTTGGTAGCGAGAAACCAACTCCCGAGGCTCGACCCACCCAAGGAAATGAACGAGTCCGTCCAAGCCCAGCAGGCGGACCAGTGCCGCCAGCTTCTCGACATCCGGTCCTGTTCCTGCTATTTCATACTGCCATTCGACGTCCCGACGTTCCTGGCGGACCCGATGAAGCGCCCTGACAGCAATGTCGTGGCCCTTCACCGAGTTATCGATGCGTCCGACGGACAACAGCCGCACGGGGCCATCTATCCGCCGTAAGTCATCCACAGGTCGGTACGTTTCCAGGTCGGCCCAGAACGGGAAATTGACTAGTTTCCAGCTCGGCACTCCCATTCTTCTGAGAGCCTCCACGCCAGGACGCCCTGTCCCCATAACCGCTATGGCCCCGCTAAACCACCAGCGCAAGAGGGGAGTCCGGACCGCATCCCTGAGCGGACATCGGCTCCCGGCGAGCCGGGGAGTGTCCGTCCAGATCACGTACCGACGCCGCAACACTCGTAGCAGAGACAGCAAAACCCACGCCGTCGGATGATCCCATCCGGCCACGACGTACAAGCTCGATGGCGCCCGAAGGGGCAAGGTGACCACTGGCCAATCCAGGCCGCAGCGCTTCCTGTAGAAGCGCGCCGGGTATCCTGCACCTACTAGTGGTGTTCTCCAGGGATGAGACGGAAGCACTCGTTCTCTAAAGTGCACGAGCAGCGGAACCTCCTGGGAGAGCCGGCCAAAGAAAAAGTCATTATATGGCGTCGGCTGCCGGCAGAGCCAGTGCACTAGACAGTCGTCAGTGCACCGACGCCGATAGGCCGAAGTTCCTCGCGGCGGGCGCTGAGTCACGGTCTAATGACTCTTGCGAAATAAGTTAACGGGACTCATAGGGTACTCTGCGATGCTGTCGCATGCCAACTGCTCGTCGGGATTTTGCTGCG
>FWPU01009420.1_pt1 | contig 15438 bp, 16 predicted proteins | sample 2228361 | NCBI WGS metagenome assembly FWPU01 (sample SAMEA103939777, study PRJEB20133) | metagenome
ACACCGTCATCAACAGAAACACCAGTGCCCGCGCCAGCTCCTCGCCGTTGGGCGGAATCCCGAGCCGCACCAGGCCGAAGCCGATGACCAGAAGCCAAAGGATGACCAGGCTGATGGAGAGCGTGGCGAGCCCCGCGAGGAATTTCCCCAGAAGCAGCGCGTCGCGATAGATCGGCTGCGCCAGGATGCGCGAGAGCGTGCGCCGGTTGTGTTCGCCGTTGATCGCGTCAAACCCGAGGCCGATGGCCATCAGCGGCACCAGGATGCTGATCACGGTCACGAACGTGAGCAGCGGTTCGCGCGGGGGCGCGAAAAGCCGCATGAACAAAAATGGATCCTCCGCCGTGCCCTCGCGCAACTGCTCGGCGGCGATGTACACCACTACGGCGCCGAACAGCACCATCAGGAATTCGAGCACCAGCATGCGTGCACTGCTCAGGTTGTCGGCCAGTTCTTTCAGGAACACGATGCCGAGCCCGCGCCACGGCGAACCTTCGCGCTGCGCGCGAGAAAACCACCGCCCGGCCTCCGCCGGTTTGCGTTCGGCGTCGGCGGCGGTGCGGTTCATCCAGCGGCTTGCGGTCGCGCCGACCGCGCGCCAGGAAAATCCTTCACGCTGCATGGGCGACCTCCTGTTTCTGGAAGTACCGGTTGTAGATCGCGTCGAGGCTCGGCTCCTCGACCGACAGCCGCCGCAGCGCGCCGCCGGCGTTGACCACCGCCGCCGCGGCCTGCGGTCTGACGTCCTCTTCCGACAACAGCCGCAGCCGTCCTGGCCCCAGCCGTTCGACCGAGCGCACGCCCGGCACCTGGGCGAGTTTCTCCGCAAGTCCCGCCCCTTCGGCCTCCACCTCCACGTGATACCCGCCGCCCAGCACCTGCCGCGCGAGCTGCGGCACGGTGCCCATCAGCACGATGCGGCCCTTGTCGAACAACGCCACGCGGTCGCACACGCTCTGCACCCGGTCGAGCAGATGCGACGAGAGCAGCACCGCAACGCCGTCCCGTCGCAGGCTGCGGATCATTTCCAAAAGCTCCGCCGTCACCTGGGGATCGAGGCCGGATGTCGGCTCGTCCAGAATGGCGATCGACGCCTTCTTCATCAGAATTTCGGCAAGCCCGAGCCGCTGCCGCATGCCGCGCGAATAGGTGCCAACCCGATCATGCGCCACCGAAGCAAGCCCGACGCGCTCGAGCGCGGCCTCGATGCGCTCCTGCCGCTCGGCCGCCGGAATCCCGATCAGGCGCGCGGTATAGATCAGGTTTTCCACGGCGGTAAGATTGTCGTAGAAGCCGACGCTGTCCGGCAGATAGCCCACGCGACTTTTCACCTGTAACGGCTCGCGGCCGGGATCGTGCCCGAGCACGCGCACGGTTCCCGACGTCACGTCACTCAATCCGAGCAGCATGAGAATCGTCGTGGTCTTGCCCGCGCCGTTCGGTCCGAGCAGCCCGAAGATTTCGCCGCGCGAGATCGTGAACGAGATGCCGTCTACGGCGGTTGTCCTGCCGTAGCGCTTGGTCAGCCCCCGAACTTCGATGACGGTGTCGCTCATCGCCGGCCGAACCTTGCCACCGCGCCGACCATCACAAGCAGCGCGACCGCAATGATGCCGGCGCCCACCACCCACCACTGCGTCGACGTGCGCACGCCGATGCGGAAGTCGGAGGACGCGGTCTCGCCGCGCGCCGAAGCCCGAAAGGTCGTCACGTAGTCTCCGGCCACCGCCTTCGGCGGCGGCGTGACTTGCGCCTGCACTTCCTTGTTCTGGCCCGGTGGGATGCTGTCGATGGTCTTCGGTTGGAACTCGATCTTCCAGCCGCTTGGCCCGCTGCCCGACAGCTCGATGTCTTCCGCCGGCGCCGTGCCGGTGTTGGTGACGAGGATCGGGATTGTTCGCTCGACGCCCGCCTCCGCGCTGGCGCTGAGCAGCCCGTCACGCCCGGTCAGATTAAGGCGCGGCTGGCCGGCGACTTCGAGCGTCACCGAGGCATTCGCCGTGGCGTCCTCGGACTTGACCGTGACTTTGACCGGATAGCTGCCCGCGCCGATCGTGCTTGGGGGCCGCACTTTGAGTTTGATGCCCTTGGACTGACCGGCCTCGATCGGGATCGAGCTGATTTCCTGACTGCCGTATTGTTCCGTGAATGAAGTTTCGAAATTCTGCGGTGCGTCTGCGGTGAAGCTCACCACGAGATTGCGCCCGCTGTCGTTCTTGATATTGAATTGATACTCGAACGAGGACTTCGCCGTGCCGCGCAGTGAGGGCAATTGCGCCTCCACCGAAAGCTTGGCCGGCAGGTCCTTCGCCAGCGTGATCGCAATCGGCAGATTGACCTGCGCAGAGCTGCCGGCCGCAGTCACCGTCAGCGTGTGCGTGCCGAGGGCCGCCGTCGCCGGCACGTCGACCCGCAATTGCAGGGAGACGCTTTGGTTGGTGAGCGGCATGGCCGCCGCCACCGGCTGGCCGCCGCCGAGCAGGGTTGCCGTCCACCCTGTCGGCACGCCGGACACCGATAACTTTAGATTCTCCGGCGGCAAGGCGTAGTTTTGCAACCGGAGGCTGATCGTCGAGGCGGCGCCCGGCCGGACGGTGACGGCCGGATAGTCGGTGAGCAGGAAGAACCCCTTGATCCCGGCCGGCGCCTCGTGGCTCGTTGCCAGCGCACTCGGCCCCGTCGCCAGGGTGAATACAACTGCACAAAGCAAGGCAAGCACACTACGTGGCATGTCCATCTCTCCCGGCCGCATTCGCGGATTTTGGTTGCAGCACTCTCCGCCATCTGCTCGCCGCCGGAAAGGCCGGCGGCTCCAACAGCAGCAAGAGTCCCCTATTTGTGATCAAATCCCGGCAAAGGAATAGGTGCTTGCCCGATATTTGCAAGCCCCTTCGGGCATTTGGCCGCCCCGCGGGGTGCCTAGGCCCGTAGCACGGTCGGCCAATCGGGCTCATCATGGGGCAGTACCCATGGTTCCTTGCGCGCCGCCGAGACCCACTCTGCCCAGGCCGGAAGCGCCATCACAGCCGCCATGTAACCACGCGCCGCCGGACCCACATCGATCGCATAAGTGTGAAAGCGCGCCACGACCGGCGCGTACATGGCGTCCGCCGCTGTGAACGTGCCGAACAGGAATGGCCCGCCCCTGCCGAAGCGCGCCCGGCAGTCCGCCCACATGGCGTCGATGCGCGTGACGTTGGCGGCAACCTCCGGCGTCAGCAACATCTTTCGCACCGGCCGCCACATGTTCATCGGGCAATGTTGCCGCAGCGGTACAAAGCCCGCGTGCATTTCCGCCGCGATCACGCGCGCATGCGCGCGCGCCGCCGCATCTTTCGGCCACAGCCCGGCGTCGGGAAACTTCTCTGCCAAATATTCCAGGATCGCAAGCGACTCCCAGACCCTGATATCGCCGTCGATCAGCACCGGCACCTTGCCTGTGCCGGAGATTTGCCCGACGCGCGACTTGAATTCCGGCGCGGTGAGCGAGATCACTTCCTCCTCGAAATCAATTCCCGCGACCTTCATGGCGATCCACGGCCGAAACGACCACGAAGAATAGTTCTTGTTGCCGAGTATGAGCTTGAGCACCGTGTCCCCTTTCCCTTGCCCCGCGGCACGCAGAGTGGCAGAGCCGGGCTTAGGGTCAAGGGGCGGCGTTGCCTCGATGCGGTCGAGCGTGCAGCATGCGTGCGAGCAACGAATCGCGCCATGCCGCTGTTCTCGACCCTTGATCTGATTGCGCTCGCCTGTTTTGTCGGCGCCTGGATTGCCTACGCGATCACGGTCGAGCGGACGCCTTACGGCCGCCGCGGCCTCAATGCGCTGATGCATCGCTACCGCTACGATTGGATGCAGCAGATGCTGGCGCGCGACGTGCGCATTGTCGACACCCAGATCATCGCCGCGCTGCAGAACGGCAACGCCTTCTTCGCCTCCACCTCGCTCATTGCGCTCGGCGGCTCGCTGACGCTGTTGCATTCCAACGAGCAGGTGCTGGAAGTGATCGGCGCGCTGCCGTTCGCCGCGCGCACCACCGCCACCCAGTGGCAGGCGAAGTCGATGGGGCTTGCCATCATCTTCGTCTATGCGTTTTTCAAGTTTGCCTGGGCGTACCGCCTGTTCAACTATGTGGCGATCATGATCGGTGCCACGGCGCCGCTCGAACAAAAGGACTCCGAGGAGGCAAAGGCCATGGCTGAGCGCGCCGCGCGCCTCACCGAAGTGGCCGGCATGCATTTCAACCGCGGCCAGCGGGCTTTCTTCTTTGCGCTCGGCTATCTCGGCTGGTTCGTCAGCCCGGTCGTGTTTCTTGCCGCCACCGTGGCCGTGGTGCTGGTGATGTGGCGCCGTCAGTTCGCCTCCGACTCCCGCCGCGCCGTCGCGGGCGCGTGACTTTCGCCTGAAACCGTTGCCGAGCTTTTTTGCGAACAGAGGGAATGAAATTATCGCGCCGGTCCCGGAAACAGTGCGGACGAGTGGCCGCTGACCCAATGGGCCAGAAGCCCGATCCATTCACGCGCTGCGGTATCGGTGCGCACGAGCCCTTCGCCCGCGCGGGCAAAAGGCGGCACCCAATCGATTGCACCGCGGGTGCGAAAATCCACGGGATAGGCTTCCACGAAAAATCCGACCTGCCGAAACACGCCGATGGCGCGAGGCATGTGGTAGGCCGAGGTCACGAGCAGCCATCGCTCCCCCGGCTTCGGCGCCGCGATCTGCTTGGTAAAGGCCGCGTTTTCGATGGTGTTGCGCGAGCGGTCCTCGAGAGTTAGCCGCGCGCGAGGCAGCCCGAGAGACTCCAGAACCCCGAGCGCGAAGTCCGCTCCCTCGCGCAAGAGCAGGTTTCCGTTGCCGCCCGAGAAAATGAGACGCGCATCCGGAAATTGCCGAGCCAGTTGCGCGGCCGCCACCAGCCGTTCGGACGCCTCGTTGAGGGCCGCTGTGCTGCGCGCTGCGGAAACCTCCGGATTGATGGTACCGCCGAGAACGATGATGCCATCGGGCGCACCGCCGCGCTGCTCCCAAGGCGGAAAGCGCTGCTCGAGCGGAAGCATGAGCAGGTTTCCGAGCGGCGACAGCCCCGCCACGCCGAACAGAACCACACTGGCGACCATCAGGCGTCGCCCGAGCCGCGCCCGGCGTGTGAGCAGCAGCAGCGCTCCGACCGCCCCCAGCGCCAGAATGAAGTTGGACGGCAGCACGAAGAAGCCGAGAATTTTTGCCGCCGGAAAATACATGCGCGTCCTCAGCCGCGCTGTCGCTTCCACGCCTCGTAGCGTGCCTTGGCGTCCTCGTCCGGTGGATAAAGGCCCGGCAGCTTCACGCCGTGCGCCACTTCACTCACCACCCAGCTCTCGTAGCGCTCATGCTCCTCGCCTTCCTTGGCCACGAAGTCCACGAGATCTTTCGGGATCAGCACCGCACCGTCGTCATCCACCACGACCACGTCATCGGGAAACACCGCCACGCCCCCGCAACCGATCGGCTCCTGCCAGCCGACGAAGGTGAGCATGTTCACCGACGCTGGCGCGGCCACGCCGGCGCACCAGGTCGGCAGCCCGGTTTCCAGCACGCCGGCCTTGTCGCGCACCGCGCCGTCGGTCACCAGCGCCGTCACCCCGCGCCGCACCATGCGCATGGCGAGAATGTCGCCGAAGATTCCCGCCGAGGTGATGCCCATGGCGTCCGCCACCGCGATGCAGCCCTCCGGCATGGCTTCGATCGCCGCCCGCGTGGAGATCGGCTTGCCCCAGCTTTCCGGCGTTGCGAGGTCCTCGCGCGCCGGCACGAAGCGGAGCGTGAACGCCGGGCCCACGAGCCGCTTGCCGCCCGGCGTCAGCGGCTTCGGGCCGTTCATCCAGCAGCGGCGGATGCCCTTCTTGAGCAGCATGGTGGTGATGGTCGCGGTGGTGATGTGCCGCAGCACATCGAAGGCGGCATGCATGTCAAACCCCTTTCCGCCGACGTCGGCGCGCCATCAAACCCGCAACGCGCGCCGCCATCAATCCCAATCCGGCGATCCCGACCAGTCCACGATGCGGCCGCGCGGACTTGCCAGCGCGGCGATCTGCTTCATCTCCGACGTTGACAGCTCGAAGTCGAAGATTGCGAGATTTTCCCGCAACCGCTCGGACCGGCTGGTGCGCGGGATGACGGCAATGCCCTGCTGCACCAGCCAACGCAGGCACACCTGCGCCGCGGTCTTGCCGTGTGCCTTGCCGATCTTGGCCAGAACATCGCTGTTCGAGGCCGAACCGCGCGCGATCGGGCTGTAGGCCACTACCGCCATGCCGTGCTTGCGGCTTGCCGCGACGACCTTGTCCTGGTTGATGAAAGGGTGCACCTCGATCTGGTTGCACACCAGCGGCTCGGTGGAAAGCTTCGCGGCCTGCGCCAACAGATCCACGGTGAAATTCGACACGCCGATATGCCGCGTCCGCCCCTCCCGCTTCATCTTGCAGAGTGCGCCGATGGTTTCGGCGAGCGGAATGCGCGGGTTCGGCCAGTGGATCAACAACAGATCCACCGCATCGAGCTTCAGATTGGCCAGACTCGCCTTGGTCGAGCGCTCAAAATCCTTGGCCGCGAGGTCGCTCTGCCACACCTTGGTGACGATGAACACCTCATCGCGCGGCACGCCGGAGGCGCGCAAGCCCTCCCCCACCGCGCGTTCGTTATCGTACATGGCCGCGGTGTCGATATGGCGATAGCCGAGCTTGAGCGCCTCCTCGACCATGCGCGCGCAGGTCCGGCCGCGCAGGTCCCAGGTGCCGAGCCCTAGCAGTGGAATGCGCGCGCCCTGTGCCTCGATTGCCTGCATGCGGTCAAGGCGTGTCCCACTTCGGCGCGTGCGGCGGGTTGACCACGCGCATGTTGGTGGCGTTGAGCTTTCTCAGCTCCGCCATCTCGGCCTCCGACAAAGTCCAGTCGAACACGTCGAGGTTTTCCTTCAGGTGCGCCGGGTTCGCCGTGCGCGGAATTGGAATCAGGCCCTGTTGTGTGAGATAGCGCAGCGACACCTGTGCCGAGCTCTTGCCGTGCGTCTTGCCGATGCGCTCGAGCACTTCGTTCCCGGGCACCTTGCCGCGCGCGATCGGCACGTAGGCCACCACCGCCATGCCGTGCTTCTTGCTTGCCGCGATGACTTTGTCCTGGTTGATGAAAGGATGCACCTCGATCTGGTTGCACACGAGCGGCTCGCTGGTGACCGCCCAGGCCTCGTCCAGCATCGTGGTGGTGAAATTGGCAACTCCCACATGCTTGGCTTTGCCGTCGCGCTTGGCCTTGCACAGCGCGCCGATGCTCACTTTGAACGGCACGTTGGGATTGTTCCAATGGATCAGCAACAGGTCGACATAGGGGAGCTGGAGATTGGCCAGGCTTTCGTCGACGCTCCGCTGAAAATCATCCGGTTGCAGATGAGTCTCGCGCACCTTGGTGCAGATGAACACCTGCTCGCGCGGCACGCCGGAGGCCCGCAAGCCCTCGCCGGTCTCCTTTTCATTGCGGTAGAACCACGCCGTATCGAGGTGGCGGTATCCCATTTTCAATGCGGTGGCGACCGCATCAACACACACCGCCTCCTTCAGCGTCATGGTTCCAAGGCCGATGGCGGGTATCTTTGCGCCGTGAGCTTCGACGACGTGCATGAACGACTCCTGATGCAGATTGAGCGCGGGATGGGCGGCGACAGAATGCCGCGCCGAACCGTCTCTGCCAACCCGCCCGCCAGCACGCGCGACGCCCGCGGGCATGGCGCCCGAAGCGAGCAGAAATCCTCGCGGGATCAATGGCTTTTGAGCCGCCGCGGAATCACATTGCGAGCTGCGGCGGCGCCGTCCGCGCGCTGAATCAAATTGCGAGGCGCCTGAATCGAGCTTTCAGGATCGCGTCGCCTCCTGTTGCCGCAGCACCGAAAACGCCATCTCGGGCGCGTGTTCAATGAGCTTCAGCAGCGCCCGCGCCGGTCCGCGCGGCACCCGTTTGCCCTGTTCCCAGTTGCGCACCGTTTCCACCGGCACACCGATGCGCGCGGCGAACTCTGTCTGCGTCAGCTTCACATTGGCGCGGATGCGCCGCGCATACCTTGCGGTATCGGGCGAAGCTGCGGTTTGCGCCGCGTCGGCAGCGTCGGCGGCCACCGGCGCATTTGGTACCAGCGGTGGCGCCAGGAGCGGTTGTTCCTGCACTTCCGGCAGCGGGCCCTCGCTGCCGTCCGGCAGGATCGCCACCAACCGCCCGTCGGCCTTCAGTCGCACCCGCATCATGCCCGTCCCCCGTGGTTCACGGGCCTATTGATGCGTCCCCTCGGTTGATGATTGGTAAATCGAGCCGGCCTCGACCGGCGACCTCGGGCGCTGGCCTATTGTGCCGCTGGCCTATTGCGCCGCTGACCTTCTGGGCCGTTGGCCGTCTCGGCCATCGGCTGAACCCTGTCGCGGTCGGCAATTTCCGAGCGCGGCGCGCATCGCAGCCGAGAATCCCGGGACTCCAGTTCCCTGACCCGACGATTCTGCACCCGGCGTGAGGCTGCGCCGATTGGCGAAAGCCGCACGACAGCGGCATGTCAATATCACGCCGTCTTCTCGAAAATTTCCCGTCCGATCAACATCCTGCGGATCTCGCTGGTGCCCGCCCCGATCTCATACAGCTTGGCGTCCCGCAAGAGCCGCCCCGCCGGATAGTCGTTGATATACCCGTTGCCACCCAGACACTGGATCGTCTCCAGCGCCATCCACGTTGCCCGCTCGGCCGCATAAAGGATTGCGCCGGCCGCATCCTCTCGCGTGGTGTGACCCGCGTCGCAGGCGCGCGCGACCGCATAAACATAGGCCTTGGCCGCATTCATGGTCACATACATGTCCGCGAGCTTGGCCTGCATCATCTGGAAGCGGCCGATCGGCTGGCCAAATTGCTTGCGGTCATGCACGTAGGGCACCGCGAGGTCCATGCAGGCCTGCATGATGCCCAAGGGGCCCGCCGCCAGCACCACCCGCTCGTAGTCGAGGCCGGACATCAGCACGTTGACGCCGTTGCCCACCGCGCCCAGCACGTTCTCGACTGGCACCTCGCAATTCTGGAACACCAGTTCGCTCGTGTCCGATCCGCGCATGCCGAGCTTATCGAGCTTCGGCGAAGCGGAGAACCCGGGAAACTTGCTCTCCACGATGAACGCCGTAATGCCGCGCGCGCCGGCGGTGACGTCGGTCTTGGCATAGACCACCACCACGTCCGCCACCGGCCCGTTGGTGATCCACATCTTGGTGCCGTTGAGGATGTAGCGATCGCCCTTCTTGTCCGCCCGCGTGCGCATGGACACCACGTCGGAGCCCGCGCCCGGCTCCGACATCGCCAGCGCTCCCACGTGCTCGCCGGCGAGCAGCTTCGGCAGATAGCGGCGCTTCTGCTCGTCGGTGCCGTTGCGCCGGATCTGATTGATGCAGAGGTTGGAGTGCGCACCGTAGGACAGGCCGACCGAAGCGGAGGCGCGAGAAATCTCCTCCATGGCCACGCAATGGGCGAGATACCCCATACCCGCGCCGCCCCATTCCTCCTCGACCGTGATGCCGTGCAGCCCGAGCGCGCCCATTGGCGGCCACAGATCGCGCGGAAAAGTATTTTCGCGGTCGATCTGATCCGCCCGCGGCGCGATTTTCTCCTGCGCGAATTTTTTCGTGGTTTCGCGCAGTGCATCGATCTCGGCACCGAGGCCGAAATCGAGGCCGGTCCAAACGTTGGGGATCATGCCGCCCTCGGAGCGATTGCGCCGCTGCATTGCGGCTGTTTCGGACATTATGGCGTTCCCCGGCCGCCGTGTCAGCGCCGCCCGCTTCACGCGCTCGCGAGCGGAGCTGCGCGCAGGATCGGTCGCGCTCCGGAGACATCCGCAGCCGCAAGCAGCCGGTCGATCGCCTCGCGCGGCGCCGGCTTGGCGAACAGGAATCCTTGCATCTCCTCGCAGCCCGCAAGCCGCAACAGCACGCGCTGCTCTTCGGTTTCCACCCCCTCCGCCATGATGCGCAGGTCGAGCGCGCGGCCGAGCGCGACGATGGCCTGAATGATCGCCTCGCTGCCGCGGATCTTGCCCAACGGCCGTACGAAGCCGCGGTCGATCTTGAGGCGGTCGAACTTGAAGCGTTGCAGATAGGTCAGACTCGAATAGCCGCTGCCGAAGTCGTCGAGCGCGAGCCGCACGCCGATCGCACGCAGCGCATCGAGTCGCCGCTTGGCCTCCTCCGGATTCTCGATCAGCACGCTTTCTGTCATTTCCAGCACGACCTGCGACGGCGGAATTTGACTGGCGCTCAGCGCATCGGAGGCCAGCACGACCAGCGTGGGATCGCGCACCTGCACCGGCGAGACGTTGATTGCGACCGAGAGCTGCGGCCAGCGCCGGGCATCGTCGAGCGCACGCCGCAGCACGAATTCGCCGAGCGCGCCGATCTGGCCGGTCCGTTCGGCGACCGGCACAAAGGCATCCGGCGGAATCGCCCCGCGCTCCGGATGCGTCCAGCGGACCAGCGCCTCGACCCCGGTAATCGCGGTGCCGTCTGCGGTCACGATCGGCTGGTAGTGCACATCGAGCCCGCCTTCCGCGAGCGCCCTGCGCAATTCGCGCTCGATGAACTGCCGCTCGGCGAACTCGGTTTCCATCGCGGGCGCGAATTCCAGCATACCGCCGCGGCTTTTCCGCTGGGCTGTCCGCAGTGCCAGATTCGCGCGACGTAACAGGTCCTCGCGGCCCGACTGTTCCTGGTCGGCATGCGCCACCCCCATGGTGACGGCGATTTGCACCGACTGCTCGCCGAGCCAAAACGGTCGCCGCAGCGCCTGTGCGATGCCGGCGAACCGATCGCAGGCCTCGCCCGCGCTCGCCGTAGTCAGCAAGAGCGCAAATTCGTCATCGCCGATCCGGCCGGCTGCCTCGCCGACCGCCTGCCGCAGCCGCTCGGCAAAGGCCGTGAGCAGCCGGTCGCCGCTGGCGCGGCCGAAAGCGTCGTTGGCATCGGCCAGTCGATCCACGTCAACGATCGCGAGGCTCACCACTTCTGCTGCCGGGCGCGCCAGCAGCGCCTCGTCGATCAGCCGCAGCATCCGGCGCTGATTCGGCAGTCCGGTGAGCGGATCCTTGTGCGCGAGCTGCCAGGCCCGCCGCTCGCTGTCGGCCAGATCGCGCACCGACCGCCGCACCTGTGACAGGGCGATCCCGGCAAAGCAGACCAGGCTGAACGCACTGACCACAAGGAACGGCAGCAATTTCGCGAGCGTCTCGGCGGTTGTCTGATCGCGCTCCCAGGTGAACCAGCCGACAATGCGCCCATCGCCGTCGATTGCCGGCTGCACCTCGCGGTCGCCGGATGCAAGCTCATGCTCGAACCGCAGGCCTTTGAGCCCGTAGGCGCGTGCAAGTCCGTCCAGCAGTTCCGAATCCAGTTCCGCAATGTCCGTGCCGCCCGCACGGATATCGGCGATCGCGGCGACGAGCGCCGCGCGCCGCTCATGCGAGCGCGTGTCGTCCGCACGGCTCAAGAGCAGATAGCCGGCGATGACGCAAAAGAAGGTGGCACTCAGCGCGAACAGACCGAGGGTCCCGATCAGCCGCGGCGTGGCCAGCCGGCGCGCGTGCGTACCCAAACTCTCGGACATACTCGGACCGTCCCGCCGCTTGCCAACCCTGCGCGCGAGGCTACGGCCGGGTGGTTAATGTCCGGTCATCGTTGGCCCGGCGCCGCCGTTAACTACCACTCACCGGCCGCTCGGAAATTGCCCATGGCTGGGCAATGGCAGCCGAACCATCGCGGCAGAAAACCCGCACGGTCAGCAAAGTGTTAAGCCGATGTTCACGGCCCAACCCTATGGTGGCCGCAGCAAGCTGGGGTTTACCAAGAGTCCGTGATGTTGCGTTGGGCCGTGTTGTTCTGCGGGTTGACGGTCTTGTGCGCGTCCTGGACTGCGCGCGCAGCCGAATGCCCCGGCAACCCGGACGCCCTGGGTGTAAGCCGGCTGATTGCCGTCGCGCCGGCCCAGTACATCCGTGTCGGGACCATGCAGTATGCCCACACTCTGCCATTGGCCGACAAGGAGTTGGTGCTCACCTTCGACGACGGCCCGCTACCGCCCTACAGCAACCGCGTGCTCGACATCCTTGCCGCCGAATGTGTGAAGGCGACATTCTTCGTTGTCGGCCGTATGGCGCGCGCCTACCCGAGGCTGGTGCGCCGCATGTATGCCGAGGGGCACACCATCGGCACGCACAGCGAGAACCATCCCGGCCTCTTCAATGAGATGCCGATCGCCCGCGTGCAGACGGAGGTCGAGGACGGAATTGCCTCCGCAGCTGCCGCGCTCGGCTCCCGCGGCGCGGTTGCGCCGTTCTTTCGCATCCCGGGCCTCCGGCGCGGTAAGGCGGCCGAAGTGTACCTGCGCGAGCGGGGGCTCCTGGTGTGGAGCGCGGATTTTCCCGCCGACGACTGGCGACACATCTCGGCCGCCGAAATCGTGGATATCGCGCTCCGGCGCATCGAGGCTAAAGGCCGCGGCATCCTGCTGCTGCACGACATCCAGCCCGCGACGGCGCTGGCGCTGCCCGCCTTGCTCCGCGAACTCAAGGCCCGCGGCTATCGCATCGTGCACGTCGTGCCGGCGGGCGTCGAGCGTCTCAAGACAGCGGCGGCGCCGCAGGAATGGCTGCTCGCCCGGTCACGCCAGGACTGGCCGCACAGCGTGAATGCGAAATCGCTGCCCGCGCAGCCAGTGGCAGCGCCAAGCGCTACCTCCCTCGCACCGCTTGATTTGCGCTCGACGCTTCCGCTTGTCCCGCTCGAGCTCCGCCCCGCGATCCGCCCGCCGCTGGTGCTGTCGAATTGAGTTCGCGCCGGATTGAAAAGGCCGCCCAACGCGGAGGGATCCGAACATATCCACTGGGTGGTGCGGTCGAGAGGACTCGAACCTCCACGGGTTGCCCCGCTAGCACCTCAAGCTAGTGCGTCTGCCATTCCGCCACGACCGCAGGTGGGGGTGAATGCCGGCGCGACGGCCGGGCCTCAAGGCGACGGGACGATTAACAAATAGGGTCCGTCGGTACAAGGCGGAAGCGGTCAGCGGACCTCCACCGACCGGGGCAGAAGCTCCTTCACCTCGACCGCGATGCGGTTGCCGCTCACCACCACGGTTCCCTTGGCCACCGGGTAGTTGTTGGCCAGGATTTTCACCGGATCGTTCTCGCGCGCCTCAAGCTCGATGATTGCGCCGCGGCCGAGTCGAAGCACCTGGTGGATCGGCATCTCCGTAGTTCCAAGGACGACCGAGATATCGACGGCGACTTTGTCGAGGCTTGGCACGATTCGCTTCCTTTTTCGTCGGCCCGGAGGGTGACCACGCCATGGTTAGCGAGGGGTAAACGACCCTAGGTTGCAGCGGAAATGGCGCTCCCATGCCCTCCGCGCAAATGGCAATTGTCGAACCGCGCGTCCCTCTTTAGCCTGAGGCGCGTCTGATTTGGGGCCGTCGCGAATGACTGGCGAAACTGGGGTGGCGAGCATGCAGATGAGGTGGCATTCGGTTGCAGCGGCGTTGGGGATCGCAGGTACACTGGCCTCGGTGGCCGCGGGAGACGCCGGACCGAGCATGGCTTCGGCTTGGCTATCAATTACCCTCAGCCAGGACGATTGCCTTCAGAAGGGCTCTGCGGCCATGCGGCAGCAGAGCTTCAACACGCGATTTGAAGTGGTGGGCAACGCCTCCATTTTCGGTGAGCGGGGCGATTACACGGCTTTGATCCGCTGCGCCGCCAGCAAAGGGATGGTGTACTTTGTGGTGGCGGGCCCGCAGGCCAATGTGTGCAGCCGCCATATGAATGCCATGCGGGACAACTTCTGACCCGGTCGGGGCCGCCCGCCGCGCCGGAACTGGCGGCCGTCCGATCCGCTCGCTATCTTGCATTGTATGGGCGCGGCGCCAGCGGTGCATCTATTCCCGACAGAGGCTTCGCCGCCCGTCGAATGGCGGGTGGCCAAGCAGCCCGTGGCCTACGAGCCCGCGCTTGCGGCAATGGACGCGCGGGTGGCCGCCATTGCCGCAGGAACCGCGCCTGAGCTCGTTTGGCTGCTCGAGCACCCGCCGCTTTATACGGCCGGCACCAGCGCCCGCGACGGCGAGTTGCTGGACGCGCGCTTTCCCGTGCATCGTGCCGGCCGCGGCGGCCAGTTCACCTACCACGGCCCCGGACAGCGGGTCGCCTATGTGATGCTCGATTTGAATCGCCGTGCCCAGGACGTCCGCGCCTACGTGGCCGCACTTGAGGAGTGGCTGATCCGCACGCTGGCCCGTTTCAACGTGCGCGGCGAGCGCCGAGCCGACCGGATCGGCGTTTGGGTCCGCCGCCCGGACAAAGGCGAAGGCCGCGAGGACAAGATTGCCGCCATTGGCATCCGCCTGCGCCGCTGGGTGAGCCTGCACGGCATCGCGTTCAACGTCGCGCCCGATTTGTCGCATTTCGCCGGCATTGTGCCGTGCGGCGTCAGCGACCGGCGCTACGGTGTTACAAGCCTCGCCGATTTGGGCGTTCATGTTTCGATGCCCGAGGTCGACGAGGTCCTGCGCGCGGAATTCGAGCAGGTGTTCGGCGCGACGCACCCTCTTCCCGCTTGCGGGGAGAGGTAAGTCAAATCGTGGCCAGGACGGAGAATTTTTCGGTGATGCGGCGTTGGGCGAGCAGCGCCGGCGTGCCTTCCTTTTCGTCCACGGCCTCGACCCGCGCCCCACGCGGCCCCTGGCTGCATGCTTCGATCATCATGGCAACTTCTTCGGCCGGCCCGGCGAACACCGCCTCCACGGTGCCGTCGCGACGATTCCGCACCCAGCCTTCCAAGCCTCTGATCGCCGCCTCGTCTTCGACAAAGGCGCGGTAACCCACGCCCTGCACCCGCCCGCGGACGACGATGTGACGGATCACCACGTCGTTCATCCGATCTCTCCGCTTTCCACTGCCCGGGTCCCACGCCATCGCGCCGGCGCCCACCGCGCCAGCGACCGCACGTAGGTTTCCGGCAGGTTCCACTCGCGCGCCGCCCGAAGGACCAGATCGAGGTAGCCCGCCTTCGGCCGACCTTGGCTGCGTGATCGCGCAACATAAACCATCGCGGCGACCCGGCGTCCCTCTCTGCGCACCGGCAGCGTAACCATGGTGTAAAGCCCGCTATCCAAACTTTCGTAGGCATTGAGCGCGGAAATGTCCCGCGCCGAGAGCTTCCACAACACGCCGTGCACGATGCCGCCGGAATGCGGAACGATCGAGGCAAAGCCGTCGGTGGTGATGATGAAGCGGTAGCCGCCGAGGGTCGCCGTCCCGAGCGGCTCGGCTTGTGGGCACAGCCGCCGCATGAGCGAGCGGCTCATGTTGGAGCCATAGGCGAAGTACGGTGTCATGGCGGTATC
>FWPU01009421.1_pt1 | contig 15436 bp, 14 predicted proteins | sample 2228361 | NCBI WGS metagenome assembly FWPU01 (sample SAMEA103939777, study PRJEB20133) | metagenome
AGCGTGCGCACGAAGATCAGCGCCAGGCGGATGAGGTTGTCAATGAAAATCTGCTGATGCGCGATCAGCAAGCCGGAGAATGTCTGAGAACCCATCGAGACCGCAGAGCCGAGCGCCATCAAGAAGAACATCCAGGTCGCCTGCTGAGAAATGTGCGGGCCAATCGCAAAGAAACGCGGAAACCCAGCTGCAAGGGCTGCGCCAATCAGCGCCATCAACAACGAAATCACTGCTTGGGAAAAAAATCCCGTGCTTGCCAGGCGGTTCATCTTCTCCTGGTCTGGTTTGCCGGTCAGTTGGGCAGCCTGAACGTTCAACCCTGCTGAAATACCAAGGTCTAACAAGCCAAGCCACAATAGCACATCAGCTGCCAGGGTGAAGATGGCATATTGTTGGCGATCCAGGTAACGCAGGGTGAATGGCGTCAGCCACAGGCCGACCAGGATGGTGACGATGGTGACCAGGTAGCCGCTGCTCAGACCAGCCAGATAATTTCGCGTTCGTTGAGACATAACCACGCCATTCATGCAGCGAGACGCCAGCGTCGGCGCCCTGCTGCATTGCACCGATCACGTTTCCGCTGCTTGCAGCGCGGGCTCGTGCCAGGTATGCTCCACCACCACCGCCATCCGTGAAGCCGTCGGCGGGTGACCGATTTCGAAGACATCTCGCGCCCGCACCTGGAACTGCGCCAGCATAGCATTGCGCCAGAGCCATTCGCTGCGCCCCAGGGATATGCCCGCCCCCAGGGTGTACTCCCCCGCAGCGAGCGGCAGCTTCGGCACCCGGCAGTCCAGCCAGTGACGACCCTGGCGCAGGGGCAATTTCTGCCCGGAATCGAAGACCACCAGGCGGTTCTGGCGGTAATCGCGGATGTCCACGATCACCTGACCCTGGGGGTAATCCCGCTCGGCGACGTAGCCAATGCGCAGCACTAGCTCGTCCCAAGTATACAGGTCCGGCTTGGGCTGCAAGTCGGCGGAGAGCACCTCGATGGAGAGGATGCAGGTCGGCGCAGGCGGTTCATCCGCCGGGCGTTGGTAGAGGATGTGCGGCGCGGCGGATAAGCCAGCAGTGTTCAGCATTGCAGTGTAGCGCTTCACCGCCTGCTCCGCGTCGCCAGCGAAGGTCAGGCAGCCTTCTTCCAACAGCAGGGCGCGCGGGCACAGGCTGAGGACAGCCTCCAGGTTATGGCTGACGAAGAGCACTGTGCGCCCCTGGCTGGCGACCGCGCCCATCTTGCCCAGGCATTTCTTCTGGAAAGCCAGGTCGCCCACCGCCAGCACCTCGTCCACCAGCAGGATTTCCGGCTCCAGGTGGGCGGCGACGGCGAACGCCAGGCGCAGGTACATGCCGCTGGAATAGTGCTTTACCGGCGTATCAATGAACTTTTCCACCTCGGCGAAAGCCACGATCTCGTCGAAGCGGCGCTCGATCTCCGCCCGCTTCATCCCCAGGATGGCGCCGTTCAGGTAGATGTTCTCCCGCCCGGTCAGCTCGGGGTGAAAGCCGGTGCCCACTTCCAGCAGCGAACCCACCCGCCCGTACAGGTCGGCTGAACCCGTGGTCGGTTCGGTGATGCGGGTGAGAATCTTGAGCAGCGTGCTCTTGCCCGCCCCGTTGCGCCCGATGATGCCAACCACCTCCCCCTGCTCCACCTGGAAGGAGACATCGCGCAGCGCCCAGATGGTGTTGTCCGCCGGGTCGGTCGAGCGCGGCAGGCGGCGGATGAACGCCCGCGCCCGCCGGCCTGGCGCGCGCAAGGCTTCGCTGAGGGTGTCGCGCAGCGTTTGATAGCGCGCCGGCGATCGCCCGATGCGGTATTGCTTGCTGAGATGATCGACGCGAATTGCCAGATTACCCATGATCAGACCACATCGGCGAAGGTTTTTTCCATCCGGCGGAAGTAAAGCGCCCCGCTCACCAGCAAGCCCAGCGCCGCCAGCGCCGAAAGCAGCACAATCGCCCCCGGGCGCGTCTCACTGCCGAGCAGCGCCCAGCGGAAGCCCTCCACCACCCCGGCCATCGGGTTCAAGCCGTAGAGCGTGCGCCACGGCTGCGGCAACAAGCTGCTGGGGTAGACGATGGGGGTGACGAACATCCAGATTTGCGTCAGGAAGGCAACCACATAGCGAACATCGCGGTACTGCACGTTCAACGCCGCCAGCCACAGCCCTGCCCCCAGCGAGGTGACGAACGCCAGCAGCAGCAAGAGCGGCAGCCACAGGCTGTTGACGGTGGGGATGATGCCGTAGAAGAGCATCATCCCCAGCAACACCAGGAAGGCAAGGATGAAATCGAGCAGCCCGGAGCACACCGCCGCCACCGGCACCACCAGGCGGGGGAAATACACCTTTTTGATCAACGCGGCGTTCAGCACCAGGCTGTTCGCTGCCGTGGTCAGGCCATTGGCGAAGAACGCCCAGGGGACGAGGGCGGCGTAGCTGAAGATGGGGTACGGGATGCCATCGGAGGGGATGCGCGCCAGGCGGCCAAAGAACAGGCTGAAGACCACCATGGTGAAGAAGGGCTGCAAAATTGCCCACGCCGCCCCCAGGATGGTCTGCTTGTAGCGCACTTTGATATCCCGCCAGACGAGGAAATAGAACAGTTCGTTGTATTCCAGCAGTTCCCTGAGCCGGAAAGCGCCCCAGCCGCGCGTGGGCTCGATGTGCACATGCACGGACGGGCGGTCTTCGAGTGGAGGGAAGGGTTGATTTCGAATCGCACTCATCGGTTTTTTTCGAGCCGGCGGCGGTTGAGCTGGTTGACCAGCGTTTGCAAACCATCGCCGGCGATGTCCAGCCAGCGCCAGGGGTAGCAGGCTGGCCATATCCAGGATGGCTGCGGACGGTAGCGCCAGCGCAGATATTGCGGACGGGGGAACAACAAAGCCAGAATCAGCCGCAGGCGGGTGGGCAAGTCGAGCAACTGCAGCGCCTGCCAGGTATTCAGCGTGCGCAATCCGGCGGCGCGTGCGTTGACGGCAATGCGGCGCGCCAATCGGGGATCTGAACGCTCCTCCAGGTTCGCCAGCAACCCCGGCGGCAGAGACGCTCCAAACCATTCCTGAACAGTCTGCAACGCCAGGCGCAAGGCGTCGGCGCAGCGCAGCTCGGCGGCGATCTGCGGCAGCTCTTCCCAGCGGATAGCCTTGCCGCAGCGCTGAATCAGCAGATACAGGTCGTAATACCAGAGCCAGATGGCGTGATATGCGCCGTGCTGCAGGAGCAGGTGGGCAGCCAGGTAGATCAGGTTCGCCGTTGGGGAGAGTCCCCTGGCGCTGACCAGCGCCTGATCCCGATCGCCGGCGCCAGCACCATAGAGCAGGTGAGCTGGCAAGGTCAGCGGGACGGCTTCCTGCCAGAACCACTCCAGGCGAGGAGAGCGAGCGTCAGCCGTGCCCGCCACCAGGCTCCAATGCAACTCCAGCGCCAGGCTCTGCGTTGCGCCGCCGCGCAGGTGCAGGTGATGGTTGAGCTCTGCGTCCACCCAGCCCGCCAGCCCCAGATGTTCGGGATAGACCGGCTGGTAACCCAGAGCGACGATCACCTGAGCGGCGGCTTCCAGGTCGGCGCGGCGCACGAGCAAATCCAGGTCGTTCATCGGGCGCAGGGCGATGTCGTCGTAGAGCGTCGCTGCCAGGATAGCGCCCTTGAGCGCCAGCGCCGGGATGTTTGCCGCCGCCAGCGCCTTCAGCGCCCGCCCAAACTCGGCGTAGAGAAGCTGATTCTGCGCCGAGCTGGCGTAATAATCGCCTGCCAGGCTGGTGCGCAGCTCCTCCAGCCGCTGGCGGGCAGCAGGCGAAATACCCTCCGCCAGCGTCAACATGCCCAGTTTATGGTAGAGCAGCGGCGCCAAGCCCTGCTCCCGCGCCACGCTGGGGGCAGCCTGCCAATCTGCCGGCGTGAGCGCCTGCCATTCCGCCGCGGCGGGTTGATCTGCAAGCGTTCGGCAGAAGGCAGCGTGGAGGCGCGGGCGGGTCAGGGCGGCAGGCGAGTTCACCCCGCGTTGCCCATGCTGACCACCTGACTGTCCCATTGGTGCCATTTGCCGTGATGTTTTTCCAACAACTGGCGACCTTCGCCCTTCGATTGCAGCCCGATCAGCTCCATATCGGCGTCCACCATGATGCGCACCAGATCTTTGAAGTAGATGCGCGGCTCCCAATTCAGCATCCGACGCGCCTTGCTGGCGTCGGCGAGCAGGTGATCCACCTCGGTTGGGCGCAGGTAGCGCTCGTCAATGCGCACGTATTCATGCCAGTCCAGCCCAACATAGCCGAAGGCTTCGTCGAGGAACTCGCGCACCGAATGCGCCTCGCCGGTGCCGATGACGAAGTCGTCGGGGTGATCAATCTGCATCATCTTCCACATCGCGGCAACGTAATCGGGGGCATAACCCCAGTCACGTTTGGCTTCCAGGTTGCCCAGATAGAGGAAATCCTGCTTTCCGGCAAGGATGGCTGCCAGCCCACGGGTGATTTTGCGGGTGACGAACGTCTCGCCGCGGCGGGGTGATTCGTGATTGAAAAGGATGCCGTTGGTGGCAAACAACCCATAACCCTCGCGGTAGTTGCGCGTCAGCCAGTAGGCGTACACCTTGGCGGCAGCGTAAGGGCTGCGGGGCTCGAAGGGGGTCTTTTCGTTCTGCGGCGGGGGCGCGCTGCCGAACATCTCGCTCGAAGAAGCCTGGTAAAAACGGGTTTGAATGCCGCTTTTGCGAATAGCCTCCAGGATGCGCACGGTGCCCAGGGCGGTGACATCGCCAGTATATTCCGGCAGATCGAAGCTCACCCGCACGTGCGACTGCGCTGCCAGGTGATAGATCTCATCCGGCTTGATGCTGTAGATCAGTTCGATCAGATTGCCAGACGAAGATACATCGCCGTAATGCAAATGCAGGTGGACGCCGTTGGCGGCATGGGGGTCTTTATAGATGTGGTCAATGCGGTGGGTGTTGAAGGTGCTGGCGCGGCGGATAATGCCGTGGACTTCATAGCCCTTGCTGAGCAACAACTCAGTCAGGTACGACCCATCCTGCCCGGTAATTCCCGTAATCAAAGCTTTTTTCATAATCAATACCTTCTCCAGATCTAGAATATCGCTTGCGCTGCCCGAAAAGCACCTCGGTCAGCCTGTCAACAGCAGGTGGACAACCCGCGCCGCCGCCTTGCCGTCGCCGTAGAGCGGGGGGCGCTCGCCAGACGGCGAAAAAGCGCCGATGGCGTGGAGAATCCGCTGCGTATCTGCGCCTACCAGCAGATTCCAGCCAGCCTCGACCGTTTCCACCCATTCCGTTTCCTCGCGCAGGGTCAGGCAAGGCACGCCAAGCCAGTAGGCTTCCTTCTGCAACCCGCCCGAATCGGTGAGAATCAGGCGGGCAGACGCCGCCAGGCAGATCAGGTCGAGATAGCCCAACGGCTCGACCAGGCGCAGCGCGCCGCCAGACTCCTGCCCTGGAAACCTGCCGGCAAGCATGGCTTTGCGTGTGCGGGGGTGGAGCGGCAACAACACCGGCTCATCTGCCTGCTGCAGCGCCGTCAGAATGCTCGCCAGGCGCTCGGGATCATCGGTGTTCTCGGCGCGATGCACTGTAGCCAGCAAATAGCGCCCTGCCTCCAGGCCGAACCTGGTTAGCGCTGTCGAGCGCTGCAAAGCTCTCTGCCGGTAGTAAAGCAGCGCATCCAGCATCACATCCCCCACCAGGTGAACGCCCCGGCAGATTCCCTCGTCCGCCAGGTTGTCCAGCGCTGCCTGGCTGGGACAGAACAGGCAATCCGCCAGGTGATCTACAACAACGCGGTTGATCTCCTCCGGCATGCGCCGATTGAAGCTGCGCAAGCCAGCTTCGAGGTGCGCCAGGCGCAAACCGGCGAAGGAAGCCGCCAGCGCGCCGGCCAGGGTGGTATTCGTATCGCCAACCACCAGCACCCAATCCGGATGCGCGGCTGCCAGGATGGGTTCCAGCGCGGCAATCATCGCCGCCACCTGCGCGCCGCGCCCGGAATCGGGGGGTAGTTCCAGGTGCAGGTCGGGCGCGGGCAAGCCGAGCTCATCAAAAAACACCTGCGAGAGGTTGCCGTCGTAATGCTGGCCGGTATGCACGAGCTGGTAGGTGCAACGCCCCTGCATGGCGCGGATGACGGCAGCCGCCTTGATGAACTGCGGCCGCGCCCCAACCACCAGGAGCACGTTCATGGCAGCAGGGGTCTCCCCACACCCCAAAAGTCGAAGCCGGCGCGGATAACATCCTGCGCCTGAAAAACACCTCGTCCATCCACCAGAATCGGCAGGCGCATCGCCGCGCCCAACGGCGCCAGATCGAGGGATTGATAGGCGCGGTGCTTCACCATCAGCACCAGCGCATCGCAGCCGGTCGCTTTTTCCAGCACTGAACCCTGGTAAGCCGGGATGTATGGGTCGTGAATCACCGGCTCGGCTCCGTGAGCGACAAGAATAGCCTCCAGCGCCTGGCTGGGGCTGTTGCGAGCATCGTCGCTCTCTTCCAGGTAGGCGTATCCCAGAATCAGCACGCGCGAAGCTTCCACGGCTCGCCCGCGCCGCTGCAGCGCCTGACGCAGCAATTCGAACACGTGCGCCGGCATGGCATCGTTGACCTCCCGCGCCGCCGGAATCATCCGCAGCGGGAGGCTTGCATTGCGCACGCTGTGAGCCAGCAGCCAGGGGTCTTTGGGCAGGCAATGCCCGCCGACGCCCGCCCCGGGCAAATGCATCTGCCGGCCGGGGCTTTTATTCACCAGCTCGCGCACGCGCCACACATCCCCACCCAGCGCGGCGCAGATCAACGCCATCTCGTTGGCGAAGGCAATTTGCACATCCCGATAAGCATTCTCGATGGTCTTCACCAGCTCCGCCGTCAGGCAATCGGTGAGATCGAGTTCAGCCTGGACGATCTGGCGGTACAAAACCGCCATCGCCTCGGCGGTTTCAGGCGTCATCCCGCCCACCACCCGGCTGACATGGCGCAGGTTGTGCAACAGCTTGCCCGGCATCACCCGTTCTGGACAGAAGCCAAGGTAAAAATCGCGGTTCAGCGTCTTCTGCGCTGCCTGCTCCAGCAGCGGCAAAACCAGCCCGTGCATCGTCCCTGGCGCCAGGGTGGATTCGATGACCACCAGCGCGCCGGTCTTCATCGCGGGAGCCAGAGACTGCAACGCCCGGCGCAAGGCGGCGTATTGAGGAGCGCGCCCTTCATCCACCGGCGTCTCGACGCAGATCAGGAACACATCCCGGTCTGTCAGCTCGTCGTAGTGGGATACGGCGCGCAATTTCCCCTCCGAAACCACCCGGCTGAGCAATTCAGGCAAGCCCGGCTCTAATCCCGAAAATGGCGTTTGCCCGGCGGCGATTTTATGCAGGCGCGCCAGGTTGTGCTCCACGCCAAGCACGTCGAAGCCCGCCTCGGCAAACAGGCAAGCAAGCGGCAGGCCCACATAGCCCAGCCCAATCACCGCCAGGCGGGCGTCACGGCTTTCGATTCGTCCTTTCAGCTCACTCAACATCGGTGGATAAGGAGATTACCTGATGGGTGCGTCCGGACTGCACCAGCGCCAACGCCAGGCGCAAAGCCGCCAGCCCGTCTTCTCCGCTGATCGGCACCGGAGTATCCTGGCGCACCGCCTGGATGAAGGCGCCCAGCTCGGCTTTCAAGGGCTCATAGCGCTGTAAGGCAAAGCGCGTCATCGCACCCTCGCCCACGCCCTTCAATGTCTGCAGCATCGGCCACAGGTTTTCGGGAGAAAAGGCGTTTTCGTAGAAATACAAATCCTGGGTGAGGTCGTCCACCCGGAACAGGCCGCGTTCCCCCAACACCAGCACCTCCCGCACCTTTGTCGGCGTCAACCAGTTGACCTCCAGCGCGCCGACGATGCCACCGGGGAAGCGCAACAATCCCAGCACCAGGTCTTCCAGTTCGGTATGGATGCGGTGCTCGGTCTCGGCATAGACGCGCAGCGGGTCTGCGCCGATCAGGTACCGCATCAAGTCAAGGTCGTGGGTGGCCAGATCGATCACCACGCCAACATCGCGGATGCGGGCTGGGAAAGGGCCAACGCGCCGACAAATGACCTGAAAGGTGCGCCCCAGTTCGCCCGCCGCCAGTTTGCTTTTCAATTGCTGGATGGCGGGGTTGAAGCGGACGATGTGTCCGACCATCAGCTTGCGCTGCAACGCCTGCGCCCGCCGGATGAGCAGCTCTGCCTGCTCAATGGTGGCGGCGATAGGCTTCTCGATGAGCACATGCGCGCCGGCTTCAAGCGCCGCCAGGCTCACAGCCGCGTGCGCCGCCGTGGGGACAGCGACCGACACCGCCTCGGGCTGGTGCCGTCGGAGCATTTCCTCGGCATCCTGATAGGCGAGGGCGCCGTATGCACGCCCCACTTCCTCTGCCCGCGCCGGCTCCGAATCTACCACCGCCACCAACTCGACGTTTTCCAGTTCGTGGTACACCCGGGCATGGTTTCTGCCCATCGAACCCAAACCGATCACTGCGACCCTGGTCATCTATCCACCAAAAATTGCCTCACGGCTGGCGCGCTCCGCCCTTGCGACAAAGCGCAAACGGTTGATACCAACAACCGGCGACCCCTGATCAGCCAACAGGGAAGATATGCAGCAGGCAACCGAACCGCACGACGTCCGCAACACCGGCGCCAATCACCGGCTGCCCAATTTGTCTGATCCACCGCGTTTCTTCTGCCTGATCTGGCCAGCAGAAAGCTCAAGCGGCACCTGCCGCTGATTGCTCAACAGTTGCAACAACACGCGCACGCGTTCGCTGCCCGGGAGGCGCGCGTCGAAGATGGCTTCATAGCCGGCAAACGGGCCTTCGCTGATCACAACCACATCCCCCGGATATAGGCCATCAAAAAGCTCCCCACCTGCGGCGCTGATCTCTTCCACCCGGCGGCTGATGGCGTGGATGAGATTGTCGGGCACGATGGCGGCTTCATCGCCAAAGCAAACCAACCCCATGGCGTGGGGCATCCACTGAAACGCCGATAAGCCCACCTTTTCGATGTCCACGCGGACGAACATGTAACCGGGAAAATAGGGCTTCGTCTTGCGCGCCCGCGGATTCACCGGATTCACCTTCAGGCGCGGGTAAAAGACTTCATAACCTTGTGTGCGGACCTGGCGCCAGACGACTTCCTCTTTTCTGGGCTTGCTCCGCAGCGCGTACCAGTTTTCGGGCATTCGCTTACCTTATTCCGGCAATATTACCTGGCTCCCACTTCAGCGCGTCAAAACTCTTTTGGGTTGCCAGAAAGCGCAGTTTCCCCTTTTCCACCACCAGCCTCACCTCGCCGTAATCGCCAAGCGAACTGAGGGCTTCGTCAATCATCGAGACCTGTTTCGCATTCAAAAACCGCAGCGAATAGATCTCCCCATCTGGTAGCATCAATGTATCTTTGGGTGAATGATCGCCCATATCATCCCCTCTTCCTGGAGCTGCACAGTTTGGTTTTGCTTCCTCGCTTCGGCGCAAGTACACCGGGGGAGCAGATGACCGATCGAGATTGGCATCTCCTGGTCATCTGGCAATAAAAAACTGCCTCGCGGGATTTCACACCTCTACGAAGAGCTTCCTTTCGGCACTTTAGCTTATACCCGTCGGACAGGGTTCGCCCGGGTCGGGTTACTCGGGCACCCAGATCAGCGCCTGGCAGCTATTTTACCAGCAGATGAACACTCAGATCAAACAAAATTGCAAGCTCAAACCTTCGCTGGAAGAATTTCATGTAGCCCGCAGGCGTTAGACGATGCGCATCTTCAACCAGCGTTCCAGGATCAGCCGCAAGAGCAGGGCTGGCGGCAAGAAGATCAGGTGGATCGCCGCGCTGACGCCAAAGACGAATGCCGCGGCGCGCATGGCGGCGTTCACAGGCGCCGCCAGGTTTGCCAGCATCCAGGGACCTGCCCCAACCACCACGCTGATGATGATGAGCAGGGCAGCGAAGACCCCAATCGGTAACCAGGCGCGGCGGTCAGACTTGGAAGGCAACATGGTGCTGCTGACGACAAATGCCAGGTAGAGCCAGAACCAGAAGTCGGGGCGACGATACAGGCTGCCCAGCGCCTCCCCCAGCGCTCCCAGAGCGGCTAGTGACACCTGCTGCCAGACCGGCAGCAGGCCAAAGCGCGTCAGGCCGAGGTAGGCGATGAGAACCCCTCCGCTGAGCAGAGGCGCCATGCCGATCAAGGCGTCACGCGCCAGATCAGTTCTGGCGGTCTCCACGTAACCCAACTGTAGCCGGTGCTGATCGATGGCAACCGGAATCAAGGAGAGCCGCCCGGTGCGCACCCCCAGCAAGCGCGCCATCAGGTAGTGGCTGATCTCATGCAACAACACACCCGGGAAAAAGAGCAGGGCAAACAGAACCTGGGTGATCGCCGGGTTGCGCGTCAGCAACAGCAAAACACCCTGGATTTCGCGATGCAGGCTTCGTTGCAAGACCAGCAGGAGCCCTGTCGAAAGCAGCAACCACCACAATCCAGACAGGTCACTCAACAGCCGCAGCCTGAACGATGGCGATAAATTCAGCCGCCTTCAAACTCGCCCCACCTACCAGTGCGCCGTCGATTTCCGGCTGCACAAAGAACTCGGCGGCATTATCGGCTTTCACCGAGCCGCCATACAACACCCGCACCGCCTGCGCAAAGGCTTCGCCGTACAGCTCAGCCAGCGCGGGCCGAATCACCGTCGCCACTACCGCATTGGCGCCTTCGGCAGTCGCTGCCCTGCCGGTGCCAATCGCCCATACCGGCTCATAGGCAATGACGAGTGGTGCCGATTGCTCCGGTCCCTCGCTTTCGCCCAGATTCAGCCGCTGCAGGCCGGTTTTGATCTGCCGCCGCACCACTTCTGCCGTCCGCCCGGCTTCGTTCTCCTCCAGGGTTTCACCCACGCAAACGATGGGAGTCAGACCATGCAGCAAGGCAGCCTGAACCTTACGGTTCACGCTTTCATCGGTTTCGCCGAAGTAAGTCCGCCGCTCCGAGTGCCCCAGGATGACGTACTGGCAGAGCTCGGCGAGCATGGGGGCAGAGATTTCGCCAGTGAAAGCCCCGGCGTTTTCCCAATGCATATTTTGGGCGCCGAGGCGGATTTCTGTGCCTTCCAGCAAGGCGCGCACCGCCAACAGCGCAGTGAAAGGCGGGCAAAGGACGCGCTCCACGCCTGCAATCGCCTGTAAGCCCGGCACCAGCTCCGAGACCAGTTGGCGGGCTTCGGCGATCGTCTTGTACATTTTCCAGTTTCCGGCAACCAGCGCTGTACGCATAGCATTCCTTGTCAGATGTGAAATCGGCTACCCCGCCGAGTTCGGTTGTGACGAGGGGCAGGCATCGCTACCTGCCCCTGATATGCATTCTGCACAACCGACCGAGGGTGGAGTGGGGCAACCTCAGACTGTGGTTATTTGTCCATCAACGCGGCAACCCCGGGCAGGGTCAGGCCTTCGAGCATCTCCAGCGAGGCGCCGCCGCCGGTGGAGATGTGCGTGATTCGATCGGCTAAGCCAGCGGCGTTCACCGCCGCCACCGAGTCGCCACCGCCGACGATGGACACTGCGCCGCTTTCTGCCACCGCCCGGGCAACGCCAAAGGTGCCTTCGGCAAAGGGTGGAAACTCGAACACGCCCATCGGTCCGTTCCAGACCACGGTGCCGGCATCCAGCAGCACAGTGCGATAGGCGGCGACGGTTTCTGGGCCGATATCCAGGATGCGCCAGCCATCCGGCACGGCGCCCACCGGCATGATCTTGCGCTGGGCGTCGGCTTCGAAGCGATCGGCGATCACCACGTCAACAGGCAGGCGCAGCTTCGCCCCACCCTCCTGTAAGAGCTGCTGCGCTGTTTCCAACGCTTCAGCTTCGACCAGCGAATCGCCAACGGGAATGCCCTGCGCCTTGAAAAAGGTGTTTGCCATCCCGCCGCCGATCAATACCCAATCGGCTTTGGCAAGCAGGTTGCGAATCACGCCGATCTTGTCGCTGATCTTGGCGCCGCCGAGGATGGCGACGAACGGGCGCTTCGGATCGGCGATAGCCTGACCCAGGTACTGGATTTCCTTCTCCATCAAGAAACCAGCCACAGCCGGCAGGAATTTGGCCACGCCCTCGGTGGAGGCATGCGCCCGGTGTGCAGAACCGAAGGCGTCGTTTACATATACATCCGCCAGGCGGGCCAGTTGTTGCGCCATTTCTGGATCGTTGTTGGTTTCGCCGGGGTAAAAGCGGGTGTTCTCCAGCAGGAGCACTCCGCCAGCCTGCAGCCCGGCAGCTGCCTGCTCGGCAAGCGGACCGATGCACTCCTCGCAGAATTTCACCGGTTTGCCCAGCAATTTTGCCAGATGGTCTGCCACCGGTTTGAGCGAGTACTCCGGCGCTGGTTTACCCTTTGGCCGGCCAAGGTGTGAGCACAGCAGCAAGGCTGCGCCTTGATTGAGCAGGTATTCCAGCGTGGGCAGCGCCGCGCGAATGCGGGTATCGTCGCCCACCTCGCCGTTCTTGATCGGCACGTTGAAATCCACCCGTACCAGCACCTTCTTGCCGCTGAAATCCATATCTCTGATCGTCTTCTTATTCAACATAGAGCCTCCTGTCGCGCAGCGCCAGAGGTTCGATGAGCTCTGGCTGATTGGCTATGCCCTCTAGAGCGATTTGGCGATCATGGCAGCCAAGTCGGCGGTGCGCACCGAGTAGCCCCATTCGTTGTCGTACCAGGCGACGATCTTGGCGAAGTTGCTTTTCTCCTTGCCCAACACCATGGTGAACGGCAGGTCAACCGAAGAGCTGTGCGGATCGCCCTTGAAGTCGATGCTGACCAGCGGCTCTTCCACCGCCTGCAAGATGCCCTTCAGTTGGCCGGCAGCCGCCTCGCGAAAAGCCTGGCGCAGTTCTTCGGTGGTCGTCTCGACCTCGAACTCCGCCGTCAGGTCAATCACCGAAACCGTGGAGGTGGGCACGCGCAGGGCATACCCGTCGAGCTTGCCTGCCAGGTCGGGGATGACCAGCTTCAAGGCGCGGGCTGCGCCGGTGGTGGTGGGGATGATGTTCATCGCCGCCGCCCGAGCGCGCCGCAGGTCGCTGTGGGGCAGATCCAGGATTTTCTGGTCGTTGGTATACGCGTGAATGGTAGTCATGAAGCCGCGCCGGACCTTGAAGCGGTCATGGACGACTTTCACGGCTGGCGCCAGACCGTTGGTGGTGCAGGAGGCGTTGGAAATCACGTGATGGTTGGCCGGGTCATACTTATCGTCATTGACCCCCAAAACGATGGTGATATCCTCGCCTTCGGCAGGGGCGGAGATGATCACCTTCTTCGCTCCGCCGGCGGTGATGTGGTTCTCCGCGCCTTTGACCACCTTGCCCTTCTTGTTGACGCCGTCCTTCTTCACGGTGAAGATGCCGGTGCTCTCGACGACGATATCCACCCCCAGGCTGCCCCAGGGAATATTCGCCGGATCGGTTTCCTTGAAGGCTTTGATCGGTTTGCCGTTGACGATCAAAGCGCCGTCGCCGACCTCAACGGTGCCGTTGAAGCGACCGTAGTTCGAGTCGTACTTGAGCAAATGCGCCATGGTGGGCAGGTCGCCGATATCATTAAAGGCTACAACTTCCAGCTCATTTGGATAGTAATCCAGGATGGCTTTGAGTACCTGCCGGCCAATGCGGCCGAAACCGTTTATACCAATCTTGGTTGTCATAGAAACCTCCTCGTTCCTTGTTCAAAAAGATAGGATTGATCGCGCAGACAGGTTGTACCCATTCCAATACGCGAAATTTTTCACAAAACAGCCCTATTCTACCAGAGGACCGGTCCTTTCCTCCAGTAAATCAATGATCACTTTAGCCAGCTTGGATGAATCGTGTCGCCAGGGGCGCGTTTCATCGGCGAGGTCAGCCAGATGAACCGCGTAATCTTCCATGTCTTCATCTACTTTCACCCACTGCACATCGTCGGGCAACTTGCCGGCGCAGCGTTGATTGACCAGGATGATATCGAAAATGCCGCCGCCAACGTGCTCTTCAATGGCGTGGATGTGATCCTTGCAGGTATAGCCGTCGGTCTCGCCGGGTTGGGTGGCGATATTGCAGATGTAGATCTTCAAGGCGCGGCTTGAGCGCACGGCTTCGATCAAATCAGGCACCAGCAGGTTGGGAAGGATGCTGGTGTACAGGCTGCCCGGGCCAACCAGAATCAGGTCGGCGTTGAGAATCGCCCGCAGCGCCTGGGGAAAAGCCGGCGGCGTGTTCGGTTCCAACCAGACGCGCCGCACCTGACCCGATACCTCGGGAATCTGACTCTCGCCCTCGACGCGCACCTCATTCACCAGGTTCGGCAGGAGCACGTCGGCAACCAGGCGGACATCGTGCAAAGTGGAGGGCAACACGCGTCCGTTCACCGCCAACACCCGCCCGGATTCTGCTACGGCTTCTTCGAAACTGCCGGTGATGCCCGCCAGGGCGGTGATGAACAGGTTCCCAAAGGAGTGCCCCTGCAAGCCCGAGAGCTCATCGGAAAAGCGATATTGAAAGAGCTGCGAGAGCAGAGCTTCGTCGCTGGAGAGCGCCGCCAGGCAGTTGCGGATATCTCCCGGCGGCAGGATGCCGATATCCCGGCGCAGGCGACCCGACGAACCGCCGTCATCCGCCACGGTGACGATGGCGGTCAGGTTATTGGTGTACTCCTTCAGCCCTCTGAGCAGCGCAGAAAGGCCATTGCCGCCTCCGATCACCACGATGCGCGGTCCACGCTCCTTACGGCGATGCTGGGTCAAGGCATCCACAACCCGTCGGCCGGGGCGCAAAAAAGGCGCCATCAGGGCGCGATTCATCCCCCACATACCGACGGCGATGAGGATGATCCCCAGCGCGCCGAAAATGATCACCCGCAGCGGTCGCGGCAGGAAGCGCAAGGCCACTGTTGACAACAATTCCAGATACCATTGCACCTCTGGAGCGTTGCGGTACAGATCCAATAAGAAAAAAGCCAGGCCGACGCCAACCATGGTGGTACCCAGGACGATCGGGATTAACCACCGCTTCACTCCGAGGCCTGGCATCAACCAGCGGAGGGATTTACTCGCCTGTCCCCAAAAACGTTGATTCCGTAGAGACATCTTCGTCGCCTTGCAAGGGGACATCATAGCAGTCTTTGCAAAACTCGTCAACTGATAACAAATGAGTGATGCTATACTTTAAAACATGAGATATCACCTGGCTGTCGACATTGGCGGAACGCAGGTGCGGGTCGGCAGTTATCCAGAAGCAGAACATAAACCCGTCAGGCTTATCCGCGCCTCTACACACCAGCCGGGGAAAAAACCCCTGGAAAGCATTTTCGATTTAATTCAATCCGTCTGGCCCGAAAACGGTATTGTCGCCGGTATCGGTGTGGCCGCGCCGGGA
>FWPU01009422.1_pt1 | contig 15436 bp, 17 predicted proteins | sample 2228361 | NCBI WGS metagenome assembly FWPU01 (sample SAMEA103939777, study PRJEB20133) | metagenome
TTCTATTCAATTTTTTTACCAACCCTTTCGGACTTAGTTTCTGGTGTGAGTTATATATTCCCAAGTTTGCTTAATTTAGTTTAGCACAATTCTGGTTTAACCTTTCCGTTTGAGGATAACCAGGTGTGGTTTGATTAACCAACGTTTTACCAGTTCTAACCTATCTATTTCGATTTCTCTTGGAATGAACGTGGGCATCGTTTCTGACCATTAAGACAACACGAAGTTCTCAATTATTGAATACAGGAAAGAGATTATATGTTCTTCTTTTACTTTAAAGAGAATACTTGAGCGCATTTTTGCAATCCAATAGATAAAAACATTCAACCGGTAATTGTTATTCAAAAGGTCAACGTCTTTAGTCAGTAAGCTTGAGTTCGAGGTCGAATATCGCTCGGAATAAAATCCAGTTGATTATGCGAAGTTGGATGGTACTATAAAACTGACGTCGAGTCTTACTTATCTCGTCATGAGGTGCTTCGTACAATCTTATAACTGAGAAAGGAAACCCATCTAATCCTTCAGGTGAATAAATGGACTACCTGGTTTTTGTAGTTTTTATGATATTTGCATTTATTGGGCTTGTCTCTCTTCTGTTTGGACTCCCCGGCACTTTCATCATCCTGGCCGATTCCATTCTTTACGGCTGGTACAAGGGATTTAACGAGATTACCACAAAGGTTATAATAGTCCTGGCGGCCCTGGCTCTCTTGGGGGAACTGCTCGAGTTTCTTCTGGGTATAGCTGGGGCCAAGAAAGAGAGGGCCAGTAAGAGTGCAATCGTCGGCTCTATCCTGGGCGGGATTATCGGCGCTATCCTGGGTGCGCCTTTTCTTTTTGGAATCGGCTCGGTCATAGGGGCGTTCTTGGGGGCATTCGCCGGAGCCTTTCTGGTAGAGCTTATCAAGAGAAAGGGCTTCGACCAGGCCATACAATCAGGACGAGGGGCTTTCTTTGGAAGGGTGTTTGGAACGATTACAAAGGGTGCAATAGGAGTGGCCATGATCGCCATAACCGTAGTTTCGGTGGCAGGGAATTAGAATCGGCGACCGATTAAAGACGGGAAAGTAAATTACAAATCACAAGCACTAAATTACAAACAAACTCAAAATCGCAATGACCTAATTAAAAACATTTGGGTTTGGAATTTCGAATTTAGGATTTGTTTGGAATTTGTGATTTGAGTTTTGGTCGTTATTTTCTTGGTGTCTTAGTGCCTTTGTGGCTAAAAATTAGGAGTTTAGGATGAAGGAAAAACTGGAAGGAATAAAAATCGAAGCAGAGAATGAATTAAACTCGGCCGGCGATGAGCCTGCCCTTCAAAACGTGAAGGCGAAGTATCTGGGGAGAAAGGGCGCTATAACCGAGATGCTTAAAGGAATGCGTGACGTTCCGGCATCGGAGCGGCAGCAGATGGGGCAGCTCATAAACGAGGTCAAGAACTTTATCGAGAACCTCTTTGAAAATAGGTTAGAGGAGATCAAAGAGGATAAGAAAAGGCACATGCTTCTCACCGAGCGTGTGGATGTCACCCTTCCCGGAAGGGGGTTTCCACTGGGGGCAAAACATCCTATAACCCAGGTCATGGAGGAAGTCATCACTATATTCGAAAGGATGGGGTTTGAGGTGGCCGAAGGGCCAGAGGTGGAGCTCGATTACTATAATTTCGAGGCGCTCAATATTCCCAAGGACCATCCGGCCAGGGACATGCAGGATACTTTTTATATCTCCGACGAGATCGTCTTACGAACGCATACCTCTCCCGTTCAGGTCAGGGTGATGGAAAAGCAGAAACCGCCGGTGAAGATAATAGCGCCGGGCAAAGTTTATAGATGCGATAGTGACGTGTCGCATTCGCCCATGTTCCATCAAATAGAAGGACTTTTGGTTGATGAGGGTGTGAATTTCGGGCATCTAAAGGGGGTCCTTAACGAATTCGTAAGGCACATGTTCGGGTCGAATATCGGAGTCAGGCTAAGACCAAGCTTCTTTCCTTTTACCGAGCCAAGCGCCGAGGTAGATATTCAGTGTGTATTTTGCCAGGGCAAGGGATGCCGGGTTTGCAAGAACTCCGGCTGGCTGGAGATAGGGGGGTGCGGGATGGTAGACCCGGAGGTATTCAAGAGCGTCAATTACGACCCGGAGCGTTATACCGGTTTTGCCTTCGGGATGGGTATTGAAAGGATCGCCATGCTCAAGTTTGGTATAAACGACATCCGGCTTTTTTTCGAAAACAGCGTCAGGTTCCTGAAGCAATTCGTCTAGTTTATCTATTCCTTACCTTGGTTTGTTTTCCGGTATCGAAGTTATAGGTGTTGGTATGACGCAACCGTTCATTTAGCGCGGAGGAACCCTCCAGTGAACATTCTGCTTCTCTCCATGCCAGACTCTTTTGAGCACATGCCGGTAGCGTTTGCGCATGATCCTATATTTGTGTTGCGGAATGCTCGAAAAATGACGGCGTTCACATTTCGTGGCAGCACTATCAAGTCTCTCTCTTAGGATTAGAAGATGAAATAAAAGCCTTCAAACGCTATCGCGCCATACGTGACAGCGATGGCGTGTATCTGCGAGTGCTGGAGTGGATTGATAAGCACAAACGCCGCCCGGTTTAATATATGAATCCAGCTAAACAAAGAATTAGAGAGTCTGTATGGAAAAAGCTCACAGAGGCGAGAGTTGGAGCATTTCCATTCCCACTTGAAGGGCGGATTCCTAATTTCAAAGGTGCATCCGAGGCGGCAAATATACTCGCCGAGTTGGAAATCTGGCGTAGTGCCAAAACAGTCAAATCTAATCCGGACTCGCCCCAGAGACCGGTGAGAGAAAAAGCCCTTATGGATGGTAAGCGAGTTTTTATGGCTGTTCCCAGGTTGAGAGATGAAAAACCGTTTCGCGAACTAAACCCGGACAAACTAAAAGACATAAAGAAAGCTGTTTCTATCAAGGGTGGGATGAGCGGAGGAATTCCAACCGAGGTCGAAGGGTTACCACTAATTGACCTTATCATCGCCGGCTCGGTTGCAGTTCATAGAGACGGAAGGCGTTTGGGTAAAGGTGGAGGATATTCCGACCTGGAGTTTGCACTTGCCAGCCAATACGGAAAGATCACCGATAGAACTATTATCGTGACTACCGTCCATCCACTTCAAGTTACAGACCAGGACATACCTGTGGAGCGGCACGATATCCCGGTTGATTTCATCGTAACTCCGGAGACGGTGATAGAAACCAAAACTAAATATCCTAGACCTAGCGGGATTTTCCCGGAAATTCTTTCCGAAGATTATATAGAGAACATTCCGGCAATTGCTAAGTTGGTTAAAAGATAGCTTTATATCCTTTGACTGAGGGAATCGAATGTATCCTGGGTGAATTCTGCGAAACATTCTTACACGGCTGGCCATTTTAGACCGTACCCTCGATTTTCTAACTAGATTAGGAAACTCGCATTTTCCCTCCCCTTGAGGGGAATGTACAGGCCGGGAGAAGGGTTACAAACGCTCTAGTCGGATGACAAGTTTACTTTTTGAATATTTACTTTACAATATAATATAAAGTAAACTAAATATATGGAGAAGTAAGATGGCTATAGTAACTGTTTCTGAAAAAGGTCAATTGGTCATACCCAAGAAGCTCAGGATAAAATACGGGCTTAAAGCTAAGTCTCAAGTTGAGTGGGTAGATACGGGTCAAGGACTGATGCTTATTCCTATTCCTAAAGACCCGGTCAAAACCTCACGTGGGATGCTCAAGGGCACCCGAGTGACCACTGAGACCCTGTTGGAGACTAGGGAAATGGATAAAAAATTAGAACATAAAAAATGACATCCTATTTTGGCAGATTCGTCCTAGATTCATTCGCCGTGATCGCTTTTCTAAGAGACGAAGAGGGAGCGGATAAAATAGAAGAGATTCTGAAAGAAGCGGAGAAGGGAAAAACCAAGCTTTACATGCACATGATCAATCTAGGAGAAGTTTACTATAACGTCCTAAAAGAAGAAGGGGAAGGCCTGGCCAACAATGTTTGGGCAAAAATAAAAAACTATCCGGTTGATTTTATAGATGATTTATCAGAGGGGTTTCTATTAAATGTCGCCAGGGTAAAGGGAACATATCCCATCTCCTATGCGGATGCCTTTGCTGCGGCTACATCCGTCGAGAAAGAAGCGTTGCTTATAACCGGGGACCCTGATTTTAAGCTTCTGGAAAGAGACGGAAAGATCAAGGTTCTTTGGATTAGGGATATTTAGGTTAGCTATTTCAAAATAGCCTTTGGTAGCAGGCCACGAGCAAGAATCATGACCTAACCAGATAGAGGAACTGCAAGCGGTGTTGCTAACTCCTTCGAAGACAGTTTAAACAGAGTGCACTAATTCTTGTTGCCGGAACGACGTATATCGTATCCGGTGATAGATTTACTCTTCTCTGCCATCGAGTCGACGTATTCTTTGTCCACCAGGCCGGCCATGTACGCCTTGGAAATCCTCATAAGTGCTATCTTGGCCGTTGCCTCATCTATCATCTGTCCGGTCTTCGGGTCGAACATGGAGCCGCCGCCCATTTTATGATAGAAACTGAGCTGGTATTTTGCTTCCTCAATTTGCTTCCTGGTGGGGGTATAGCACTCGTTTGCGATTTGCGCCTGCTGAGGATGGATTACCCAGGTTCCGTCCATCCCGATGGCTGCGGCGCCTTCATTCTTTCTTCTGAGGCCCTCATCGACCTCTTTCACCACTTCCGGCGGGTCGTCCTTCCTCCAAATCTTAAGGTAGACGTTATCAATTGCGTGGAGCCCCGCCGCTTTGGCCGCGGTAACCGTGGCTTTCTTCTCGTAGTAAAAGACCTCGTTCTGCCTATCCAGCAGTAAGTCGGGGTCGGCGCCCAGTTCCGCCGCATAATCGGCAATTCCGAAGATTAGGCCGGCCATTCTCGGTGAAGCGGTGGCTATTTCGTAGGCATATTCGAGCGCTCGCGGTCTTTCGATGAGGGTTTCGATTGCCACCGTCGTCTTCCAGCCATATTTTGCTTCTAACTCGTCTAATAGGTCTGAAACCAGCTTTACATCCTCGGGCCCGTAGATTTTGGGAATTATTACGCCGTGAAACTTATCCACTGCGCCGCTCATCACCGCTTCTATATCCCCGTAGAAAAATTCGGAGCGGAGGTTATTCGGCCTTACGGTGACGACCTTCTTCCCAAAGTTTATTGTGTTAAGTGCTTCCACCATAACCTGCCTGCTCTTATCTCCTTTGAATTCGTAGGGACAGGCATCCTCAAGGTCGGCCATCACATGGTCGACCGGGGATTTCACCGGGTCTGCCGCATTCTGGTGTAATTTCAAATTGTGTCCAGGATAGGTTAGCTCGGTCCTGGGAACAACTACCCTGGTCCCTCCATCTAAGACGAACAAGATACTCTCCTCCTTAATTTATTAATACTAGTCAGCCACGGATAACCACGAATTTTCACAGATAGAATGATGCAAGACTTCGTCGTGAGCTCAGTCGAACGATGCGTGATCCATGAGTTATCGTGCATCCTGCATCTTGAATCCTGCATCACAAAGCTCAGTTTTTACCGACGCATCTTTTCATCTCAATTCTTGGCCGGGTAATGAATTTCTTTTTAACTTAACTCAATAAGCCGTCTGGCTATAACCTCGTGCTGAATCTCGGTGGTACCCTCAAACAAGCTTATCACCCTTCCGTCTCTCCAGTATCTCTCCACCGGATATTCCTTGGAATACCCGTAGCCTCCGAAGATCTGCATTGCCTCCCTGGTCACATATTCGACCATCTCTGCGGCGATAACCTTGGCCATACCCGCTTCCAGGTCACAGCGTTTGCCCGTATTCTTCATGTCACAGGCGTAGTAAACCAGTTGTCTAGCCGCTTCGAGCCTGGATGCCATCTCCGAAAGCTTCATCCTTATGGCTTGAAAATTGCAAATAGGCTGGCCAAATTGAGTGCGCTCTTTGGAGTATTTTAGTGCGGCTTCAAAGGCGGCCTGAGCCACCCCGACGGCGCGGGCGGCGGTCTGGATTCTGGCCGATTCGTAGGTGGACATCAATTGATAAAAGCCCTTGTTCTCTTCGAGACCGATCAGGTTTTCGGCCGGGACGTAGCATTCATCGAAGCTCAAAGCGTAAGAACGCATGCCATGATAGCCCACGGTGGGAATGGGCCCTCCAGAGATGTTCGGGTGTTTTATCTCATCCCCTGCCTCCTTTTCTACTAAGAAGATGCTTAGCCCGCGGTGCCTCTTGGATATGTCCGGGTCGGTACGGGCTATTACCGTGAGTAGATGGGCCCGATTGGCAAAGGTACACCAGGTTTTTTCTCCGTGTAGCACGTAGCCGTTCCCCTTCTTAGTGGCGCGGAGCTTCATGCCTCCGGTATCCGAACCGGAGTCGGGCTCGGTAAAGGCAGCGGCGGTCATGAGTTTTCCACTAGCAATGCCCGGAAGATACTTCTTTTTTTGCTCTTCCGTTCCATGCATAAGAAGTAAGGTGCCGGTGATAATGCTCCTGGTCATTACACTTCCCACGCTCAGCCATCCTCGGCTTAGTTCTTCTGCGACGATAGCCATGCTTATGTAATCTAAGCCTGCTCCGTCATACTCCGGGGGGAATATCAACCCGAAGTAGCCAAGCTCGGCCATTTTATGGATGATATCTCGAGGAATTTCCTTATTTTGACGGTCTAATTCCTGTGCCACCGGTATAACTTCTTCGTCTGTGAATTTGCGGACGGATTTTCTTATCTCCTCGTGGTCCTCGGTTAGTAGCGGCATAAGTTGCCCCTCTGGCTGTTTAAAGCTTCGGACTCGGCTTTTTTATCTGGCTGGCTCTGGTCACGGTTTACCATTCTTTTTTTCGATTGAATATCGGAATAGGGTATGAAGCTGGAGCTCAGTCGCCATTATATAACCCTTTTTTAAAAACCTTGTCAACGACGGTAGGTGTTCGGAATAAAAATGAAAACTACAGGTTGATGGAATTTATCTTATTTTTTTTCTGGCCATAGCTTTCTCGGTTCCCACCAATGTCAAGGGAGAATGATACCAACCGGCTTTCCACTCTCCTTTAATGGCCAGAGCTTCTATTTCATCCTGACTGACTATGACTAAGACTCCAACGTATCCACTTTCGTCTATAAATGGATTACCGGTCTTTATATTTGGTATTTTCTCGGGCCCACATTTCCAACGTTCTGGAGATAGCTTAAGCAGTTCTATGCATTCTGTGAACTCCAGGCTGTATCTGGGCTCTTGTCCGTCTAGATTTTCGGCGTTCATCTCCATGTACCATATTTCTGCCATTTACCTTACCTCCAACGTTATTAAAATATGTGTAACAAATTCTAAGCACAAATTCAACAACTGAAGCTTAAGGATGGCTAAAGATGCTTGAGTGCTTTCTTCCCTATGTCTGTTCGGTAATAGAGCACTTCACAATCTATTTTTTCGACCGCTTTGTAAGCTAGATTAATAGCCTCGCTGATCGTACTCCCCAGTGCAGTAACCCCGAGCACCCTTCCCCCATCTATCACTATTTTACCGTTCTCAAAAGCGGTCCCGGAATGAAAAACAAAGACTCCGTCGATGACTTCTACGTTTTTAATACCCTTGATCTCAATCCCCTTTTTGTAATCACCGGGGTAGCCGCGCGAAGCCATCACTACACAAACGGACGATTCATCCTTCCAGTCGATTACCTGTCCGGATAACCTCTCGTCTATAACCGCGTTGATTAAAGGGACTATGTCTGACTTCATCCTCACCATCAAGGGCTGTGCCTCCGGGTCCCCAAACCGGCAGTTAAATTCCAGGACGCTGGGCTCTCCGTCTTTAATCATTAGCCCTGCATAGAGAATACCCTTGTACTTTCGGCCTTCTTCTTTGAGGGCGTTCACAGCCGGTATCATGATCCTTTCCATGATTTTCTGGCGTACCTCTGCCGTAACCACCGGGGCAGGGGAGTATGCACCCATTCCTCCGGTGTTTGGTCCTTGGTCTCCGTCTAAAAGGGCCTTGTGGTCCTGGCAAGACTCCATGGGAAGCACGGTATCTCCGTCGGTGAAGGCCAAAAATGAGGCCTCTTCCCCCTCCATAAATTCCTCTATAACCACTCTATCCCCAGCCTCCCCAAAAATTTTACTCCTCATCATAGCGTCAAGGGTCTCCACCGCCTCATTCTCTGTCCGGCATACTACCACTCCTTTTCCGGCGGCCAGCCCGTCTGCCTTTACCACGAGAGGGGGCTTGACCTCTTTTACCCATCTCACCGCATCCTCAAAATTATAGAACGTGGAGTAGAATGCTGTGGGGATTTTGTATTTTCTCATAAGGTTCTTGGCGAACACCTTGCTGCTTTCTATCTCCGCCGCCGCCTTCGTCGGCCCGAAGATCCTGAGCTTTTCTTCCAGAAATCTATCGGTTATGCCGAATGCCAGCGGCAGTTCCGGGCCTACTATAGTCAGGTTAATTTCCTCAGCCCTGGTGAAACGTACCAGTCCGTCAATATCCGAGACCTTGATATTCACACACTCCGCGTGTCTGGAGATGCCGGCGTTTCCCGGTGCGCAATAGACCCGACTGACAAGAGGGCTCTGCCTTATCTTCCAGCATAGGGCGTGTTCCCTCCCTCCTCCACCAATTACCAGGACTTTCATAGAATGCCACCCCTCCTCTTAAAGTAGCATTTTCTAATTTACCTGAAAAAAAGAAACTTATAAGATTCTATCGAGCAATTTACCAAATCATCAATTAGCGGGATATGTTGATTTCAGATCGCGGATATCGTGTGATTGATTAGCCTCGACCATCAAGAGGAATTATTTGTTCAAAAAGGGCTTCGTTCTTTGATGTTCGACTTGGACCTGGTAAGCGCCGAATATAAGCTGCTTGAACAGGCTATTCGCTTTCCTTCTTATCCTTTGGCTTTCTTTTCCAATTTTCGATTACTACCTGCCTTGCCCTTCCTATTGCCAGCGCCCCGGGGGGAACGTCTTTGGTTATGGTCGAACCTGCACCGGTGGTGGCTCCCCGGCCTACCCTTAGTGGGGCAACGAGCATGGTGTCGCTTCCGATGAAGACCTCGTCCTCAATCAAGGTTTCGTGCTTTTGGAAGCCGTCATAGTTGCAGGTAATTGTCCCCGCCCCTATATTCACATCCGCTCCCACGGTGGCGTCCCCGAGGTAGGAGAGATGAGGCACCTTGGAATTGAGCCCGATTCTCGATTTCTTTACCTCCACAAAATTTCCAATCTTAGCCCCGGAAAGTATTTTCGTCTGGGGGCGGAGATGGGCGAACGGACCTATAGTTACCTTGTCTTCGATATCGGCACCGGCTATGTACGAAGAAAACTTTATGATGACTTCATTCCCCATTTTTGAATCCTCGATCCATACCGACGGGCCTACAACGCATCCTTTTCCTATTCTAGTATGGCCATAGATGAACGTGTAAGGATGAATCACCGTATCGGTTCCGATTGAAACGTTTGGGGAGATGTAGGTAGAATCCGGGCATACCATTGTCACCCCGGATAGCATGAGGCTATGGTTTATTCTTCTTCTGAGGATTTCCTCGGCCTCTGCCAGTTCGGCCCGGGTATTCACTCCCAGTAGCTCTCTATTATCGGCTACAACGAACCCCTTTACCTTTTTCCCCTGGCTGGAAGCGATGTTGACCACATCCGGAAGATAATACTCCCCTTGTTTATTCCCGGCTCCGATGCGTTCAAGCGCCCGCCAGAGAAAAGGAGATTCGACACAATAAGCGCCTGAGTTTATCTCTTTTAGTTTTTTTTCGATAGGGGTAGCATCTTTTTCTTCTACCACCCTTAAGACTTCACCCTTTTGGCTCCTTACCACCCGTCCATACCCTTCGGTATTGTCGAGAATAGCGGTGAGAATAGACACGCTGGCCCTGCTTTTGTTGTGGCCGGTGATAAAGTTCTTCAAGGTCTTGGGGGTAATAAGGGGAAAATCGCCGTTTAATATGAGTACATTGCCCTTAAACCCGGCTAACGCCTTCCTGGCACAACTGGCGGCATGGCCGGTTCCCAGTTGCTCTTCCTGTAGAACCCACTCCACGCGCTTATCGGCAACAGCCTCCTTGACTTTTTCAGCGCCGTGTCCGACGACGAGTGCTATTTTTTTAGGATTTATTTTCACTACCGCATCCAGGACATAGCTTATCATCGGACGCCCCAGAATGGGGTGCACAACCTTGGGAAGTGTGGATTTCATCCTTTTACCCTTGCCCGCGGCGAGAACAATCACAGCGACATCCATTTTATCACCTATGACCTCCCGTATTTATCCTCCAGTCTAACCACGTCTTCCACTTCCGGAGTGGATACCTCCAAAACATCGCAATCTTCGACCGCGGTCATGCGATGTTTGGTAAGGGGTGTAATCCTTATAGCTTCTCCCGGCAGAATTCTCGATGTTACTCTGGGTTTTCCCACTTCCTCGATCTCCAGTATCATCTCGCCGGTGTGGAGGTAAATGGTTTCATCCTTTACTTTATGGTATTGATAGCTCAGGCTGTGGCCCTTGTTTATATGAAGGATCTTTCCGACGTATTTATCCGTTAAAGCCCACCATATTTCATAACCCCATGGTTTCTCCACCGTTCTGATAATACCTGTACGCTTTTTGCTTTCCTCGGCCATATCGTCGATGTTCGATACTTGTTTTTTTGGTGCTGGATTTCAAGGGGGGATAGAAATAGTCAAACTTTTGAGAAGCTCCCGTGTCAAAAAGGAACATCGTCATCGGAGCCAAACGGCTCATCACCGACCTCGAAATCATCAACGAGTCCTTCAGCGGTGGCGGAAGTTGAATCTGCTCTCTCTCCGGCGGGGCTTAGTATCTGCATGTTTCGGGCTACAACCTCTGTCGTCCACCTCTTTTTCCCCTCCTTGTCTTCCCAGGAACGGGTTCGGAGAGCTCCCTCTATATAAACCGTTTTCCCCTTGGATAGATACTCGCCGCATATTTCCGCCAGCCTTCCCCAGGCGACAACGCGATGCCACTCCGTTGACTCTACTTTGTTGCCGTCTTTGTTCGTCCTTACATCAGTCGTAGCCATGGTAAAGTTAGCCACGGCTTGACCGCTGGTGGTGTATCTTATCTCTGGGTCTCGCCCCAGGTTGCCAATTAGAATTACCTTGTTTACTCCTCTCATCTATCTCTCCCTATCCGGAAATGCTTGCATGGAATTTTATCATCATGGAGTGTAAAAATCTATAACATCGGCTTGATTTGAGTACTAAAAAAGATTTCCAGCTATCGAAAGAAACTTATGAAGAACCCTTGCCGTCATTCCCCAAATCACGTAGTCCCGGTAGTAAAAAACGAAATCTTTTATCTGCATCTTTTGCTTCTCCACTATCCTGACCTCTGCGTTTTTCTCATTTTTGAGATGGGAGATGGGGATCCATATGATTTCGGCCACCTCTTCATTCGGCCTTATCTCCGTATCCTTTGTCAAAAAGGCCACGTAGGGGGTGACGATGTAATGACTGCCCCGGGGATTATTCGGGTTGAAATCGTCTAATTCGCCGATAATCCTCCCGCTTTCCCTCAAGTCTATCCCGGTTTCCTCAAAAGTTTCACGTATGGCAGTCTCTAGTTTGCTGCCGTCTTCCTCCTTCATCTTCCCTCCGGGAAAGGCCATATGTCCGGAAAATACGTCTTGAGAATTCTCCGGCCTCTTGATAAAAAGTAGCGAATAGTCGTTCTCTTCCGGTCTCAGTATTAGCATCACCGAGGCGGGGGTGAATATCCCCTCTCTGCTCGCCTTAACGGTCTTTCTGCCGTTAATTATTCTTTCCAACTTTTCTATAGTGTGTTGGTAAGTCAAACACTCACCCTGGATGAGACGCACGCCATGCGTCTCGTCGAAATGAATCGAGTTTCAATGTCCTTGCTTGCTTTTCAGGTAGTCATCAAAAACTTTAAAGCTCTTCTCATCGAAAAGGACAAAATAAACCGTTTCGATATTTTGATATCTTTTAATATGGTCTATGACTGTGTCGATCATGACCCTAGCGCATTCAGCGACCGGAAAACCTCCTACCCCAGTCCCAATCGCAGGAAATGCTATGGTCCTAATTCCCTTCTCATCAGCCCTTAGCAGGCAATTCATGGTACACTCCCTTAAAGATTCTTCGGTTACCCGGCCGCCGAGGTGCATTCCGGCTGCGTGAATTATGTATTTTGACTTTAATTTCCCCGCTCCGGTAATTACCGCCTGCCCAAGCGGGATGCGGCCGATGTTATCGCATTCTTCTTGAATTGTGTCCCCGCCCTTCTTTCTTATGGCTCCGGCGACTCCGCTTCCCAGAACCAGTTCCGTGTTGGCCGCATTCACGATTGCTTCTACTTCCATATCGGTAATATCGCCCTGCTTTATTATGATTCTGTCCTTAGGCCCGGCCATAAGATATTCTCCAATCCATATTCTAAAGTAAAGATGGCAATTAGCCAACTAATCGCTTGACTTTTCCCGTGGAGCAATTACAAATGTAACCAAAAGTGAAGAAAACCATGAATCTAAGGACAAGCCTACTCTTGGCGGCTTATAAGCTGTTTCCTTTCCCCTTAGAGGGAAGTGCTAATATTGAGGGTGGGGACTTAGGTTGCGATATATCTTGTGTAATAAACTTCTACGGAAGGATAAACATCCTGAAGAATGTACTTCACAGTCTGGCCGAGCAGGATTTTCCCCGGGAGAGATTCGAGGTGATCTTGGTTGAGGACCGGGGAGGAAGCGATGAGGGCAAAAAGATTTCGGAGGTTTTTAAGCCAGTGCTGAACAATGTGAGGTATTTTTCGCTCTCGGAGAACCATGGGCAGATGGGTTACTCCAGAAATTACGGGCTCTCCAAGGCTAAAGGAAGGCTGGTATTATTCCTCGACGATGATACGGTAATCTTGCAAAGGGACTTCCTCTCGAATTTAGTCGAAGAGTTCGAGGATTCCGGGGCCGATGCTGTCATACCCCGCGGCGCTGCCAGTTATTGCGTGTTAGAGGGAAAGTATTGTTATCACCAGCCCTATTTCCCTACAAACCGTTGTATGGCTTACCGGAGGGAGGTATTAAAAGAACTAAAAGGTTTTATCTCGGAGATAACCGGACAGGAGGACGTGGAGTTCGTGGTGAGGTTTATGGCCTCGGGTAGAAAGTTTTACCAGTCTAATAGACTCAATTATCTTCATCCTCCACTCATAATGACCAACTCCAATAAGGCTCGGGCTGTCGGGTTATCCTTTGCCAAGCTAAGACACCGGTACCCGTTGATTATATGGCTCATGCTTCTGGCAAACGGGTCAAGGTATTTACCCCTTCTGCTATTCCCGATAAGTCAAAAAGTGAGGATGCAGGGCAGATTTAGCCTGGGGTTCTTAGTTGGCGTCTTTTACTCGATGATTGGGAGAAAAATCGAGTATAATTGAATGGTCATTGGTGATGAGTTATACATGCATAATTTATCTGTTCCCTGATCAATGCGGTGATACTGGCTAAATGGAGATATTCAAGAGGCTTTATCCATACAAAGATTTATTCTTTATCTATGTTTGGCGGGAATTCACCATTCGTTACCGTCATTCTATCATCGGGGTGCTATGGGCTCTAATTCAACCCCTGAGCATGATGGCGCTGCTTACATTTATTTTTACATACGTGATGGACATAAGGATAAAGGACTATCCTAAAGCGGTTTTCTTCTTAGCCGGTCTATTGCCCTGGACCTTTTTTTCATCATCTATTAATCAATCCATAAATAGCCTGGCCGGCCAGCACAGCCTGATTAGAAAAATATATTTCCCTCGCGAGATTATACCCATATCCCGGGTGCTGGCTGCTCTCTTTGATTTTTTCATAGCTTTTCTTTTGTTTCCCCTGATATTGTTCATACACAAGATCCCCATAACCTGGACCATGTTATGGGTTATCCCGCTAGTGATACTGCTCTTTTTTTTCACCGTGTCGATGTCCCTCTTGCTTTCCAGCATTAACGTCTATTATCGGGATGTGAGGCTGGCATCGGAGTTTTTCATCAGGCTGCTGTTTTTTGCTTCTCCTATCCTGTACTCGATCGACGGTCTCAGTATTAAACTCAAGCTCATCCTGCTTTTAAACCCCCTGACATTTATAATCGAGAATATGCGAAGGTGTATGATCGAAGGGCGAGGGGTGATTCTATGGCAGTTCGTTTTCGTCGGTGTCATCTTAGTTATTCTCTATTATATATCCTATAGATTTTTCATAAGGACAGAGCGGGCCTTCGCCGATGTCATCTGATACAGTAATTGAGCTCAAAGATGTCTGGAAGAAATACTCGGTAAGAGAGGTGCTCCATCGATCCCTGAGGGAAGACCTTATCAATAACCTTTTGGGTATAAATGATAGAAAGGATGCCAATGAGAACCTGAGGGAGGGGGAATTCTGGGCGTTGAGAGACATCAACATGTCTTTACGGAGGGGAGAGTGTGTGGGTTTATACGGGCCAAACGGTTCAGGGAAGACCACTATTATAAAGCTGATAGCGTCGGTTACCTATCCTAACCGGGGCGAGGTCATTGTCAGGGGTAGGGTTGCCCCGTTAATATCGGTTAGTGCAGGGTTTCATCCGGATTTAACCGGGAGAGAGAATATCTACATGAACGGTACGATTATCGGGATGACCATAAGGGAGATTAGGGAGAAAATAGAAGACATAATAGAATTTTCGGGAATAGGAAAGCGATTCATCGACATGCCGGTAAAGAAGTATTCCTCGGGAATGAACGCAAGGCTCGGGTTTTCAATCGCCATCCATAGTGAGGCGGAGATACTGCTCTTGGACGAGATTCTCGCAGTAGGCGACGAGTCTTTTAAAGAAAAGTGCTTCGATAGAATAGAGCAAATAAGGAATAAAAAGACAATAGTTTTGGTATCGCACAATAAGCGCCAAATGCAGGAAATAGTAGATAGAACCGTTTTTATTAAGGAAGGGGTAATAGTGTCGGATAATAATGGACAAAATTTGTCATGATTGACATTTTATGACAACTATAACCTTTTATGCGTACCTTAAGAACTAAGGTCAACAACCCTCAATAAGCAATAACTTACTTTAGGAATAGTCTAACACTTATAAATCCTTAGCTTATTAGGCCAAGAGTAATCCGGGCTTGCTTGAGGGCATGATATTTGCCACCTATAGGTGTCACCATAAATTAACAATGGAACGGGAACTGTTGGAGGTAATCAAGAATGAGTTTATTTTCTTTTTTTCTCAATCATAAGTTAACTTTAGGTTTAATCTTCGGTATAGCCTTTTTCTCATTTGGCCTTGGTTCTGACGTATATTCGGAGACGCCACAGGCAAATAAAATTGATGAAAATAAAATTATTATCTCACCTCAAAAGAGA
>FWPU01009423.1_pt1 | contig 15430 bp, 13 predicted proteins | sample 2228361 | NCBI WGS metagenome assembly FWPU01 (sample SAMEA103939777, study PRJEB20133) | metagenome
TGGCCCGGATGGCCCAGGACTTCTCCCTGCGCTACCCGCTGGTGGACGGGCAGGGGAACTTCGGGTCGGTGGACGGCGATAGCCCCGCGGCGATGCGCTACACCGAGGCGCGCCTGGCCCCGATCGCCACCGAGATGCTGGCGGACATCCAGAAGGACACGGTGGACTTCGTCCCCAACTTTGACGACACGCTCCGGGAGCCCGCCGTCCTTCCCGCCGCCATCCCCAACCTGCTGGTCAACGGCTCCTCGGGCATTGCCGTCGGGATGGCGACCTCCATCCCACCCCACAACCTGGGCGAGGTCTGCGACGCCCTGGTCTACCTGCTGGATAACTGGAAGCGGGTGGACGACATCGGCGTGGAGGACCTGATGCGCTTTATCCAGGGGCCCGACTTCCCCACCGGCGGCCTCGTCTACCGGGAGACGCCGGAGGGGGAGGACGCTCTGGCCGCGGCCTACGGTACCGGCCGGGGACGGATCACCGTCCGCGCCCGCGTCCATATGGAGATGGACCGCGCCCGCCAGCGGCTGGTCGTCACCGAAATCCCCTACCAGGTCAACAAGAGCAGTCTGGTGGAACGGATCGCCGAACTGGCCCGGGAGGGCCGTCTGGAGGGGATCGCCGACCTGCGGGACGAGTCCGACCGGCATGGGATTCGCGTCGTCATAGAACTGGCCCGCGGGGCGGAGCCGGAGACCGTCCTCGCCGACCTGTTCCGTCACACCCCCCTGGAGAGCACGTTCAGCGTGATTCTGCTGGCGCTGGTGGACGGGGAGCCCCGTCTGCTGACGCTCAAAAAGGCCCTGCTCCTCTACCTGGAACACCGTCAGGAGATCGTTACCCGGCGCAGCCGCTACGACCTGGAACGGGCGAAGGAACGGGCCCACATCCTGGAGGGGCTCCTGGTCGCCCTGGACAATCTGGATGAGGTGATTGACATCATCCGCCGCTCGCGGACGACGGAAACGGCGCGCACGAACCTGATGCGCCGGTTCAAACTGACGGAAATCCAGGCCCAGGCGATCCTGGATATGCCCCTGAAGCGGCTGGCCGCGCTGGAGCGGCAGAAAATCCAGGAGGAGTACAAAGAGAAACAGCAGCAGATTCGCTATCTGACCGCGCTCCTGAAGAGCCCGGCGAAAATCCGTGAGGTCATCCGCGAGGAACTGCTGGCGATCCGGCAGAAATACGCCGATGGGCGCCGTACCGAGGTCGTGGGCGCCCGCGCGGCGGCCCTCACCGCGGAGGCACTGATCCCCGATATCCCCGTCTGGGTCGCGGTGACGGAGGACGGGCGGGTCGCCCGCGCTGCCGACGAGGGCCAGCCCCCGGCACTCCCCGCCCGGCTGGAGAAGGGAGCGCTGCCGGTGGCCCTGCTGCACGCTTCCACGCGGGACATCCTCTGCATCTTCGCCGCCGACGGACGGTTCGTCGCCTACCCTATCCACCAGTTGCCGGAGGGAGTGGTCTGGGAAGGGGGCGGGCGGCCGATCGGTGACCTGGTTCAGGGGGTCGGTTCCCTCTCCGTGGCCGCGGCGCGGACGATACCCCAGGGAGAACTTCCGGGCGGAGGCTATCTCTTCCTCGCCACCCGCCAGGGGATGGTTAAGCGGGTCGCCGCAGCGGACCTGCCCCCCGTCGGGGCGGGGGTCGTCATCGGCGTGGCGGAAGGGGACCGGGTGGTCGGCGCGGCCTGGACGACGGGGGAGGACGAGGTCATCCTGGTCACCCGCGCCGGTCAGGCCATCCGCTTCCGGGAGGACGAAGTCCGCCCGATGGGGCTTCCGGCGGCGGGGGTCCTGGGCATCAAACTGGAAGGGGAGGACGGGGTGGTTGCCCTGGATGTGGTCCGGCCGAAGGGGCACGGCGGCGCTGTGCCCCTCCTGGTCGTGGTGGCGGAGGACGGGAAGGGGAAACGCACCCCGCTGAAGGAGTACCCCCTGCAGGGCCGCTACGGGAAAGGGGTGATCACCGCCCGCTTTGCGTCGGCGGAGGTGGGGCTGGCGGCGGCCGCCGTCGTCTCCGGCGACGCCCCCCTGCTCCTGCTCACCGACGCCGGCACAACGAAGGCGGTGCGCGTCCGCTCCGTCCCCAAAATGGACCGCCCCGCGCAGGGGCGCGCGCTGATCACTTTGCGGAAGAAGGAGAAGGTGAAGCGGGTGATCGTGTTGCGTATCACGTAAAAAGTAAAACGTAAGACCGGAGGTCTTCTGTGCAGCGCATCTTCTACCCCCAGAGCATCGTCGTCATCGGCGTCTCGGAGAAACCCGACAACCTGGCCCGCGCCATCGTCGCCAACCTGCGCAACTTTCGCTACTCCGGTGACCTCTACGCCGTGGGGCGGGAACGGGGGGAGGTCTTCGGCGTCCCCATCGTCCCGTCCCTGGACGAAGTGCCCGACGGCCTGGACCTGGCCGTCATCCTCGTCCCCGCCCCCCTTGTCCCCGGCCTGATGGAGAAGTGCGGGGAGAAGGGCATCCGGCGGGTGGTGATTGAGTCCGGTGGCTTTTCCGAATTTTCGGAAGAGGGCCGCCATCTGGAGGAACAAATCAAAGAAATCGCCCGCCGCTGGGGCATCCGTTTCGTCGGCCCCAACTGCATCAGCGTCGTCAACCTGGATGCCGGGGTCTGCCTCCCCTTCGCTCCGATTCGCCCCGACACGCTCCGCTTCGGCCCCGTTTCCGTGGTCGCCCAGAGCGGCGGCGTTTCCATCACCTACGCGGAGATGCTCTCCGCCGCCGGGCTGGGGGTCAACAAGGTGGTCAGCATCGGCAACAAGGCCGACCTGGACGAGGCGGACTATCTGGCCTACCTGCTGGAGGACCCCGGCACTCGCATGGTCTGCATGTACATGGAGTCGGTGGACGACGGCCGGGGATTGCTGCGCCTGGCCCGTTCGTCCGAAAAACCCATCATTGTGCACAAGGCCAACCGGGGCGCGGCAGGGGAGAGCATCGCCCGCTCCCACACCGCTGCGCTGGCCAACGACGACCGGATCGTCAGCGCGGCGTTCCGTCAGGCCGGTATCCTGCGCGCCGATTCGTTCCGGGACGCGGTCGCCATCGCCCAGGGGCTGACGCTCCCGCCCGTCAAGGGGGATAACCTGGTCGTCATCTCCCGCTCCGGAGGCCACGCTGTCATCGCCGCCGACACAGTGGAGAAGTACGGATTCCGTCTGGCCCCGCTGCCGGAGGACTTCGTCCGGGCCGTCCGGTCCTTCTTCCGCGCCAACGTCATCGCGCCGACGAACCCTCTGGACCTGGGCGTCATTTTTGATTTTGACCTCTACGCCCGCATCGTGGAGCAGGTGCTCCACATGCTCCAGCCCGACGGGGTGCTCCTGGTCAACACCTACAGCCACACCGAGGTGGAAGGGGCCAACCGGCTGGCGGAGCAGGTGGACGTCATCGTGCGGGAGACGGGGATGCCGGTGGCCTTGTGCGCTTACGGGGAGGGCGGCGCGGCCCGCGCCCTGGTCGGCAAACTCTCCATCCCCGTTTTCACGGACATAGAGGACGCGGTGCGCGGGCTGGCCGCGTCGCGGGATTGGCATCGCTGGCGGGCGCGCCGGGGGGACGTGGCCCTGTTTCCGGACGGCGCGCCGGCCGGGCCGGCCCGTCCTCTGCCCGATGAGATGACCACCGACCATGCGCTGGCGCTCTGCGGGGAATACGGCATTCCGGTGGCCCCCTGGGCCGTGGCCGAAACCCCCGAACAGGCGGCGATGGCGGCAGAGATACTGGGTTATCCGGTGGTCCTGAAGGCCATTTCGGCCCGCGTGGTGCACAAATCGGACGTGGGCGGGGTGGTGCTGGGGCTGACGGACCGGGAGGCCGTCCGGCGGGAGGCGGAATCCATGCGGGAGCGCGTCCTTCGCCGGGTCCCGAACGCCCATGACCTGCGCTTCCTGGTCCAGCGGATGGTCGGCGGCGGGGTGGAGGTCATCCTGGGCGGCAAGCGGGACCCCGGTTTCGGGCCGGTGGTGATGTTCGGCCTGGGGGGCATCTACGTGGAAGTCTTCGGGGACGTCTCCTTCCGGGTGGCCCCGCTGACCCGCGCCGATGCGGAGGAGATGATCGCCGAGGTACGGGGGAGCCGGTTGCTGGAGGGGGCGCGAGGCCATCCCCCGGCGGACCGGGAGGCACTGGTGGAAGCCATCCTGGCCCTCTCCCGCCTGCTGATGGAGAACCCGTCGGTGGTGGAGATAGACATCAACCCCCTGCTGGCCCTGCCGGAGGGGGTGATGGCGGTGGACGCGCGGGTTCTTACGTAACCTGTCTTGCCTGCTATTGGCTCCCGGCTATCTGCTGTCGGTTACCCGCTATCTGCTGCTCGCTGCTGCGGACTGCAGACTGTGGACTGTGGACTGCGGACTGTGGACTGTGGACTGTGGACTGCGGACTGCAGACCGTGGGTTGAGATTCGGCGGGCCGTCCCGGCCGATGAGGAGATCATCCGGCGACTGCTGGCCCGCAGCCGTCGTCCCTGCGTCTGCTCCTGGTGGTGGGAAGAGGCGCTGGGGGCCGAGACGTTCCTGCTGGCCCTGGTGGAGGAGCATCCGGTGGGGGCGTTGCTGGCCCTACTGGACGCCGGCCCTACGGCCTGGGTGCGGCTGAGCGCGCTGAACCCCGAAATCCCGGTGGGGCTGTGGCTGGACGCCACCCTGCCGCGCCTGCAAGCCCCACTGGAGGCGATAGGGGCCCGGACGCTGGCCTGGACGGATGTGGGTGGCTGGCTGGGAGACCCGCTGCGCGCTCGGGGGTTCCGTCCGCTGACCCGGCTGATCAACCTGGCGAAGAGAGGCCGCTGGCTACCGCCCCAGGAGCCGGGCCTTCCCTGCTCCATCCGCCCGGTGACGGCGGAGGACATCCCCGAAGTGGCCTGTCTGGACCATGAGGCGTTTCCCCCGCCCTGGTGGTTCAGTGCGCTCACGCTGGATCGGCTACGCCAGGAGACGGCCTGTTTTCTGGTGGCGGAGCGGGAGGGGGTTCTGGTCGGCTATACCGAAGCGCGCTGGGCGGAATGGGGCGCGCACATCGGCCGTCTGGCGGTCGCCCCGGCGTTTCAGGGACAGGGGGTGGGGAGCCGGCTGCTGGCGGCGGTGCTTTCCCGCCTTTGGGAAATGGGGGTTCGGGAAGTGACGCTGAACACCCAGGAGGATAATATCCCCTCCCAGCGGCTCTACCAGAAGTTCGGATTTCAACCGATGGGGAAGCGGATCGTCGTGTGGAATCGGCCCCTATAGTACCTCATCGCAGACATCCCGGTAGCCACAGGCCGCACAGCGGCGCGGGTCGTTGTGGCGCCGGGGCGCGTCCCCGGCCGCGAGGTCACCCCGCATATCCTCCAGGACGGCCAGCAACTGCTCTTCCAGTTCCCGCGTGTACGGAATCTGGAACGTCCGGTCGGCGTAGCGGAGGATACCGTAGGGAGGACGGCGGCCGGAGGTCTCGTCGACCAGGAGGCAGTAGGCGGCCAGTTGCAGGACGTGGGAAGGGCGGGGGTAGGCCGGGGCACGGGCCGATTTGACCTCTACGGGGATCAGGTCGGTGCCGTCGGCGACGATGTAATCGGGGCGGCCGGTCAGCCGGTAACGATGGGAGAAGAGAGGGCGGTCCAGGCGCCGCCAGGCCCCCACATCGGCGGCAATGACCCGCCCGCGCGGCAGCCCCGACCGGGCGCGCAACCGCCGCGCCAGCCAGAGCAGCGCGATTCCCAGAAAAATCAGAAGGAGTATAATGATTATCATCGGAGCTGCTGTGGATAGAGAAGCGTCTCGCTTTTACCGTAGGGTCAATCAGTTAACGGGAGGTAAATAATGTACTGGATGAACGTGGATATCCCGACCAGGCAGTGTACCTTGCACCGCAGCGGCTGTACGTACGAGTGAAGGAAACGCGCTACGCCATATAAAGGCATCGGGCACCTGGGACGCGATGGTGGCTGGCTGAGTTTCTCTTCCGAGCAGGAAGCCAGGGACTATTTCTCCAGACATTTCCTTCCCCAGGGTTATCAGTTTGTCCGGTGCTCATACTACTGAGAGTGTAAAGTAACCCCATTGGGCGGATAACCAGAGACGGTTGTCTCTTCAGGTAAAAGGGTTACTCTGAATGGAGTAACACCCATTGTCATCCCTGTTGCCCCCTGCCCGTTGATGTGGTATACTATGACCGAATTGTATACCCAGAGGAGAAGAATGTGTATACGGCTAAGGTCTCGGCGAAGGGATGGGTGGTAATTCCGAAACCGCTCCGGGAGAAGTATTCCCTGAGGAAAGGCGCGCGGGTCCGAATTGTGGATCAGGGGGATGGGGTCTCGCTGCTGCCACTCCCGCCCGATCCGGTAGCTGCCCTGCACGGAATGTTGCATGGGGAGTCCCCGCTGACGGAGGAATTGCTGGCGGAACGGGCCAGAGAGCAGGAGCAGGAGGCCGAACGCAGTGGGTGAGGCCTGGGTGCTGGATAGTTTCGCTCTGCTGGCCCTGCTGGGCGGGGAGGAAGGTGCAGAGGAAGTCGCCCGCTTGCTCCGACAAGCCAGGGAAGGGCAGATCCGCGTGTGGATGACGTGGGTGAATCTGGGAGAGATGGCGTACATCGTTGAACGGCGACACGGAAGGCGCGTGCTCTCCCAGGTCCTGGCGCTCCTGGAGGATACCGCGCTGGAACTGGTGCCGGCGGATCGGGAACTGACATTGATGGCCGCGCACATCAAAGCAGAGCATCCGATTGCTTATGCGGACGCCTTCGCCGCGGCGCTGGCCGTGGAGAAAAACGCCGTCCTGGTGACCGGCGCCCCGGAGTTCCGGCGACTGGAGTCGGTTATCCGCATCCGCTGGCTCTCCTCACCATCGGATTGATCCCCCACCAACCCCGCCGGAAGTCCCCCCATCACCTCATCAAGGCCAGCACAATCGCCAGCACGGCCAGTGCCAGCAGCAGATACGCCAGGCGGGTCAGGACTACCGCGGAGCGCACCCGCCGACCGTGCTGGCGATGGGCAAATTCCCCGGCGTCCATCTCCTCCCGATGCGCGGAGGGGAGCCCTTCCACCGCGCCCAGCCACCAGGCGCGGGGGCAAAACGTATACTGCCCGACCTCGCTGGCGCGGATGATGCGGTCGGTGAACCGGTCCCCGTTCTCCATATTTACCCCCTGACTCACTCCTCCGGCCGCCCGGTCAGCGCCGCCAGCAAACGCCCCTGCAGGAGCGCCTGGGTCACATCCCCGCGGGTGCGCTCCAGCACCCCCCGCAACTGGTCCACCCGATGGCGCAGTCCCCCGGTCACCATGTCGGGAAAGTCGTAGGTCATCAGCAGGTCGTAGACGGCCTCCATCACCGAGAGCAACCGCTCCGCCTCCTCGGGCCGGTCCTGCCGTAAGAGGTCCAGGCAACGGCGACGGAGTTCGGAGGCCGCCTCGCACAGGCCGTTTAGATAGACCGCGGACGAAACCGCCAGTTCCTCCGGCGACGGGAGCGGTGCACCGCTCACCAGCACCAGCACCAGATGGGCCTCCGTCCGCTCCTTCAGGCCGTCCTGGACGTACCCCGCGTAGAGGAGGTCGGGGTAGTCGGCCAGCGCGGCCGTCATTTCCCTGGCGACCCCGTCGGCCTGCTCCAGCAACTGACGGGCCGCGTCCCACTCTTCCCGGTGGACCGAACGGATGGCCGTGGCGCAGAGACGGACCAGTTCGCGGGAACGGCGTAATGCCTCATCCCGCGCCGCGTCGCGGGCCGAAAGGTCGGCCCGTATCGCCTCACCGATGATCTCCAGACGTTCCACAGGTACCTCCCGGCGCCTACTCGCCGACCACGCGCACCTGGAGCATGTTGGTGCGGCCCTCGCCGCCGAACGGCACTCCGGCCGTCAGCACCACCCGATCTCCCTCCCGGACGACCCCCGCCTGGACGGCCGCCCGCTCCATCAGGACGACCATTTCATCAGTGGTGGTGAACGACGGGACCAGCACCGGCGTCACCCCCCAGACGAGGGCGAGCCGCATCAGGGTGCGGGGGTTGGGGGTGGCGGCGACGATGGGGACGGGCGGGCGGTGCCGGGCGACCATACGGGCCGTCGTGCCAGACATTGTTGCCGTGAGGATGGCACGGGCGCCCACCTCGGCGGCGATCTCCACCGTCGCCCGGCTGATGGCTTCGGTGACCGACGAGGCGGCGCACTCCAGCCCGTACAGGAAGCGCTCCAGGCTCAGGTGGGATTCGGCGCCGGCGCAGATACGCACCATCGTCCGCGCCGCCTCCACCGGGTACCTCCCCACCGCCGTCTCTCCCGAAAGCATCACCGCGTCGGTGCCGTCCAGGACGGCATTCGCCACGTCCGAGGCCTCGGCCCGGGTCGGCGTGGGGCTTTCTATCATCGTCTGCAGCATCTGGGTGGCGGTGATGACCGGCTTGCCGACCCGGTTGCAGGCGCGGATGATGTTTTTCTGGTGGAACGGCACCTCTTCGGGCGACGTCTCCACCCCCAGGTCGCCGCGGGCCACCATCACCGCGTCAGCGACCTGCAGGATGGCGTCAAAGTTCGCCACCGCCTCCGCCTTCTCTATCTTGACGACGATGGGTAGGTCAGCCGCGCCCCATTCCCGGAGCAGGTCCCGCAGGTCGGTCACATCCTGCGCCGAACGGACGAAGGAGAGGGCGATCAGGTCCACCCCCTGCTCCAGGGCGAAGCGGGCGTCCCGGCGGTCCTTTTCGGTCAGCGCGGAGATGCGCAGGGGGGCGCCGGGGAGGTTCAGCCCCTTGTGGGAGGTCAGCCGTCCGCCGAAGACGACCCGGCAACGGACCTCCCCATTTTCCCGCCCCTCCACCCGCAGTTCCAGTTGTCCGTCGTCCAGAAGGACCCGCTGGCCTTCCGAGAGGTCGGCCAGGACTTCGGGATGGGGCACCGGCAAGCGGCCCGGGGCGAAGGGGGCGGCGGATAAACGGACCTCGTCGCCCGGCGTCAGGACGACCCCTTCGGCGGGGAGTTCCCCCAGCCGGAGTTTGGGCCCCTGCAGGTCGGCCATAATGGCCAGGAGACGGCCCTCCTTCTGTGCCACCTGCCGCGCCGTGGCGATGGTGCGGGCATGGGTCTCCAGGTCGCCGTGGGAGAAATTGATGCGGGCGACGTTCATCCCGGCCCGCAGGAGTTCCCGGATGACCTCCGGGCTCTGCGACGCCGGTCCCAGCGTGCAGACCAGTTTGGTGCGCACGTGTTCCTCCTCAGTCGCCGGATCAGGGGCCGGAAGATGAATCTCTGGTCAAACTCAGCGTGTACGGGCCGGTTTCGCCCAGCGACCGACCGGCGATCCGGTAGGTGCCGGTCTCCGGCAGGACGTAATTCAGAATCAGGGCCGATCCTTCGGAGCCGCTGTCGTCATCGCCGGTGAGGTAGAGGCCGTCGGGGCCATAGAGTTCCAGGTAGGTATCCATCGCCCGGACGCCGACCATAGAGATGGTCACCCGATCCCCTTTCGTCCCCTCAAACGTCCAGTATCCATACAGGAAATCCGTCGTCAGCGCGCCGGTCAGAGTCTGACCATAGGCAATGGGCTGGACCATCACCGTCACCTTCTCCAGAGTCAGCGTGTAGGGGCCGGATTGGGAGGCGTAGGAGAGGGCATTGATACGGTAGGTACCGGTGACAGGGAGCATATATCCCGCGATCAGGGCGAAACTTCCCTCACCGCTGTCGTCGTCGCCGGTGAGATAGAGGCCGTCGGGGTCCAGGAGTTCCAGATAGGTATCGGTCAGTTCGCCCGACCCGACCATGGAGATGCGAACGACATCTCCGGCCTGGGCCTCAAAGGTCCAGACTTCTCTCTCGCCCAGGGCGAGATTACTGGAGACGGTGTCCCCGTATTTCAGCGTGCCGCCGCCAGGCGCTTCGCCGGTGCGGACGGCGATTTCGTAGTCGCCGTAGCCGGAGTAGGCGGAGACGCGCAGGGCGTAGCAGCCGGGGGCCTCCAGATACAGGCCGAAGAGGCGGGGATTATAGTCGCCACCGCTATCATCGTCGGAGGCGACGGCATCGCCATCCGCGCTCAGGACATCCAGCACCGGGTCCCATCCTCCCTGGGCGACGACGTCTATGGTCACGTACTCGTTCCCATCCGAACAGTACGTCCACTCATCTATGCCGGCAATCTTCAAGGTGGCCTTCACAGGGACGTCCCGTTCCAGGTTGCCCTGCTTCTCCGGAGTCGCTTCCCGTGGGGCGTAGAAGACCGCGCTGGTCAGGATGGACTCCACTTTCGGCCAGGTGGTTTCCCACTGCTCCTCCGGCGATGCTGCCAGAATCAGGATGACCACTTCTGTGTCTGCGTATACAGTCAGATACCCCCGCAGAGGGATGTCGTTTTCCGTCCACCCGATCGGCACTCCAACCCCTTCTTGCTGGGCGAAGCGGCGGACTTCCGTCTCCCCCACCTGGGCGTTCTCCTGGGTGCGGAACCCCTCCAGGCTGCGGTTCAACAGAGCCTCGGCGGTGTGTTCTTCCTCTGCGAAGTCGGCAAACACATTCTCCGGGAGTCCGGAAAGGACGATAACGAGCGCGCCGGAGGTCCAGTCCATCATGTCAGCGATATCCTGGGACTGGGCCAGAATGATCGCGCCCTCCTGCTCGCTGGCGACCCAATCCTTCGGGTAGGCCAGGTCAAACCCGCCAACAGGGAACTCTAAAGGGATCATTTCTACTGCTGACGTAGGCGGGACGGTAGGAGCAGGCTCCGGTGTGGGGGGAAGGAAAGGGACGGTCAGGTTGCATCCCAGCCCGACCATCATCAGCAGGAGAATGGCCCCGATCAAACGCGGGGACCGCTGTAAATTCATGGGACTCCTCTCTGAAAGCGGGGTTGCGGCGGCTCCGCCGCCGCAACCCCACGGGGCCCTACCGCCAGCGGGGGACGTGGGCGTAGGCGCTCATCCCGGCATAGCGGGCCTGGTCGCCCAGTTCTTCCTCTATGCGGAGCAATTGGTTGTATTTGGCGATGCGCTCGGAGCGGCAGGGCGCGCCGGTCTTGATCTGACCGGTGTTCAGGGCCACCGCGAGGTCGGCGATGGTGGCGTCTTCGGTCTCGCCGGAACGGTGGGAGACGACGACGCCCCAGCCGGCCCGCTGGGCCATCTGGACGGCGGAGATGGCCTCGGTGAGGGTGCCGATCTGGTTGACCTTGCAGAGCAGGGCGTTGCAGGACCCCTCGCGGATCGCCCGGCCGATGCGCTCCACATTGGTCACCAGCAGGTCGTCGCCGACGATCTGGATGCGGTCGCCCAGGCGGCGGGTGAGGATGGCCCAACTCTCCCAGTCGTCCTCCGCCAGGCCGTCCTCCAGGCTGATGATGGGGTACTTCTCCACCCACGCGGCGTAGAAGTCCACCATCTCGGTGCCGGTGAGGGTGCGGCCCTCTTTTTTCAGGACGTAGCGGCCGTCCTCATAGAACTCGCTGGCGGCGGGGTCCAGGGCGATCCAGATGTCCTGACCGGGCCGGTAGCCGGCCTTCTGGATCGCCTCCAGGATGACCTCAATGGCCTCCTCGTTGGTCTTCAGGCTGGGGGCGAACCCGCCCTCGTCGCCGACGCCGGTGGAGTAGCCGCGCTTTTTGAGGACGGACTTGAGGGCGTGGTAGACCTCGCTGCCCCAGCGCAGCGCCTCGGCGAAGGTCGCTGCGCCGACCGGAGCGATCATAAACTCCTGCAGGTCGGGGCCGTCCACGGCGTGCTTGCCGCCGTTGAGGATGTTCATCAGGGGGACGGGCAGGACGTGGGCGTAGACGCCGCCGATGTAGCGGTAGAGGGGCATGCGCAGGGCATTGGCGGCCGCATGGGCCACCGCCAGGGAGACGCCCAGGATGGCATTGGCGCCCAGCCGCTCTTTGTTGGGGGTGCCGTCCAGTTCCAGGAGGCGCGCGTCAATTCCCATCTGGTCGGTGGCGTCCCAGCCGAAGAGTTCGTCGGCGATGAGTTCGTTGACGTTCTGGACGGCTTTGAGGACGCCTTTGCCGCCGTAGCGCTGGGGGTCTTCGTCCCGCAATTCCAGCGCTTCGTGCGCGCCGGTGGAAGCCCCGGAGGGGACCGCCGCCCGGCCCCAGGAGCCATCGGCCAGCACCACTTCCACCTCAATCGTCGGGTTGCCGCGGGAATCCAGAATTTCCCGGGCGATGATTTCGTCAATGGTTGTGTCCACCATGGCGGTTCTCCTTTGCGTGTTGCGTATTCCGTGGTTGCGTGTTCCGTATTCCGTATTCCGTTGGGGGGAGTTCTGGTTCAAGTATAGCATTTTTGGGGGGAAGGGCAAGTGGGGGGAGTAGGGAGTAGGAGGTAGGGGAAGGTGGAGAGGGGGCCCGGATTCCATGGACTCCTGCTGGAATCCATGGAATCCGGGGCCGGGTATCCGGAACTACGCCGCGGGGAGGGCGGTATCTATCCCGCCTGCTATCCGGCAGACCTCCGGGAGGCCTGGCAACCGCATGTCCGGATGGGATGGTTCGGTTGCCCTCCCGGCAGCCTCCAGGGCTCTGCGTACCTCCTGGACCAGCGCGACGCAGAGCGGCGTCTCGGTGGTGTACGGCGCCCGCGGGCGCAGCAGGGGGATGGAAATCTCGGCCGCCACCGTCGCCGGACGGGGGGTCAGGACAATCACCCGGTCAGAGAGGAGCACCGCCTCCGATACGGAATGGGTGACCATGACCACCGTCGGGCGGCGGGCCTCCCAGATGCGCAGTAACTCCTGCCCCATCTGCTCACGCGTCAGGGCGTCCAGGGAGCCGAAGGGCTCATCCAGCAGGAGCAGCGAGGGGTCGTGGGCCAGCGCTCGCGCCAGGGCCACCCGCTGAGCCATCCCGCCGGAAAGTTGCGCCGGATAGGCCCGCTCAAACCCCGCCAACCCCACCCAGCGGAGCAGTTCCCGGGCCCGTTCGCGCGCGTGCCGTGAGGAGAACCCGTCTATCTCCAGCGGCAGCGCGACGTTCCCCTCCGCCGTCCGCCACGGGAGCAGCGAGGGTTTCTGGAAGAGGATGCCGATCCGGCGGGAAGGACGGGTCACCTCTTCCCCGTCCAGCAGTACCCGCCCGGCCACGGGTCGGGCCAGCCCGGCGATCAACCGCAACAGGGTCGTCTTGCCGCACCCGGAGGGGCCGATGATGGAGACAAATTCCCCCTCCTCCACCTGAAACGAGACGTCGCGCAACACATCCAGGTGGCCGTTCGGGCCAGGATAAGCCATCCGCAAATTCTCCACCCGCAACACCGGACCGGACATTGTTTCCTCCTACGGTAAGAAGTCGTTGGTGAAGGCTTTCTCCCACTCCACCGGGCCGGAGAGCAATCCGGCCTCCTGCATCACTTCTGCCGTCGTCTGCCAGGCCTGGGGGTCGGACCAGCCCAGCCGTTCGCCCTGCCAGTAAAGCAGCGAGGCATCCAGCACCGCCCGCTGAACCGCCTCGTTCTGATCCAGCCCTTCCACGTACTTCCGGCAGATTTCAAAAGCGGCGTCGGGGTCGGCCAGCGTGTCCGAGAGCCCCCGGAGGAAGGCCCGGACGAACCGCCGCACCAGGTCCGGCCGCTCCCGAAGCACCTTCTCGCTGGTGATCAGCCCGTTGGATACCAGCGGGGTCTGGTCGGCCACCAGGAAGAGCACGACCCGATAGCCGGACTGGGTCAACTGGACCGGCTCGTTGTTGGCGTAGACCACTGCGGCGTCCACCCGACGCTCCACCAGGTTGGCGACCTGGGTGTAGCCGATCACTTCCAGTTGAACGTCCTCGTCCTTCAACCCTATGCCAGAGGCGAGGGCGCGCCAGCCAATGTAACTGGCGCCAAAGGTCTCCGGGATGCCCACCTTGCGGCCGCGCAGGTCGGCGGGGGTGCGGATGCCGCTCTCCTCCAGCGCCACCACCGCCACCGGGAACCGCTGCCACCAGCTGGCCACGGTCACGACGGGGATGCCCTGGGAGCGGGCCAGGAGGACCTGGTCGCCGCTGGCGATGGCGAAGGGGAGTTCCCCGGCACCCACCAGGCGCACGCCGTCGGTCTCCCAACTGTAGTCAAACGAAAGGGTGAGCCCTTCTTCGGCGAAGTAGCCCTTTTCCACGGCCACGTACCAGGGGGCGAACTGGACATTGGCGATGAAGCCCATCGGCAGACGGATTTCCTCTGCTTGTCGGGGCCGGAAGCATGCTCCGGCGGTAAGCAGGAAGGAGATCAGGACGACGAGAGAGACGATTTTTTTCACGGTGTACCTCCTTGTGTGGATTTAACGCCCCCGGAGCAGGATGCGCTCGGCCAGGACGGCTCCGCCGTAGAGCAACTGGGCCATCAGCACCAGCGCGCCGATGCCGACGAAGACGAGGGGGGTATCGTAGAGTTGCTGCCCCTGCTTGATGAGATACCCCAGCCCCCGGTTGGAGGCGACGAACTCTCCGACCACCGCGCCGATGACAGCCAGGGTGGCGCCGATTTTCAGCCCACCGAAGAGCACCTGCAGGGCCGCCGGGACCTCCAGAATCCAGAGGGTCTGCCAGCGGCTGGCCTCCAGCGCCCGCAGCAGGTCGCGCAGGTCCGGGTCCACCGACCGCACCCCGACGATGGTGTTGACCAGGACGGGGAAGAAGACGATGAGCGCCGCGATGAGCATTTTGGAGAGGAACCCCGTGCCGAACCAGATGACCAGCAGGGGGGCGACGGCGACGACCGGGACGGCCTGGGAGGCGACGATGTAGGGGGCCAGCAGCCGTTCGGCCAGGGGGGAGTGGGAAAGGATGTAGCCCAGAGCCATCGCCAGGGCGGTCCCCAGGCCCAATCCCGCCAGCACTTCCCCCAGGGTCACGCTGGCGTGACGCCAGAGGGAGCCGTCGGCCAGGAGTACCCCCAGCCGCCGGAGCACGTCCGTCGGAGAGGGGAGGATGAAAGGCGGGTATCCCCCCAGGCGGACGATCCCCTCCCAGAGGGCCAGGAAGGCCAGGAAGCCGGCGCCGGCCAGCGCGACCCGACGGATCGGTGTATGCCTCATCGTCACCTCCAAAACAAACGCCCCGCAGGTTGATCACCCGCGGGGCAGAGGTGGCGCGCGGTCCATAAAAAAGCCCCGAAGGACAGGGCCTTCGGGGCGCCGCGCGCGGGATGACGTCGCAGACCGTCATCATCGCCGCTCCGACCCGGCAGGGCCGGAACGGTGCTCTCCACCTTCTCCCATCCGGACTTTCACCGTCGGCTCCGGACTGGGCGGCGGGGCCGCCTTCACCGGATCGGCCGCATTGCTGCGGTTAGCGGGCTCGGCAGGCGGAGCCTGCCCTACCGCCGGTCGGGAATTCCACCCTGCCCCGAAGGTGTTGTTGTATAAATTTTACCACGACTCGCCAATTTCGCAAGCAAATGGAATCTCTGAGGTTCGGACATAAGTTTGGACAACCGGGAAGGAATGGGGTTTCGGGGCGGC
>FWPU01009426.1_pt1 | contig 15414 bp, 13 predicted proteins | sample 2228361 | NCBI WGS metagenome assembly FWPU01 (sample SAMEA103939777, study PRJEB20133) | metagenome
GGGGGCGGCGGCGGCGCGGCGGGCGCGGCCACGACCGCGACCGCCGAGGAGCAACCGGGGCTATCCAAGCCCCTCGTGGCCATTATCACGCTCGGGGCGCTCTCCCTGGCGCCATTCGTCCTGGTGATGACCACGTCCTTCCTCAAGTTCTCGGTGGTGGGCTCGATCATTCGCTCCGCCCTCGGAACGCAGCAGATTCCGCCCAACCAGGTGCTCATGGGGCTCGCGCTCATCCTCACGATCTACGTCATGGCCCCCACCGGGAAGAAGATCTACGACGAGATCCACGACCTGCTCGACAAGGCGTCGCAGAAGGGCGTCTTCTCCGACGAGTCGGTCGACATCTTCAAGGAGGCGATCGAGCGCGGGAAGAAGCCCTACCTCGACTTCCTCCACCGGCACAGCCACGCCCGCGACCGCGAGTTGTTCGTGTCCATGGCGCGGAAGCTCCGCAAGGACGAGAAGGACCCGATCGCGGTCGGCGAGCGCGACGTGCTGGTCCTGATCGCGGCCTTCGTCACGAGTGAGCTGACCGAGGCCTTCCAGATCGGGTTCATCCTCTTCGTGCCCTTTATCGTGATCGACATGATCGTCTCGAACGTGCTCCTGGCGATGGGAATGCAGATGCTCTCGCCGCAGACGATCTCGCTTCCGTGCAAGCTCTTGCTCTTCGTGCTGGCGGACGGGTGGCACCTCATCATGAAGGGCCTCGTGCTCGGGTACGCGTGACATGGGTGAAACCGGAATCGAATCGCTGGTCCTCCAGATCACGCGCCACGCGCTCCTGCTGGTGATCGTGATCTCGGGAATCCCCATCGTGCTGGCGATGATCGTGGGGATCTTCATCTCCGTGTTTCAGGCGGCGACTCAGATTCAGGAGCAGACGCTCACGTTGGTCCCGAAGCTCCTGATCGTGTTCGGGACCATCGCGGTCGGCGGGTTCTGGATGATCGCGCAGCTCGTGATGTTCACGCAGTGGTTGCTATCGCTCGTGCCGAAGCTCGGCGCGAACCTGTGACGGCGACATGGGAGAGGCGCTCCGGACTCTCGGGATCGAGTTCGACGTCGAGCTCTTCCTGCGGCTCGTCGGGCTCATCTTCGCGCGGTTCCTCGGGGCCGCGCTGCCGATCCCGTTCCTCGGCGGGCAGATGATTCCCGGGCGGATCAAGTTCGGGATTCCGCTCGTGTTCTCGGTGTTCCTCTACCCGTTCATCGCGCCGAGCGTGGACCCCGCGCAGCTCCCCGGATTCGAGTTCGCCTACGTCGCGTACGCGCTGAAGGAGATCTTCGTCGGCTTCTCGATCGGGTTCATCGTCGCGCTCCCCTTCTACGCGATCGAGGCGGCCGGCCAGTTCATGGACACGCAGCGCGGCACGACCTTCGCCCAGACCATCGCGCCGTTTCTGGGCGGGCAGGCGTCGCTCCTTGGGAACCTCTACCTCCTCCTCTTCATGACGATCTTTCTTTCCATGGGCGGGAACCACCTCGTGATCGCGGGGATCGGAGAGTCCTATCGCACGCTCCCGCTCCTCGAATGGCCGGCGGCGATTCGCCCGGACGCTCCCTTCGTGAAGGACGTGCTCGTGCTATCGGCGCAGATCTTTTCGCTCGGGCTCCAGATCGCGGCGCCGGTGGTGATCGCCATGTTTCTCACGGACGCGACGCTCGGGGTCGTGAACCGCGTGGCGCCGAACATCCAGGTCTTCTGGCTGGGAATGCCGATCAAGTCCCTGCTCGGGCTCGTGATCGTGTTCGTGGCGATCGGAGCGTTCGGGAAGCTCATCGCGCGGCTCGGGGTGGATCTTCTCGTGGCGATCCGCCGGATCGCGAACCTCCTCGCGGGCGGAGGCGCATAGGGGGCCGTGTCCGGCGACAAGAGCGAGCCCCCGACACCGAAGAAGCTGCGCAAGGCGCGCGAGGAGGGAAACGTCCCGAAGTCGCGCGACTTCGGGATGTCGACCATCTTCGCGGTCTCGGCGGCCGTGCTCGGCGCCACCGCCGCGGGCGGGGCCGCGCAGGTGCGCGACTTCGCCATCGCCTGCTTCCGCGCCTCATCGGAGAGCGACGGCCGCCTCCCGTCGCTGGCGATCGAGACCGCGAGCCGTTCCATCACGCTGATCATCACGATCGTTCTCCCGCTCCTCGGGGCCTGCTTTTTCGTCGCCCTGCTCGAAGGGTTCGTCCAGACGGGCGGCCTCTTCACCGTGAAGACGCTCCGGCCAAAATTCGAAAAGCTCAATCCCGCCGCCGGGCTCAAGAATCTTTTCTTCAGCGGCAAGACGTACGTCGAGCTGCTGAAGAATCTGATCAAGCTCACCGCGGCGGGGATCCTCGGGTTCCTGCTGGTGAAGGGCGCGCTCCGCGACATCACCCTCACCATGGAGCTGCCGCTCACCCACTCCCTCGCGCTCACCCAGGATCTCTGCGGCACGCTCCTCAAGCAGATCGGCGGATTCATGCTGCTCGTCGGCGGAGCGGACCTGCTCTACCAGCGGCACACCTGGTGGAAGGGGCTCATGATGACGAAGCAGGAGATCAAGGACGAGTACAAGCAATCCGAGGGCGACCCGCACACCAAGGCCCACCGGAAGAAGCTGGCGAAGGAGCTGCTCAACGCGAAGGGGGTCAAGGACGTGGCGAAGGCGAAGGTGGTGATCACGAACCCTCACGAAATCGCCGTGGCGCTGGAGTACGATCCGGAGACCATGAACGCGCCCCAGGTCTTGTGCGTCGGTCACCGGCTCATCGCGGAACAGATCATCGCCGCGGCCCGCGAGGCCGGAGTCCCGATCCTTCAGAACATCCCGCTCGCCCACGCGCTTTCGCAGCTAGAATCGGGGGACGAGATCCCCGAGGACCTCTACGAGGCCGTGGCCGAGGTCCTGAACTGGGTGTACGCGCTGGCGCAGCAGGAAGGCCAGGTCTGACGCATGATTTCCGCGCGCCGCAATGGTACAATAGGGCGCGACAGGCGACCAGAACGGGAGGCGGCCCATGAGCGTCAGCGGATACGGCTCGCGCACCCCCGATGACTTCGGCTTCGGCCCGGCCGGAGCAGCCGACGATCCCACCCAGACGCAGGAAGCGCCGGATGCCGCCGCCCCCGCGGAAGGCGACGTCCAGCGGGGCGGCGAGCCCCGCGCATTCGCCGGCGGCGACCCGACCGCGACCATGCTGGCGGCCTCCCTCGACGCGCAGGTCGAGACCGGTTCGAGCGCCGCGGCCGCCATCGGGCTCACGCTCGAGGAGATCGAGGCGCTGGAGGCGGAGCTGGACTGGCTTTACTTCTATCGGGACTATCTGATCGACGAGATCGAGAACCCGAACACGGACTTCTGGGACGTGTTCTGGCTCGAATGGGATCTTACCGACACCGAGTACCGGATCGCCGACATCGAGTACAAGCTCGGGCGTCTCGAAGAGGAACTCTTCGCGCAGCTCGGCGGGCTCTTCGACGACGCGCTCGGCTTCTGGAAGGAAATCTTCGGATACGCGGACGAAGCGCGGCGCCTGACGGATCAGGAGATCGACGAGCTTCGGAAGACCCGCGAGAAGCGGCAGCGCCTCCTCGACGACCTGCGGCGCGAGCGCGAGGACCGCCTGCGCTCGGACCAGCATTACGTCCAAGCGCGCGAGGCGGCCCGCCGGCAGCTCGATGAGTCGGAGAAGGCCAGGCTCCGCAGTTTCCGTCCCTCCCCGCCGGCGCGCACGCCCGAGACGATCGCCGAACTCCGCCGCGCGCTCGAGCAGCTCCACGGTCACCAGGCGGGAGAGGACCGCTTGCAAAAGCTCCGCGACGAGATGCGGAAGCTGCGCGCGGAGGTGCCGCGCGCTGCCGGCGAATAGGCCGCGCCCGCGCCGGCGCCCCCGCGTTGCACGAGAAAGAGCGAGGGCCCGCCGAACGGCGGGCCCTCAAGTTGTCGTTGTCGCGCACCGCACGCCGCACGCCGCGCACGGGTGCGAGGAGTCCTCGCCGGGGCCGCTACTTCTTCTTTCCAATCGTCGCTTCCGGGTGCTTCTGCTTGTACTTGGCGGCCGCCGTCGCGAGGATCGCCCGGGCGCGGAGCGTCGACGGATCTTTCCCCTGGGGGTCGAGCTCGATCGCCTTCTTCAGATCGCGAAGCGCGTCCTGCTGGTTCTGCTTGATGATGTGGAGCTCGCCGCGGTTGGCGTAGGCATTCGCGAGCTTGGGGTCGAGGTCGATCGCCTCGGTGTACTGGGCGATCGCCTCGTCGACTTTGCCCTGCCGGTGGTAGACCGACCCGAGGGCGAGATGCATGTATGGGTCCTTTTCGTTGAGCGTCACGAGCCCGCGGAAGATGACCTCAGCGTCCTCGAGCTGCCCCTGCTGGAGCAGCCGGTATCCCAGTTGGGCGATGTTATAGGCCTGGCCCGCGTTGACCCCGAGCACATCCGCCCACGTCTTCTCTCCGGAGGCGGCCTCGCGGATCAGCGCCCACGCCTTCGCCTCCTTCGCCTTGATGTCCGCCGCAGCCTCGGCGCCGCCAGCGGGCGGCTGGACTTTCGATGACATGGCCCCTCCTCTCTTCTCCGTTGTCCCGATCCCGTTGCGCGGCGCCTCGCGCGCCGCCCCTACAGGAACGGCGCGCGCCCGGCACCGTCCTACCGGCCGATCTTGTCAATCGCGGCGCCTCTCGCTTGGTGGAAGAGGTCCGCGATGTTGGTGAGCAGCTTGTTGAGGTCGTTGAAGTCGTTGGTTGCCTGCTGGAGCTTGAAGTTCAGGTCGTCCTTGTCGCGGCCGAGTCGGTCCATGTCCTGCTGCAGGCCGCGGAGTTCGCCCTCGTTTCTGTCCACCGTGAGCCCCTTCATCTGCTGGCCAATCTGGTTCTGCTGGTCGCTCAAGGCCTTGAGCTCAAGGGCCGTTTCCTGCATGCGTGCCTTCGCGCTCTTCTTGAGGTGGAGGAGGATCTTGAGGATGAGTTCCTCGACGCTCTCCTTCCCGGTGATTTCGAGCTCCCCGACCCCGCCCGCCTGACCTGTCTGGCTCGTCGTCCCTGGCTTCTTGGTGGGGCTGAGCCCGAACGCCTCATCGATTTCCTTTCCGAGCCTCTGGAAGGGACCCATGTCGGTCGGCCCTGACGGCTCACCCGGAGGGTACGTGTTGGGCGGGCAGCACTTGCAGTCGGGCGATGGGATTCCTCCAGGGCCGTGCAGGAACTTGTCGTTGTCCCAACTCACCGCCGCGAAGACGTTCTCCGCGAAGTCGATCCCCTGGTCGATGGCTCCCGCGAAGTCGCCCGTGAGCAGCGACACGCCGCCTCCGACGAGGTCGCCGACCACCTCGGGAAGGCCGATCGCGTCCGAAAGGCCCTCGGCGAGGTTGCTCGGGGTCCAGGTGAGGGGATTCCAGCTCAGGTCCGACATGATTTGTCGCCTCCTACGTTTGCCGCTGAAACGGCCGTTCCGTTTCGCTTCGGCCCGGGGCAAATTTGAAACGACCCGTTCGCTCGCGACTCCGGAACGTTCCCTGTTTTTTTCCCGCCTCTCTCGCGCGACCCGGCGATCAGGTGGCGTATGCTCCCGCCCGCGCGTGCGCGGCCGCGAGAGAGATCCGGGCGATCGGCTGGACCTGGAGCAACGGCGAAATCTCCTGGTAACTCAGGACCACCACGTGGGGCAGGTCCAGCTCGAGCAGCTTCTTAATATAACGTCGCACATCCACGGCCGTCAAGATGATAGGCCGAGACGCCGTGCTGGGCAGGTTGCCGAGCGATTTCCGTGCCGCGGCGAGGATCTTCCGGGCCGTGTCGGGGTCCAGGGCGAGGTAACTCCCCTGCGCTGTCCTCTGAATCGCAGACCGAATTGCCCCTTCGATTTGCGGATCGAGGAGGTAGACAGCGAGCTCGCGGGACCCGCCCGAGAACTTGAACGAGATCTGCTGCTTGAGGTCGCTCCGGACGTACTCAGCGAGCGTGGCCGGGTCCTTCTCCACCTGCCCCCAGCGCGCCAGCGACTGGAGAATGGCGCGGAAGTCGCGGATCGGGATCTCCTCCTGAGCCAGCCGCTGGAGGACCTCCGTGAGCGAGGTCACCGGCACGAGCTTGGGCACGACCTCCTTCACGAGCGCCGGCAGCGACCGCGTGACCTCGTCGAGCATCGCCTGGACTTCCTGAATTCCGAGGAAGTCCGCCGCGTGCCGCTTCATCGCCACTTGCAGCTCTTCGAGAAGGTAGCGCGCGGGGTCCATGACGCGGAGCCTCATGGCCTCGAGCTGCGCGCGGTACTGCGCCGGCGCCCACGCCGCCTCGCGCCCGCTGGAGGGGTCCATCTGGGGCTTCACCTCGATCCCGAGGACGGCGAACTTGCTCGGCGCGTCCTGCACGAATATGTGCCCGGGCGGAATGGTGCCGCGGAAGAGCGGGACGTCGAAGATCCGGATGAGCCACCCGCCTTCGCCGAGCGGCCGGTCGCCGCGCACGCGCACCATGGGGAAGCGCACCCCGAGCTGCTCGTAGAGGACGCGGCGCAAAAGCGCGACCTGCTCCATGAACTGCTTTCCGTCCCCCTTCTCGATGTCCACGATCGGCGTGAGGTCCGGCGCGACCTCGACGGTGATCGGCGTGGGGAACGGGCTGATCGCGAAATCCTTTCCGTCGCCTCCGGGGGCCGCCGCCGGCTTTCCGGGCGCGGCGCCCGCCGCGATCCCGGCTGCCGCCGCCTGCGCCTGCTTCTTGCGCGCGTAGTCGATCGACATCCCGATCGTGAGCACGGACGCGCCGAGCACGAGGAACGGGAGGCCCGGCAGCCCGGGCACGATCGCGAGCAGAAGCAGGAACGACCCCGCAATCTTGAGCGCTTTCGGCTGGTCGAGGATCTGCGTCCCGATCTCCTTCCCGAGGTTCCCGCCCTCCAGCTCCTCGCTCGCGACGCGCGTCGTCACCATGCCGGCGGAGGTGGACACGAGGAGCGCGGAGATCTGCGAGACGAGCCCCTCGCCGATCGTGAGGATCGTGTACTTCTGCGCGGCCTCGGCGGCGGTGAGGCCGAACATGGTGATCCCGATGATGAGGCCGCCGATGATGTTGATCGCGGTGATGATCAGGCCCGCGATCGTGTCTCCCTTCACGAACTTCATGGCGCCGTCCATGGACCCGTAGAACTGCGACTCGCGCTCGAGCGCGCGCCGCTTCTGGCGGGCCGTCTCGAGGTCGAACGCCCCCGCGCGGAGGTCGGCGTCGATCGACATCTGCTTCCCGGGCATGGCGTCGAGGGTGAAGCGCGCGGCCACCTCGCTGATGCGCTCGGACCCCTTCGCGATGACCAGGAACTGCACGATCGTGATGATCAGGAAGACCACGCCGCCCACGACCAGGTTGCCCCCGGCGACGAAGTTTCCGAACGCCTCGATCACGTGCCCGGCTTCCCCGCGCCCAAGGATGAGGCGCGTCGCCGCGATCTCCAGGCCCAGGCGGAACATGGTCGCGACGAGGACGATCGTCGGGAACGACGAGAGCTTCACCGGCTCCTTCAGGTAGAGCGCGGTGAGCAGGATCACCATTCCGATCGTGATGTTGAACGTGAGGAGGAGGTCCATGACGAGAAGCGGGAGCGGGATGAGCATCATCCCGATGATCAAGACCACGCCGGCGGCCAGGATGACGTCGGCGTACCTGCCGATGAACGACTGGGCGTCGATCTTCTCGAAGATGGAGGTGGTGGCGCTCGCGCCTGCCTTGGGGCCAGCCATACGGATCGCTACTTCTCCCTCTCCTCCTGCGACTTATAACTATAGTCGCAGGGAAATCGCCCCGCAAGCGAAATCCCCGGGCGGGGCGCGCCCGCGTTTGACAGCCCCCCGGACGCGTGGTAACGTTGGGGCGTTATGAGGATGCGCGCGTTCTCGCGCGGCGCCGCGGCCGCGGCGCTGCTCTTTCTCGCGCTGCTCGGGGGCGCCTGCGCTAGCCCGCCCGCCCGGGTGCCTGAGGAGGCGAAGCGCCACAACGACAAGGGAGTCGTGGCGCTGCGTAAGGGCGACTACGACACGGCGATCAAGGAGTTCGAGCTGGCGCTCAAGCTCGCCCCGCTCTTCGTGCAGGCGCAGGCGAACCTCGGCCTCGCCTGCCACAAGCGCGGGTTTTCCGACCGCGGGATTCGCGAGCTCAAGGCGGCGATCGAAGTCAACCCGAACTACGCCGACAGCTACAACTACCTCGGCGTGATCTACACGGACAAGAAGCTCTACAAGGAGGCAGAGGACTGGTTCGAGCTGGCCATCGACACGTACCCCGCGTACGACGAGGCCTACTACAACCTCGGCATGCTCTACCTCAAGCAGAACCGCAGCGCCGACGCGCTCAAGGCGTTCATCAAGGCGACGAAGATTCGGCCGTCGTTCGTCGAGGCGCACCTCCAGGCGGGCTGGCTCTACTTCCACAACGGCGTCTACAAGGACGCTCTCCAGCACGCGGATCTCGCCGAGCCGCTCGACGAGAAGCGCGAGCCGAAGGAGAACGGGAGCGCGCAGGCCCTGAAGGGGCTCATTCAGTGGAAGTGGAAGGAGCGCTACGACGTCGCGATCAAGCATTTGCGGCGCGCGCTGGAGCTCGACAAGGACGAGCCGAACGCGAAGAAGTACCTCCCGCTCGTCTACGAGAAGGCGCCCGACCGCCTGGCCAAGGAGATCGCGGCCGAGGCCAAGAAGAAGTACGACGAGGGAAAGATCGCCGAGGCGGAGAAGGATCTCGACGCGGCCGGCGCGATCGACCCGCGGCTCGTGGACGTGCCGCTTATCCGCGCGCAGATCCTCATGGACAAGCGCGACCTCAAGGGAGCCGAGAAGGAGGCGAAGCGCGCGCTCGCGCTCGACAAGGGAAACCGCGACGCGCGGTTCACGCTCGGCGCGATCTACATGATGCGGCGCGACTACGCGGCGGCGGAAGAGCACTTCCGGGTGCTGCGAAAGGAGCAGCCGCGACACGCCAAGTACCACCTCTACCTCGGCACCTGCTACTACATGCAGAAGAAGTACCGCAAGGCCGAGCGCGAGTGGAAGGAGGCGTTCAAGTGCGACAAGCCGGCGCCGAACGACCAGCAGAAGAAGCTGATCGAGGGGAACCTCGCGGAGCTCGAAAAGCTCCCCACCTTCCGGAAGGCGAACGAGCTCAACGGAGAGGGGGCGAGGCTCCTCGCGAGGGGCGACCTTTCCGGCGCGGAGGACAAGTTCAAGCAGGCGCTCGCGCTCGACCCGGAGTTCGCCTTTTCCGCGTGCAACCTCGCGCTCGTGGCGATCGAGCGCGGCGACCTGCCGCTCGCCGAGAGGCTCGTGGAGCAGGCCCTCGCGCTCGATGAGGACATGCCGCAGGCCCACAACAATTTCGGGGTGATTCGGTTCCGGCAGAACCGCTTCAAGGCCGCGGAGGCGGCGTTCCGGAAGGCCGCGGAGCTCGACCCTGGATACGCGGAGCCGCACTTCAACCTCGGCGTGCTCTATCACGCGCAGAAGAAGGACGCGGAGGCGGAGCAGGCGCTCGAGGCGGCGATCAACACGGACCCGAACCACGCGCGGGCGGCGGTCGCGCTGGCGCAGCTTTATATGGAGCGTCGCCCACCGATCTTTGGGAAGGCTGAAACCTGGCTCAAGTACGCGCTCGGGGTCGACGCGCAGCTCGCGGTCGCGCACTACATGCTGGCGCGGCTCCTCTGCATGCAGGGCCGGCACCAGGAGGCGCTCCAGTCCTACGAGGGCGCGTATCAGAGAAACCCGGACGACCCCGCGCCGTGGATGGGGTGGGCGGAGTGCCAGGTGCACCTCGGGGACAAGCGGCTCGCGTTCGGCGCGTTCCTGGAGGCGTACGGCCGCTTCCAGCGGTACGGGCGCCACCAGGACGCCGTCGAGGCCGCGCGCCGCGCGGTGGAGCTCGATCCGGAGAGCGCCCCGGCGCGCATGGCGCTCGGGCTCGCGCTTCTCGACGTCGGGCTCATGACCGAGGCGGTGAGCGAGCTGCGCCGCGCCACGGAGCTCGACCCCCAGGACCTCCTCGCGCAGTTCGAGCTCGGGAACGGCTACGCGCGCATGGGGGACAAGCGGCGCGCGGCGGAGGCGTATCGCGCCGTGCACGAGCGCAATCCGCAGAACCCGGCCCCCCTCCTCAAGCTGGTCAGCCTCTATCAGGAAGGCGAGGAAACCGGACCGGTCACGCGCGCGCTGGCGATCGAGTACGCGAAGAAGGCGCTGGCGCTCAAGCTCGAGCCCGAGCAGCGGAAGCTCGTCGAGGCGCGGCTCCAGCAGCTCGAGGGGCGGTGAGCGAGCGCCGCGGGCGAACGTCGGACCTGAGACCGAGAATCGAATGAGACGCCTGGCAATGTTGCTGACTTTCGTCTTGCCGCTCGTCGCGCTGGCGGCGGCGTGCGGCGGCCCGACGCGCCAGGACCCGCCCCCGGCGGCCGCGCTCCACCACCTGCGGCTCGGCGACCAGGCCATGAAGCAGAAGGACCCCGAAACCGCCATCCGCGAGTACGAGACGGCGCAGACCATCGCGCCGAACTCCTTCCAGGTGAAGATGGCGCTCGGCCGCGCCTACCGCGAGCACGGGTGGGTGGACCGCGCGATCTCCACGTTCGAGAAGGCCGCCGAGCTCCACGACAAGTCCGGCGAGCCGTGGAACGAGATCGGCCTCTGCTTCGTGGCGAAGGGGCTCGGGGAAAAGGCGCTCGAAGCGTTCGACGAGGCGATCGACATCGCGCCGCGCTACGCCGAGCCGCACTTCAACAAGGGGAGCCTCTTCCTCGCGCTGGAGCGCAACCGCGAGGCCGAGGAAGAATTCCGCGCGTGCCTGGAGAAGAACCCAAACCATTTCCTCGCGCACCAGAACCTCGGGATCATCGAGCTTCGGAACGGGTTCTACGACCGCGCGATCCATCACTTCCAGGCGGCGCTCGCGCTCCGGCCGAACCTGCCGCTCGCGCGCTACAACCTCGGAATCACCTTCGTGCAGCAGAAGCGCTACGAGCGCGCCGTGGGGGAGTTCAAGAAGGCGATCGACGCCGTTCCGAACTACGTCCAGGCGCACGTCGCGCTCGGCCAGACCTATGCCGCGATGGGGCGCGTGGAGGCCGCGCGCGCCGCGTTCAAGGCGGCGCTCAAGTACGAGCCGCAGAACGCGGCGGCGCGGCGCGGGCTGCGCGAGCTCGACGAGATGGCGGAACGGCGGAGCAGATCGCTCACGGATTGAGGCGCGGGCCCGATCCCTATGGAGATCCGCATTTTCGAAGCGGGCAAGCCTGCGAAGGACCGCGCGGTCGACGCGACCTTCTCGATCGAGGCAGGGAAGCTCTCGATCGGGGGCGCTCCGCCCTGCGAGGTGATCGTCCCGGGACTCCCCGAAGGACCGCAGGCCGAGGTCCACGTGGACGGCGCGCGCTGGGAGATCCGCAACGTGGGCGGCGGGACGCTGGAGGTGGCGGGACGCGCCGTGCCGCCGGGCTCGGCGCTTGCGCTGGGACACGAGATGCTGGTCGCGGTCGGCGGAAAGGAGCTCGTCCTGCGCGGCAGCGCGTCGAAGGGGGGCGCGAGCGGGGTGAGCGCGGGCGGCGGCGCCGCCGCGGGAGGGGCCGCGGGCGGTCCGGCGGCGGTGAGCGACCGGCCCTCCTACCTCGCGAAGGACGTGCTCAAGGAGGTCTTCCAGGTTCTCGGCGTCCCCGAGGAGCACCCGGCCCTCGTGGTGTACGACGCCGAGGGCAACGTCATGAAGCGGCTCGACCTCGCCCCGCCCGAGGAGGAGGCCACCATCGGCCGCCACCCGGAGAACCGGCTGGTCCTCTTTCACGCGTCGGTCTCGAAAAACCATGCCCGGGTGGTGCGAGACGCGCTCGGGTTCTTGCTCGTGGACCTCGGAAGCCGCAACGGAACCGAGGTGAACGGAAGCCTCATCAAGGACCGGCACCGCCTGAAGAGCGGCGACCGGATCAAGATCGGCGCGTTCACGATCCGCTTCGTCGACCCCAAGGCGGCCGTGGAGGACCTGGCCGCGAGCGTCCCCGACCTTCGCAAGATCGAGCGCGCCGCCCCCGGAGAGCGCGTCGTCGTGGGCTACGACGAGAAGGAAGGCGCGAAGGGATTCCTTCACGAGACGGCCAGCGGGGGGCGCAAGGGCGCGTCCGCGGGCCCGGACGTCGGGGCGGAGACCGCGGCGGTGACGCGCGGGGCGGAAGGAGGCGCGGCCGGCGGCCCCGCGGGCGCGCCCACCGAGGGCGGCGAGGGCGCGGAGGCGCCGCGCGAATCGAACGTGCTCCTCTACGCCATGATCGCCGCCGGCGTCGCCATCTTCGTCGCCATGGCGTTCCTCATCCTCCAGGCGATGAAAGCCTCTTCGTCCTCGCCGCCGCCCGCGCGTCCCTGAAGCCCGCCTCACAATGAAGCCGCGCGCGCCCCGCGAGAAGCCGTCGCCCCAAACGGCGAGGAGCCCGCAGCCGCGGGGCTGTGGGGCTGGGCTGCCGGGCCGCCACCGCCCAGTCGTCGCCCAGTAGAAATCCCCGCCCCACGGCTTCGCGGCGCGACGACAGGAGAGACGCGGCGCGGGCGGCGTTGCGTCGACCATGCGCAAGAGCGCGTTTCGCGCCGCTGCCGCCGCCCAGAGCGCGGCCGCTCCCCCTCGCCCATGTCGAACGGCGCTTGAGGGTGGCGGCGTGCCCCACCGGGCTCCCGCCGGGCGCCCGCCCCCGCGACACGCCGCGCAGCGCGCCCACACGGCGCGCCCTTTCTCCTGAGCCGGCGTTCGCCGCGGCTCGCGACACGTGTCGCTCCTGGAAGCTGCCTTGCGCGCGCCGCCCCGCCACGTGCGACACGTGTCGCCTCTGGAACGCTTATGCAGGGTGCTCGCCTGCCTGCCGGGTGCCCCACGTGTCCCTCCTTCGCGCGCCCATCGTGCAGCTCGGCGGCGCTTCGAGGAAAACCCGCTCTCGGCACCTGCATGCAAACGCGCGCACGTCGCGTGCCCCTGCTCCCGCGACACGCGAGCGCGACACGTGTCGCTCCTGGAGGGTATCCCGTGCGCCCCGCCCCCTCTGGCGACACGTGTCGCTCCTCGAAGGTGCCCGCGCCCCGCTTGTGGTAGCGCGCGCGATCGTGCTCGCCCGCGACCGCGTGCCGGCTCTGGGGCTCGACCACGTGGAAGGAGAAATTCACCGCCTCGATCCGGGCCGCAACGACCCCGAGGCCCGGCTCGTCGCTCGTGCCGCCCCCGGCCGCGGGCTCGCGCGCCCCGCCGCCCCGCTTGTGGTAGGCGCGAGGCGGCCGAGGGCGGAGAACGCGTGGCGGGCCCTTTGATCGCCGCCGCGGCGGCGAAGGCAGGGGAGAGCAGGTTCGCGACGTTCCGCTGGCGCGGAGAGGGTTTGTTCCGCGGGGGCAACGGTTTTTTTGGGGGCGGCGGCGCCGCGCCCGGCGCGACACGTGTCGCTTCGAAGGGCCGGGCCGGTGGGAAAGCTCGAGATCGTGGCGTCCCCCGATGAGCCCTTGCATTCGGAGCCCGCGGGGGAGGAAGCCTCTGTCGGGAGCACAACCGGACATGTCTATGGGGCGAAGGGGGCGGACATTTCTGATGGTTGACGACACTGGGCTGCTGGGCTGCCGCCGCTCTTGACAGAACGGGCCGCCGCGCGTAGCATGGCCTAGACAAGTTGTGTCCCGGTCGCTCCGGCGGCCGGGCGGGAGTTTCGTGCAGGACCTTTCAGATGCGACGCGTCGGAAGAAGTGTCCGACCGTCGCATTTTGTTTTGTTTGATAGCTGAAGGAGCAGTCTCGATGGCCCAGGGCACGGTCAAGTGGTTCAACGATCAGAAGGGGTACGGCTTCATCACCCAGGAGAACGGCGAGGACGTCTTCGTCCATCACACCGCGATCCTCGCGGAGGGATTCCGCACGCTCTCCGAGGGCGACCGGGTCGAGTTCGACGTCACGCAGGGCAAGAAGGGCCCGGCGGCGGCGAACGTCCGGAAGATCGGCTGAAGACCACGTGCTTGGCCGGCCCTCCGGCCAACCGTTCAACGGGAGAGCCCCGGGGCGAAAGCTCCGGGGCTCTTGCGCTTTTCGGCCTGCCTCGTCTACCGGGAGGTTCTTCGCAACGAGATCTTCGGGTGGCTCGTCGCGCTCAACACGCCGTTTTACACGGGGCTCGCGCGCTCGCTCTTCGCTTACGCGCTCGGAACGTGGGCGGCGCGCCGGCGCGCAGCCGCGCGCGGGGACGCCGCGGCGACGCGCGAGGACGCGGTGGAGGGGCTGCTCGCCGCGTACGAAGTCGTGCGCGACCCGCCCTACGCGCGGGCGATCCTGCGCGACGAGCCCCGCCTGCTCGCCTTCTTCCGAGGCTGTCGGTTCGGGCCGCTCTGATTCTCGTCCGATTCCGCGGCTCTCGCTTGCCTCGCGCGCCCGCCCCGCCCTATCATCCTGCCGTCATGGCGTACGTTCGCCCGCTCCGGATCGGTCCGCTCGCGCTCCCGGTAAACCTCAACCTCGCGCCGCTCGCGGGGTACACCTCGCTCGCGTTCCGGCTCGTGGTGCGCGCGATCGGCGGGGTCGGGCTCGCCACCACGGAGGTCGTGTGCGCGCGCCTCCTCGCCGCCGGAAACCCGCGCACGCTCATGCACTTGCGCCGGGCGCCCGCGGACCGCCCCCTGGCCGCGCAGATCGACGCCGCCACACCCGAGGAGGCGCGCGACGCGGTCCAGGTCCTCGCCGCGATGGGCGGGATCGACTTGGTCGACCTCAACATGGGGTGCCCGGTTCGAAAGCTCGCGCGCCGCGGGAAGGGCGCCGCCCTCGCGCGCGCCGCCGACCAGGCCGCCGCCGTGGCGCGCGCGGCCGTGGCGGCATCCGCGCTCCCGGTGACGGCGAAGATGCGGCTCGGCTGGGACGAGAACGACCTCTCCGCCCCGGCGCTCGCCCAGGCGCTGGAGGCCGCGGGCGTCGCCGCCGTCGCCGTCCACGGCCGCACGCGCGCGCAGAGCTTCCGCGGCGCGGTGAACCGCGCCGGGATCCGTGCGGTGGTGCGGGCGGTCTCGATCCCCGTGCTCGGAAACGGCGATATCGACTCCCCCGCGGCGGCCCGCGCCATGTTCGACGAGACGGGGTGCGCCGGCCTCCTGATCGGGCGCGCCGCCGTGGCGAATCCGTTCATCTTCCGGGAGATCGCGGCGTGGTCGGAGACGGGCTGCGCGCCGCCCCCGACCCCGCTCGCGGAGCGCGCGGAGGCGCTGCGGCTCCACTTCCGGCTGCTCGCGGCGCAGGAGGGGGAAGCCCGCGCGGCGCTCCAGTTCCGGAACGTGGCGCGCCTCTTCGGGCGCGCGATCGGGGCGGGGCCCGCGTTCTGGGAGGCGGCCGGCGCCCTCGCGCGCGAGGCCGACCTCGATGCGCTGCTCGCCCCGCTCGCGCGCGCCGGCGCGACCGGCGCCGCGCCGGAT
>FWPU01009427.1_pt1 | contig 15414 bp, 12 predicted proteins | sample 2228361 | NCBI WGS metagenome assembly FWPU01 (sample SAMEA103939777, study PRJEB20133) | metagenome
GGATAGAATAAGCTCAGATCTGAGAAGACCAGCCCCCCAGCCCCCGCGCTGGGGGCTTTTATTTCACCCTGTATATCCTGAAGGAGTCCACAATGTTGTCCTTTCCCGATGAAGCGGCGAGCATGTAGCCCGCGGGGAACGCGCCCAGAAGCTCAAAAAGCGCGGTATCCTCTAGGGCTTGTTTTTCGGCCAATCCAACGGCGTAATAGCTCCTGCCGGGAACAGCCGGCATGATGTCAACCACGAGGTAGCCTATTTCGTGCCTGAGAAGCGCGTCACGGAGGCTTGTTTTGCCGGAAAGGTAATCCGGATCAGCCATCCTGAAAACCCGATAGCCCTTTTCAAGTCCTCCCCAGAGGAGCGCGGGCGAGCTGGAGACGACCCTCGCGCCGGGGGGAATCAGGTTGTTCACCTCCGCGATCATCCGCTCCCTCCTGAGGAGGTGAGCTCTCCCCTGCCTGAACTCACCCTGAAGCAGGTAGACCTCTGGAACGAGAAGGAAGAGGAGGAACCAGGGTCTCACACTCATGCCGAGATCCCGCAATTTTCCGATGAAAAGCACGGCGAAAAGCGCGACAAACGGGAAAAGGATGTTCGTGTATTCCTGCCGCATGACCAGGAGGCCGAACGAGAGGAGGATAAACGCCCACAGCCACTTAAAAGGCGCCGGCGATAGCCACGCGGTTCTTTTGTCATTCCCCAACAACAGGGAGGTTTTTCTGCCGAAGATCTTCCGCGACAGGGCTTTGAGGACAGAAATAACGCTCCCCGGAGGTGACATCGTCCTCTTAGCCCTGGAGCTGGACAGCAGGTAGCAGAGGGAAAGAACACCCAGGATTGGAGAGAGGAAGAACGAGCCGTATTCAGCGCCGGAGGCAACGAGCATGACTGGCTTGTAGAATACCTTTAGTAGGGTCGCTGGAACCGCGGTGGGGTTGGTGAAAAGGACGAGAAGGGCTGGCCTGGAAGAAAGACCAGTGAACGCGTCCGGCATTAGCGACCCCCCGATGTTCGGCAGAAAGTTTGAGCACAAAAAGACAACAGCCCCTAATGCAAGGCCAGTCCATAACCATATTTTTCTAGAGAATCCTTGAACGCTTAGCCCGGCGAGGAACAGGCCGAGAGGGAAAACCAGGCCGATCGGGTGTGAGGGAACAGCCAGCGCGGCAATTAATCCCCCCATTCCCGTCTGGAACGGACGGCCCTTTGTCCCCCTGAGAAATAGCCACGCGGACGCGAGGCCCATCAGGGCTGTCAGAGCCTCCCATCTGAGATAGTGAAATGTCCAGAGAAACGGGCCGGACAATCCGAGGATCACAACTGCTATAAGGCCTTCCCATGGATAGCCCTCGTCCCTGGCAATAAGATAAACGAGAACGAGGGAAAAGAGGCCCGGCAATAGCGACGAGAGCCTCAGGAACCAGATGCTCTCGCTGATCCACAGGAAAAGCCTGGCATAAGCGAAATAAAGAGGGGTATCCAGGAGCAAAAGCCCTTTCTCGGCCGTCTGCCAGCCCAGCATCATGCTCGCTTTTCCTCCATTGAGCAGGTAATCAAGGACCCATGCCTCGTCCCCGTTGAAGTCAAAGGGCGGCCACCAGGCCAGGGTGAAGAGGTTCAGCGCGAGCCATGCCACCAAGAAGGCCATCAGCAAAAGCCAAGGCCTCAGGTTGATGGAGGAAGCGAATCGGCCTGGCATTCTACCGGATGTCCAGGAGCTTTATCCCCTTCAGGAACTCCTTCATGTAGACCCTGTCCTTCTTCGTGAACGAGAGAGCCCCGTCGTGGTTGAAGACAACGGCTATAAGCCTGTAGCCATCCGTCGCGGCTATTATCCGGGACACCCCTTTTGTCTCCTCGCCGGTATCCCTGTAGGTTCTTTCCCTGCCCCAGATGCCGGCAACCTTGATCTTTCCCTCGCCGACGAGGATGCTTTCCTCGCCATAGCCCATCTCTGCAACGAGCGCCTCCAGGCATTCGGCCGAGGAAAGGGTTCCCTGCTCGTCCTCAGGGACATCGGTGAAGATGAGCCTGGCGTAGAGGTAGCCCCTCTCAAATCCGACCGAGGTCATGCCCAGCTCCGTCTCCTCGGATGTGATCTCCCAGCCCGGGGGCAGTTTGATGGACACCCCGAACGATGAGTCCGCGTATACCAGGCCGCCGGCCAGAGCAATTGATGGAACCGAAACCACGCTCGCCAGTATCAAGATTCTTCTCATCATGGCCAGATTATAAGGCCAGGGAAAGCCGGGGCGCCTGGCCAGAGGTGGCAATTGTGGTCTTGTTATCCATTATAATATGTGCCTGACAGATAGGAGGTGCAAAGATGAAGCGTCTGATCCTCGGAACAATACTGGCGGCCTCCCTGAGCTGGGCTGGACTGCCAAATGTAAAGGACAACAGGGTGGATGGATTCTGGCCACAATCCTCTGACGCTCCGGGCCAACCCATTCTCATACCATCCGGACAGGTAACCTGGGTGAAGACATACATAACCTCGCAGAGGAGCCAGATATGGTTTCTCGCGCCTAATCACCACGCCGCGTGCGACATGGACAACGATGGAGACATAGACATCGTGTTCACCGCGCTGAACTCGGACGAGCCCTGGTGGGGCCAGGTCTATATCGCCTACAACCAGAACTTCCCCGTGTTCTCGGTTTCCGCGATAAGCCCTGAGGTCAGAACCCCATACGCGCTGGATGTGGACGACAGGAACGGTGATGGCCTCAGGGATGTCCTTTATTGCTCCGCCAGGTATCGCGGGGAGGAGGACACCTGGGGAGACTGGGAATATTGGGGCCACCCCTTCTGGCTCATGGCTCCCAGCTGGACGCCCATTGATCTCGGCGAGTATAACTTCCCGAACCATTGTGCCGCGTGGGACTTTGACGGGGATGGTATTCTGGACGCGGTCTTCGGGGACGAGAACAGCGCTGTGTATGTTTCCCTGACTGGTGGAGGTGGACTGAGGACCGTCATGTCCGGTTATGGCGAGGGCGTTGCGCTCGGTGATTTTAACAAAGACGGCCAGAAGGATATAGCATCCGCTGGTTGGGGTCCGGTCGCGGTTGCGCTGAACCTTGGTGGGGGACTTAACTGGAACGCCTACCAGGTTCACGCGAAAGCCGGCCACGGCATCCAGGTCGGGGATGTCAACGGCGACGGCAACCTTGACATTGTCGGCTGTCACCAGGATGTGATGCTTCTTTTGGGCAACGGAGCTGGAGGGTTCACCCCTGTGACCGTATATTCCGACTTCGCGGACACTCTCGCGGGATTCTTCGGCCTCTCGGAGTCAGAGGTTGGCATTGCTGACATAGATGGCGATGGCGACCAGGATATCATTGTCTCCACAATGAGGCCTCTTGTTCACACCATAGCCTGGTTTGACAACATGGGCGGCAATCCCCCGACATTCCAGATGTGGCCAGTTGAGCCAGGGACATCCCAGTATGCCTACGGCGTTGAGGTCAAGGATGTCAACAGGGATGGTTGCGTTGACATCATCGCGGGCATCAACAACAACCTGTATGTCTGGGTCAACACGGACTGCGCGACTGACATCACCGAGGGATACACAGAGGGGCCGAAACCCGGTCTCGCTTTCAGAGGGAGGTTTTCCGGCGGTCTCCTGAGCATAGAGGCGACCCTGCCCGTGGACGCGGCCTCGCTTGAAGTCTATAACGCCGTGGGCGCGCGCGTCGCGGAGGCAAGCTTCGCCGGGAGGGAATTTTCCCTTCCGCTTTCTCTTCCGCGTGGAACCTATGTATGTGTTATACGGTCAGCTGGCGAGAGGTTCACGGGCAAGTTTGCGGGCGAGGGTTTGTTCCATCTGGAGCCCATTGACAGGACAGAACCCTGGGAGATGGAAAAGAGCGAGTTCTAGACAAAAGAAACCGAAAAAATCAGTAGGGGCATGATTGCCCCTACTTTGTTATCAGCAGTTTCTCAACGACCTTCTGTTTGTTTTTCCCGGTGAGGTCCTTTGCCTCAAAGACCACCAGGTAAAGTCCGTTCGCCACATCCGGGCCCGTGTATGTAATGTAGTTTATCCCTGGACTGGCCATCTTTTCTCCGGAGTTCCAGACCTCCTTTCCGGTGACGGTGAACACCTTTACCCTTGCTCTGGCCTGCGTGTTCAGCCTGAACGAGAAATAAAGCCTGCCCCCTGTGAAGGGGTTCGGGACCGGCAGGGCATCCGTCAGCTCCAGTTCAGTAGCGCCGACCATAAGTGTTATCATCCGGGTGCTTACATTCCCGATGTTGTCGTATGCGCGGAGGCCGAAGCTGTGCGAGCCGGAGGCCTCGTTGGATAAATCGTAGTCATAGAAGCCGAACCCGGAGGTGTCAGAGTTCCTGTCATACTGGAAGTTTGTGGTTACATCGTGATCCTGGCCGTCCAGGATGAACATCATTGACGCGCCATCCTCCGGGTGTTCCCTGGGCCTGATGTATACTCCGGATGGGTCAGAGGCCCTGAATTCAATGGTGCCCTTTGGCGGGATCTGGCTGGCCTCGGTTAGCTCCTGGCCGTTCATGAAGAAGGTTATCGCGGGGCCATTCATGTCCGAGGAGCTCCCTGGCTGGGAGGTGTAAAGGCTATCGGCCAGGCCAACCCTCCCGAAAGGCGGCGAGGGGTCGTAGACAATGAGCCTCGCGCCCATCGTGTCCCTCCTGGCGTCCATGGGCACGGTGTAGCTTCCGGAAAAGCTCCCGGACGCGCTTATCGCTCCCCGATACTGTGGCCAGTCCTCGGTTTCAAGGGAATAATAGTTGCCGAAATGGGTTTGACCCTCTTTCAGATACCTTGCATCCAGGGCCAATGGATAAACCAAGGGCCATATCGCCCCTGAGCCGGAGAACTCCACGCGTGTTCCCGGAATCAGGGTATCCGGCGCTGAGAGGCTCATCTCCGGCGGTGGGAATCTTATCGGAACAACAGGTTCCCCGCAAAGATAGTAATCCGAATCGTTCTTCCCGGACAGCTCAAATTCCCCGGCCGGATGAGGTTTGTAATCTCTTAAGAGTCTATACATTCCCTTGGCATAGGTGAGGTTTGCGCCGGAAGTGGCATCAGATGTGGTGGATATGACCCCCATTGCGCCGTCGGGTCTTATTGCCCAGTCCTCACCTATGCAGTGGGGAGGATCAATGCGCTCAAATATACCCACCTTGCACGATAGCACATGCACGAACGCGTTCCGTGGCCCCGCGTTTATTCTGTCCCTGTCAGTTGAGAGCAGGTAAAGCCTCTCGTGGGTTATCTGACTGGGGGACCCGTGGACGAACATGGTTATCAGGAGGTTGCCCTCATTGAAGTATCTTATGAAGTCGTCCGTCCACAAGGGCTTCATTCCTCCCTGCATGGGATACTCTATGCCATAGCAGTGGCGAGCCTCAAGGCTCCGCGGGATATAATATCTCTGCAAAGTATCGGTGTTCGTCCAGTGATCGCGAATCGGGTCAGGCTGTCCTCCCTCGTGATATTCATCATCCGGCACCAACAGAACCCTGTTCCGCCAGGGGCCATTTGCTTCCCCGCGCTCGTAGCGTTTCATCTTTGTCAGGTAGTCCCAGGCCTCGCGCTTGTTCCTGGCTGGAACCCGGCCGTAAAAGACATCCTGGAAATAGTTCCCATCAAAGTCAAAATAGAAGTCCTCGTGCGTCCAGGGACCGTTGTTCAGGCTGTGGGATTCCCAGGGATTCCAGGGTGGGAAGAGATTGCCCTCTGTTGTCCTGTAGCCTTTGTAGTCATAACTGCCGTCGCCCATGTTCAGGTAATAGGTGACCTCCGGGGCCTGCCAGTAGGCGTAGGCATACCAGTAAAAATTCCTGATGGCCACGGGATCCCTCATCCCGAAGCCGAACTGGTCATAGACATCCTCCAGCCGGACGTAGACGACCCTGCCTCCTGTCATTTCCCAGAGGCTGTCGGTTGGGTTCCAGAGCCAGAGGTGGTCAGATCGCCAGTCCGCGAGGGCCCGGCACGGCTCCATGAGGATGTCCGGGCCGCAGATTATGTAGTCAGCCTGGTTGGAGGGGTCGCGGAGGTTCACGGATAGATCAAGGAGGCCGAGCTTTGCCGGCTTTCTCGTGAATGTTGAGATGCATATCCGCTTACCCTGCCAGAGCGAATCCGTGAACTCAAGCTTGCCGTTGTTCCAGGAGAAATTCCTCAGAATCACCGGGTCCGCTGGGTCAGACACATCCCAAAGGAAGACAGGCCTCGGCCCACTGGCCGAGATGGCGTATTTGCCGTCAGCAGAATCCGGGAAAAACAGGCTTAATTCGCTCGCGTATTCGTTCTTTCTGTCGTATTCTAGATCTATGTAATCAAGGTAGATTTCTTTCGCGTTTTCGTCCGTCCTTATGAGGCGAATGGTAACGGTGTTGGCCCCCTCCCTTAGATTTGTGACCTGAACCCGGTAGAACCTCCTCAAGCCGGCCGAAGTTGATGACTGGCCGACCATCTGGCCGTTGAGCCAGAGCTGATAGGTGGCATCCCCGGCTCCGGATATGGCGGTTCCGACCGTGGCTATGTTTATTATTCCCTCGCCCGTTGAGACTCCGTTGCACATTAACTCAAACGGGTAATCGGCATACATGGAGCTCTGGGGAAGGGAGAGCTTGGATTCCTGGACCCAAACTATGCCCTTCTGACCCAGGTTTATCTCGTTCTTCTCGTAGTGGACATAACCAGCGCTGGTGGAGCAGGGGATTCCGGGCGAGGGCCTGGCATCCCTTGCGGCGGCTCTCTGTGGAGCGCCGTTATAACCCACAGCGACCCAGTAGACAACCGTGTCCGTGTATGGGTGGTTCCAGTAATCAAAGTATCTGTCGAGCGCGTTGTATTTCCTGTCCGGGATGCCCTGCGCGTAGAACAGAACCCTGTCGCCGGGGCCAAAGACCCCATCCCCTCCGTCGTCAACCCTCGCGGCGACCTGCGAGAATACCAGTTCCTTTTGGCTGACATCTGATGGCATCGTGTCGTTCCCCAGGGAGAAAACAGCCAGGCCATTCGGGTCAGACAATAGCGCGGGAGACACCCCTAGACCAACGATATCCTCGTAGCTGACCTCATATATGCCCGGCTCGCGAACAGAAGCCTTCACCCAGGCCGAGGCCGAGGAGAACGGGTCAGGAATAGCCTTGCTTTTTGGCAAGGCGGCCTTCCAGGAGACCTGGCCCTTCCAGTTGATCAACTCCAGGGCGTATATCTCGTCAAACGGATCATAGCCAGAGAAAGGGACGAGGCCGTCGTTTTCCGGAACGAAATCCACCTCCACCCTTATCTTTTTCCTGAAGGTGTAGCCGGAGCCGTTGTAGGAGCAAGGATAAAGAATAACCCTCATGTATTTCAGGTGGCGGAGGAGGCCGCGGCTGTGTTCTCTCCAGGCCGAGCCAGGCCACGGCATATCGTATTTTCCAGGTTCATATACGGGCGTTAACCCATCGTTGATATACCTGGGGCAGGGCAGGGGAGGAGGCCCCTGGAAAGAGCTCTCCTCAAGGACAAAAACCCTTATCCTCGCTGACTTTCCCCTTGGTATAGCAAAGCTCACCAGCTTGCCGGGCAGGGCAGGCTCGCCGGGCCTGTCCCATCCGGCCTCATAGAATCTGAGGAAAGGCCTGCCATCAAGCTCCACGGTTGAGAATCTGGCCGGGGCGAAATCAACCGTGAAGACAAGTTGGTTCTCGTCCGAGGAGATTATCGTGAGCTTTTCGGATGCATCCTCTTTTTGGTCCGAAAGGGCCGGGGCCGAGAGCGATGGGTTATCGGCCTTGAGGGAACCGCCTGGTTTCTCAGCGCCCAGGCCCTGGGATAGAATTCCAAGAACAAGGATTGCTCCGTTCATCAGAACTTCTCCGCCTCATCAATGAGCATTATTGGTATGCCGTCGTCAATCCTGAACCTGAGCCGGCACGCGTGGCACAAAAGCGCGTCCTCGTCCTTCCTGTATTCCAGCTCTCCCTTGCATTTCGGGCAGGCCAGGACCTCCAAAAGGAGAGGATCAAGCTCCTTTTTCTCTTTCTTCTCAGCCATTTCAGTAGAAAGCAGATTATAAAGCAGGGCGAGGCCTGGATCAAACACGCGTAAAGCCTCTGCGTGCGATTTTATCGTTTCGGTGTCTCCTCTTACCTGCGGGCCGGTCATCGCCCTTTCCGGACCCATTGTCTCAATGTTGTTCAGGGTTCCCTTTGCCATCGGCAGGAGGGCGCGCCAGTCCCCGTCAGAGGCCTCGGATAGCGCTTTCCCTGCGAGCTTTATAAGGGTTGCTATGAAGCCTGCTGACATAACGCAGGCCGCGTGGTATAGAGGGTGATTCCTTATCCGTATGGTCCTGCAAGCGAGGGTTCGCGCGGTTTCCTCCGCGAAAGCCACTGCCCCCTCGTCCCCTGATACCCCGAAGTATATCCCGGCGATGAGATCTGGATCCGGCCTCGGGAAACTCTGTATAGGATGCATAACCCCAACCCTCGCGCCCTTTTCCCGAAGGGGCGAAAGGACGAATGAGTCCTGCGCGCCCGAAGAGTGCAGGAAGGTCTTGCCCCTGAGGTCAGCCCCGGCCGACGCGAGGAACTCCGCGATCCCCCGAATATCCCTGTCCTTGACCGAGATCACTACCGCGTGGCATTTCTGGAGAAATGTCCTGGCATCCTGTCGCTTGAGAGAGGCCATTGGCCCCTCGTAGTGATCCGAGAGTATGAGAACCCCAAGCCCCTTTCTCGTCACCGCGCCTGCCAGGGACATCCCCACATTTCCGGCGCCAACGATACCGATCATTCTCTTCTGGCACAGATTATAAGGTTCGTCCGTTGCTGGTTTCAGCCCTCACACCTCCCCTAGCCACCTTCGTATTCCCCATTCGGTTCCCAGGAGCAGGACCGGTAAAATGATTAGCCAGGGCAAATCCAGCAGTCTCACCGGGGGCGAAGGAACCCGAAGTCCCTCAAGGAATCCCCTCATCTCCTCCGGGGAACGGGCCAGGAATCCCCCTGAGCCTTCCGCGATGCTCCTGAGAAAGCTCGTGTCCACGCCCCAGTCATAGGCCTCGGCTGGCCAGGGGGCCACTGAAACGCCGACCGTTCTCGTGGCAACGAGCTCGCCGCCCCTATAGAAATCCACCCGGAACGAGTGATCGCCGGGGCCGAGCTCCATCGGGCCTGCCTGAAAAACGCCAGGACCGACCTGTCTCATGGGCTGGTCAGATATCCGAGGCCATATCCCCTCTGCCGGCGACCCATCTGCGAGCCTAGCCTCCGCGTTTACGAAGACAGGCTGGCCAGAGAGCGCGTCATCGGCCCAGGCAGTAAGGTTCATCCTGCCGGAGAGGGCGCGAGAAATGAAATCAGAGACGATTATCCTGTATAGCTCGCCGCCTGAGGCTGTGTTCTGCGACCAGAGCTCCGGGCAGGCTACATAGGTATTACCTTCTCTCGTGAAGACCACCGGCCAGGAACCCGCCGTCAAAATGACCCCCTGAGCCTGGCTAACCGGAACCTTCCAGAATCGGGTCAGAGGCGGCAGTTCCTTAAGTATGCTATCCGGGACTAGCGATCCCGCTACGCTCGCCAGGTAAATCCCCCCGCCACGGTATTCCGAGGCTCCGGGTATGGCCCAGTTGTCTCCGACCATGAAAACGAGAGAGGGCTTTCCGGTCCGGTAGGTTCCGAGCTCCTTTTTGCTCCCTATGAGGACCATGGCATCCGCATCCTTTGATGGGCCTGGGGAATTCATCACGGTGTCCCCTTTCATCTCCATCCATTTCCCGCCCGCCACGCGCACGAAGCTCCTCACCCGTATCCCCGGAACCCCCTCGGCCGCCCTCCTTACCGCGCCGACATCGGGCCAGGGCCCATCAGCTATCAGGACAACGCTAAAGCCGCCTTCACCTATGTTTATCGTCCTGGCGCGTGAGTTATCGGCAAGGACATCTTCCTTCACATCGGGAACGAACCTGACCCCAACTTTTGTCCGGCCTGGTTTTTTCGCCAGGAGGCTGAATCTCAGGAACCCCTGGCCCTCCCTGATGACCAACGGCGTGTCCTTGAGCGTTTCTCCTGATAGGGACACCAGACACCTACCTCGCCAGTCGCCTCCCCGGAACGCGTAGGTGACCGTTAGAGGAAATTCCTGTCCCTGGTTGGTGTTCCTGGGGCACTCAAGGCCGACAACTGACATGTTGAACCTCCTGCTTTTCGGCGGGAGAATCGCCAGGATGGGTGCTCCGGCAGATAGCGTTGACGCCGCGTTGTGCAGGCCATCTGAGAGCAAGATATAGGCATCCGCTCCCCTGGACAGGCCGAGGCTCAGGTCCGTGTAATCAGAAGAATCCACTGCCAGGGGTTGGACCGGATTCGTGATGAGCCTCCCGGAGACCCCAACTATTTCCTTCCTGCCGGGCAGGGAACGGATCTCCTTCAGGAGCGAGTCCTCCCAGGCGATGACCTCGGCCATGCTTGGCGACAGGTCAAGAACCACGACGACTTCCGGTTCTATGGGAATTCCGCCCTTTATCCGAGGGTTGACCAACAGGGCTACCAGAGCGGCCAGGGCCAGGGCCCTAATGGCTAGGAGATACCACGGCCCACGCCTGTAAAGCAGGAGTGACGAAACCACAGCGAGAACCAGGGCAACCAGGATGAGGGTCATATCTTTACTTCCAGAAGAGGTCCACTGACCCCACGAAATAATCCAGGCCTTCCGCGCCAAAGTCCACTGATCCAAAGGGCAGGCCGATGCCGAAGCCCCATGTAAGGCCCCTGTTTCCAGTAAAGGGATTCTCTTTCCAACCTGCCCTGGCCGAGAAATCAGCAAAGGATGCCACGGTAAAGGACGCGTCAAGTCCCGCGCTCATGGTCCACCTTTCCTCGCCCCAGGGCTGTCGGAAGTCCAGTATGATGATGTAGGGAATGCTATATCCCGTGACCCAGGAGAGCGAGAGGCCTGTTTCCGGCTCGCCAAGAAGGTCATGTAGAGCCACTCCGCCGGCTATCCTGCCCAGACTCATTAGCGAAAATTGCGGCACCGCTCCAAGGCAAAGGGGAACGCGGTGCTGTCTGTTCTCGTGAGAGTAGGCGACCAGTCCGCCAACGGATAGCCAGGAGAAAATACCCCTCCCCAGTGAAATCCCGTATTCCCACCTTTCAGACGCATACGAGCCATACAGGAGGGAATTGAACTGGCGCGCGGGGAGTATTACGGCAAGCGACTGGGTATCCCCGTGAAGGGTTCTGGCATAGATGCCCTCCAGCCTGGTGAAAAGGCCGAGGGTTCCGGGGTTATCCCATGTGGTTCCTGGGTCGTATGGCAGGGTTGAGAGGCTCCCCAGCGCAGTGCCCTTTGCACTCCAGAAGGCGCTCGTGAAAATCAGGATCAGGCAATTCATTTCCCTTGTTTTTCGGTTTCCCCAATTGCCTCCGCGGCCCTGCCGAGAGCCTCAAGAAAACGGCCCATATCCTCCTTGAAAACCATTATCCTGTCCCTCTTCGGTCCCTCCTGGGTCCTCCTGCGTTCGCTTATGACCAGGTAAAAATCTCCCTTTGATGTCCTCTTGACATCAAAAAAGTATATCCTGCGCCCCGCGGGGAGCTTCTCGGCGTGAACCGAATCATCCCTCGTTCCTTCCGGACTCCTTTCCATGGCATTGAAATTATGAGCTATTCCCCGGAGCGGTTCAACCCCTGATTGTCTGTTAGGGGGGCCGTGGATGCAAAGATCCGTGGCCACCCCGTATAATATGAACATGCGAGCGATAATTACAGGCAGTTCAAGGGGAATAGGCCTTGAGATAGCGAAAAGGTTCGCCAGCGACGGCAAGCTGGCGCTGGTTGATGTCCTGGAAGATGACCTGAGGAAAGCGGGAGACACCCTCAAAACCATGGGCGCGGAGGTTTTGCTTTTCCCCGCGGATGTGAGGGATCACGAGAGGGCGGATGAGATCGTCAAAACCCTCGTGGATTCCTGGGGAGGGATTGACCTTCTGGTCAACAACGCTGGCGTGACCAGGGACAAGCTCTTCATGCGAACCGAAAAGGATGACTGGGATACGGTCATAGACATCAACCTCAAGGGCGCGTTCGTCTATTCAAGGGCGGTCTTTCCCATCATGCTCAAGCAAAAATCGGGTGTGATAATCAACATGTCCTCCGTGGTGGGTATAATCGGGAATTTCGGCCAGACAACATATTCCGCTTCAAAGGCCGGCCTCATCGCGCTGACGAAATCCCTGGCGAAGGAGGGGGGCAGGCGCGGGGTCAGGTGCGTGGCAATAGCGCCGGGTTTCATAAAGACCCCTATGACCGATTCCCTGCCGGATGAGATAAAATCCGACTACATGTCAAGGATAGCCCTTGGCCGTTTCGGTGAGGCCTCGGAGGTCGCGGAGCTGGTTCATTTTCTCGCGTCCGACAAGGCCTCATACATAACCGGCCAGGTCTTCGTGATTGACGGGGGGATGATCTGATCTCCCTGAAAATAATGAGGTTTTGACATGCCGGAGATAAAGGCCTTGAAGTGCCAGTCCTGCGGCGCGCCCCTGGAAGCAGAGGAGGGCCAGACCATGGTCAGGTGCCCATTCTGCGGCACACTGAACATGATCAAGCATGAGCCGGGGGAGACCGAGATAACGATTGACCTGGAGGAGATCACCAAGACCACTCTTGAGGAGATAAAGAAGGTTACGCCACCAACGCCCCCGCCCGCGGGGTCAAAGGCAATCAGCCCACTGATGCTCGCGGTGATACTGATCGGTTCTATTGGCCCGGTGATAGCCGCTATAGTCATCCCGATTGTCAGCAAGATAAGGGGGCCGGTTTATTCCCTCCGGCAGGCCGAAACCAGGGATGGCAAAATGGTGGGGATTCTCTACGGGGATTCAAAGTATCACCTGGGTCGCGTCAACCCGAAAACCGGGAGGCTCATCTGGCGGAAGGAAACGGGAAAGGACTACTCGGTCCGGAGGATAGCCGTTGGCGATGACAGGGTCTACACCTCCTCGGACGATGGCTCTGTCAGGTGCTACGATCTGAAGAAGGGCGACCTGCTCTGGGAGAAAAACCCGGGCGCGATCGTATATCAGGACAGGAATTTCGTTCCCCTGGGCGATGGCCTCTGTTTCCTGGGGAACGATGACACCCTCAGGTTCTTTGACGCCGAAGGAAACCAGACCCTGCACATATATTACAACTCCTGGAGAACACTTACACTGCAGGGGGACAGGATTTATATATCCACGGATACATTAGTAATGGCTATCAACCCCGAGAGTGGCAAGCTCGCCTTCGCTACGGATGTTGGGTTTGACACCAGATACACGCGATCCGGTGAATCGGGGATATACGCTCTTGGCAACGATTACTACACAAACAAAACCTGTGTTGTCAGGCTTGATCCCAGGACAGGCTCGGTCCTCTGGAAGAGTTCCTATTCCGAGATCTATGCTTACGATTCCCTGCTGGTAACCGGCAAAGCCCTCTTTCTTCTTGCTGATGACACGCTACTATCCGTCAATCCCGGCAACGGCCAGAGGCTTGGAAAATTCTACCAGGAGGGCTGGGAGCCCTCGCGAATAATGGCGGGGGACGAAATCCTTTACATTGTTCTGGAGAGGACAAGGGGCGTGGGTGCCTACAGGCTCCTGGCCAGGGACCCCGGCTCCCTGGCGAGCAAATGGGACACGGAGCTCCAGGATACCCTGGTTCTCGTTGGGGATGGCGTTTTCGTGGTGGACACCGGCCAGGGCAAGGCTATGGCGAGGAAGCTGGATGAGGAGACAGGAAAGGAGCTCTGGCACAAAAGTATTGACCTGAAAAGAAGCTCCGACTACATTTACCACATGCTCCTGGTGGGGGATAACCTGATACTCGCGAGTTTCGGGACAGTTTTTTCCCTGAGAACCAAAGACGGCAAGCGTGTCTGGAGTGGGATAAGGAAATAGGGGCCCCCCTGTGGTTGCCCTTTTCAATTGTCAGCCCGACGGTTAGAAAACCTGCCCTGGGAATGTATGGTAACGAGCCTTTTCTCCTAGGGGAAGCTCAGCACCCTGAGTAGCCAGAGCGCGGCTATCGCGCGTTTCTCGGCAGTGCCAACCGGGCCATCCAGATGGCCTATCGTCCTGTATGACGCGTCAGTTATGTCTCCGTCGTCCTCTATGTGCAGGACAGTCCTGTAGCTCTCGTCGGTCACATCCCCATCACTCTCCACATGTCCAACCGTCCTGTATGACTCGTCAGTTATATCCCCGTCGCTCTCCATGTGGCCTATTGTCCTGTAGCTGGCGTCAGTTATGTCCCCGTCCGCCTCCACGTGCGCTATTGTCCTGTAGCTCTCGTCCGTGATGTCCCCGTCTGCCTCCATGTGGGCCACTGTCCCGTAGCTTGCATCGCGGACGGTTATGTCCCCGGAGAAAACCGCCGCGCTCAGGATGATGAATGTGGTCATTGTATAATTATGTAGCCGGGCCGCGGATCATTTCAAACGAACAATCGTAATGGCGGCCGGGCACGCAAATCCTTTATAATATGTCCATGCATATATTTGATACGCACCTCCATGTGGATGTCAGGAGCTACAACGACCTTGAGGCCATGGTCCTGGCTAATGTTCGGTGGGCCGTGGCCCTTTCTCATGATATTTTCAAGATGTCCTCCAAGGAGGTCTACCTTGATCACTACGACCGGCTATTGCGCCTGGAACGCGAGCGCGCGGAGAAGGCGGGTCTCAAGCTGTATGTAGGATTCGGCGTCCATCCGGGTGCGATTCCCCACGATGTTTTTGAGCTCCTTGATTACATTCCCGAGCTCCTTTCCCAGGACGGGGTGGTCGCCATAGGTGAGACCGGCCTCATTGACCCGAACGATAAACTGCAGAGGGAGGTCCTCAAGGCCCAGGTTGAGATGGCAAGAGACACAAACAAGCCCATCCTGATCTCAACGCCATATGACCACAAAAAGCGTGTATTCAACAGGGTGATGAAGATACTTGAGGAAACGGATATCCCCCCGCACCTTGTCCTCATTGACCACCTTGACCCCAACCTCTCAAAGGAGGCGGTTGACGCGGGATACTGGACGGGGGTGAGCCTGTGGCCGCCCTACCCGTTTGTCCAGCCGGAGAACCTCACGCCTGCCCTGCTCTTTGAGGAATACGATCCGGATCACCTGGTCATTTCTTCCGATCTGTCCTCTTTCTCAAACGATCCCCTTGCCCTGCCAAAGCTGGTTTTCCACATGGAGCGCAAGGGTGTTGAGAAGGGGGTCCTTGAGAAAATATTCAGGCTCAACCCTGCGAAGCTCTACAGGGTGAGCATCTGAGGAGTATAGTTCCGCCCCTTGATCGTCCCTGGGTTTTCGGTTATCATATAGGCCTGGTTGAAGGAGGTTTTTAGCATGAAGAAGTTTCTGAAAACA
>FWPU01009435.1_pt1 | contig 15406 bp, 13 predicted proteins | sample 2228361 | NCBI WGS metagenome assembly FWPU01 (sample SAMEA103939777, study PRJEB20133) | metagenome
CAGGGGATGGAAGCCCTCGTGGATTTGACGGGGAATTTGTGGTCAGACTGACGCGGGGCTGCTATACTCGGCAGTGTCGCCACCGCAGGGGCGTGCAGTGTCGCCACCGGAGGCGCGTCCAGTGTCGCCACCGCAGGGGCGTGCGTGCAGGGGGCGGGGTTGGCACGCCGACCGCCGCTGTGCGGGGGGAATCCACTGCCGTGAAACGCCGTACCGTCAAGGCGCTGCGCGTGTTGGGGGCCGGCAGAGGGCATCGCGCCTGCGGCACCGGCGCGCGGGGCGGTGCTGCCACGATCGACTACGTGCTGGTGCTGTGCGTCGTGCTGCCGCTGGCCGTGATCGCGGTTCGTATTGCCCCGCGGCTGATGCTGCTGGTATACGAGATGTTCTGCGTGCTGGTCGGCTGGCCGCTGATGTAACCCCACCGCGGCGGGCGTTCCGCGGCTGCGGGCAACCGCGCCGCAGGAGCCACGGGCTGCAAATTGTCGAGGGCACGCGCCGGCCAGTCCATGGGGGACTGCCGGCGGGTGCGAATTGCGGATTGCAGGTCTCGGGGTTGGTGGGAGCCCCCGGTACCGTACGCGGCGCGGCCGGGCCAGACACGTGTCTGCGCCGGCGTGTTCCTAGGGAGGCTGCCGTTTATGTCTCGCCTGTTCGGCTTGTTGGGTCGTGTCCATCGCGATCAACGAGGTGCGGTCAGCATCGAAACGATTCTGATTATCGCGGCGATCGCGCTGCCGATCCTGATTTTCCTCATCAAGATCGGCATTCCGTGGGTCGTGCAGTGGTTCAATGAGTCTATGCAGGACCTCGAGGGGGGCCGCGACCAGTTGGTCAACTGATTCCCACCAGAAGCTGCCGCTCCTGGCCGCCGCGCGTCCCCCGAAGGCGCTACGTGGCGCGGCGGTGCCCCGTATGACCCTGGCGACGGGATTGCTGCTGGCGTTCGTGCTCGTGGCCGTGGTGACGGACATCCGGCAGCACGCCATCTACAACGCGACGACGTATCCCGGCATTCTGCTGGCCATCGCGCTGCATGGCACGGCGGCGCTGCTGGGCGCTGGCGATCCGGCCAGCGGCTGGCCCACCTGGATCGGCGCCATCCCCCTGGACGACTGCCTGCTGGGTCTGGCCGCCTGCGGCGGGTGCATGCTGCTGTGCTACGTCGTGTTTTCCGGCCTGGGCGGCGGCGACGTGAAGCTCATCGCCATGGCCGGCGCGTTCCTGGGGCTGGAGCAGGGCATTCTCACCATGCTCTGGACGTTCGTGCTCGGCGGCGCGATGGCTCTGGTCGTCGTCATCTGGCGCGTCGGCTTTCTGACGCTGCTGCGCCAACTCGGCTCCCGCATGGTGTGGGTCGTCCGCACCGGGCGGTGGATCTCGCTGTCGCCCGACGAGCGGCGCCCGTTGCACCTTCCTGTGCGGCTGGCCCCCTGCCTGCTGGCGGCGGTGCTGCTGGTGCGGCTGCGGTTGCTGGAGGGGATCTGGTGACGCCCCGCGGCCGCCAGACGCAACCCGGCCGCCAAACGCCCCCCGGCGGCAAGCTCGGCCGGCGGCGCTTCGCTTGTGCGCCCCGAACCGCGCGACGCTCCAGCCGCTGGTCAATCGGCGCAGATTCTGATTCAATGCCAGGCACACTGGCCGCCTCGGCTCGCCGCCGGCTGCGCCCGCCGGCCATGCCGCGCCCCGGTCGCCACGAATAACGGCCGACGCCCTGGCCTCCGCCGCACGCGGCCGGTTGCCTCGCATCGCAGGGGCCGCACATGCCCGAAATCCAAGCCTTCCGCGGAATCCGGTACGACCTCGGCCACGTCGGCTCGCTGAGCAACGTGGTCGCCCCGCCGTACGACGTGATCTCGCCCGCGCTGCGCGACGCGCTGTACAAGAAGCACCCGGCCAACGTCGTGCGGCTGATCCTCAACCGGCCCGAGCCCGGCGACGACGAGCTGAGCAATCCGTACACGCGGGCCGCGCGGTTCCTGCGCGACTGGCAGCGGCAAGGGGTGTTGTTCACCGAGCCGGCCGCCGCGCTGTACGTGTACCACCAGGAGTTCGCATTCGGCGGGCAAACGTACGTGCGACGCGGGTTCATCGGCCGCATCCGCCTGGAACGCTTCGGCCAGGGGAACATCTTCCCGCACGAGGAGACGATGTCCGGGCCGAAGGAGGACCGCCTGAAACTGACTCGCGCCTGCCGTGCGAACCTGAGCCAGATCTTCGGGCTGTACCCCGACGACGACGGGCGCGCCCAACAGATGTTGGAAGACGCCATTGCGGGGCAGACGCCCATCGACGCGGTGGATCATCTGGGCGTGGTCCACCACCTGTGGCCGGTGACGGACCCCAAGGTGATTGCCGAGGTCGCCGCCGCCATGAGCGGCAAGCCGATCTTCATCGCCGACGGCCACCACCGCTACGAAACCGCCTGCAACTACCGCGACGAACTGGCGCGGCAGGGGCCGCTGCCGGCCACCCACCCGGCCAACTACGTGCTGATGATGTGCGTGTCGATGAGCGATCCGGGCATGGTCGTCTTTCCCACGCACCGGCTGATTCGCGGGCTGCCGACGATGACTCAGGACGAACTATGCCGAGCGTTGGAGCCGCACTTCAGCACGCAACCGGCCGGGCACGGCCCTGAGGCGGCACACTCCGTGTGGGACGCCATGCAAGCCGAAGGCGCACAGGGCACGTTGGGACTCTACGCTGCCGGGGACCGGTCGTGGACGCTGGCGCGAATCACCCCCGACGGCCGGCAGCAAATGGAGCAACTGGCCGCTGCGCACAGCCCGGCCTGGCGATCGCTGGGGGTCGCCATCCTGCACGTGCTCGTGGTGGACCATCTGTTGGGGGCGGCGAAACTTCCCGACCCAGGGCTGCCCAAGCCCACCTACGTGCATCAGGTCGAAGAGGTGGTCGACGAGCTGGGCCAGGGCGACTACGCCTTGGCGGCGCTGGTGATGCCGCCGACGCTCGAGCTGATCCGCACCATCAGCCTCCAGGGGGAGCGCATGCCGGCCAAGAGCACGTACTTCTATCCCAAGCTTCTCTCGGGGCTGGTCATCAACCCGCTGGAGTAACCACGTCCCGCACCGCTGGGGCGGCTTGCATCCTCGTTGTGCAACGCAGCCTCGCGGCGCAGCACCGCGTCGTTGCGGGACACCGGTTCGTTGCGGGGGGCGCCGCAGCGATCATGCTAGCCCGCGCTGTCGCGACGGCAATCCGCCGGACGCCGCGCAGCTCCAGCCCTGTGGAGCCCGCAATCGCGGACGCCGGGCGCAACTTCGGCCCATTGCGCGCAACGGGCAACTACCGCGGCTGGCGGTAGACGAACCAGCAGTGGAGGGCCGTGCTGCGCACCGACCGGTCGGCCAGCGCCTGCGACGCGGTGCGCGGCGTCACGACGACCACCCGGCGACGTCCCAGCCACGCCAGGCAGCCGCGGCGCTCCCCGCCTCGGATGCAGTACATGCCGCTCTCGGGCACCGCGGGTTCGGCCACGAAGTACTCCACCAGTTCCAGCGTGCTGCGGCGCACGAGCTTCCCCGCCGCGTCGAGTTCCTTGGTGGTGTGCGCCACCACCCCGCCGGGAATGTCCAGGCACCAGTACACGAATCGAGTCATGCTGCCCGTGCCGTTGCGATGGGTCACGCGGACATGGGCCACGGAACGCATTGTGTCCAGCACGTGATGCGGCATGTCCAGCGCCACGACCTCCAGGGTCGTGCGGCTCTCGGGCACCGGCTCGGCCGCCGGCGTGGTGAGCGTCTCCCGGCGCAGCACGTGCGGCTGGGTATCGGCCGCGAAGAAGGTGCGGATCGTCGTCCGCTGCGTCGCGCTGCTCAAGCGGGTCTCCAGCACGCGACACGCCACGTCGCGGTCCTCGATGCGCACCGCTTGCTCCTGCGGCAGCCAGGCCCGCTGGGCCATCAGCTCCGCCAGCGAATCGTCGTAGCAGTATTTGACGGTTCGCATGGGTACGGCGACGGTCTTGCCGGCCACCTCGACGGTGGTCTCGTACTTGAGCGTGTAGGTCTGGTCGTCGGCGGCCACCAGCGTGGTGCGCGTGTCGGTGATGGTGACGGCAGTGACCCGCCCCTGCGGATCCAGCGTCTCGCTGATCTGGCGCGTGCTCTGCCAGGAGCCGACGGGGAAACGCCCCCAAACGTGATGGTCCGGCGGCAGGCTCGCCTGCTGCCCCAGCGCCGAGGCCGGCACCACTACGGCGAGCAGCCAGCACGCCACGCTGCGCAGCGTGGCGAGCCGCTCGTCCCGTGGGATGGCGGCCGCTGGAGATGGCATGTGGGAACGCATACAACGACCTAGGATGACAAGGGCGCCCAGGCAACCGATCGGCAACCAATTCGCGCTGGCCGAGGACGAGCGACTACGCCGGAAATAGCAAATATAGGATAAATGCGGCGGGTGTAGAAATTAAGAAAGCCGCAAGTCCTGATTTTCTGCGAACGACCGCCCGAGAACCACACCCCCCAAGGGTGCAAATCGCCACGCCGCCAGGCACCAAGCGCGTCGCGCGCGGCCCGCCGCACGTTGTGCCCTCCGCCCGATGGGCAGCCACCGGTGTGCCGGTGTGCTCGGGCAACGGGCGCCAGTCGCCCGCGGCACGCTACGGCGCGGGTTCGAGCGTACGGATGCGCAGGTTGCGGAACTCCAGTTCGCCCCCTTCCCCTTGCAGCCCGATGTACCCGGAGCGGTATTTCCCCAAATCGCTGGAAGTGCACACGCGCTGGCCGTTGAGGTGGACCTCGCATTGCGGGCCGGCGCACCGGATTTCCAGCACGTTCCACTGGTCGACGGGGCGCAGCACTTTCTGCGCCAGCTCGATATCCAGCTCGTAGCTGGCTCCGAACAGCCGGGCCATGCGCTGCGTGTTTTCGCACTGCACCTCGTAGCGGCGATCGGGCCAGTTGGCGCCTTCCTTGCTGGCGCGGAGGAAGATTCCGCTGTCTTGCTTGGGGCGCAGCCAGCGGACTTCCAGCCGCAGCACGAAGTCGGTGTACTCTTTCTCGCAGCGGAGCCAACCGCGTCCGCCGCGGAGCTTGATGACTCCAACTTCGGCCGAAAAGCGGCCGCCGTTCATGATTTCCCACCCGGCGAGGCTCTGGCCGTCGAACAGCGAGACGAAGCCCTCCTCATCGGCATCCGCCGGCGGCTCGACAGCGACGCCTCCGCCGCACAGCACGATCCCAGCGAGCAGGGCCGCGCCGCCCAACAGGCCGACCCCACGCCAACAAGCCGGAAGTGCACGGTGCATGACGTCCTCCTGTGCGACACGATGCGGGCCAGCGCACCCCGGGCGCTGCCGCGCAGCCGTAGCGCGGCACGCGGGCTGCGCCAGGCGGCGTGCCGGCGCCGGGGGGGTCACTCGTAATGTATCTGCCGGCGGCGCCCGTGGCGACAAAAAACCGACGGCCACGTCGCCGCCGCGACTCGCCGGAGAGGCTGCGCGGCCGCGGCGTCGCGTTGCCCGCGCGGGGCGCGACCTATAAAATATCAGGCCTTACGACGGCTGGTGCCGGCGACCTCCGCCGGCAAGCCGACTTCTGGCACTGCCGTCTGGCGGCCCAGCGCGGGCGGCGTGCTCGCGGCCCCCGCGCCCCGCGAGAACACCGCACCGGAAGCGCCCAACAACCGCACAGGAAGATCGAGCATTGGCCGAGCGCACACGCAGCCTGGGCGACGTCCTTAAGGAGTTCAGCCACCGGCGGCTCCTGATGCAGCAGGAGCTGCAGAAGGTCATCATTGGCCAGGACCAGGTCATCGAGCAGCTCTTCGCGGCCATCTTCACGCGGGGCCACTGCCTGCTGGAAGGCGTCCCCGGTCTGGCCAAGACGCTCATGGTCAGTACGCTGGCCCGCATTCTCGACGTGCAGTTCCGGCGGATCCAGTTCACGCCCGACCTGATGCCCTCGGACATCACCGGCACCAACGTGCTGGAGGAAGACGAGCACGGCCGGCGGAACTTCCGTTTCGTGCACGGGCCCGTGTTCACCAACATCCTGCTGGCCGACGAGATCAACCGCACCCCCCCCAAGACGCAGGCCGCGCTGCTGCAGGCCATGCAGGAGCGCGAAGTGACCGTCGGCCAGACCACCTACCCGCTGCCCGACCCGTTCTTCACCATCGCCACGCAGAACCCCATCGAGCAGGAAGGGACCTATCCGCTCCCCGAGGCGCAACTCGACCGCTTCATGTTCAACATCAAGATCGAGTATCCGTCGCTGGACGAGGAGGAGCGGATCCTGGCCGTGACCACGCGGCAAGAGCGGCCGGAAGTCCACAAAGTGCTCTCCGCGCAAAACATCCGCGTGGTGCAGGAGCTGGTCAGCAAAGTGGCGGTCAGCGAGTACATCGTGAAGTACGCGGCGCGGCTGGTCCGCGCCACGCGCCCTCGCGATCCGTCAGCGCCGCCGTTTGTGCGCGAGTTTATCGAATGGGGGGCCGGGCCGCGGGCCGGGCAGTTCCTCATCCAGGGAGGCAAGGCGCTGGCAGCCATGGACGGACGGTTTTCCGTGGCCATCGACGACTTGAAACGCATCGCCGTCCCCGTGCTGCGGCACCGCATCAGCATCAACTTCCAGGCCCAGGCCGAAGGGCTCACGACCGACGACCTCGTCCGCCGGCTCGTCGAGTCGATCCCCGAACCCGAAGTACCCAAGTTCGAGGCCCGCGCGGCAAGCTGAACGCCGCGTCCGCAGACCGCCAACCCGCGGATCGCGCTGCGTGCGTCGCAGCCGGTGGGTCGCCTCCTCCGCGCGGCGACCGCCGCCGCCTGAGAGCCGTGTTGCATGCTCACCGCCGAGCAATACCTCAAGCCCAGCGTCATCCAGCAGATCCGCCGGCTGGACCTGCGCGCCAAGTTCATCGTGCAAGGCTTTCTGCACGGGCTGCACGCCAGCCCGTTCCACGGCTTTTCCGTCGAGTTCAGCGAGCACCGCCGCTACACGCCGGGAGACGATCTGAAGGACCTGGACTGGATCGTGTACGCCAAGACCGACAAGTACTACGTCAAGAAGTTCGAGGCCGAGACGAACATCACCGGCTATCTGGTGATGGACCTCAGCGAGTCGATGGGCTACACGCACCGCCAGCAGTTGACCAAGTTCGAGTACTGTATCTGCCTGGCGGCCGCCCTGTGCTACCTGATGATCCAGCAGCAAGATCCCTGCGGGCTGATCGCCTTCGACGAGCGGATCCGGCACTGCGTGCCCCCCAAGTCGAAGCGCACGCAACTGGGGACCGTGCTGGGGCTGCTGTCGCGGTTGCGGCCTACCGGGCGGACGAACATCGCCCACTGCCTCGTGCAGTTGGCGGCCATGTTGAAGCACCGCAGCCTGGTGATGCTGTTTTCCGACCTGCTGCAGGACGTCGAGCCGGTGCAGCGCGCCCTGCGGCAACTGCGGCACGGCGGGCACGACGTGATCCTGTTCCACGTGCTGGACGAGGCCGAAGTGACGTTCCCGTTCACCGGGATCGTCGAGTTCGAAGAGCCCGAGAGCCACGAGCGGCTACAGGTCGACGCCAGCGGCTTCCAGCGCGACTACCTGGAGGAACTCAACGCCTTCCGCGATGCCTATCGGCGCGAGGCGCGGCAGAGCGGCCTGGACTACGTCCCGCTGGACACGAGCATGCCGTTCGACCGGGCGCTGATCGAGTACCTGCACAGCCGCCGCCAGAGGTTCTAGACGCCGTCGCAGAACTGGGCTGCCCCCCGCATCCGGCGGAAGACCCGAAGCGGGACCATCCCTGCAACGCAAGCGCCATTAGCGGCGCGCGCCACGCGCCACGCGCACCGCGATGGACGGTTGTGCGTCTCGCGGCCTGTTCCGGACCGGGGAAAGCGATGCGCGGCGCTGGCTGTCAGTGAATCCCTTGCGCCGCCAGCCAGCGTTCGGCGTCCAGAGCGGCCATGCAGCCGGTGCCGGCCGACGTGATGGCCTGCCGGTAGTAGTCGTCCGACACGTCGCCGGCCGAGAACACCCCCTCCACGCTCGTATACGTGCGGAATGGCTGCGTCCAGCGGATGTAGCCCTTCTCGTTCATCTCCAGTTTGCCGCGGAGGAAGCCGGTGTTGGGCGTGTGGCCAATGGCCAGGAACATGCCGCCGGCTGCCAGTTCGCGGGTCGTGCCGTCGACCGTGCTCTTGATCCGCACGCCGGTGACGCCCTCGCTGTCGTTGCCCAGCACCTCGTCGACGACGTGGTTCCAGACGATCTCGATCTTGGGATTGTCCAACGCGCGCTGCTGCATGATCTTGCTGGCGCGCAACGCGTCGCGGCGGTGGACCAGGTACACCTTGCTGGCGTACTTGGTCAGGTAGGTCGATTCCTCGACGGCCGAGTCCCCGCCCCCCACCACCACCAGCGGCTTGTTGCGGAACCGCGGCAGCGCCCCGTCGCACACGGCGCAGGCGCTGACGCCCCGGTTCTTGAACTTCTCTTCCGACGGCAGCCCCAGGTAATTGGCCCGCGCCCCGGTCGCCACGATGATCGTGTGGGTCTTCACCTCGCGGCCTTCGTTGGAGACGACGCGCAGCGGGCGGTCGTCCAGATGCACGTCCACAATTTCCTCGCCCAGCACGCGCGTGCCGAAGTTGATCGCCTGCTGCTTCATCAACTCCATCAACTCCACCCCCTGCACGGCATAGTGCGGCTGCCCGTTGCGGGTATGCCCCTGCGGGACGGGCGGCAGATTCCAATGCCGCTCGGGATCCACGGCGCTCTCGACGAACGCCCGCACGTTGCCCGCCGGAAATCCCGCGTAATTCTCCACCTCTGTGGTAAAGGCCAACTGGCCCAGCGGGATCATCTCCGGATGCGCGATCCCCTCGAACAGCAACGGGTGCAGGTTGGCCCGCGCCGCGTAGATCGCCGCGGACCAGCCGGCCGGCCCGCTGCCAATGATCACGACCTTCTCGACTCCCGCAGGTGATGGTTCCGCCACGGAGCACTCCCCAAAATCGGGACGTCCCGACGCATGGGACCTGGAATTCCTGCCGCGCGCCGGTAGCGGCGCGACGCGAACGCCTCGCACGCGGACGCCAGGGCCGCGAACGCCTTGCACGCGAACGCCTTGCACGCGAACGCCATGGACGCGGACGCCATAGATGCGAACGCCTTGCGCGCAGACGCCCTGCACGCGGACGCCATTATAGCGCCATGCGACGGTGCGCCTACCGCCGCGGCAGGGCGCAGCACGCGACCTGGCAGCCGCGCCGTAGTGCCGGCGACCGCCGCGCCCCGGCGGGTCGTGCCCCCAGTCCCCGGGCGGTGCGCCGCGGGGCGCTCGGCCGGCACGCGCGCGGGGCGCACTCGGATGGTCGTGAAACGGCAACTAGCAGATGACGCGCGAGTTCCCGGGTGCGTCGTCGCCAGACTCCCAGGCGCGCCGCACTTCGCGCAGGCCGGCCACGCAGACCTCGAATTGTTCGCTCAGGCGGGCCAGCACGTCGGGGTCGGCCAACTCGTCGTCCGGGGGCGGCGGATAGGTGCTGGCGATCAGATACGACCGTTTCCCCTGGTTGAAGTAGTCCACGAAGTAGTCCTTGCGCATCTGGGCCCGCAGCCGCCCCAGCGCCTCGGGGTACACGCCGGTCCAGAAGAGCGTGTAGTCGCCGATGTGGCGGTGCATGTCGCGCCGTGCGAGCCCCTCGTGCTGCTCGGCCACGGCGACCATGTCGTAGACTTGCCGCAGCCGTCCGCCGGCGGGGACCGGCGGCCTGCTCAGCGTGTCGAAGTGCAAAATCCGGATCAGCAGGTCCGACACGTAGTCGATCAGCGGGGGATCGGGCACGCCCAGGCAGGCGGCGAACGCGTGCTCCGTCAACCCGGAGAAAAAGCGTTCCAGTGGCGTCTGCGGCTCGTGGGGTGTCATGCGAGCAACCTCCCCCGGCGGACCACGGCACCGGGCCGTGTCCCGGCGTGAGTCGACATTGGGGGGTCGACCGCCCGGGCGCGTTGCACCGACACACCAGGCGGCCCCGGAAATCCGGGCAAACCAATCAAGTCTATTCTCCCGCGTTGCGTTGAGTCAAGCGCCATTTGGCCGGAACGGGGACGCGGGCATCAATTGCAAGCCATTGCCAGAACGGGACTTTCGTACGCAGACGCCCATCGTCGCCTGGCGTTTTTCCCGTTGCAAAGACCCCTGTAATTGCTAATTCTCTGCGCGCAGCGCAGCAAATTGCCTCATGCTACACCCGCCGCACGTCCGGCGTCGGGTGCCGCGCGGTGCGTCGGGTCGCTCGGCATGTCGCGTGAGGGCGGCGGCCGCTACCATCTGCCGGTCAAGCACTTAGGCGCTGGATTCTTGACACCGCCGGCACCGGGCCCTAGGGTAGCGGGAACAAGTCTGCATGCAGGCGGCCCCTGCTCCCTCATCGTGGCGAACAAGATGGCGGCAACAAAGTCCAGAGGCTTGCCCGACAAAGGCTTGCGTCCAGTTCACGACGTCCCGCAACGATCGCTGGTCGACGCCGTCTACGAATCGCTGCTGGAGGCCATCGTCCGTGGCACGCTCCCCAGCGGCACCGTACTGAGCGAGGTGGCCCTGGCCCGGCAACTGGAAGTCAGTCGCACTCCGGTCCACGATGCGTTGCGGCAGTTGACCAAGGACGGACTGGTCGAACAAGAAAAGCGGCGGCGAGCGCGGGTCGCGCGGTTCACCCGCGACGACATCTACGAGATCTTCGAGCTGCGCAAGTATCTGGAAGGTCCGGCCGCGGAGCTGGCCGCCGGGCGGATGGATCAGCGGCAGTTGGGTCCGCTGCGGGCCATGGCCGAGCAGTTGGCGGCCAATCCCGATGCGGTCGACTGGACGGTTCAATGGGCCGACTTCGACGAGCACTTCCACCGCACGATTGCCGAGGCCAGCGGCAACAAGCGGCTGGCGCAGGACGTGTCGCGCTACCGGCTGCTGCACCGCGGATTCAACAAAATGAGCACGGATACCGCCTCGCTGAAGAAGGCACTGGCGGAGCACCTGGAGATTCTGGACGCCTTGGAGGCTCGCGACGGCGCCCGCGCGCGCGAGGCGATGGTGCGGCACATCAACACATGGCAGGCGCATTTTATGCGCACGTTTCCGCGGTAACGGGGCGGCGTCGGAAACCGGTTCGATCCCCGGCCCCGCTCCGCTGAGGCGGTTCGCACAGGCGCGGCAGCGCGTCCTCACTCGAACAGCGAGTAGAGGACGACGTTGATGCCGATGCGCACGGCGTCGTCGCGGCTGTAGCCGACGCAGTGCGACTTGCCGCCGCTTTCCAGGGCGCAGCTCAGATCGTAGCGCGAGAAGATCACGCCGTAGCGGCCGTCGATCAGGATACCCTCCAGATCCGGAGGGACTTTGCGGTACACGCCCTGACCGGCCCCGGCCGTCTCGCGGCGTTCGACCACGTCGAGCTGGAAGCCGCCGAACCGGTCGCTGAACAATGCGTGTCCGGCGGGAATCGGCTCCAGCGCGTGCCCCTGGGAGCCGAAGATCTCTTGCATTTCGCGGCGGAAGCTGCGGGTGAATGCCTCGTTGCTGCACACCGAGTCGGCCAGTACCAGCCCGCCGCGCTGCACGAACTGCCGCAACTGCTCCCGTTGCTGCGGCGTGAATTGGAACGACGCGCGGCCGTGCAGGAAGACCATGTGGTAATCGAACAGGTCCTGGTACCCCTGCTGGGCGTCCTGCTGCACGTTGCGCTGCTCGGGGGGAGTGGGTTCCCCCAGATGTCGGCTGATCTCCCGCTGCAGGTTGACCAGCGCCTGCGGGGCCGGGTTCCACTCGCCGGAGTACGGGAGCTTGGCGATGATGAGCCGCGCGCGGTCCACGGCATCTTGCGGCTGCCGGGGAGCGGTCGTGGCCGGGATCTCGAACTTGTACTTCAGCTCGCGGCCCGTGGCGTAGGCCAGCACGTTGCGCCCCACCTGCAGGGCGTCGTTGACTTGTTCGCGAACCTCCTGGGGCAGCGTGCCGGTGGTGCGGCCGCGCGACAAGTCCCAGAAGCACGACAGGTCCTTATTGCAGTACACGACCGGCAGGCGGCAACTGTGGTGGATGCCCAGCAGGTTGCCCAGGTAGTGGCCGCCCACCTTCCCCTCGATGTGGTAGATCGGGTGGCTGAGGTCCAGCGGCTGCAAGTCCGACTCGGGGAACATGCGCTTCAGCAACTGGGCCACTTTGAGATGCACCGGGTCGTTGGGCGGCGCGCCGGCGCTCCCCTGCGCGTTGGTCCAGCAGCAGCGCTCGATGAACAGGAAGCCCCCCTGATCGACATACTCCCGCAGACGCAGATAGCGTTCGTCTTGCAGCAGGTCGTCGATCGATTCATCGGCGGAGATGAACACCACCGGCGACTGCAGGTAGTCGTCGGCCGTCGCCTCGCGCGCGTCGATCACCTGATACGTCAGGTTCCGCTGCCAGGCGGTCTCGATGTACCGCGTCAGATGCAGCACGTCGCGCGGGTGATGGTTCCAGCGGTCGTCCTGCGGACCGCCGTAGCGGAGCTTGGACATGAGGACGGGCCAGCGTCCTTTGGCCAGAAACAGCAGTGCCAGACTGGTGGAGACGTCGTTGTTGAGGGAAATGCGGCCAAAGCCGCGCCAGAAGCCGCTGGCATCCTGGCTGGCCACGAGCACGGCGGTCCCCTCGCGGTACCAGTCGAACTTGCCGCCGCCGTCGCGATACAGGAAACGCTGCGCGGTGAGCCGGCCGACGCGTTCCAGCCCGTACAGGTAATAGTGGTACCAGACGGGTTCGCCCTGCGGATTGGCCTTGACGCTGAACTGGTTGCCCAGCCAGCGCAGCCCGCCGTCGATGAGCCGCTGCACGTCGTCGTCCTGGTTGCCGCGGCCGCAGCACTGGGCCTGTCCTCCCAGCACGTGGGCGCTGTCGCTGGGGAGGCGGTCGGCGGTAATGACCAGTGACGAGACGCCGGCGGCGGTCATGCTGCCGCTGGTGCCGCTGTCGCCCAGCACGTAGCCCCAGCCGATGCCGTGGGGCGTGGCTTGCTTGCCGAGTTTCCAGTAATCCTGGGCTTTGCGCCAGGTCTGCTCGGGGACGGGGGATTCCAGTCGGGGAAAGCGATCGACGTACCGCTCAAAGACGCGATCGGCCTCCCACAGGGCCAGCAGGGCGAACTGGCTGTTGGAGTTGTCGCCGTTCCCCGCCGGATAGGCCCAGCCCCCGTGCGGCAACTGCCGATCGACCAGCCACTTGACGTTGCGCTGGATGCGATTGAGATCGCTGTCCGGATCGGCCGCGCAGAAGACCATGGTCTGCAACGAGACCAGGTACACCTTGTCGTAATCGCGCTCCCGCAGGTATTGCAGCGCCTTGCGGACGGTGCCGTCGCTGGGTGGAACCCCGGCGTTGAGCAGCGCCAGGGTCACCAGCGGTGTCGTGTCCCAGCTCTGGAACGCGCTCCAACTGCCGTTGCGGTTCTGCTGGCGCTTGAGATACTCCACCGCGCGGTCCAGCGCGCGGCGCACCTTTTCCGGGTCCAGATCGCCATCCTGCTGCGCCGCCAGCGGGAGCGACATCGCCCAGCCAACGAGCCATGCCGCGATCCCCAGGCCGCCGTACACCCATCGACGCCGCAAGGGTACCATGAGCCGATGCTTCCCGCGCGAGGTACCGCCATGTGCCAGTCCCCGGGAACGCGTCGCACGCGGACCTCAGCCGCGCGGACCGTTCCCCGGGCGAAGCGCCGGGCCTTGCCCGATACTCATACTATGGCACGGCGGCGCGCGCGAGCAAGCCGCGCGGCACAGGGCGCCTCTCAGCGGTGCGTCTCAGCGCCACCCCTCAGCGGCGCCCCCCAGCGGCGCCTCACAGCGGCACCCCTCAGCGGCTACTGCTCCGACGTGCGCGGGAAATCGTGATCGCGGAAGCAGTTGAGAATTGCTCCGCTCCGCGGCCGCCGACGGCTATTGGTCCGACGGGCGCGGGGGCCGGAAGTTGGTGCGCCCGCGGCCCCCCGGGCCGGAAGCAGCGCCCCCCGCGGGCCGGTTGCCCGCAGCGCCTCCCGGCGGTGCGTGGCCCGCCGCCGGCGATTGCTCGGTTTCCTGCGAGGTCGCCGCGGGAGCTGGCCCGCCGGTCCCCTGCGGACGCTGACCCGAGGGACCGCTGGGGGGACCACTGCGCGGCGGCCCTCCCGATGGGCCAAACCCGGGCCGCTCGCTGCCATGCCCTGCTCGACCGCCGCCGGGACCGCCGCCGGGAGCGCCGCCGGGGGCTCCGTCGCCGCGCCCGAAATCCAGCAGCGGGAAGAACGGCCCCCGTGGCCCTGAGTCGTCGGGACCGCGATCCGGCGGATGGGCCCGCAAATAGTACCAGATGAGGCGCTGCTCGCGCTCCCGGGTCGGCAGGGCCAGCAGTTCCTCGCGCTCCGAAGGCTTCAGCTCCTTTTCGAAGAACTCGGCCAGCGCTTCCCGACTGGCCGGCAGGGGAGGTATCTCGCCGCGCGACATGCGGCGGATGATCTGCATGGCCCAGGCCGCCACCAGCAGCTTCTTCTCCTCCGGCGTGTTCGCACGGCGCCATTGCCGCTGCGCCTCCGCCGACAACTGCGAGAGCAACTCCTGTTCCGTCTCTGGCCGGATGGCCAGACCGTCGTCGTTGCGCGGCCCGCGCGACCACACGTTGTAAATCGTCCACAACAGGCGGAACGAGCCGTAGCGCCCGCCGGCGCGCAGCCAGGCCTGAGCGCGTTGGGGCAGTTGAGGCTCGAAGTGCTTTTCCAGCCAGGCCACCAGGGCGCGTCGATCCTCGCTGCGCAAGTGCGGCGGATGGTCGAACTGCAGTTGCCGGACCAGCTCCAGCCGCTGCGCCGTGTCGTCGCGCCGTTTGAGCAGCTCGGCCCGCTGCGTGTGCGACAAGGTGAGCACCCACTCGTGATACGCCCGCAGCGTCTCCCGCAACGCCTCCTCCTGCGGATCGTGCGCCAGCGCGTCGTGCAACTGCCGGAGCCGCCGCTGCTCGTCGGCCGGCAGTTCGTGGAACCGCTCCTGCAGCCGGAGCAACTGCTGCCGCTCGACCGGAGAAAGCGCCGCGATGGTCTGCCGCACCTCGGGATACGGATCGGCCCGCAGCGTCCGCACGAACAGCGCCAGCGTCACGCCGGCCGAAAAGGCCAGCAGCGCTACGACGGCGGCCGGCCAGTAGCTCGGCGGGCGCCGCGCTTGCCTGCCCGAGACGCGCGCCGCGCCATCCACGCAGCCCGACGACTCGTGGGCGGTCGTGGCATCAGGGGGTGTCGCCGTCATTGGGTTCGACACGGAACCAACCCTGTTCGTAGAGTTTGCGGAGGAAGTCGATGTTGTCGACTTGCCGGTAGGGATCCATCTGCTCCAGGACCGGGTAGTCGCGGAGCAACGACTCGTCCGGATGCGGCCACAAC
>FWPU01009436.1_pt1 | contig 15406 bp, 12 predicted proteins | sample 2228361 | NCBI WGS metagenome assembly FWPU01 (sample SAMEA103939777, study PRJEB20133) | metagenome
TAATGCCGCACGTCCGGATCTGTGGAGGGGGTGATCAGCGATGGTCATTCCTACTCCGACGTGCGCCGGTGCGTGGCAGGGCGCGTGCCCGCAGCCTTCCCAGGCCGGTCGCGCACTTGGGCCATGTCCACACGTCGGGTGTCGGGTCGAACCTGCAGGATCGCGCCGACACTGCGCGCCCAATCGGCGCGACGACGTCAGGGAGTGATGCGCTCCATCATGCGTGCGAATGGAATCGTCTCGCGCACGTGGTGCAGGCCGCAGATCCACGCCACGGTGCGCTCGACGCCCAACCCGAAACCGGCGTGCGGCACGCTGCCGTACTTGCGCAGGTCGAGGTACCACTTGAACGCGTCGAGCGGCAGCTTGTGCTCCTCGATGCGGCGCACCAGCGTGTCGTAGTCGTCCTCGCGCTGGCCGCCGCCGATGATCTCGCCGCAGAAGCCCTTCTCGCCGCCGCCCTTCGGCCTCGGCCCCTCGGGTGCCAAGACGTCCATGCACAGGGCCACGCGCGAATCGTTCGGGTCGCGCTTGAAGTAGAACGCCTTCTGCTCGACCGGGTAGCGGTGGACGATCACCGGCCGGTCGAACTGGTTGGCGAGAATGGTCTCCTCGTCGCCGCCGAAGTCGTCGCCGAACTTCGCCGGGTGCCCGGCCTTCTTCAGCCGCTCGATGGCCTCGGCGTAGGTGATGCGCGGAAACGGCGGCTTGACGTTCGAGAGCGGCGAGACGTCGAGCTCGAGCGTGGTCTCGAGCTCCTTCTGGTGCTTGTTCAGCACGCGCTCGACGATGGAGGAGACGAAGCGTTCGGCCAGCTCCATGTCCTCCTCGAGCGTCATGTAGGCCACCTCGGGCTCGACCATCCAGAACTCGGTGAGGTGGCGCCGCGTCTTGCTCTTCTCGGCGCGGAAGGTCGGGCCGAAGCAGTAGGCGCGGCCGAACGCCATGCACGCCGCCTCCATGTAGAGCTGGCCCGACTGGGTGAGGTACGCCTTGCCCAGATCGAAGTACGGCACCTCGAAGAGCGTGGTGGTGCCCTCGCAGGCGGATGGCGTGAAGATGGGAGCGTCGACGAGCGTGAAGCCGTTCTCGTCGAAGAAGTCGCGGATGGCGCGCTCGACCGTGTGGCGAATGCGCAAGATGGCGTGCTGCCGGCTCGAGCGAAGCCACAGGTGCCGGTGCTCCATCAGGTAGGCGACGCCGTGCTCCTTGGGCGTGATGGGGTAGTCCTTCGCCTCGTGGACGACCTCGAGCTCGTTCACGGCGAGCTCGAAACCGATGGGGCTGCGCTTGTCGGCGCGCACCGTGCCGCGGACCTTGAGCGACGTCTCCTGCGACAGGTGGTCGGCCTTGACGAACTGCTCGGGCGGCACGTCGTTCTTGAAGACGACTGCCTGGATGATGCCCGTGCCGTCGCGCACCAGAAGGAAGTGCAGCTTGCCGCTCGAGCGCTTGTTGTAGAGCCAGCCGCGCAGCTCGACGGCCTGACCTTCGTACTTGGAAATCTCGGCGATGCGGACGACGGGAAGTGCCATGGGGCGGCTTCTATAACGGTTGGAGCAGAGCCTCCAAAGTCGATAAACAGGCGCCGCGATGAACGAACGCTACGAGCCAGAGGTCATCGAGTCGAAGTGGCAGAAGCGCTGGGAGGAGTCGGGCCTCTTCCGCGCGGGCGCGCGCGCGTCGGCTCCGAAGAAGTACGTGCTCGAGATGCTGCCGTACCCGAGCGGCAAGATGCACATGGGGCACGTGCGCTGCTACCTCATCGGCGACGTTCTGGCCCGCTACTATTGGATGAAGGGCTTCGACGTGATGCACCCCATGGGGTGGGACGCGTTCGGCCTGCCCGCCGAGAACGCCGCCATCAAGGACGGCGTGCACCCCAGAAGGCGCACGGCGGAGAACGTCGCCTCCTTCAAGCAACAGATGCGCTCGCTCGGCTACAGCTACGACTGGGCGCGCGAGATCAACAGCTCCGAGCCTTCGTACTACCGGTGGAACCAGTGGTTCTTCCTGAAGATGTGGGAGAAGGGCCTGGTCTACCGGCGCTTCGCGAAGGTGAACTGGTGCACGGGCTGCCTCACCGTCATCGCCAACGAGCAGGTGAAGGACGGCCTGTGCGAGCGCTGCGAGTCGAAGGTCGTCGACAAGGAGATGCCCGAGTGGGCGTTTCGCATCACGCGCTACTCGCAGGCGCTGCTCGACGGGCTGGAGCAGCTTTCGGCCTGGCCCGAGCGCATCACCACGATGCAGCGCAACTGGATCGGCCGGTCCGAAGGCGTCGAGGCCGACTTCGCCGTCGAGGGGGCGTCCTTTCGCATCCGCATCTTCACCACCCGCATCGACACCGTGTTCGGCTGCACGTACGTCGTGCTGGCGCCGGATCATCCATTGGTGTCGCGCATCACCACCGCCGAAAAGAAGGCAGCGGTGGACGCGTTCGTGGCGAAGATGGCCGCCCGGTCGAAGACCGAGCGCACCGCCGAGGGAGCGGAGAAGGAAGGTGTCTTCACCGGCGCCTACGCGAGAAGCCCGTTCGGCGGCGGGCCCGTGCCGGTGTGGATCGCCAATTTCGTTCTCTCGGAATACGGCACGGGCGCGGTGATGGGCGTGCCGGCGCACGACGAGCGCGACCTCGCCTTCGCGAAGAAGTACGGGCTGCCCATCAAGGTCGTCGTCCAGCCCGCATCGGGTGAGCGGCTCTCGTCCGAGGCGCTGAAGGCCGCGTACACCGAGGACGGCGTGCTGGTGGAGTCGGACGACTTCTCGGGCCTGCCCTCGGCCGACGCGCGCAGGAAGATGGGCGAGGCGCTCGAGCGCGACGGCAAGGGGAAGCGCACGGTGACCTACCGCCAGAAGGACTGGGGCTTTTCCCGCCAGCGCTACTGGGGCACGCCGATTCCCGTCATCTACTGCGAGAAGTGCGACCCCGCGCACGAGGGCATTCCCGTGCCATACGAGCAGCTCCCGGTGACGCTGCCCGACATCGAGACCGAGAAGGTGCTCACCGGCAAGGGCGAGCCGCCCCTGGCCAAGGTGCCCTCGTTCGTCAACACCACGTGCCACAAGTGCGGCGGCCCGGCGAAGCGCGAGGTCGAGACGATGGACACCTTCGTCGACTCGTGCTGGTACTTCTGCCGGTACCTCTCGCCGCGGTACGAGCAGCTGCCCTTCGAGCAGAAGGCCGCCGCGCGCTGGCTGCCCGTCGACGTCTACGTGGGCGGGCCCGAGCACGCGGTGATGCACCTGTTGTACTTCCGGTTCTGGTACCGGGTGATGAAGGAGCTGGACCTGGTGCGCGAGGACGAGCCGGTGGTGCGGCTCATCACCCAGGGCATCGTCAACGGGCCCGACGGCCGGAAGATGTCCAAGCGCTGGGGCAACGTGGTGCAGCCCTCGTCCATCGTGAAGAAGTACGGGGCCGACACCGCGCGCGTGTACGTGCTCTTCGCCGGGCCGCCGGAGCGCGACTTCGACTGGTCCGACGAGCAGGTCGAGGGCGCGCACCGGTTCCTCAAGCGCCTGTGGGCGCTGGCCTTTCAGCACCGGAGCGTGCAGGGCGTCACGCACCAGGGGCCGTACGAGGGCAAGGCGCTACAGATCCGCCGCGCCACGCACAAGTGCATCAAGCGCGTGACCGAGAACCTCGAGCGGCTGGCCCTGAACGTCTGCGTGGCCAACGTGATGGAGCTGGTCAACGCGCTGTACGCGGCCGAGAAGGTGGAGACTGAGGCGGAGAAGGCGGCGATGGTCGAGGCCATTCGCACCCTGACGCTCCTGCTCTCGCCGATGGCGCCGCACGTGGCGGAGGAGATCGCCGAAATCTACGGGGCGAAGTCTTCGCTTCTGACCGAGCCCTGGCCCGCGTTCGATCCGGCGCTGGTCGTCGACGACGTGCTGAGCTACGCGGTGCAGGTCAACGGCAAGCTGCGGGCCGAGGTGCGCGTCCCGGCCGAATCGGGCGAGGCCGAGGTGCGGGCGGCCGCCGAGGCGGAGGAGAAGGTGAAGGCCCATCTGGCGGGCAAGCAGGTGCGCAAGGTCGTGTTCGTTCCGGGGCGGCTGATCAACTTCGTGGTGGGCTAGCGCGTTCGGGCCTCGAGCATGGCGGCACAGGTCCTGGTGATGTGCGCGGCCTGCCACCGGCCGCAGCTCTCGACGCAGAAGCGCTGCGTCCACTGCGGGGCCGATCTGCCCGACGCTCCGGTGGCGAAGGAGCAGCTCAGGTCGGCTCGCGACGCCCTCCTCGCGTCGTACGAGCCGTACCTCGAGGCGACGCTCGGCGGCGGCCGGCGGATTCTCCTCTCCGAACGGCGCCTCGAGTGGTGCGCGGGCCCGAACGCCACCATCGCGTTCGATCTGCCGCGCATCAGAAAGGTGCGGCTCACGGCCCGGCCGGTCTGGGAGGCCCTCATCTTCGGAGGGCTGTTCGCGCTGGGCCTCGCCCTCGCCCCGTGGCTGTGGGCCAAGGCCGTCTTCGGCGGGCTCCTTTTGCTCGCGGTCGTCGCGTGCGTGGCGCAGAAGCGGTACGCGCTGGTCATCGACGGAGAGCCGGGGTGCATCGAGGCGATGCTCGGCATCGGCACGCCGAAGTCGCCCATTGCGCAGCGCATCGTGAGCGTCTGGGGAACCGTGCGCGAAGAGCTGGCGAAGAAGAACGTCCGCTGCGAGGGATGAGCCGTGGTATTGGCGAGTGCATGCGTTGGTGGGTGCTCGCGCTGGCGTTGAGCGGCTGCGGCTACCGGTTCGCCGCCGGTCCGTCGCGTCTGCCCGAAGGCGTGCGCGCCCTCTGGGCTCCCGTCTTCCTCAACAAGACCGCCGAGCCGGGAGTCGAGGCGCTCTTCACCCAATCGTTTCGCGAGCAGCTCATCCGCTCGGGGGTGGACGGGGACGAGAAGGCCGAGGCCCGCGTCGAGGGAGAGATTCAGTCCATCTTCGGCGCGGGCACGCTGGTGACGCCAACGGGAGGGCTGGCCAGCTACCGGCTGACCGCGACGGCCACGCTCAAGCTGGTGAAGGAGGGCCGGGTGCTCGCCGAAGCGACGGTCACCGGCTCGGAGGACTACCTGCCCGGCTCGGACGTGCTCGAGGCCGAAGCCAACCGCATGGCGGCGCTGAGGCGCCTTTCCGATGCGATGATGCGCGACGGCTACGAGCGGCTGATGCGAGGGTGGTGAGCGGAACGGCCGCCGCGTTGATGGTCTCTCGTTTTGGCAGCTGCTCAGCACCCTGAGGCGAAAGCTGCGCCGACCCCGAGCTTCGATCTCGAGCGACTCCTACGAGACGGCGGCTCGACTCGACGAGGCCGCAACGCGGACGGTGAGCGCGATTCAGTCGCTGTTCGATGCGACAGGCTCGAAGCTGCGCTGGCACGTCCGTTCTGCGGCCTCGCGGGATGAGCTCGCTCATCTCTGTGTCGGCGTCGCAGCCGGAAACCAAAGACTCGAGCAGATCACGGCCTGGATTGCCGCTCACTCGAAGGTTCCCGACCTGCCGCCCGAAGGCTGACTACTTGCCGAACGCGGCGAGCTGCTTCGCCAACCGCGAGACGCGGCGGCTCGCGTTGCGCGCGTGCAAGACGCCCTTCGAAGCGGCCTTGTGCAGGATGCGCTCGGCCTCGACGAACGCCGTCTTCGCCCTGGCCGGGTCCTTTGCCGCAATCGCCTCGCGGACCTTCTTGATGGCCGTCTTCACGCGCGTGTTGACCGCCTGGTTGCGCAGCCGGCGCTTCACCGACTGCCGATGCCGCTTCTCTGCCGAACGGGTGTTCGCCAAGTTGGACTCCTACGGATTCGGACGAACCGAGAGCGCGGCCATGTACTTCGCGCTCCGTTCTCCGTCAAGGAGCGCCCGCTCGGCGCCCGCTCTTGCCGCCCCGCTGTGGATAAGTGCGGCCTCGATCAGGCCGAAGTCTCCGTGCTGCCGTCGGAATCGGCCGTGCCGCAGCGCGCAGCACACACGCTCGCCGATCGGGCGCTCCCTCGGAGCGGCTTCGGAATTCCCCCGGCCATCCACAGCTTCCCCCCGGCTTGTCCACAGTTCATGTGGACAAGCCCGCTTGCGGCGTCGCGTAGGTGAAGGCGTTTCCGTCGGGGTCGGTCATCCGCACCGATGCGCCGCTGGGCCGAAGCCCGAGCGAGTGGGCAACCGCCTCGACCGCGCGCTGAGAAGGAGCCTCGAGCTCGAGCGCGACCGGTGAGCCGTCGCGGCGCTCCCAACAGAGCTCGACGCCGCATACGTCGACCCGCACCGCGGATCCATCGTGGCGGATCCGCTGCCACCCGAGCAGGGCGCCGACGCGATGGACGAAGGCGGCGGTGGCGGAGAGCTCGCGCGCGGGCAGGCGAATGCGGCAGACGGCGGCGCGCGGCGGGTGCCGAATCGGCGGCAGTGCCTTCTCGCGCTCCTTGGCCTTCTGCCAGAGCGCGTCCATCTGCTCGAGGGTGGCCTCGCCGAACGGCACTCCCTGCGCGCGCAGCTCGGCCTCGATCTGCTGGAAACGCTCGGTGAAGCGGCGGTTGGCCTGCCTGAGCGCGTCCTCGGGAGGTGTCTTGATGAAGCGGGCCAGGTTGGCCAGGGCGAAGAGCACGTCGCCCAGCTCGTGCTCGAGCTCGTCGCGGTCGCCCTTCGCGATTGCCTGGTCGAGCTCGGCGAGCTCCTCGTCCAGCTTCGAGCGCACTCCCTTCAGATCTGGCCAATCGAAGCCGATGCGCGAGGCCTTCTCGGTGAGCCGCTCGGCGCGCATCAGGGCCGGCGCCGCCGAGGGCACGCCGTCGAGCACCGAGCCCTCGTGGCCCTGGCGCTTCTTGCGCTCCTGGGCCTTGAGCTTCGCCCAGTTCTCGAGCACCTGCTCGGCCCCAGAGACGCGCAATTCGCCGAAGACGTGCGGGTGGCGCGAGACGATCTTGTCCGCGATGGCGTTGCACACGTCGGCCATGTCGAACTCGCCCAGCTCCCTGCCGAGCTGCGCGTGGAAGACGATCTGGAAGAGCAAATCGCCCAGCTCTTCGCACAGCTTTCGCCAGGGGCCCCCGTGGGCGACGCAGTCCATCTCGTCGAGGACCTCGTACGTCTCCTCCACGAGGTATGGCCGCAAAGACCGTATGTCCTGCTCGCGATCCCACGGGCAGCCGCCTTCGGCGCGCAGCTTCGCCATCACGTCGACCAGCCGTTCCAGTGCTTCTCCGATTCGTCCCATCGAGGGCGTACTTACCGGACTGAAGCTCGGATAACATCTGCTCCGTCGAATGCGCCTCCCCTTTTGGCCACTGGCGGTCGCGATCGGGGTTGTCTGCGCGGCCGGGCCCGCTCGGGCCCAGATCGAGGAGGACGACCCCGACGCCAGGCCCCGCCCGCCGCCGGTCGAGCCCGAAGAGCCGGGCGGCGAGACGGGCGGAGACTACCTCGACCCCGACTCGCTCCCCGTGCCCCAGCCCAAGCCCGCCCAGGCACAGCCCGGGCCGGAGAAGCGCGAGGTGAAGCCGCCGGAGAAGAAGGCGCCCGAGAAGAAGCCCGACGAAAAGAAGCCCGAGCAGGCCGAAGCGGCGCCCAAGCCCGCGCCGCTTGCGCCCATCGTCACTGCCAGGGGCACCGAGGCCGATCTCGAACGGCTGTGGAAGGCCTGGCGCGAAGCCGACGCGAAGGGCGATCGGGCGGCGGCGAAGAAGGCGCGCGTGGGGCTGGTGAAGCTGGCGGGAGATCTGGGCACGTCGAACCTCGACGGCTTCGCCATGTCGCTCGTCCGCTCGGCGCAGGAGAAGGGCGGCTCGGGCGATCACGCCGGGGCCATCGACGACGGGCTGGCCGCCATCGAGCTGGCGCCTGATCTGCCGTACGCGCACCTGGGCCTGGCCGCTGCCTACCTGAGGGCGGACCCGTCGGAGCTCGGGCGCTACCTGGGCCAGCTCGGCGCGGGGCTTCTGGCCCTCCTCCGCGACGTGCGCTACCGGCGGCCGGCCCTGGCGGACCTGGGAGCGGCGCTGCTCCTGTCGGTGATGGCCACGGCCGCGGCGGTGGTGGCGATGCTGTTCGTGCGAAGGGGCCGGTACTTCCTCCACGACTTCCACCACCTGTTCCCGCGCGCGGCGGCGAGGTGGCAGACGGCGGCGTTCGCGTTCATCCTCTTGTCCTTGCCGCTCGTGTTCCGCGCCGGCGTCGCCCCCGTGCTTCTGGTGTTGTTCGGCGCGGTGACGTTCTACCTCCGCTGGGCCGAGCGGGCGGTGGCGGCGGTGCTCCTGGCGCTGGTCGGCCTGGTGCCCGTCGGTGCCGAGCATCTGGCCGAGCGAACCGCCTTCGCCCTCACGCCCGCCGAGGATCTGTACCGCATCGACCGCGGAGACGTCGGCGCCGATGTGCTGGCGAAGCAGCTCGCGGAGAAGGCGAAGGCCGAGAAGGCCTCGTACGCCGAGCTCTACGTCCTGGCGCGGCTCGAGCTCAGGCGCGGCCGGCTCGACGAGGCCATCACCCACTTCCAGGCCGCCATCGCCCGGAACGCGGGCGACGCCCTGGCCCTAAACGGGCTCGGCAACGGCATGCTGGCGAGGGGCGACTTCGAGGGTGCGCTGGCGATGTACCAGAACGCGATTCGCCGCGATCCCGACCTGATCGAGGCCTCGTACAACCTCGCGCAGCTCCATGAGCGCAGGACGCGCACGCTCGCGCCCGAGCTGCAACCCATCGAGCGCGACAAGGCGGCAGCGGCGATGGCGGCCGTCCGCGAGCGGAAACCCGAGCTCGCCGCCCGGCAGGCGCCGCCCGAGGAGGATCTGCAGCTCAACCGGCTTCTGCTCACTCCGCCGCTGCCCGAAGACGCGCTCGCGGAGCACGCGGTTCCGGCCGACCGGGGCGAGAAGGTGCGCGCGCAGCTCTCGCTCGCGGTGCTGGGCGGCGTGGACCCGTCGCTGGCGCCCTTCTACCCGCTGGTGCTGGCGGCGGCACTGGCCGGGCTCGGCGCCATCCGCCTCAGGGTGGCCGGCTCCTGCGACAAGTGCGGCAATGCCGTGTGCCGGCGCTGCGACGTCGAGCTTTTGCCCGGCAGCACCATGTGCGCGCAGTGCGTGAACGTCTTCGCCAAGACCGGCGTGGTGCCCCCGCCGCTCAAGGTGCGCAAGCAGATCGAGGTCGCCCGCTACCACGACCGCAAGGACAAGCTGGCCTACCTCTTCGGGCTGCTCTGCTCGGGAGCGGGCCACCTCTACTCGGGGCTGCCGGTGCGCGGCGCGCTGTATGCGTTCGTCTTCCTGTTCGTGGTGGCGATGTTCTTCTTCCGTCACGGGGTTCTGCGCGCGCCGTACGGCGACGCCCCGATGTGGCTCAGGCTCTTCCCCCTGGGGCTGTTGTTCCTGCTCGTCTTCGGGCTCTCGCTGCGCGGGCTCTACAGGCGGCAGTCGGGCTGAGGCATGGCGCTCAAGGGCACGCTCAAGGACTTCGGCATCGCCGACATTCTGCAGCTCATCGGGCAGCAGCAGAAGACGGGCACGCTGCACCTCAAATCGAAAGACCAGGAGGTGCACGTCGGCTTCGTCGACGGCAACATCGTCAAGGCCGAGAGCTCGACGCGCAACAAGAAGGACCTCATCGGCAACATGCTGGTGCGCGCCGAGGTCATCACCCAGCAGCAGCTCGACTGGGCGCTCGAGACGCAGAAGCGCACGCTGCAGCGGCTCGGCGACATCCTGGTGCAGGCCAACGCCATCACCGGCGAGCGCTTCCGGCAGATGGTGCAGCTGCAGATGAGCGAGACCCTCTACCGGCTCTTCTCGTGGAAGGCGGGCAGCTACGAGTTCGAGCAGGGCGAGGTCGAGTACGACCAGAAGGCGGTCACTCCGCTGCGCGCCGAGAGCGTGCTGATGGAAGGCTTTCGCATGGTCGACGAGTGGCCGGTCATCCGCCGGCGCATCTCGACGTACCAGATGTGCTTCGAGGCGGTGAAGCCGCTCCCCCAGCCGGCGCCGGGCACGGAAGACTTCGACTCCGCGCTCGACCATGCCTTCGCCGAGAAGCAGAAGGACGTCGACCAGGGCGAGTTCAAGTCCATCGGCGAGAGCGAGCGGCGGGTCTACGCGCTCATCAGCCCCAGCCGGGACGTGCGCAAGCTCATCGACCTGTCCTGTCTGGGCGAGTTCGAGACCTGCAAGGCGCTCTGCAACCTGGTGAACCTCGAGTACATCCGCCCGCTGCCGACCCTGAGGAGGGGCGAGGAGATCGGCGGCGGCGCCTCGATGCTCGAGCGCGTCGGCAAAGCGGTGGGAAGGGTGCTGGTGAGCATGCTGGTGCTGTTGGCCCTGGGCCTGGTCGCCACCCAGGTCAGCCTGGAGAAGATTCGCCTCTCGCCCGCGTCGGGCTCGACCTTCTCGGACCCGGCGGCGCAGCGCTTCATCGCGCGGCAGCAGCTCGTCAGGATTCGCGCCGCCATCGACGTCTACCGCGCCGAGAAAGGAGAGGTGCCCGAGAAGCTCGGCGCGCTCGTCGAGGCAGGGCTTTTGGCCAGGGAGGACCTGCGCTACCCCTGGCGGGACGACTACTATTACCGGCGCACGGCCTCTGGTGAGTTCATCCTCCTGCCGCCTTTGCGCTAGGCTGTCTGCGAGCCGAAAGCAGTCGCGGCGCGGAATCGTCCGCGCGATTACCTTCAAGGCCAAAACCACAGGAGCACCGACACACCGCTTGATTCGACCGACTTCCGTTCCTTCCCGCATCGACCTGGCGAGCGCCAAGGTGGACATCGGCGACCACGACGTCGCCTACGCCCTCGCCGGGACCCAGAACGAAAACCTGAAGCTCATCGAGCGCCGCTTGGGCGTGCGCATCGGCCAGCGCGGCTGTGAGCTCGTCGTCTCCGGCGAGAGCGGCGCGGTGGCGCTCGCCGCCCGGCTCATCGAGCAGCTTTCGCGATGGGTGGCCAGAGGCCGCCCGCTGTACCGCGACGACATCGAGCAGGCCATCAAGGTCATGGGCCAATCGGCCGAAGAGCTGAACGACCTGATGGGCCCGGTCCTGCGCGGCGGCTCGGGCCGGCAGATCGTCCCCAAGTCGCTGGCGCAGAAGCGCTACGTCGAGGCGATTCGCCACCACGACATCGTCTTCGGCATCGGGCCGGCGGGCACGGGCAAGACCTACCTGGCGATGGCGATGGCCGTCTCGGCGCTCCAGGAGCGCAAGGTCAAGCGCATCGTCCTGGCGCGCCCGGCGGTGGAGGCCGGCGAGAAGCTGGGCTTCCTCCCCGGGGACCTCGCCGAGAAGGTGAATCCGTACCTGCGGCCGCTGTATGACGCGCTCTACGACATGCTCGACGTCGAGCGGGCGCAGAAGCTCATCGAGCAGGGGACGATCGAGGTGGCTCCGCTGGCGTTCATGCGCGGCCGCACCCTCAACGACGCGTTCGCGATTCTCGACGAGGCGCAGAACACCACCATCGAGCAGATGAAGATGTTCCTCACCCGGCTCGGCTACGCCTCGAAGGCGGTCATCACCGGCGACGTCACGCAGGTGGACCTGCCCGCGGGCAAACCGTCGGGGCTGTCGCACGCGCGGCAGATTCTCTCGGGCATCGACGGCATCGCGTTCGCGACGTTCAGCGAGGTCGACGTCGTGCGCCACCCGCTCGTGCAGGAGGTCATCCGCGCCTACGAGGGGGCCGGCGGCCAGGCGCCCGCGGCGAAGGGCGACGAGCAGGGCAGCGAGTAGAAAGGTTGCAGGTTTCCAGGGCGATGCGCCGGCCCCGTTGGTGCAAATAGCAACGGCCGAGCCCACCACCCGCTTGAAACCGGCGGTGCACCTCTTTAGCGTGGGGCGCGCCTATGGGCGATTCGTCCTCACCGGGGCCGGAAGGCGCGCCTCCGGGCGACACCGGCCAGACGCCGCTGGATGAGTTGGCCGCCCGACTGAAGCTGCCGGAGGGTTGGCCTGCCAAAGTCAGCCATCTCGCCATCCTCGCCGGCATCTCGGTGGCGGTCGCTTTTTTGGTTTCGCCGGGGCTCTACAGCCAGCAGATTCCCGAGCTTTCGCCCGAGGACGTGGGCAAGCCCTTCCGGTCGACATCGCCCTCGGGGTTCAAGGCCGGGCGCGACTACGAGATCGTCGACAAGGCCACCACCGAGCTGCGGCGCCAGGAGGCGAAGAGCTCGGTCCGGCCGGTGTTCGACTACGACCCGACCGTCGAGACGGGCATCGCCAAGTCGGTGCAGAACGTCTTCGGCGAGATGCAGCAGGTCGTCGCCCAGTACGAGGCGGAGCGGGCGCAGGACAAGGGTGGGCCGGTTCGGCCGCAGACGACCGAGGACGCCATTCTCTCGGCGCACCAGAAGCGCACCGATCCGAAGCAGAGGGAGGACCAGGAGCTGCTCCACCGCTTCATCGAGGCGAAGAAGCGGCTCGAGCCGCACCTGCTCCCGGCCGACGACGAGGACTTCGAGGCCCTGGCCAACGCCCGGTTCTCGCGCGAGGTCGAGCGCGCCATCCTGATGCTCATCGAGAGCGCCTACCGCTCGAAGATCGCCGCCTCGCGCGAGGAGCTCAGCCGCGTCGACGCGTCGGGGCAGGGCATCATGGTGCGCGTCATCGGCGGCAAGGGCGAGCCGCACCTGGCCACCTCGCAACCGCCGTCGGTGCTGGACGTGCGCGAGGCCCAGAACGAGCTCGACCGCTGGGCGTCGGTGCCGGGCAACCTGTTGCCGGACCATTCGGCGACCCTGAAGCGGGCGGTGCTCCGTTATGCCAAGCGGCTCATCCGCCCGAACCTGACCATCAACATCGCCGAGACCGAAGAGAGGCGCCGCGCCGCGGTCGAGGCGGTGAAGGACGCGGTCATCACCATCAAGAAGGGCCAGAAGGTCATCGGCGACGGCGAGCTCATCAACGAGCAGCACCTGGTCATCGTCTCGAGCATGCGCAACCAGACCGACCAGGTCGACCTGGTGCAGCTGCAGCTCGGCGGCGCCGGCATGGTGGCCCTGCTCATCGGCGGCTGCTACGTCTTCTTCCGCGCGGCGTTCCGGCGGTTCCGGCCCACCCGGAAGGACGCGGTCCTGCTCGGGCTGTTGCTTCTGGGCATGCTCGGAGCGGCCCACCTCTGGGTGACCGTCTCCGACGCGGTGCACGACCGGTACGGGCACATTCCGGTCGAGGCGCTCTACTTCTGCATTCCGGTGGCGGCGGGCGCGATGCTGGTGCGCTTCGTCCTCTCCGAGGAGCTGGCGCTCTTCTTCGGCATCGTCTTCTCCTGCCTGGCCGGCGTGATGCTGGGCAACTCGCTGGCGTTCGGCATCTTCACGCTGATCGGCTCGCTGGTGGCCTCGGACCGCATCGTCAAGGCCAAGGACCGCGTGGGCATCTTCAAGGCCGGCGTGGCCACCGGCACGGCGCAGCTCTTCACCGTGCTGTGCCTGATGCTGGCCGAGGGCAAGGGGCTGTCGGTCGACGCGCTGGTCACCGCCGGTTTCAGCTTCCTGGGCGGGGCCATCGCCGTGCCGGTGATGGTGGTGGCGCTCACTCCCCTCATCGAGGCGCTCTTCGGGTACGCCTCGGACATGAAGCTGCTCGAGCTGGCCAACCTGAACCACCCGGCGCTGAAGGAGCTCATCGTCCAGGCGCCGGGCACCTACCACCACTCGATCATCATCGGCAGCCTCGTCGAGGCCGCGGCCGAATCGATCGGCGCCAACCCGCTTTTGGCGCGAAGCTGCGCCTACTACCACGACATCGGGAAGGGCCGGAACCCGCTGTACTTCGGCGAGAACCAGAAGGGCGAGAACAAGCACGACCAGCTCGCGCCCGCGATGTCGGCGGTGATCATCAAACGGCACGTCACCGAGGGCCTGGAGATGGCGCGGCAATACAAGCTGCCCAAGCTGGTGGCCGACGCCATTCCGCAGCACCACGGAACGCGGTTGGTCGGGTTCTTCTACCACAAGGCATTGAAGGAGCAGGAAGGCAAGGAGAACGCTCCGCCCATCGACGAGTCCATCTACCGCTACCCGGGGCCGAAGCCGCAGTTCCGCGAAGCGGCGCTGGTGATGATCGCCGACGCGGTCGAGGCGGCCTCGCGCGCGCTGCCCGAGCCGACCACCGCCAAGCTGCAGGCGCTGGTGCAGAAGCTCATCAACATGATCTTCAGCGAGGGTCAGCTCGACGAGTGCGACCTGACGCTGAAGGCTTTGAACCTCATCGCGCAGTCGTTCGTGCGCACGCTCGAGGGCATCTACCACGCGCGGCCGCAGTACCCGCCGGGAGCGGTCTCGGCCAACCTGAAGCCGGCGCAGGCCGCCGAGCCGGTGCGGCCGGCGCTGAGCGCAGTCAAGCCCGCCGACGGCAAGCGCACCGCCACCTGACGCCGCACGTCACGGCTCCGGCCGCTGCCCGAGATTGGCGACGCGCTGCTCGAGCGGCAGCTCGGGCTCCACCCGGCCGCGTGACGGGGAGCGGCATTCGTGGTGAGTTGCCCGCGTGCGGATCCGCCACGGCAAGCTGATTCCCCGAGACGACGGCAAGCGGAAGGCGAGGCGTCGAAAAGCCCCGAATCTGATTCGCATCGAGGTGGCGCATCGCAACGGTGGGAGGCTCGAGGCGTTCGTGCACCGCTCGGCCCGCCGCTTTCTCGGCACGCTGAAGCTGTCGGGCCGCGAGCTGTCCATCTCGCTGGTGACGGACCGCGCCATCCGCGCGCTCAACCGAAGGTGGCGGAACGAGGACCGCGCCACCGACGTGCTCAGCTTCCCCGCGGGCGAATCGCCCAGGGGAGCGCCGGGCCCCACGCCCTTGGGCGACGTCGTCATCTCGCTGGACACTGCCGTGCGCGAGGCCAGGCGCCGAGGGCGAACCGTCGAGGACGAGGTCGCGCTGTATTTGGCGCACGGGCTGCTCCACCTGCTCGGGTACGACCACGAGCGGCGGGCCGACGCGCGCAAGATGGCGGCGATGGAAGAACGGTTGCTCGGCCGCGCGGGCATGATCGCCGCGTCCGGAGTATTCGATCGGTAGCCGCCCTACCAGACGCTCGCGGCGGTGCGCACGCTGGCGTTCCGGGCCACTCCGGATCTGGCCGAGGCGCTCAACGCCGCCGCGGCCAAGGCCAACCGCTCGGTGGGCTCGATCATCCGCGAGGCGGTGCAGCGGCATTTGGGCGTCGCGGGGGCAGAGATGCCGCGGCGCGTGAGCCAGCCGGAGATGCCGGCCGTCGAGCCGCCGAACCTGAAGCACGCGTCGGTGCCGATCGCCGGCCCGGGGGCGCTCCGCGGGGCGCAGGCGTCTCCGCCGTCGGTCATCGTCGACAAGACGGCCATCGTCACCGAGGAGGCCTCTCCCGAGGAGGCGGCCCAGGCGGTGGACCTCACTGTCCCACTTTGGGAGGGTTGAAGCCCTCGCCTTTAGGCGACAGCTTCAGCGTCGGTTCGGCTAGGGTGGCGCTGTGGGC
>FWPU01009437.1_pt1 | contig 15406 bp, 12 predicted proteins | sample 2228361 | NCBI WGS metagenome assembly FWPU01 (sample SAMEA103939777, study PRJEB20133) | metagenome
GCCCGCTCTCACGCTCGCGCGCGCGGCGCGGGCCCCCGGTCCGGGCGCGCCATGTAAATCCTCGTCTTTCCAATCCAATCGTTGACAGCCCGGGAGGGCTCCTATACACTCAGCGCCACTCGTCAGCCCTTGGCGTCGGAGGTCAGTCCATACCCCCGACAGCGCGGACGTCAGCGTGGAGGTGACGTGAGGGGGCCAACCGCAGCGCACGGGGACGTGCCGATCCTCACCCTCGAGCCCGGCCTGGACACCTTCCCCAAGCTCGCCCGCGCCAACGCCGAGCGCCACCCGCGGAAGGTCGCCATCCGGGAGAAGGACCTCGGGATCTGGCAGTCCTACACGTGGCAGGACTACTACGAGCAGGCGCGGCTGATCGGGCTGGGCCTGGCCTCGCTGGGCCTGCAGCGCGGCGACAAGGTCGCCATCATCGGCGACAACCGGCCCCAGCTCTACTGGAGCGTGCTGGCCACGCAGGCCCTGGGCGGCGTGCCGGTGCCCCTCTACCAGGACTCCATCGAGAAGGAGCTGCAGTACATCGTGGACCACGCCGAGGTGCGGTTCGCGGTGGCCGAGGACCAGGAGCAGGTGGACAAGCTCCTGCGGATCAAGCCCCACTGCCCCCACCTCGAGTACATCGTCTACGACGATCCGCGGGGAATGCGCGCCTACGCGGAGCCCTTCCTGCTGGGGCTCGAGCAGCTGCAGGAGGCGGGCCGGGAGTTCGGGGCCGACAACCCCGGGTACTTCGAGGACCAGCTGGCCAAGGGCCAGGCCGACGACCTGTCGATCATCTGCTACACGTCGGGGACCACCGGGGCGCCGAAGGGGACGATGCTCTCCTACCGCAACCTGATCCTCACCGCCCGCAACGCCGCCGCCGTCGAGGGTCTGCGCGAGGACGAGGAGGTCCTGGCCTACCTGCCCATGGCCTGGGCGGGCGACCACATCTTCTCCTACGCCCAGTCCATCGTCGTGGGCTTCACGGTGAACTGCCCGGAGAGCTCGGCGACCGTCCTCCACGATCTGCGGGAGATCGGGCCCACGTACTTCTTCGCGCCCCCGCGCATCTGGGAGAACCTCCTGACCAGCGTGATGATCCGGCTGGACGATGCGGCCCGGATCAAGCGGGGCGTGGTCCGCTGGTTCCTGGACCTGGCCCAGGCCATGGAGCGCCGCCGGCTGGGCCGCGAGCCCGTCCCGCTCTGGCAGCGGCTGCTCTACCCGCTCGGCCTGGTCCTGGTCTACGGCCCCCTGCGCGACAACCTCGGTTTGCGCCGCATCCGGCGCGCCTACACCGCCGGCGAGGCGATCGGCCCCGAGATCTTCCTCTTCTTCCGGGCCCTGGGGATCAACGTCAAGCAGGTTTACGGCATGACGGAGTCGAGCGCGCTGATCGCCATCCAGCGCGACGGCGACGTGCGGGTGGACACGGTGGGCACCCCCCTGCCCGGCCTCGAGCTGCGCATCTCGGAGCAGGGCGAGGTGCTGTTCCGCAGCCCGGGGGCCTTCGTGGGGTACTACAAGAATCCCGAGGCCACCCGGGCCACCATCGAGGACGGCTGGGTGCACACCGGCGACGCCGGGGTCATCGGCAGCGACGGCCACCTGCGCATCATCGACCGGGCCCGGGACGTCAGCCGGCTGGCCGACGGCACGATCTTCGCCCCCAAGTACCTCGAGAACAAGCTCAAGTTCTCGCCCTTCATCAAGGAGGCGGTCTGCATCGGGCAGGACCGGCCCTTCGTGACCGCGCTCGTCAACATCGACCTGGCCTCGGTCGGCAACTGGGCCGAGCGGCGGGGCATCACCTACACGAGCTACGCCGACCTGAGCCAGAAGCCGGAGGTGCGGCAGCTGATCCACGGCGAGGTGGCCCGCGTCAACCGCAGCCTGCTGGAGGACCAGGTGCTGCGCGGGGCCCGCATCCGCCGGTTCCTGATCCTCCACAAGGAGCTGGACCCCGACGACGAGGAGATCACGCGCACGCGCAAGGTGCGCCGCGGCTACATCGCGCGCAAGTACGCCGCGCTCATCGAGGCGCTGTACTCGGACCGCGACCACATCGAGGTCGAGGCCCAGGTGACCTACGAGGACGGCCGCGTGGGCACCATCCGGGCCGACGTCCGCATCATCGACGTGGAGGCCGGCATGCCGGCCGGGGCGTGAGCGTGACGGGGGGCGCCGGCGGGGCGGGGCCCCTGCTGCAGGTCGAGGGCGTCAGCGTGCGCTTCGGCGCCCTGCTGGCCCTCAACCGGGTGAGCCTGGAGATCCAGCGCGGCGAGCTGCTGGCCATCATCGGCCCCAACGGGGCGGGCAAGACCACGCTCCTGAACGTGATCAGCGGCTTCTACCACCCCTTCGAGGGCCGCATCCTCCTCGACGGCCGGGACCGCACCCGCCTGCGGCCGCCCGACGTGGCGGCGCTCGGCGTGGCCCGGACCTTCCAGAACGTGGCCCTCTTCAAGGGCATGAGCGTGCTGGACAACATCATGACCGGCCGCCTGCTCAAGATGGGCGGCTCCTTCCTGCTCGACGCCGTCTGGTGGGGGCCGGCCCGGCGCCAGGAGCTCGAGCACCGCGCCTTCGTGGAGCGCATCATCGACTTCCTGGAGATCCAGGCCATCCGCAAGACGCCGGCCGGCCGCCTGCCCTACGGGCTGCAGAAGCGGGTGGAGCTGGCCCGGGCCCTGGCCGCCGAGCCCAAGCTGCTGCTGCTGGACGAGCCCATGGCGGGGATGAACGTCGAGGAGAAGGAGGACATGTGCCGCTTCATCCTCGACGTCAACAGCGAGTTCGACACCACCATCGCCCTCATCGAGCACGACATGGGCGTGGTCATGGACATCTCCGACCGGGTGGTCGTGCTCGACTACGGGCGCAAGATCGCCGACGGCAAGCCGGACGCGGTGCGCCAGGACCCGGCCGTCCTGGACGCCTACCTCGGGGTGGCCCATGCCTGACGTCCTGTACCAGGTCCTGGTGGCCCCCTTCGCCGACATGGCGGCCAGCCCGCTCTTCCTGGTCGAGGTGCTGATCGGCGGGGTGGCGGCCGGGCTGATGTACTCCCTGGTGGCGCTGGGGTTCGTGCTCATCTTCAAGGCCTCGGGCGTCTTCAACTTCGCCCAGGGGGTGATGGTCCTCTTCGCCGCCCTGACCCTGGTCGGGCTCATGGAGCGCGGGCTGCCGGTGTGGGCCGCGCTCCTCCTGACCATGGCCGTGATGGTCGGGCTGGCCTTCGCCATCGAGCGGGTGGTGCTGCGGCCGCTGGTCAACCAGCCCCACATCATCCTGTTCATGGCCACCATCGGCCTGAACTTCTTCCTGGAGGGCCTGGGCGAGATGGCCTGGGGGGCCAACGTCAAGCGGCTGGACGTCGGCATCCCCGACGAGTCGGTCATGGTCAGCGGCGTGCTGGTCAACAAGCTGGAGATGACGGCGGCCGTGACGGCCGGGGTGCTGGTGGCGATCCTGGCCGGCTTCTTCCAGAGGACCCGCATCGGCCGGGCCCTGCGGGCCGTGGCCGACGACCACGAGGCGGCGCTGTCGATCGGCATCCCGCTCAAGACGATCTGGGTCGTGGTGTGGTCGGTGGCCGGCCTGGTGGCCATCGTGGCCGGCATCATGTGGGGGGCCAAGAGCGGGGTGCAGTTCAGCCTGTCGCTGATCGCGCTCAAGGCGCTGCCGGTGCTCATCCTGGGCGGCTTCACCTCGGTGCCGGGCGCGGTGGCGGGCGGGCTCATCATCGGCGTGGGCGAGAAGCTCGGGGAGGTGTACTGGGGGCCGCTGGTCGGCGGCGCCATCGAGAACTGGTTCGCCTACGTGGTGGCCCTGGTCTTCCTGCTCTTCCGCCCGCAAGGCCTCTTCGGGGAGAAAATCATTGAACGGGTTTGATCGGCCGTGTTCGAGCGCCGGCTTCGCCGGCGCGATCCGTCCTGGGGGGAGGTCTCGGAAGGGGGGCGAAGCCCCCCGCCGAGGGACATGATCTATCGCGAGGCCGGGCAGTTCAAGACCACCTACGCGGCCGACCAGGCCATCTTCCCGATCGCGCAGGACCGCGTGCTGGCCGCGCTGGCGGTGGCGGCGGCCTTCGTGGTGCCGCCCGTCCTGGCCGACGAGTACTGGCTGCAGGCGGTCCTGATCCCGCTGATGGTGTACGCCCTGGCCGCCGTCGGCCTCAACCTCCTCACCGGCTACGCCGGCCAGCTGTCGCTGGGGACCGGCGGCTTCATGGCGGTCGGCGCCTACAGCGCCTTCAAGCTGGCCACGGCCTTCCCCCAGCTCAACATCCTGGTCGTCTTCGTGCTGGCCGGCCTCGTCGCCGCCGGGGTGGGGCTCCTGTTCGGCATCCCCAGCCTGCGCATCAAGGGCTTCTACCTGGCCGTGGCCACCCTGGCCGCGCAGTTCTTCCTCATCTGGCTGTTCAACAAGGTGGGCTGGTTCGTGAACTACGCGCCGTCGGGCACGATCACCGCGCCCCCGCGGACCGTGCTCGGGGTGATGGTCACCGGGCCGGAGGCGACCGCGGCCGCCCGCTACGTGGTGGCGCTGGGCTTCGTGGCGCTCTTCGCCTGGATGGCCAAGAACCTGGTGCGGGGCCGCGTCGGCCGGGCCTGGATGGCCATCCGCGACCGCGACATCGCCGCCGAGATCATCGGGGTGCGGCCGCTGCGGGCCAAGCTGCTGGCCTTCGCCATCAGCTCCTTCTACTGCGGCATCGCGGGGGCCGAGCTGGTGTTCCTCTACCTGGGCAGCGCCGAGACGCTGGCCTTCGACATCAACGTCTCGTTCCTGGTGCTGTTCATGATCATCATCGGCGGCCTGGGCAGCATCCTGGGCTCCTTCCTGGGCGCCGCCTTCATCGTGCTGACCCCGATCTTCCTCACCAACGCGCCGCACGCGGTCGGGGTGGGGCTGCCGGTGGCGCTGCAGAAGCAGATCGAGCTGATGATCTTCGGGGGCCTCATCATCTTCTTCCTGATCGTCGAGCCGCACGGTCTGGCCCGGCTCTGGCAGATCGCGAAGGAGAAGCTCCGGCTGTGGCCGTTTCCACACTAGACAGGAGGGCATCATGACGCGTCGCGTACTGCTCGTCGGCCTGGCGGCCCTGATCGCGGCGGCGGCCCCGCTGATGCCGGTGGCCGCCCAGGAGAGATCCATCTTCATCCCGCTGCTGGTCTACCGCACCGGGCCCTACGCCCCCAGCGGCATCCCCATCGCCAACGGGTTCGTGGACTACTTCACGCTGCTCAACGAGCGGGACGGCGGGATCAACGGCGTGAAGGTCGCCTGGGAGGAGTGCGAGACCCAGTACGACACCAAGCAGGGGGTCGAGTGCTACGAGCGGCTGAAGGGCCGGGGCCCCACCGGCGCCGTGCTGGTCAACCCCTACAGCACCGGCATCACCTACCAGCTGATCCCCAAGGCGCCCGTGGACAAGGTCGTGATCTTCTCGATGGGGTACGGGATGAGCGCGGCCTCGGACGGCCGCTGGTTCCCGTGGGTCTTCAACTTCCCGACCAACTACTGGAGCCAGGCCTCCGCCGTCATCCGGTACATCGGGCAGCAGGAAGGGGGCATGGACAAGCTCAAGGGCAAGAAGATCGCCCACATCTTCCACAACAGCCCCTACGGCAAGGAAGCCAACCCGACCCTGGAGACGCTGGCCAAGCAGCACGGCTTCGAGCTGACGCTGCTGGCCGTCGACCATCCCGGGCAGGAGCAGAAGTCCACCTGGCTCCAGATCCGGCGGCTGCGGCCCGACTGGATCTTCATGTCCGGCTGGGGCGTCATGAACCAGGTGGCGATCAAGGAGGCGGCGGCCGTCAACTTCCCGATGGACCGCTTCATCGGCAACTGGTGGTCGGCCAGCGACGCCGACGTCATCCCGGCCGGGGACGCCGCCAAGGGGTACAAGGGCGCCACGTTCCACGCGCCCGGCACGGGCTTCAAGGTGTTCGACGAGATCGTCAAGCACGTCTACGACAAGGGCAAGGGGGCCGGGAAGAAGGAGGCCATGGGCGAGGCCCTCTACAACCGCGGCGTGGTCAACGCCATGCTGTCGGCCGAGGCCATCCGCACCGCCATGGCCAAGTTCGGCAACAAGCCGCTGACCGGCGAGCAGGTGCGGTGGGGCTTCGAGCACCTGAACCTGACCGAGAAGCGCCTCGAGGAGCTCGGCATGAAGGGCTTCACCCACCCGGTGAAGATCTCCTGCGAGGACCACGAGGGCAGCGGCCCGGTGCTGATCCAGCAGTGGAACGGCAAGAAGTGGAGCATCGTGTCCGACTTCATCCCGCCCATCCGGGAGGTGGTCCGCCCGAAGATCGAGGAGGCCGCCGTCCAGGAGGGCAAGAAGCTCGGCTACACGATGCGGGACTGCAGCAAGGAGATGTAGCGCCGTGAGCGCCGGGAACGGGACCCCCGGGCGGCCGCTGCTGGCCGTCAACAACATCGAGGTGATCTACGACCACGTCATCCTGGTGCTGAAGGGGGTCTCGCTCCGGCTCCCCGAGGGGGGCATCGTGGCCCTCCTCGGGGCCAACGGCGCCGGCAAGTCCACCACCCTCAAGGCCATCTCGGGCCTGCTGCGCACCGAGCGGGGCGAGGTCACCAAGGGCGCCATCGAGCTGGCCGGCGAGCCGATCCACCACCGCAACCCCGACGAGATCGTGCGCCGGGGCGTGGTGCAGGTCATGGAAGGCCGGCGGGTCTTCGAGCACCTCACGGTGGAGGAGAACCTCCTCACCGGCGCCTACACCCGCCGCGACCGGGCGGCGGCCGCCCGGGACCTGGAGCTGGTCTACACCTACTTCCCCCGGCTGACCCAGCGGCGGGGGGTCATGGCCGGCTACATCTCGGGCGGCGAGCAGCAGATGCTGGCCATCGGCCGGGCCCTGATGGCGCGGCCCCGGCTCATGCTCCTGGACGAGCCGTCCATGGGCCTGGCCCCGCTGCTGGTGGCCGAGATCTTCGACATCGTCAGCCGCCTGAACCGCGACGAGCGGCTGGCCGTGCTGCTGGCCGAGCAGAACGCCACCATGGCCCTGCGCTACGCCTCGTACGGCTACGTGATGGAGAACGGCCGCATCGTGCTCGACGGCGAGGCCCGGACCATCGCCGACAACGAGGACATCAAGGAGTTCTACCTGGGCCTGAGCGGGGTGGGCCAGCGCAAGTCCTACCGCGACGTCAAGCACTACCGCCGCAGGAAGCGATGGCTCTCCTAGCGCGGAGCCGCGCGTCGGGAGGACCAGCGTCGCCGGCGCCAGACCCGGGGAGGTGTCGGAGGGGCGATGGCTCTCGTAGGGGAGTCGCACGTTTCGAGCGCCGGCTTCGCCGGCGCCAGACCCGGGGAGGTGTCGGAGGGGGCGTCTCGCCCCCTCTGACAAATTGATGTCCGCGGCGCTCGAGATCCACGAGGTGTCCAAGGCCTTCGGCGGCGTCCAGGCCGTCAACCGGGTGAGCCTCGACGTGCCCCGGGGCGAGATCCTCTCGGTGATCGGCCCCAACGGGGCCGGCAAGACGACGCTGCTGAACATGATCAGCGGCTTCTACCACCCCGACCGGGGCCAGATCACCCTCGACGGGCGGGACATCACCCGGGCGCACCCCTACCACATCGCGGCCCTGGGCGTGGCCCGGACCTTCCAGAACATCGCCCTGTTCAAGGGCATGACCGTCCTCGACAACCTGATGCTCGGCCGGCACGTCCACATGCGCACGGGCGTGCTGGGCGCCTTCGTCTACTGGGGCCTGGCCCAGCGCGAGGAGGTGGCGCACCGCGAGCGGGTCGAGGACATCATCGACTTCCTGAAGATCCAGGACCTCCGCCGGCGGCCCACCGGCTCGCTTCCCTACGGCCTGCAGAAGCGGGTGGAGCTGGGCCGGGCCCTGGCCCTGGAGCCCCGCATCCTGCTCCTCGACGAGCCGATGGGCGGCTGCAACCACGAGGAGAAGGAGGACATGGCCCGCTTCATCCTCGACGTCAACGAGGAGTGGGGCACGACCATCATCCTCATCGAGCACGACATGGGCGTGGTCATGGACATCTCCGACCGCGTGGCCGTGCTCGACATGGGCCAGAAGATCGCCGAGGGCAAGCCGGACGAGGTCCGCAACGACCCGGCGGTGGTCAAGGCCTACCTGGGCGAGCGCCGTGGCTGAGCCGGCCACGCTGCCCCAGCTGCTGCTGCGCAACGCCGCCGCGCGCGGCGGCCGGCCGGCCATCCGCGAGAAGGACCGCGGCATCTGGCAGACCTGCACCTGGCGCCGGTACCACGACCACGTGCGGGACTTCGCCCTCGGCCTGGCCGCCCTGGGCTTCCAGCGCGGCGACCGGCTCTCGGTCATCGGCGACAACCGGCCCCGGCTCTACTGGGCCCAGCTGGCCGCGCAGGCCCTGGGCGGCATCGCGGTCCCCGTGTACCAGGACTCCATCGCCCGCGAGCTGGCCTACGTGTGGGACCACGCCGAGGTGACCGTGATCGTGGCCGAGGACCAGGAGCAGGTGGACAAGGTGCTGGCCCTCCGCGAGCAGCTGCCGCGCCTGCGCCACGTGGTGTACGACGATCCCCGCGGGCTGGCGCCCTACCGCTACCCCTGGCTGCGCGCGTTCACCGAGGTCCAGGAGCTGGGCCGCGCCTTCGGCCAGGCGCACCCGGGGTATTTCGAGACCGAGGTCGCCAGGGGCGCCGGCGACGACGTGGCCATGATCTGCTACACGTCCGGCACCACCGGCCACCCCAAGGGCGCGCTGCTCACGCACCGCAACGCGCTGGAGACCGCGCGGGCGTTCGTGAGCGCCCAGACCATCACGCCCGACGACGAGTACCTGGCCTACCTGCCCATGGCCTGGGTGGGCGACGCCTTCTACACCCTGGTCATCAGCCTCTACGCGGGCTCGGTGGTGAGCTGCCCGGAGAGCCCGGAGACCGTCCAGCGGGACCTGCGGGAGCTGGGCCCGACCACCGTCCTGGCGCCGCCCCGCATCTGGGAGAACATGCTGACCGCGGTCCAGGTGCGGGCGGCCGATGCCACGCCGGTCAAGCGGTGGATCTTCGAGCGCTGCCGGCGGGTGGCCGAGCGGGTGGAGGACCTGCGGGCCGAGGGCCGGCCGGTGCCGCTCGCCCTGCGGCTGGCCTACGCGCTGGGGGAGTTCCTGGTCTACGGCCCCGTGCGCGATCAGCTGGGGCTGCGCCGGGCGCGCTTCGCGCTCACCGGCGGCGCCCCGCTCGGCCCCGACACCTTCCGCTTCTTCCGGGCCTTCGGCGTCAATCTCAAGCAGGTCTACGGCTCCACCGAGACGATGGGCGCCGTCTCGCTCCAGCCCGACACCGAGGCCAACCCGACCACGGCCGGGCGCCCGTGCCCCGGCATCGAGGTCCGCATCTCCGACCGCGGCGAGGTCCTCATCCGGAGCGGCGGGGTCTTCCGCGGCTACTACAAGGCCGAGGACGCCACGCGCGAGGTGCTGGACGACGAGGGGTGGTTCCACACCGGCGACGCCGGCTTCATCGACCCCCGCGGGCACCTGGTCATCATCGACCGGGCCCGGGACGTGGGCAGCCTGGCCGACGGCACGCCGTTCGCGCCCCAGTTCATCGAGAACAAGCTGAAGTTCAGCCCGTACATCCGGGAGGCGGTGGCCTTCGGGCACGAGCGTCCCTTCGTGACGGCCATGGTCGCCATCGACCTCTCGACCGTCGGGACCTGGGCCGAGCGGCGCGGCCTGCCGTACACCTCCTACACCGACCTGTCGCAGAAGCCGGCGGTCCGGGCGCTGATCCGGAGCGAGATCGGCAAGATCAACGCCACGCTCCCCGAGGCCCAGCGCATCCGGCGCTTCCTCTGCCTGCCCAAGGATCTCGACGCCGACGACGCCGAGATCACCCGCACCCGCAAGGTCCGGCGGCGGTACATCGCCGAGAAGTACGCGCCGGTGATCGAGGCCTTCTACGGCGGGCAGCCGGAGGTGACGCTGAGCATGACCGTCACCTACGAGGACGGCCGGCAGGGCACCCTGCAGGCCCGGGTGCCGATCGAGGACGTCGAGGCCGAGGTGGCCGCCCATGCTTGAGGCGCTCGACTGGCGGTTCTTCCTCCTCCTCCTCTCCAACGGCGTCCTGATCGGCCTGATGTACTCGCTGATCGCGCTGGGCTTCGTGCTGGTCTACAAGGCCACCGACGCCATCAACTTCGCCCAGGGCGAGTTCGTCATGATCGCGGGGTTCGTGGTGGTGGCGGCCCTGCACCTCTACGGCGTCCCCCTGGCGCCGGCCATCGGGCTGGGGCTGCTGGCCATGGTGGCCTTCGGCTTCGGGCTCGAGCGCGCGGTGCTGCGGCCGCTCATCGGCCGGCCCATCATCGCCGTCGTCATGGCCACCATCGGCCTGGCCGCCGTCCTGCGGGGGCTGGGGCCGCTCCTGTGGGGCGCCGAGACCAAGCCCCTGCCGCTGCCGATCCCCGACGAGCCGTTCGTCTGGGGGCCGCTCTTCGTGCCGCCCATCCAGCTCCTGGGCGCCGGCGTCAGCCTGCTGTTCCTGGCCGTCTTCGGCTGGTTCTTCCTCAGGTCGCGCCGGGGCATCGCCATGCGGGCCGTGGCCGACAGCCAGCAGGTGGCCATGGCCATGGGCATCCACGTCGAGCGCTACTTCGCCCTGGCCTGGGCCATGACCGGCATCGTCTCGGCCCTGGGCGGGGTGATCTGGGGCAGCCTGCTGGGCGTGGACGTGCACCTGGCGCTGGTGGGCCTCAAGGTGTTCCCGGTGGTCATCCTGGGCGGGCTCGACTCGATCCCGGGCGCCATCCTGGGCGGCCTGATCGTGGGCGTGGTCGAGAACGTGGCCGCCGGCTACATCGACCCCTACGTCGGGGGCGGCACCAAGGACTTCGCCCCCTACGTGCTGATGATCCTGGCCCTGATGTTCCGGCCCTACGGCATCTTCGGCAAGCGCATCATCGAGCGCGTATGATCCACCGCGAGTGCGGCGTCCTCAAGACCAGCTACCAGGCCGACATGGCCCTCTACCCCCTGCCCATCGCCCGCTGGACGGTGGGGGCCCTGGCCGTGTTCTTCTTCCTGGTCCTGCCCTTCAGCGTCCACGAGTACTACCTGTCCATCGTCAACCTGGTCTCCATCGCGGTGGTGGGCGCCATCGGCCTCAACATCCTGGTCGGCTCCACCGGGCAGATCTCGATCGGCCACGGCGCCTTCATGTCGGTCGGGGCCTACACGGCGGCCAACTTCGCCGTCCGCCTGGACTGGCCCTGGCCGGTGAACCTGGCCCTGGGGGGCCTGATGGCGGCCGCGGTGGGCGCGGTGATCGGCATGCCGTCGGTCCGGATCAAGGGGCTCTACCTGGCCATCGCCACCCTGGCCGGCCAGCTCATCATCGAGTGGGTCATCAACCACGTCACCTGGATCTCGGGCGGCGTGCAGGCGTCCATCGAGGTGCCGCGGCCGCGGATCGGGGGGCTGGAGGTCGCCTCCCAGCGGGAGATGTACTTCTTCCTGCTCGTCTTCGTGGTGCTGGCCATCGTGGGCGCCCTCAACCTCATGCGGACCCGGATCGGGCGGGCCTTCGTGGCCATCCGCGACCACGACATCGCCGCCGAGCTGATGGGCATCAACATCTTCCGCTACAAGCTGCTGGCCTTCGCCATCTCGTCCTTCTACGCCGGCGTGGCCGGCGTGCTCTACACCTACTTCCTGGGCATCGCCAACTACGAGATGTTCCAGATCGTGACCTCCATCGACTACCTGGCCATGATCATCATCGGCGGGCTGGGCTCGGTGCTGGGCTCGGTCTTCGGCGCCATCTTCGTGACGCTGCTGCCCATCGTCATCCGGTACGTGATGGAGACGTTCGGCGGGCTCGTCTTCTCGGCCGCCGACGTGCGGAACATCATCCCCAACCTGCGGCTGATCGCCTTCGGCGCGCTGATCATGTTCTTCCTGATCGTGGAACCCGAGGGGCTCAACCGCCTCTGGCGCAACATCCGGAACTACTTCCGGGTCTGGCCATTCGCGTACTGAGCCTACGCGAGGAGAGGAGGGCGTCATGCTGAGGAGCGTGGCCGTCATGCTCGGAGTCCTGGCGGCGCTGGCGGGCGCGGTCCCCGCCGCGGCCAACCACGAGATCGTCATCGGCCTGCAGTGCGATCGCACGGGGCCCACCCAGGTGGTGGGCGTCCACTGGTGCCCCGGCTACCACGACTACGTGGCGCTGGTGAACTCGAAGGGCGGCGTCGAGGGGCACCGGATCAAGGTCATCGAGATCGACCACGAGTACAAGGTGCCGCCGGCGGTCGAGTCCTACGAGCGCCACAAGAAGGAAGGGGCGGTCCTCATCGGCCTCTACGGCACCCCCCAGACGTACGCGCTGGCCCAGAAGCTGGCCGAGGACCGCATCCCCGGCACCTCGCCCGGCTTCGGCTCGGCCGCCGCGGCCGACGGCACCAAGTACCCCTACCTGTTCCCGATCGCCGCCACCTACTGGTCCCAGGCGGCGGGGGCGGTCAAGTACGCCGGGGACCAGATGAAGGGGCTCAAGGGCAAGAAGATCGCCTTCCTCTTCTACGACAACCCGGCCGGCAAGGAGCCCATCCCGATCCTGGAGGAGCTGGCGGCCCGGGAGGGCTTCGAGCTGCGCACCTTCGCCGTGCCGCCGCCCGGCGTGGAGATGGGCGCCCAGGTGCTCGACATCGCCCAGCGCTACCGGGCCGACTTCGTGATCGCCCACCTGTTCGGGCGGTCGCCGTCGGTCTCCATCAAGGAGCTGAAGCGCGTGGGCTACCCGCTGCGCAAGGTGGTCTCGTTCGTGTGGGGGTCGGCCGAGGCCGACATCGAGGCCGCCGGGGGCTTCGGGGTGGCCGAGGGCTACGCGGGCCTGCAGTTCGCGGGCGTCGGGCAGGACTACCCGGTGCTGAACGAGATCCGCGAGATGTACAGGAAGCAGGGCAAGGAGCCGCCGAAGGAGATGGCCTCGACGGTCTACTACAACCGGGGGCCGTTCGTGGCCGCCGTGCACCTGGAGGCCATCCGCAACGCCCTCAAGGCCAGGCCGGACGGCAGGATCACCGGCGACGACGTGAAGAAGGGCATGGAGCAGATCAAGGGTCTGCCCGTCGGCGCCCTGGCCCCGCCGCTCCAGATCACGCCGGCCGACCACGAGGGCGGCGGCTGGGTGCAGGTGTGGCAGGTCAAGGGCGGCCGGTTCGTGAAGGCGACGGACTGGTTCAAGGCCTACGAGGACGTGGTGGCCAAGCACGTCAGGCAGGCCGGGAAGTAGCCGCGGCGGGCGGGGGCCGGCCCGCGGCCGGCCCCCGGCCCTCGGAGCGGACATGCTCGTCCTCAACAACATCGAGGTGATCTACGACGGGGTCATCCTCGTCCTCAAGGGCGTGTCGCTCACGGCGCGCGAGGGCGCCATCACCGCCCTGCTCGGGGCCAACGGCGCCGGCAAGACGACGACGCTGAAGGCCATCTCCGGCCTGCTGCGGGCCGAGCGGGGCGAGGTGACCAAGGGCTCCATCGAGCTGGCCGGCGAGCGCATCGACCGCCTGCCGCCCCACGCCGTGGTCAAGCGCGGGGTGGTGCAGGTGTTCGAGGGGCGCCGGGTGTTCGAGCACCTGACCACGGAGGAGAACCTCATCGCCGGCGCCCACGTGCTGCCCGACGGCCAGCGCGTGCGGCAGGGAATCCAGCGCGTCTACGAGTACTTCCCCCGCCTGGCCGACCGGCGCGCCGTGCAGGCGGGCTACCTCTCGGGCGGCGAGCAGCAGATGCTGGCCATCGGGCGGGCCCTGATGGCCGGCCCGCGGGTCATGCTGCTCGACGAGCCGTCCCTGGGGCTGGCGCCGATGCTGGTCGAGGAGATCTTCGCCATCGTGCAGCGGCTCAACCGGCAGGAGAGGCTCACCGTGCTGCTGGTGGAGCAGAACGCGACCCTGGCCCTCGCCATCGCCGAGCACGGCTACGTGATGGAGAACGGCCGCATCGTGCTGGAGGGGAGCGCCGAGGCGCTGCGGGAGAACGCGGACATCAAGGAGTTCTACCTGGGGCTCACGGACGTCGGCGCCCGCAAGTCGTACCGCGACGTCAAGCACTACAAGCGGCGCAAGCGCTGGCTGAGCTGAGCCCGGAGGGGGCCTCGACGGTGGACCGGCGGAGCGGGTACTGGAATCGCGAGAAGGAGACGATGACGCCGGCCGCCCGCGAGCGCTACCAGGCGCGCTGGCTGAGGACGCTGCTGGAGGAGGCCTGGGCGCGCGCGCCCGGCGTCCGGCGCCGCCTGGAGGGGGCCGGCCTGGGTCCCCGGGACCTGCGCGGGCCCGACGACCTGGCCCGGCTGCCGGTGATCAAGAAGAGCGAGCTGCCCGACCTCCAGAAGGCCGACCCGCCCTTCGGCGGCTTCTGCACCGTGCCCATGCGCCAGGTCCGGCGCATCTTCGTCTCGCCGGGGCCGATCTACGAGCCGATGGGCCCCGAGGTGAGCGGCTGGCACGCCGAGACGTGCCTCTACGCCGGCGGGTTCCGCCCGGGCGACGTGGTCCTCAACACGTACCTCTACCACCTGGTGCCCGCGGCCCACGAGCTGGACGAGGCGCTGCAGCTCATCGGCTGCACGGTGGTGCCGACCGGCGTCGGCAACACCGACACCCAGGTGACGGTGGCCCGGGCCGTGGGAGCCACGGGCTACGTCGGCACGCCGAGCTTCCTCATGACCATCCTGCAGCGGGCCCGGGAGATGGGCCTGGCCCCGCTCGGCCTGCAGGTGGCGCAGGTCGGCGCCGAGCCGCTGCCCGAGACGCTGCGCGGCCAGCTGGAGCAGGAGCACGGGATCCTGACCCGGCAGGGCTTCGGGACGGCCGACCTCGGGCTCATCGCCTACGAGTGCCCCGAGAAGGCGGGCATGCACCTCATCGAGGACGCCGTGGTCCAGGTCTGCGACCCGCAGAGCGGCGAGCCGCTGCCGCACGGGCAGATCGGCGAGCTGGTGGCCACGGTCAACAACCGCACCTACCCGATGATCCGCTTCGGCACCGGCGACCTGACGATCATCGACGACGCGCCCTGCCCCTGCGGGCGCACGGCGGCGCGCATGCTGGGCTGGCGCGGCCGGGCCGACGAGGTGACCAAGGTGCGGGGCATGTTCATCCACCCGCGCCAGGCCGACGAGGTCGCCGCCCGCGCGCCCGGCGTGGCGCGCTGGCAGGTGGTCGTGGGCCGCGAGGGCCACCAGGACACGCTCACCTTCCGCGTCGAGCTCGGGCCGGGCGCCGAGAGCACGCCGGTCCGCCAGGCGCTGGAGGCCGCCATCCGCGACGTCATGAAGCTGCGCGGCCGCGTCGAGATCGTCGCCGCCGGCACCATTCCCGAGGGCGCGCGCAAGATCCGCGACGAGCG
>FWPU01009439.1_pt1 | contig 15404 bp, 14 predicted proteins | sample 2228361 | NCBI WGS metagenome assembly FWPU01 (sample SAMEA103939777, study PRJEB20133) | metagenome
CCCTCGCCCGCGCTGACCGCCGCGCGCAGGCGCGGCGCCGCGCCGTCCTGACGGCGATCGGGCGCGGGCCGGCCCGGGCCCTTCCAGACCCCCTCCGCTAGAATAGGGCCGGGATGCACGACGTCTGGGTCGCCGGGGCGGGCATGACGCGCATCGGGCGCCGGAGCGAGCCGCTGCAGGCGCTCATGGCGGAGGCCGCGCACGCCGCCCTGGCCATGGCCGGCATCGAGCGGCCGGACTCGATCGTGGTGGCGGCCATGAACCCGGAGGAGTTCGTCGGCGAGGGCAACTTCGCCTCCAACGTGGCCAGCCACATGGGGTTCGCCGACGTCCCGGCCCTGCGCGTCGAGACGGCGACCTCGTCGGGCGCCGCCGCCTTCTACGCCGGCTTCGCCCAGGTGGCCAGCGGCCTGGCCCGCCGCGTCCTCGTGGTGGGCGGCGAGAAGATGACCCACCTGCCCACGCCCCGGGTCAGCGAGCTGATCGGGCGCTCCATCGACCCCTACGAGCGGTCCTACGGCGCCACCATGCCGGCCCTGGCCGCGCTGGTCACGCGCGCGCTCATGGCGCGTCACGGCGTGGGCGAGCGGGAGATCGCGCAGGTCGCGGTGAAGAACCACGCCCATGCCGCCCGCAACCCGCTCGCCCACTTCCGGCAGCCGGTGACGCTCGAGGAGGTGCTGGGCAGCCGCATGGTCGCCGACCCGCTCCGGCTGCTGCACTGCTGCCCGATCTCCGACGGCGCCGCCGCGGTCGTGCTGACCGCCGAGCGGGCGCGGGTGCGGGTGGCGGGGATCGGGCAGGGAACCGACACGCTCGCGCTGCGCCACCGCAGCGACCTGACGGCGTTCCGCGCCACGCAGGCCGCGGCCCGGGCGGCGTTCGCGATGGCCGGCTTCGGGCCGGCCCGGGTGGATTTCGCCGAGCTCCACGACGCGTTCGCGCCCTTCGAGCTGATCGCGCTGGAGGACATCGGGCTGGTGCCCCCCGGCAAGGCGGGCACGGCCACGCTGGACGGCGAGACGGCGCTCGACGGACGGCTGCCCATCAACCCCTCGGGCGGCCTGAAGGCGCGCGGTCATCCCCTGGCCGCCACCGGGCTGGCCCAGGTGGTGGAGTGCGTGTGGCAGCTGACCGGGCGCGCCGAGGGCCGGCAGCTCGACGGCCGGGTGGCGCTGGCCCACTCCATCGGCGGCCTGGCCACCAACAACTGGGTCACGCTGCTGGAGGCGGCATGATCGAGACGATCCCCGCCTCCCGCTGCCCGCGCTGCGGCCTGGTCGTGGCGCCGCCGGCCACCTGGTGCCCGCGCCATCCGGTGCCGATGGCGCCCGCGGCCGTGCCGGGCGTCGGCGAGATCGTCTCCTACACCACGCTGCACTCGCCCCCCGAGGGCTTCCGCTCGCCGCTGCACATCGCGCTGGTGGAGCTGGAAGGCGGGGCCCGCTTCGTCTGCCATGGCGCCCAGACCCGCGGCGTCAAGATCGGGTCCCGGGTGGCCATCGAGGCGGTGGACCACGTCTACTACTTCTCGAGCCTGAGCGCGCTCGACCGCGCCCGGCTCTTCTGGCGGCGCGCCGGCCGGGCGGGCGACCGGGTCAACGCCATGACCCGCAGCGTGGTGCGCCGGCTGTGGAAGGGAGGCTCCGGTGCCTCGAGCGTCTAGACGACCGCTGCACGGGGTGCGCGTGCTCGACCTGACCCGGGTGCTGGCCGGCCCGTTCTGCACGATGATGCTGGCCGACATGGGCGCCGAGGTCATCAAGATCGAGGAGCCGGGCAAGGGCGACGACACGCGCCGGTGGCCGCCCTTCGTGGCCGGCGAGGCGACGTACTTCATGGCGGTCAACCGCAGCAAGCAGAGCGTGACCGTCAACCTCAAGACGCCGGCCGGCCTGGACCTGGTGCGCCGGCTGGCCGCCCGCAGCGACGTCCTGGTCGAGAACTTCCGGCCGGGCACCATGGAGCGGCTGGGGCTCGGCTACGCGGCGCTGGCCCGGCGCAACCGGCGGCTCGTCTACTGCTCGATCTCCGGCTTCGGGGAATCGGGCCCCGAGGCCCACCGGGCCGGCTACGACCTGATCGTGCAGGGCGAGTCGGGGATCATGGACCTCACCGGCTTTCCGGACGGCCCGCCGGTCAAGGTCGGCAACTCGATCGCCGACCTGGTGACGGGCCTGGCCGCCGCCCACGGCATCGTGCTGGCGCTCCTGGCCCGCCGGCGCCGCCGGCGCGGGCAGAAGGTCGAGATCGCGATGCTCGACGTCATGGCCTCGCTGCTCACCTACCAGGCCGGGCTCTACCTCAACGCCGGGCAGCGCCCCACCCGCAAGGGCAACCAGCACCCCTCGATCGTGCCCTACGAGGTCTTCAGGGCCGCCGACGCCTACCTGACGCTGGGCGTGGCCAACAACGCGCTCTGGCGCCAGTGCTGCGCGGCGCTCGACCGCCCGGAGCTGGCCAGCGACCCGCGGTTCGACACCGAGGCCCGGCGCGTCGAGAACCGGGCCGCCCTGGTGCCGCTGCTCGACGAGATCCTGGGCACCCGCCCGGCCGACGAGTGGCTCAAGCGCCTGGAGGCGGCCGGAGTGCCGGCCGGCCGGATCAAGTCCGTGGCCGAGGTGTGCGAGAGCGAGCACCTCAAGGCGCGCGGCATGATCGTGCCGCTGGCCCATCCGGCCGCGGGCAGCATCCGGGTCATGGGCGTGCCGATCCGGCTGCACGCCACGCCCGGCGCGGCCGCCGGGCCGCCGCCGGTGCTGGGCCAGCACACCGACGCGGTGCTCCGCCGCGTGCTCGGCCTCCGGCCCGCCGCCATCGCCCGCCTGCGCGCCGACGGCGTCCTGTGATCCGCCTCACTCGATGACCTGATCGGCCAGCAGGAGCAGCCGGGGCGGGATCGTCAGCCCGAGGGCGCGGGCGGTCCTGAGGTTGACGGCCAGCTCGAATGTCGTCGGCTGCTCGACCGGAAGGTCTCCCGGTCTGGCGCCCCGCAGGATCTTGTCGACGTGCCGGGCCGCCAGCCGCCACATGGCCGGCAGGCTCGGCCCGAAGGAGATCAGCCCGCCCGCCTCGACGTAGCTCCTGAACGCGAACATCATCGCCAGGCGGTGCTCGACCGCCACCGCCGCCACGTCCGCCCGCCTGGCGAAGATGCCGGAGTCGTGTAGGTGGACGAGCGTCGTCATGCCTCGCTGGGCTGCCCCGCCCAGCACCGGGCGGATCTCGTCGGCCGTTTTCAGGTGAAGGATCTCGGTGGCGATCCCAAGCTGGCGGGCCGCCTCGCCGACCTGCGCGATCTCCCGGCGCTTCCCGGGATCGGCCGGATTGACGAGGATCCCGAGGCGCTTGAGGTCCGGGACCACTTGCTGCATGATCTCGACGCGCTTGGCCGACACCTCCGCCGTGATGCACGTCACGCCGGTGATGTCGCCGCCCGGCCGGGCCAGGCTGGTGACGAAGCCCGACGCGATGGCGTCGCACGCGACCATCACGATGGGCGCGCGCCGCCCCGGGGCGTCCCTCAAGGCGCGGATGGCCTGGTCGCCGCCCGCGAAGAGGACGTCAGGATCCGACGCCGCCAGCTCGGCCGCCAGGACCGGCAGCCGTTCCAGCCTGCCCTCCGCATATCGCCGCTCGATGACGATGTTCCGGCCCTCGACGTAGCCCAGCGCCTCGAGGCCATCCTCGAGGCCGCGCACGTACGAGCGGGCATTCGCGGCCGAGGGGACGATGAGCACCCCGATGGTCGGCATGGAGGCGGACCGGGCGTCCGCCGGCCGGGGCCAGCCGAGGGCGAGCAGGGCGAGGAGCGCGAGCAGCGATCGGACCGCCACGATCTGCATCCATGGCCTCCGCCGGGGGGATGCCGGCCCCGGTGCCGTGCGAACACACAGTAGTCCGCGTGGCCGGACAGGTCAAACGCATCGAACCGGCCGGCGCCGGGGCGCCTTGACACCGTGCGGCGCGGTCGCCGATGATCGACGGACTGACGGGAGGCCGATCATGGGACGTCTGATCAGGATCTACGACACGACGCTGCGCGATGGCACGCAGGGCGAGGGCGTGTCGTTCTCGATGGAGGACAAGGTCCGGCTGGCCACCCGCTTCGACGCCTTCGGGATCCACTACATCGAGGGCGGCTGGCCCGGGTCCAACCCCAAGGACCTCCGGTTCTTCCGGCGCATGCAGGACGTCCCGCTCAAGCACGCCCGCCTGGCGGCCTTCTCGATGACCCGCCGGGCCGGCGGCACCGCCCAGGGGGATCCCAACATGCAGGCCCTGCTGGAGGCGGGGGCGCCGGTGGCCACCATCGTGGGCAAGTCCTGGGACTTCCACGTCACGCACGCGCTGGAGACGACGCCGGAGGAGAACCTGGCCATGATCGCGGACACCGTGGCCTACCTGCGGCCGCGGGTCGAGGAGGTCATCTACGACGCCGAGCACTTCTTCGACGGGTTCCGGGCCAACCGGGAGTACGCGCTCCAGACCCTGAAGGCGGCCGAGGCCGCCGGCGCCCACTGGCTCGTCCTCTGCGACACCAACGGCGGCACCCTGCCTCCCGACCTGGTCGCGATCATCCGGGAGGTGCGCCGGCACGTCCGGACGCCGCTCGGCATCCACGTGCACAACGACGCCGAGTGCGCCGTGGCCAACTCCCTGGCCGCGGTGCTGGAGGGCGTGGACCAGGTGCAGGGGACGGTGAACGGATTCGGCGAGCGCTGCGGCAACGCCAACCTGGTGTCCATCATCCCCAACCTGGTCCTCAAGCTGGGCCTCCCGTGCGTCCCGGCCTCGCAGCTTCGCGAGCTGCGCGACCTCTCGCGCTTCGTGGCCGAGCTGGCCAACCGCAAGCCGTGGTCGGCCCAGCCCTACGTCGGGGACTCGGCCTTCGCGCACAAGGGCGGCATGCACGTGTCGGCCGTGCTGAAGCACCCCGAGACCTACGAGCACGTGGACCCGGCGAGCGTCGGCAACCACCGGCGGGTGCTCGTCTCGGAGCTGGCCGGCAAGTCGAACATCCTGTGGAAGGCCCGCGAGTACGGCATCGACCTCGACCGGACCACCCCCGACTCGCGCCACATCCTGGACCGGCTCAAGGCCCTGGAGGACGAGGGGTTCCAGTTCGAGGGCGCCGAGGCCTCGTTCGAGCTCCTGATGGAGCGGGCCCTGGGGCGCCACCGCCCGTACTTCGAGCTGCTGGCCTACCGCGTCATCGTCGAGGAGCAGGGCGGCGACGGCGAGCCGGTGGCCGAGGCGACCGTGCGCCTGCGGGTGAAGGGGATCATGGAGCACACGGCGGCCAGCGGCAACGGGCCGGTGAACGCGCTGGACCACGCGCTGCGCAAGGCGCTGGAGGAGTTCTACCCGGGGCTCCGGACGCTGCGCCTGCTGGACTACAAGGTGCGCATCCTCGACGAGTCCAAGGGGACGGCGGCCAAGACCCGGGTCCTGATCACCTCGGGGGACGGCGAGGAGACCTGGGGCACCGTGGGCGTGGCCGACAACATCATCGAGGCCTCCTGGCAGGCCCTGGTGGACTCGATCGAGTACAAGCTGCGCCGCGACGAGCGCCGCGCGTGACCGAGGGGCGCCCCGGCTGGGCCGGGGCGTCCCGAGCGTGTGGGGGGTTTGGGGGGCGCCCGGAGCCCCCCGATCAATCAATACCCCCGCTGGCGGCGCCAGGCGCGGATCTGCTCGGCGTGCTCGTGGTAATGGTGGGCGGAGTTCAGGTCCACCAGCTTCCAGGCCGTCCGGTCCGGCTGGAAGCGCTCCTCGGGCACCCGGTCGGCGGCCTGCAGGAACTCCTGGTGCGACTTGTCGAGCTCCAGGAGCAGGTCGGCCGCCGGCACCCCGCGGGCGGCGGCGGCGAACCGCGCGTTCCAGGCGTCCACGTCCTGGTAGGACGCGCCCCCGGGGAGCGGCTTCTCGCCCCGGGCCAGGCGCTCCAGCGCCGGGGCCATCTCCCGGTGCCAGCCGCTCAGGTGGGCGACGATCTCCCGGACGCTCCAGCCGCCCAGCCAGACCTCGCTCATCTGCGCCTCGTTGAGACCCTGCAGCGCCTCGTGGAGGGCGGTGTACTCGCGCGCCGCCCGGGTCAGCAGCTCCTGCTTGGGGCTCACGGCCCCGATTGTCTCGCCGTCCGGGCCGTCCGGCAAGGCGCGCTCGGGCCGCGCCCTCGCGGTCCCGGCCCCGCTGGCACCGGGGCTGCAGTACCATGCACGCGATGACCAGCGATGCCTCCCCGTGGAAGCTGGGCGGGCTCTCGGTGACCGAGCTCGGCCGCCGGGTGTGGGGCGAGATGTCGGAGGACCGCGTCACCACCCACGCCGCCGCGCTGTCCTACTACTTCCTGTTCTCGCTGTTCCCCGCCATGCTCTTCTTCACCGCCCTCCTCGGCTACCTGCCGCTCGGCAACCTCATGGAGACGCTGATGGGCTACGCCCGGCAGGTGCTGCCCCCCCAGTCGGCGGCGATGCTGGAGAAGACCCTGGGGGAGGTGCTGACCAACCGGCGCGGGGGGCTGCTGTCGGTGGGCGCCCTGGTCGCGCTGTGGTCGGCCTCCAGCGGCATGGTGTCGGTCATGCAAGCGCTCAACGTGGCCTACGACGTGGAGGATTCCCGCCCGTGGTGGCGGCAGCGGCTGGTGGCGGTCGCCCTGACGGTGGGCTTCGCCTTCTTCCTGACCGCCGCTCTGGCCTTCATGGTGTTCGGCCCGCAGCTGGGCGAGGCGGTGGGGAACTGGCTGGGGTTCGGCGGCCTGTTCACGGCGCTCTGGAACGTGGTCGGCATCCCGGTGGCCGTCCTCCTGGTCGTGCTGGGGACGGCCCTCGTGTACTACCTGGCGCCGGCGGTCGAGCAGCGCTGGCGGTGGATCACGCCCGGCTCGCTGGTGGCGGTGGTGCTGTGGGTCGCGGCCTCCGTCGGCCTCCGGCTCTACGTGACGCACTTCGGCAACTACAACGCCACCTACGGCTCGATCGGCGCCGTCATCCTGCTGCTGCTGTGGCTCTACATCACCGGCGTGGTGCTCCTGCTGGGCGCCGAGGTCAACGCCGTGATCGAGCACGCGGCCGGCCGGCGGGGCCAGCCGGGAGCCAAGCAGCCGGGCCAGCGGGCGGCCTGAGCGCGCCGGGGATCCCCTACGGGGCCAGGCGCTTGTAGAAGAGCAGCTCGCGGTAGCCCTGGGGCAGGTTGTCGATGTGACCGGAGGGGCTGAAGCCGAGCGCGGCGTGCATGCGGATCGAGACCGCGTTCGTCTCCTCGGCCGAGGAGAAGAGGCGGGGGCTGGGGGAGACCTTCTCCACCGCCTCGAAGAGGGCCCGGGCCACGCCCCGGCGGCGCTGGCTGTCGCGCACGCACACGAGCGAGACCAGCGTGCACTGGAACCAGTCCGTGCGGTAGGCCAGGAGGCCGGCCAGCTCGCTCCCGGCGTCGGCGACCAGCAGGTGATGGCGCTCCACGTGGGAGCGGATGATGGGCCCGGCCCGGTGAGGGCCGATCACCGCCGCCGCCAGCGCCATGGCCGCCGGCACGTCGGCGGGCAGCGCGTGACGGATCTCCATGCCACGAGTGTACCGCTGCCGGTCAGGCGCGGAGGAAGGCCAGCACCTCGTCGCGCACGCGGCGATCCTCGCCGAGGACGATGGAGTAGTGGTTGGCCCCCGGCACGACGACCAGGCGGCAGGCCGGGATGGCGTGGCGCATGGCCTCCGCCTCCTCCTGCGTCATCAGGCAGTCGTCCTCGCGCAGCAGCCCCTCCGGGGCGCGGAGCAGCAGCGTCGGCGCCTGGATGCGGTGATGGAGGACCCACAGCCGCGTGCGGCCGAGGTTGTCGAGCTCCTCCTCGATGGCCGCCCGGGGCACCTTCGAGCGGACCCCGCCGCCGGGCGCCGGCTCCGCGTCGTAGCTGTAGTACCGGGTGAGGTGGGCGTTCCAGCGGCCGGCGAACATCGGCAGGCCCTGGAGCATCTCGAGGAACGCCGGCAGCGACGGGAAGACCGTGCCCAGCCGGTTGATGGCCGGCGCCAGCGAGTCGAGGACCTCGGCGCGGACGTCCAGCCCGCCGTCGAGCAGGATCAGGCGCTCCACGCGCTCCGGATGGTGGGCGGCCGCCCACACGCCGATGTGGGCGCCCAGGGAGTGCCCCATCACCGGGGCCCGCGGCTGGCCGAAGTGGTCCATGAGGGCCAGCAGGTCCCGCGCGTGCGCGGCCAGGCTGTAGCCCGTGGCCGGCTTGTCGCTGTCGCCGCGGCCGCGCAGGTCCCAGGCCACCGTGCGGAAGTCGGCGGCGGCCAGGGCCTCGGCCAGGGGATACCAGCAGGTGTGATTGGCAGTGAGACCGTGGACGGCGAAGACGGTCGCCCGCGGCCGGGCCGGCCCCCAGACGTGCACGGCCAGCATCAGCTCACCGACGCGCACCGGCTCCGGCATCAGTAGGTGCCGGGCCGGACCTGCCGGTACAGCGCCTTCAGCCGCTCCACGGTGAAGTCCTTCGACTGGCAGAGGTCGATGATCCGGCGCTCGTCGGCTTCCACCCGGGCCACTGCCTCGGGGATCTTGGCCGCGATCTCGGCCGGGATGGTGACGGCGCCGTGCTGATCGCAGTGGATGAGATCGCCCGGGCGCACCCAGAGGCCGCCCACCTTGACCGGCAGCCCGAAATCCACCAGGTGCACGTAGGCGTGGGAGACGGAGACGTGCTCGGCGGCGAACTGGAAGCCCAGCGCCCGCACCTCGTCCAGGTCGCGGACGGAGCCGTCGGTGATCACGCCCACGCAGCCCAGGGCCCGGTGGATGTTGGCCTGCACCTCGCCCCACTGGGCGCCCTGGCCCCGGGGATCGTCGAGATCGTGGACCACCACCACCCGCGGCGCGGGGATGGACAGCACGTGATCCCACCAGGCGAACGTGCTGGCCCGGTGCCCCTCCTGGGGCTGCGGCTCGGCGCGGATCAGCGCCGTCACGGCGTGGCCGACCAGCGGGCCCAGCTCGGGGAAGAGGCAGCGGATGGCCGGGGACATGAAGCCCTGGTGGCGAGGCCGGAGGTTGAACGTCTCGATGGCGTTGGCCACGCTCGGGCTCGAGATCCTGCGCAGGGCGTCGATCACGGGACCCTCCTCGGTCGGGGACGGGCGGCGCGCGAAGCGGGGTCAGGCCGCATGGCGCCGGCGCTCGATGAGGAGCCGGCGCAGCTGGGTGACGATCTCCTCCACTCCGCGCAGGTTCGGGTTGACGGCCAGGGCGCGCTCGAACCAGAGCAGCGCCTGCTCGGGCTCCTCCGCCTCCAGGGCGATCAGGCCCTGGCCGGCCAGGGCGCCGAAGTGCCACGGATTGCGCTCGAGGACCTCCGCGCAGTCGGCCCGCGACCTGTCGTACTCGCCGAGCAGGTAGTACGCGGTCGCCCGCTTGTTCCACCCCTCGGCGAAGTCGGGCCGCCGCCGGATGACCTCGCTGAAGGTCTCCACCGCCGCCTCGCCGCGGCGGGCGTTCATCTGCTCGACGCCGAGGGCCAGCAGCGCGTCCACCTCGTCGTCGCCCGAGCGGCTCCACACCTCCCACAGCGCCCGCTCGGCCAGCGCGCGCACCTCGGCGTCCGGGTCGCGGAGGGCCCGCACCAGCCGCGGGACGTCCTGCATGGTCCCCACGGCGGCCAGCGCGGCGGCGGCCTGCCGCCGCTCGGTCGCGTCGGGATCGTCGAGGGCGGCCAGCGCCTGCGGCCGGGAGGGGCCGGCGGCGGCCGGCCCGGCCGCCATCGTGGCCAGGACCAGCGCGGCCAGCAGCGGTCTCACGGCACGTACGCCTCGTTGGCGCGGGCGGGGGCGAAGCCCGGCCGCCGGCCGCCGCCCGCGATGATGACCCGGCCGCCGACGACGGCGGCGCCGATGCCGTGCCGGGGCGTCGGCATGGCGGCCTTGCCGATCCACCGGTTGCCCGCCGGCTCGTACATCTCGGTCGAGCTGAAGATCCTGAGCGGCGCCTCGCCGCCGAACACCAGGATGCGGTCGGGCAGGGCCGCCGCCGCCAGCCCGCCGCGCGCCGAGGGCAGCGGGGGCCCGGTCCGCCAGGAGTCCGTGGCGGGGTCGTAGACCTCGACGTTCGCGAACTGGTTCCCGAAGAACGACTCGCGGCCGCCCAGGGCCCAGATGCGGTCGGCGAAGGCGACGGCCGCCAGGTGCTCGCGCGCGGTGGGCATGGGGTTGGCCACCGTCCAGCGGTCGGCCAGCGGGTCGTAGACCTCGTGGGCGTTGGTGACCCGGTCGCCGGTGTGCCCCCCCAGGGCGTGGATGCGGTCGCCGAGCACGGCCACGGCCAGGGCCCCCCGGGGCGTCGGCATGGGCATGCGGGCCGTCCAGACGTTCCGCTGCGGGTCGTACTCGTACACCATCTGGCTCGACACCCAGCGCAGGCGTCCCCCGGTGTAGCCGCCGATCACGTAGAGGCGGCCGGCGGCGACGGCGGCGGCGGCGTGGTGCGTGGCCTCCGGCAGCGGCGCCCGCGGCTCCCACTGGTTGGCCACGGGATCGTAGACCTCCACGGTGGCCATCGGCTCGGCGGTGGCGCCGCCCAGGCCGCCGATGACGTAGACGAGACCGTCGAGGGCCGCCGTGGCCACCTCCTGCCGGGCGGTGGGCAGGGGCGCCAGCACGGCCCAGGTGCCGGGGACGTTGAGGTCGATCGGCGCCGGCGACTCGGTGGTGGCGCCGACACAGCCGGCCAGGACCAGGGCGGCGAGCACAGGCCAGCGCCGCCGCCTCATCGCGCTCTCACCAGGTCGAGGAACTGTCGCTCGTCGAGCATGGTCACCCCCAGTCGGCGCGCCTCCTCGGCCTTGCTGCCCGGCGCCTCGCCGACGACCACGTAATCGGTCTTGCGGGACACCGACGCCGTCACCCGGCCGCCGCGGCGCTCGATCATCTCCCGGGCGGCGTCGCGCGTGAGCGAGCGCAGCGTGCCGGTCAGGACGAAGGTCTTGCCGGCCAGCGTCTGCGGCTCCTCCTCCGTCCCGGCGCCGGCCTCGACCATCACGACTCCCGCCTCCCGCAGCTTCTTGACGACCTGCTGGTTGGCGGCGTCGTCGAAGAACGTGCGGACGGACCGGGCGATCTGCGGCCCGATGCCGTGGATCTCGCCGAGCTCCTGCTCGGAGGCCTTCAGGAGGCGCTCCAGGCTGCCGAAGCGGCGCGCCAGGACCCCGGCCACGCGCTCGCCCACCATGCGGATGCCCAGGCCGTGCAGGAGCCGGGTCAGGCCGCGGGTGCGGGAGGCCGCGATGGCGTCGAGAAGGTTGCGGGCGGACTTCTCCGCGTAGCGGTCGAGGGCGAGCAGGTCGTCCATGGTCAGGGTGTAGAGGTCGGCCAGGTCCTTCACCCGTCCCCGGTCCACCAGCTGCTCGATGACCGCCTCGCCCAGGTGCTCGATGTCCATCGCCCGCCGGGAGCCGAAGTGCTTCAGGCGCTCCTTGAGCTGGGCCGGACAGGCCGAGTTCAGGCAGCGCCAGTACGCCTCGCCGGGCAGCCGCGCCGCCCGGTGGCCGCAGGCCGGGCAGCGGTCGGGGAACTTGAACGGCACGGCGTCCGGGGGGCGCCGGGCCGTGACGACCTGGACGACGTACGGGATGACGTCGCCGGCCCGCTCGATGAGCACCGTGTCGCCGACCCGCACGTCCTTGCGCCGGACCTCGTCCTCGTTGTGGAGGCTGACGTTGCGGATGACCACGCCGGCCAGTTCCACCGGCTCCAGCTTGGCCACCGGCGTCAGCGCGCCCGTCTTGCCCACCTGCACCTCGATGGCCAGCACGCGCGTGGTGGCCTGGCGGGCGGCGAACTTGAAGGCGATGGCCCAGCGGGGATGGTGCGTGGTGGCGCCCAGGCGCCACTGCTGCTCGAGCGAGTCGACCTTGACCACGACCCCGTCGGCGTCGTAGCCGAGGGCGTCGCGCTCCTGCTCGAGCCGCCGGCAGTACTCGATGACGGCGTCCATCGTGGGGCAGGGGGCGCTCCGCGGGTTGGTCTTGAACCCCGCCTCCCGCAGCGCCTGCAGCGTCTCGCGGTGGGTGGCGAATCCCAGCTCGCGGGCCGCGCTCACGTGATAGAGGAAGATGTCCAGCGGCCGGCGGGCGGTGACGGTCGGATCCTTCTGGCGCACGGCCCCGGCGGCGGCGTTGCGCGGGTTGGCGAACGTCGCCTCGCCCGCCTCCTCCAGGGCCCGGTTCAGCTTCTCGAAGTCGGCCCGCGGCAGGAACACCTCGCCCCGCACCTCCAGCTCCGGGACGGCGGCCAGGCGGCCCTGCAAGGTCAGGGGCAGGCTGCGGATCGTGCGCAGGTTCTGGGTGACGTCCTCGCCGACCCGCCCGTCGCCCCGGGTGGCGCCCCGCACGTACCGGCCCTGGCGGTAGAGCAGGGCCACGCCGAGACCGTCCACCTTCGGCTCGCAGACGTAGGAGAAGCTGTTCCCGGGCAGGGCACGGTGCAGGCGGGCCTCGAACTCGCGCAGCTGCTCCTCGGTGGTGGCGTTGTCGAGCGACAGCATCGCCACCCGGTGCTCGACCGGCTGGAAGGCCTCGACGGCCTGCCCGGCCACGCGCTGGGTGGGGCTGTCGGGGGTGACCAGCTCCGGGTATTCCGCCTCCAGGCGCCGCAGCTCCGCCACCAGGGCGTCGTACTCGGCGTCGGCGATCTCGGGCCGGCTCTCGACGTAGTAGAGCCAGTCGTGGCGGCGGATGCTCTCGCGCAGCTCGGCGATGCGCTGCGCGGCCTCGGCGCGGGTCATCGCCGAGATCTTAGCACGCGCCTTCGGGGTCAGCGGTCGCGGTCGGCGCTCCAGCGGAGGGCCAGGAAGACGGGGCCGAGGCCGGCGGCGACGATGGCCAGCGCCGGCAGTGCGGCCTCCGCCCACAGCGACTCCGACGTCAGCTCCCAGACGGCCACGGCCAGCGTGTCGAAGCCGAACGGGCGCAGCAGCAGCGTGGCCGGCATCTCCTTCATCGTCTCCACGAAGACCAGGATGAGCGCCGTGAGGAGCCCGTGACGGAGCAGCGGCAGGTGCACCCGGCGGAGCGTGCCCGTCCGGCCCGCGCCCAGCGAGCGCGCGGCGTCGTCCAGGCTGGGTGGGATCGCCCCCAGCCCCGCCTCCAGCGTCTGGTAGCCGACGGCCAGGAAGCGGACCACGTAGGCGTAGAGCAGCGCGGCGGCCGAGCCCGTCAGCACCAGACCGGCCGGGCGGCCGCCCAGCCACTCGCGCGCGTCGGCCAGGGCATGGTCCAGCAGGGCCACCGGGATCAGGACGCCGACGGCGATCACCGCGCCGGGCAGCGCGTAGCCCATGGAGGCGATGCGGGTCGCGCCGCGGACGAGGGGCGACGGATTGAGGCGGGCGGCGTAGGCGAGGGCGAGGGCCGCCAGGCTGGCGGCCACCGCCGCGGTGCCGGCCAGGACGACCGAGTTGAGGAGCAGGGGCGCGAACCGCGCCAGGCCGCCGGCGCCGATCACCTCCGCGGCCCAGAGAGCCAGCTGGCCGACGGGGACCAGGAAGGCCGGCGTGAGCACCAGCGCGCAGGCCGCGGCGGCCGCCCAGCCGCGCCGGCCGGGCAGGGGCACCGGCGTCAGGCCCGGGCCCCGCCGGGGGCTCTGCGTGAAGCGGGCCCGGCCGCGCAGGGCGCGCTCGAGGGCGATCAGGACGAGGGCGAAGAGCAGCAGGAAGCTGGCCAGCTGGGTGGCCGCGGCGCGGTCGAACATGCCGTGCCACACGCGGTAGATGGCCTCGGTGAGCGTGCGGAAGCCGAAGGTGGCGACGGTGCCGAAGTCGGCCAGCGCCTCCATCATGGCCAGCGACACGCCCGCCACCAGGGCCGGCCGGGCCATGGGCAGGGTGACGGCGATGAAGGCCCGGCTCCGGGTGAGCCCGAGGCTGCGCGCCGTCTCCAGCGTGGCGGCCCCCTGGGCGCGGAAGGCGGCGCGAGCCAGGAGGTACACGTAGGGGTAGAACACCAGCGTCATGACGAGCACGACGCCGCCGTAGGACCGGACCTCGGGCAGGCCCGCTCCGGGGCCCAGCCAGGCCCGGAGCGCGCTCTGCAGGGGGCCGGCGAACTCGGTGAGGCCGAGGAATGCGAAGCCGATCACGTAGGCCGGCATGGCCAGCGGCAGGGCCAGCGCCCACTCGAAGAGCTTCCGGCCCGGGAACTGGAAGTGGACGACCAGCCACGCCAGCGCGGTGCCCAGGAGCAGCGTGCCGGCGCCGACCCCGGCCAGCAGCATCAGCGTGTTGACGACGAGCTCCAGGAGCTGGGTCTCCCAGAGGTGCGCCCACACCGCCAGGCGCGGGCTGGCCAGCGAGGCGGCGACGCCCAGTATGGGCGCGGCGATGACCGCGGCCACCAGGACCGCCGCGGCCGCCGACACGCCCGGGTGCGCGGCCCGTTTATCACTGACCCGCGATTGCCACCCGCAGGAATGGGACGGGCCAAGCGTGAGAGATGGGTCTCCCCAATATTGCATTTATTTGAGCGGTCGATATCTAATCGTAGGGCGGGTTCAGGCCGTACTCCTTGATTTTTCTCCAGACCGTTGTTCGGTTTATTCCGAGGCGGCGGGCTGCACGCGACCTATTCCATCCCACGGAATCTAGCACCTCCCGCAACCTGCCCGCGTCGACGGACCCGGGAGTCGAGGCTTCGAGATTATACCGGGGCTTCCTGTTCAGCCCCATCAGCTCCGGAGGGAGGTTCTCTGGCCGTATAACACCGTCTCTGGAAAGGATGACAGCGTGCTCCAGCACGTTCTCCAGCTGACGCACATTCCCAGGCCAGTCATAGCTCAGCAGGAGACCCATCACCGCAGGGTCCACCTCTGTAATTGTTCTGTCCAGCCGGACTTGAAGCCGCTGTAAGAAGTGCCTCACCAGTAAAGGAATATCTTCACGCCGCTCTCGTAGTAGTGGGAGATGGATCGTCACCACGTTCAGCCGGTAGTAGAGATCTTCTCTGAACAGCCCGCGCTGGACGAGCTCACCGAGGTCTCGATTGGTCGCTGCCACTACCCTGACATCGATTCGTATCGTCTTGGTCGACCCTACTCGTTCGATCTCTCGCTGTTGTAGAACACGCAACAGGCGCTGTTGCAGCTGGGGCGAGATGTCACCCATCTCATCGAGGAAGATCGTGCCACCGTGCGCAAGCTCGAACCGACCGATCTTGTCACGAGTAGCGCCGGTGAACGCACCACGCACGTGGCCGAACAATTCGCTTTCCAGCAGGTTCTCAGGCAGTGCGCCGCAGTTTACCTTCACCAGTGGCCCATCGCGTCGTACACCATGGTAATGGAGTGCGTCGCATACCAACTCTTTCCCCGTCCCGCTTGCGCCCTGGATAAGTACGGTGGTGTCAGTATCCGCCAGGTTCCGAA
>FWPU01009440.1_pt1 | contig 15403 bp, 9 predicted proteins | sample 2228361 | NCBI WGS metagenome assembly FWPU01 (sample SAMEA103939777, study PRJEB20133) | metagenome
AAGCTGTCGCCTAAAGGCGAGGGCTTCAACCCTCCCAAAGTGGGACAGTGACACCGGCTCGAGCGACAGCCCGCGCGCGGTCGTGAGCTCGTGGGCCGGAATGCCGAAGCGAGCGAGCGCGTACCCTCTTGGCGCACGCGGCGGGCCACGCTTCGAGGCCATCGCGGGCGACGCCATCAAAGAGCAATGGGGGCGGGCGACGTCGATCGGTAGGAGGCGAGCCGCTCTTCGTCCTCGGGCAGCAGGTCGAACGTGAGCTCGTACGCCGCTACCGTGGCGATGACCGGGAGCGCCGCCATGACGCTTCCGGTGATCGGCGTCGGAGGACCCGCAGCGACACCGACTGCGACGGCCGCCAGCGCGCCGAGCAAAAGCCGCCGAACGCCGCCAGGACACTTCCGCGCCCTCCCCAAAGCCGACCGACTGCCCATGTGCCCGCGAGCAAGCCGCCCACCATTCCGGCCAGGGCGAGCGCTGCCCCGGTGTCGCTCACGCCGATGATGCCGCGAGGAGGGTCGACGAGGTTTCCGGCGACGCCCCCAGCGATGCCGAGCACCACCCCGCCGAAAGCCCCGCCAAGCGCTTCGGTCAACAGCCGCGCGGTACGGCGGCCCGGGCTTTCAGGTGAGCTCGCTGGCTCTCCGGCGAGGCTTTTGGCTGACATCGCCGGCGTGGCGGCGATGCAGGTGACGACGGCGACGAGCTGTGCCGTTCGCCGCGCCATCGCGTTCAGCCCAGTTGCTTGCGACGCGGTCTGGTTGGGTGTCATGCCCATGGTTGGCGTGCGCCCAGCCGTTCGGATCGCTCGTGCGTCCACCGATGTCGCGTCACGAAGGCCATGCAGACCGGCTGGCTCACGCTTCGGCGACATGCAACGATCCTCCGAGCGCGTTCGGTTGCGCGGAAGTGTACCGCGCCGCGACGCGCGCGGAAGGGTCGGACGCCAAAGCCCGAGGTACACACGTGAGATGCAAAGGTTTCGTTGCCTTCGTGGCGCTCGCCGCTTCGGCCCAGGGGTGCTCCGGCCGGGGACGGGTGCGAAAGTACGATTCCGGCTACCCCGAGAACGAACCCAGGCGCGTCTATGTCGCCGACGTCGACAGAGACGGAAAGCCAGACGTGCTCGTCACGGCAGCGGCGTCGGTGCGCTGGCTTCGCAACGAAGGCGGCGAACGGTTCTCCGCGTCCACCGAAATCGCCTCCGGCGCGCACTCGGAGGAATTGGCGCTGGTGGATCTAGACGCCGACCAGGACGTGGACATCGCCACGGAAGGTGGCGAGGTGTACCTCAATGACGGCGCGGGTCGATTCAGCGCGGCCGAAGTCGCGCAGAGGGCAAGCGGCGGCACAGCAGTCGCCTCGGGCGATCTCGACGGCGACCAGCGCATCGACGTGATCGTCGGCAGCAGCTCGGGGTTCGTGATCTTCGGCAACGCCGGGAACGGAAGATTCGAGCGACGGCAAAGCGAATCGCAAGAGAAGGTCGTGCAGATGGTCACCGGCGACTTCGATCTCGATGGCGACCAAGACGTGCTCGCCGTCAGCTCTTTTCCGGTTTCTTCAGCTCGAGCCACAGCGCTTTGCTGTGGGTGAACGACGGCTCCGGCGCCTTGAGCCGGCGCGTCTTGACCAGCCTCAACCAGGAGAAGCGCCTCGACTCGCTCGTCGTGCTCGACGCTGACGGCGACGGAAGAGACGACGTGGCCTACCACGATGGCATCGACGTGGTCGTTCGACCGGGGCCTGAATTCACCAGCGAGCTCGCGGTTGTCGACACCACGAGCGGGGTCGAGCACATCGCGCTCGACGACCCGGACGGCGACGGCAGGGGCGCCCTCTTGGTGAGCGACCGACAGAGAGACGCGCTTGTCTCCTACGGCGCCGCTGCGTCCGGCGGCTACACCGAACGCGCTCGCGTCGACCTCGACTGTTCACCTGTCGGTGTCGCGAGCGGCGATCTCGACGGTGCGGGCGAGCCCGACTCCCTCCCGTCGCCAGGCGGACGATCCGCATCGCATCGCTGCGTCAGGCCTGAAGCGCCGTACCCTCCCAGTACTGCCACTCCGGCCTTCCTTGCGCTGCTCGCGTCTCGTTCGCCACGCTCGGTCCGGGGGGGGGTATCGAGACCTGCTCTAAGCCAGCGACGCCTGAATGGTTCCGCCGGAAAACTCTGGCCTGCCCCCCAACACACCCCGCCTCGTTTCTGAGGAGCGAGCACTCCCTCCCTGCGCGCTCTCCGACAATGCGGCCTCCTTCCAGCAGGGCACGGGCCGACGATGAGGCCTGCGGAGAACGGACGGCTCCGATGCCCGAGCAGCCCGAGCAGAGCGTCGCCGCCGCCGCGGCTTTGCCGCTGCGCCCGTCGGGACCATGAGGAGTCAGAGAAGCTGCCGGGCCAGTTGCGTGCTCGTTCGAGAACGTCGAGGAGTTCTTCCAGCAGTCCACCGCGGGCCTACCGTCGCTCGATGCCTGCGAGCTCAAGGGCTCGGTGCTGGACGCCGCGCGGCTGGTGAAGCGGCGACTGGCGAAGCAGGCTGACCGGCCGAGGTGTACGCGGCGCTCTCGCGGCGGCCGAGAACGTCGAGCGCATCGAGGCGGCCGGAGCGCTCGACGACGCCGCTGGCGCGCTCAAGGAGCTTTAGCGGCTCGAGGGCCGCATGCGCGCGCTCGAGGCCAGCCGGCCGGCAGCGCCCGCCGCCGCAGGGCGCTGATTGGGGAGGAGGCAGGTTCTTGCGGAGACGCCATCGCCCGCGCCAAAGAGAAGCTGGCAGGCCGCGTGTGCGTGGCCCGGTGCGGCGACGGGCCGCCCATGGCGCAGAGGCTGCGTGCCTATCTTCCGGCCATGGTGGACGAGGACCGGCGCGCGAGGTGGTCGACGCCCACGTTCCTCGTCGCGTTCGTCGTCATTCTGATCGTCCTCGCGTGGCTGAGCTTCGAGTTCCTCTTGCCTCTGGTCATGGCGCTCTCGGCCGCGGTGGTGCTCGATGGGTGGAACGAGCGGCTGGTGCGGTTGCTCGGCGGGCGGCGGGGTTGGGCGGCGCTCGTCATGACGTTCGGCACCTTCTTCGGCATCCTCGCGCCGCTCACGCTCATCGTCTTCCTCCTGGTGAAGTCGGCCATCCCGCTCATCGACGAGCTGGTGGCCCTGGTGCGGAGCGGCCGATTGGCCGAGCTCGTCGACCGCGCGCTCCCCGAGGGGCTGGCCGAGCTCGTCTCTCCGGGCACCGTCCGGCAGCAGATCGGCGACGCGCTGGCGAGCCTGGCGGCACGGCTCGGCGGGTTCGTCGCGGGCGTGCCGGCGTTCGCCGCCAACCTGGCCATCGACGCGTTCGTCACCTTCGTTGCGCTGTTCGCCTACTTCGCGCGCGGCCCCAAGCTCGTGAGCGCCATCGTCGAGGCCACGCCCATGGAGCGACGTCACACCCAGGCCCTTTTGCGCACGGCGGCGGCGGCCATTCGCACGGTGCTCGTCGCCAGCCTCATCACCGCGCTCATCCAGTTCGGGCTCGGCTATCTGGGCTTTCGCATCGTCGGCGTGCCGTTCGCGCTCGGCCTGGCGGCGATGATGGCCTTCTTCTCGTTCATCTTCTCGCTCGTGCCCGTGCTCGGGTCGGGGCTGGTCTGGGTGCCGGTGGGCGCGACGCTGATTCTCACCGGCAGGCCGGTGGCCGGCATCTTCGTGCTCGCCTGGGGCGCGGTGGTGCTCGGCTCGGTGGACAACGTGGTGAAGCCTCTCTACGCCAAGGGGCAGATGCGGCTGTCTCCCCTGTTGTTGTTCGTCACGCTGTTCGGGGGCATCGGCGTCTTCGGCCCCATCGGCGCGCTGCTCGGGCCACTCATCGCCGCGCTCGCCGGAGCGTTCCTCCGCATCTGGACGACCGAGTTCCTGAAGGATGCCGAGCCCCTGCCGCATCTGGGCCCCACCGAACGCCCGGGAGGCGGGAGACTGCGGCAGTGGCTTTTGCGCCTCCGAAGGCGGCGGGCCTGAGGCACAAAGCCCTGGTGCGAACAATGTCAGCGCGGGGGTGTAGGGTGCCGCCCGTGAGACTCAAGTTCGTCCACGCCGCCGATCTCCACCTCGACAGCCCGTTCCGGGCCGCCTGCGAGGCGCTGCCGAGAGAGCTGTCGGCGATCTTCGAGCGGGCCACCTTCAAGGCCTTCGAGCGCATCGTCTCGTTGTGCCTGCGCGAGAAGGTCGACTTCTTGCTCCTGGCCGGCGACCTCTTCGACTCGAAGGACAAGTCGGTGCGCGCCCGGCTCAAGCTCGCCGGGGAATTGGCCCGGCTCGATCAGGCCGGCATCCCCACCTTCATCGTCTGCGGCAACCACGACCCGCTTTCCGCCGAGGGCGAGCTGGGGCTCCCCAAGAGCGTCAAGGTGTTCGGCGCCACCTGGGAGGAGGTCGAGCTTCAGTGCCGCAACGCGCGCGTGCGGGTGCAGGGCATCAGCTACCCGTTCGAGAAGGTCTCCGAGAATTTGTCGGCGTACTTCGGCCGCAAGGGCCCGGAGTTCACCGTGGGGCTGCTCCACGCCAACGTGGGCGGAGATCGGGCCCACGCCAACTACAGCCCGTGCACCCTCGCCGATCTGGCCAGGGCCGGCCTCGACTACTGGGCGCTGGGGCACGTGCACACCCGCGCCACGCACGCGCTCCCGAACGGGCTCGCCGTCTACCCGGGCAATTCCCAGGGCCGCCACGCCTACGAGGATGGGCCGCGGGGCTGCGTGCTGGTCGAGGTCGACGAGCGGCCCAGCGTCCGCTTCTTCCCGGTCGACTCCGTCCGTTGGCACCGGCTCGACGTCGACGCCACGCCCTTCGAGCGCATCGACGAGCTGGCCGAGGCGGCGTCGGCGGCGATCCGCGAGGTGGCTTCGGACGGCGAGCGCGACGCCCACGCGGTGCGGCTGGCGTTGACCGGGCGCAGCGCGCTCCACGCCGAGCTGGCCCGGCCCGGCGCCACCTCCCAGCTCTCTGAGGTGCTGGCCGAGCTCGGGCGGAAGCTCTCGCCGCCCGTCTTCGTCGAGTCGGTGCGCGACGAAACCCGCGCGGCGGTCGAGGTGGGCAGCTTGCGCGATGCGGGAGGGCTGGCCGGCACCATCGCCGAGTCGCTGGTGGTGAGGCCCACGGAAAACGTCCTCGACGAGCTGTACGCGGACTTCGAGCTGGACAAGCTCGAGGCGGCGCTGCTCCGGCACGGGCTGTACGCCACGAGGGAGAGCGCCGAGAGGCTGGTGGAGAGGGCAGCGTACCGCGCGCTGGACCTCTTGTTGGAGGAGGGCGGGCGGTGAAGATCCTCAAGGTCCGCATCGACGGGTTCGGTCACTTCTCCGGGTACGAGCTGTCCCTCTCGCCCGGGATGAACCTCTTGTTCGGGCAGAACGAGGCGGGGAAGAGCACGCTCTTGTCCTTCATCCGCGCCGTGCTGTTCGGCTTCGAGCGGAGGACCAGCCCCAACCGCTACGAGCCGACCAGAGGCGAGGGCCCCTACGGCGGCGAGCTCGAGCTTTCCACGCACTTCGGGCCGCTCTGGGTGAAGCGGCACGGCGGCCGCAAGCGGTACGAGGGCGAGCTTCTGTTGCGCGACGGCGAGAACCGGGTGCAGCCCGAAAGGAGGCTCGCCGAGGCCTTGGGCCAGGTCTCGAAGGAGCTGTTCTGCCAGGTGTTCGCCTTCGGCCTCGACGAACTCTCGTCGTTCGAGAACCTCGCGGCACAGGGCGGCGTCTCCGAGGCGCTGTTCGCCGCCGGCATGCAGGGCGCGCAGAGGCTGCCCCGCGCTGTCGAGGTGCTCACGAAGTCGTCCGAGGCCATCTTCACGCCAAAAGGCCAGAAGCCCGAGCTGAACGCCCTGCTTTCCGAGCTCGAGCAGGTGCGGGATCGCATCCGCGCCATCGGCGACCGGCCGGCCCAGTACTTCGAGGCGAGGGCCCGACGGTCGTCGGTCGGCGAGGAGCTGGCAAGGCTCGAGGGCGAGCTCGATGCGGCCCGAAAAAGGCGCGATGCCCTCGCGCGGCTTTCGGTGGCCGCTGTGGATCTCGAGGCGCTGGAGCGGCTGTCGGCCGAGCTCGCCGAGTTGCCCGATCTGTCGTCGTTCCCCGAATCAGGCCTCGAGCGGCTCGAGGAGCTCTCGCGGCGGAGGGCCGCCGAGCGCGCCGAGCGAGACGGTATCGCCGGTCAGCTTTTGGCGGTGGAGAAGGACAGGGCGTGGCTGGCCAAGGCGGGGCATCTCCCCGTGGGCGAAGCGGAGCTGAAGAGCGCCCTCGAGGCGTTCACCGCCCGGCTGGCGCAGATCCGCGCGCTCCCGTCGCGCAAGGCCGCCCTGGGCGAGCGGGCCCGTCAGGCCGACGAGTGCGTCCGGGCGCTCGGGCTGTCGGTGGACGGGGCGCGGCTGCGCGAGCTCGAGCTGGGCGCCGCGGCCAAGGGAGCGCTGCTCACCTTGAGGGAGCGCTTCGCCGACGCCGAGCGGCAGCTCCAGGCGAAAGCGGAGCAGGCGCGCGTGGCCGCCACCTTCAGGGCGCAGCTCGAGGAAGAGGTGCAGCGGCTGTCGCACGAGATGCGAGAGCTGCCGGCCACGGCGGCGGCCGAGGTGCGGAGGAAGCAGGCGGCGCTCTCGCGCATCGAGGCGGTGCGGCTCGAGCGTGCCCGCATCGGCGAGCAGGTGGCCGAGAAGCGGTCGGCCATCGAGGCGCTGAGGAACGCACCCGAACCCTCCGCGCGCGAGCTGTTCCCGGCGCATCTGTTGGCGCTGGCCTGTGCAGTGTTGCTCGGGGCGGCGGCCGGGGCGATCTGGAAGGTGGGCGGGATGACCGCCATCGGCGGGGCGGCCGTGGCCGTCGCGCTGGCGGCCATTCTCACCGTGGTGCAACGCCGGGCGGCCTCGAGCTACCGCGAGCAGCGGGCGGCGGCGATCGAGGCCAGGGCCAGGCGCGACCGCGAGGTGGCCCGCCTCTCCACCGAGATCTCCGAGCTGAACGGAGAAGACGCGCGGCTCGACGCGGAATGCCGCGCGTATTGCGAGCAGGCGGGGGTCTCTGTCGACGCCGACGAGCCGGCCCTGTCGACCCGCAGCGAGGAGCTGGCGGAAGAGCTCTCGGCCGTCACCCGCCGGGAGCAGCTCGCGAAGCAGGTCGAAGCCTTGACCGTGCGGCTCAACCAGGCGCTGCGCGACGAGCGGCAGGCGGCGGCCGACCGGGCCGTCGCCGAGGCTCTGCTGTCGAGCCTGCTCCGCGAGCTCGACGCGTACGTCGTGCCCCGGGGGCTGCCGCGGGGGCTCTCCATCCAGGCGGCATTCGACGTGTGGAACGAGGCGGCCGCCGTGCGGGGGCGGCTGCTCGAGCTCGATGCGGAGCGGAAGGCCCTCGAAGCCGACGAGCAGGCCTGTACGGCCGCGGCGGAGCGGGTGCTCGCGCTCGCGGCGCAGTGCGGGCTCGAGCGGGGCACCGCCGAGCCGTACGGGGCGGCCGAGGCGGCGGCGGGGGCGCTCTCGGCGCTCCTTCAGAAGGAGGGAGATCTGGCCGAGCAGCGGCGGCGATTGGAGCAGCGGCGCGAGCTGCTCAAGGCCCAGCTCGCCGCCCGCGACCGCGCCCTGACCGAGGTCGAAGCGGCCATCGGCGAGCTGCTCGAGCAGGGGGGCTGCGCCAACGAGGAGGCGTTCCGCGCCCGTGCATCTCTGGCCACGCGGTTCTGGGCGGCGAAGGCGGCGATGCGCGAGGCGGTCTCGCGGGCCGAGGCGGCTGCGGGGCGACCGTGGGCGGAGGCGGCGGGGGAATTGGCGCAGATGGGCGGAAGGGCTTCGCTCGAAGCGTTGGTGGCGGAAGCGGATCGGCAGGTTTCGCACCTCGAGGCCGCTCGCGCGCACCTGGCCGAGGAGAAGGGCACCCTCACCGAGCGCATGGCCACGTACGAGAACGACGGCGAGCTGGCGGCGCTGCGGCGGAAGGAGGAATCGCTTCTGGCCTCGGCCCAACAGCTCGCCGAGCGCTACGCGGTCGAGCGGCTGGCCCTGGGGCTTCTGGCCCGCGCGCGCCGGAAGTTCGAGCGCGAGCAGCAGCCAAAGGTGATTCAGCTCGCGTCGAACGTCTTCTCCGAGCTCACCGCCGGCAGGTACCGGCGGGTGTTCCTCTCGGCCGAGGGCAAGCGCGAGCTCTCCGTGCAGGACTTGTCGGGCCGCGAATGGTCGGCCGAGCAGCTCTCGCGAGGCACGCGCGAGCAGCTTTATTTGGCGTTCCGGCTGGCCGTCATCGAGGACTTCGGCGACACCCGGTTGCCCCTGCCCATCGTGGTCGACGACATCCTGGTGAACTTCGACCCCGAGCGCACGCGCCACACGCTCAAGGTGCTCGCCCGGCTGTCGCGGCGGCACCAGGTCATCGCCTTCACCTGTCACCCCTCGCTCAAGGAGCTGTTCCGGGCCGAGGGGGCCCACCTCGTCGAAATGTCGGCGCGCCAGCAGCTCACGCTCATCTCGACGGCGAACGGGTGACGGCTCGTTCGCGAGACGGGGGGATGGTTTCGAACGTCACAATCTGCTTTGAAGGGGCGCCGGATGGGCAGCTGTCAGGCCACATCGATGGAAGCACGCGAGCTGGAGATCGGCGCGCAGACGCCGATGATGCGCCAGTACCTCGAGACGAAGGCGCAGCACCCGGACGCCATCCTCTTCTTCCGGCTCGGTGACTTCTACGAGATGTTCTTCGAGGACGCGGTCAAGGCGGCCGAGATCCTCAACATCACGCTCACCTCACGGAGCAAGGGCAGCGAGCGCATCCCCATGTGCGGGGTGCCGTACCACTCGGCGAAGCGCTACGTGGCCCGGCTCATCGAGGCCGGGCTCAAGGTGGCCATCTGCGAGCAGGTCGAAGAGCCCCATGGCAAGGAGATCGTCCGGCGCGAGGTGATCCGCGTCGTCACGCCGGGCATGGTGCTCGACGAGGACGTGCTCGAGGCCCAGCAGCACAACTTCCTCGCCGCGCTGGTGCCTCCGCACGCCGAAGGCGAGCGCTGGGGGTTGGCCCTGCTCGAGGCGTCGACCGGCGATTTCTTCGCCGCTTCGCCCGCCACCGACACCGAGCTGCTCGAGGAGCTGGGGCGCCACCGCGTGAAGGAGCTGCTCGTGCCCGAGGCCTTCAAGGGCACTTCCCGGCTCGAGCGCATTCGCACCGCGCTCGAAGAGCCCCCTTCCGTGGCCGCGCTCGAGAAGGCCGCCTTCGAGCCGAGCCGGGCCGCGGCCCTTCTCAAGGCGCATCTGCACGTGGCCTCGCTCGACGGCTACGGGCTGTCCGAGCAGGGGCAGCTCTCGCCGGCGGTGGGTGCCGCGGGCGCCGCGCTCCGCTACCTCAAGGACACGCAGAAGACGGCCGCCGCCCACGTCGACCGCATCGCGCTGCTCCAGAGGGGCAAGCACCTCGTGCTCGACGAAGCCACCCGGGCCAACCTCGAGGTCCTCCGCACGTTGAAGGACGGGGCGAAGAAGGGCTCGCTGTTGTCGGTCGTCGACCGCACCGCCACGGCCATGGGCGCCCGGCGGCTGGCGAGCTGGCTGTCGGCGCCGCTGTGCGACGTCGAGGCCATCGAGGCCCGGCTCGACGCAGTCGAGGAGCTCTCGGGCAAGGCGGTGTGGCGCGACGAGCTGACCGCCGCCTTGAAAGAGGTCGGCGACATCGAGCGGCTCACCGCCCGGCTGGCCCTGTCTGCGGGCAACGCGCGCGACTTGAAGGCGCTGGGCCGATCGCTTCTGGCGCTGCCAGAGTTGGCGAAGCGGCTGCTTTCGTGCGAGTCGGCGCTGCTCCGGTCGCTTCTGCCGGCGCTCCAGTCGAGCGCGCTCGAGGAAGTGGCCAGAGAGATCGACTCGGCCGTCGTCGACGAGCCGAAGGTCTCGACCCAGGAAGGCGGGCTGTTCAAACAGGGTTATCACCCCGAGCTCGACGCGCTGATCGGCCTGTCGACGTCGGGGAAGGACTTCTTGCTGCAGATCGAGTCGCGCGAGCGCGAGCGCACCGGCATCCAGTCGCTCAAGGTGCGGTTCAACAAGGTGTTCGGCTACTACATCGAGGTCACCAGGCCGAACCTGCACCTGGTGCCGAAGGACTACGTGCGCAAGCAGACCACCGCCTCCGCCGAGCGCTTCGTCACGGCCGAGCTCAAGGAGTACGAGGAGAAGGTGCTCTCGGCCGAGGAGAAGCGCTGCGCGCTCGAGGCCGAGCTGTTCGAGGCGCTCAGGGGCAGGGTGGTGGCCCTCTCGAGCGAGCTCAAGGTGGCCGCATCGTCGGTGGCCACGCTCGATGCGCTGCTCTCGTTCGCGCGCTGCGCGGCAGAGTACGGCTACTGCCGGCCGGACGTCGACGACTCCGACGTCATCGACATCGAGGGCGGCCGGCACCCGGTGGTCGAGCGAATGCTCAAGGGCGAGGTATTCGTCCCCAACGACGTGCGGCTGGACCGCGAGTCGTCGCAGATCCTCGTCATCACCGGCCCGAACATGGCCGGCAAGTCGACGGTGATGCGGCAGGTGGCGCTCACGGTGCTTCTGGCCCAGGCCGGCTCGTTCGTGCCGGCGAAGCGGGCCCGCATCGGGCTGTGCGACCGCGTCTTCACGCGCGTGGGCGCGTCCGACAACCTGGCGAGAGGCCAGTCGACGTTCATGGTGGAGATGACCGAGACGTCGAACATCCTCCACCACGCGACGAAGAAGAGCCTGGTGGTGCTCGACGAGATCGGCCGCGGCACCTCGACGTTCGACGGCCTGTCCATCGCCTGGGCCGTCGCCGAGCATTTGCACGACCGGGTCGGCGCGCGCACGCTGTTCGCCACGCACTACCACGAGCTCACCGATCTGGCCCGGGAGAAGGGCCGGGTGAAGAACTGCTCGGTGGCGGTGAAGGAGCACCAGGGCCGGGTGGTGTTCCTGAGAAAGCTGGTGCCGGGCGGGGCCAGCCGGAGCTACGGCATCGAGGTGGCGCGCCTGGCCGGGCTGCCGCCCGAGGTGGTGGCCAGGGCGAGGGAGATCCTCGCCAATCTGGAATCGGGCGAGCTCGACGATCTGGGTCGGCCGACCCTCACCCACCGCTCGAAGGGCGCGATGGCGGGCCAGCTGGCCCTGTTCGCCTCCGAGCCTTTGCCGGCGTCGTCGGTCGCCGAGCGCAAGGTGCTCGACGAGCTGGCCGGCCTCTCCATCGATGCCACCACGCCGCTCGAGGCGCTGAATGCCCTCGCCCGGTGGAAGAACGAGCTTGCGAAGAAGGGCTGAGAGATGAAGCGAATCCTGGTCACGCTGCTCGCCATCATCGGCGGGCTCACCGTTCTCGCCGTCGCCGTGGGCGCCATCTTTGCCATCGGCGCGGTCCTGGCCAGGCCGGGCGTCGGCAGCGAGGTGGTGCTCGAGCTCGACCTGTCGAAGGGGCTCGTCGAGCACCGGCCGCATGATCCGGTGGCGCTCCTGATGACGGAGGACACGCCCACGCTCCGCGACGTGCTCGACGCCCTCAAGAAGGGCGAGAAGGACGAGCGCGTGAAGGGCCTGTTCGCCAACCTCTCCCACGTGCCGCTCTCGCCGGCGCACATCCAGGAGCTTCGCGACGCGGTCGTCTCCTTCCGCAAGTCGGGGAAGAAGGCGGTCGCCTTCGCCGACAGCTTCGGCGAGCTGGCCCCGGCCAACGGCGCCTACTACCTGGCCACTGCGTTCGACGAGATCTACATGCAGCCCTCGGGCGACGTGGGGCTGTATGGCATCGCCATCGAATCGGCGTTCGCCCGCGAGCTGTTCGACAAGGTGGGCATCCAGCCTCAGTTCGAGAAGCGGCACGAGTACAAGAGCGCTCCGGAGACGTTCACCGAGACGACGCACTCGCCGGCCAGCCGCGAGATGGAGGAGGCGCTGATCCGATCGATCGTCGGGCAGATCGCCCGCGGCGTCGCCGAGGGGAGGAAGCTCGAGCCCGAGAAGGTGCGCGCGCTCATCGACGCCGCTCCGTTCGTGGGCCAGGCCGCCGTGGAGGCCGGGCTGGTCGACGGGCTCCTCTACCGCGACGAGGTGCTCGAGAAGCAGAAGCAGGTGTGGGGCGATGCGCACCGGCTGTTCGCGCAGCGCTACCTTCAGCGGGCCGGCCGGCCGTACGACGACGGCGAGGTGATCGCGCTGGTGTACGGCGTGGGTCCTGTGGAGCGCGGGCGGGGAGAGGCGAGCCCGCTCTCGGACGAGGGCAGCATGGGCTCGGAGACGGTGGCCGCCGCCATTCGCAAGGCCGCCGAGGACGAGGCGGTGAAGGCGATCGTCTTCCGCGTGGACAGCCCGGGCGGCTCGTACGTGGCGTCGGACACCATTCGCCGCGAGGTGCAGCGCGCCAGGGAGAAGGGCAAGCCGGTGGTGGTGTCGATGGGCTCGCTCGCCGCCAGCGGCGGGTACTTCGTCTCGATGGACGCCGCGAAGATCGTCGCCCAGCCGGCGACGCTGACCGGCTCGATCGGGGTGTTCGGCGGCAAGTTCGTGACCGAGGGGCTGTGGAAGAAGCTGGGCGTCAACTTCGAGATCCTCAAGGAGGGCCAAAACGCCGACTTCCTCTCGTCGGATCGGCCGTTCTCGCCCGAGCAGCGCGAAAAGCTGAACGGCTGGCTCGACCGGGTCTACGCCGATTTCACGCAGAAGGCGGCCAAGGGGCGCAACATGCCGCTCGAGAAGCTCGAGATCTTGGCCAAGGGCCGCGTCTGGACGGGCGAGGACGCCCACCGGCACGGCCTCGTCGACGCGCTCGGCGGTTACGAGAAGGCGCTCGAGCTGGCGAAGGAGGCGGCCAAAATTCCCGCCGATGCGCGCGTCGAGCTACGCGTCTACCCCCGGCCCAAGGAGCTGGGCGAGGCGCTGGCCGAGGCGTTGGGCGGCGGCGGGCCCGACAACAGCGATGCGTCCGCGCCGAACGTCCGCTGGCCGCTTCTGCGCGAGGTGGGCGCGATCGAAGCGATGCTCCGCAGAATCGGCATCGGCGATTCGGCCGGCGCGCTGTCGTCGCCCACGGCCGAGGTGCGCTGGTAGCCAAGACCGCCTACTTTCGACGCTCGAGCGCAGCCAGGCGGTTCTCGTGGTCTTCCAGCCGAGCTTCGATGTGTCCCATCGAGTCGACGAGCTGCTCGATTGTGACGAGCACCTTCCCGATCGTCTTCGCCATCTCGTGCTGGGCGCGGACCATCGCCTGCTGCTGTTCGAGCATCGCCTGCTGCCGTTCGAGCATCGCCTGCTGCTGGCGCTGCAGCGTCCGGACGTCGTCGGCGAGAGCCAAGAGGAGATCTCTGCCGCTCGAGCCGTTTCCACCTGGCATGCTCGAAGTCTACCGCAGGGCGCGTTCGGGAACTTTGGCGAAGGGGCGTGGCGCCTCATGGCCTGGCTGACCGACGCGCAGCGGTCACCGGGCGGGCGATGCCGTCACTGGTGATAGAAGTACTCGACTGCCGAGACGCCGAGCGCCTCCTGGACGGAGAGATCGTTCCCGCGGGCGATGGCCGCAGCCGAGACCTTCGGGCGGCCATCGGGGGCGGGCTCTCCGGGGCGCACCACCGCCACCAGCTTGAGGCGGATCTCCCTGGGCAGCACCAGCACGCACAGGCCCTGGTTGGCGGCCTCGACCGCGCCCATCGCATCGGTGCGGTGCCAGCCGCGCATGGGGCCCTCGTGGCGGATCCAGTCGCAGGTCTGACCGAGCGAGAGCTCCTTGGCGCCGACGAAGTGGGGCACCTCGGCGTTCATCGCCCTCGTGACGTCCCAGACGAAGATGTGGGCGCGCGGCCGGTCGGGCGCGTCGGGCTCGTAGCGGGGGTTGTGGCCGACGGCGAACTGGTCGATCACCATGCGGTACACGTCGGGCGACCGCCGGCCCTCGCGGCTCTGCACCGGCGCATTGATGGCCTTCCACAGGTCGCGATCCGTCACGCCGGGAGCGGGGGTGATGCCGTCGATGGCCGCTCCTTGGGGCGGCTCGGGCGCATCGCCGTCGTCGCCTTGGGGCCGGTTGGGCGCATGGCCCAGCATGGTGTCGATCTGCGTGCGCGAGCTCTCCTGGAAGGCCGAGACCTGCCGCTGCTTGTGGTACGAGGAGACGAAGTCGGAGCTCGACGAGCGCTCGGCGCCGGCCGATCCGGGGCTCGAGGGGATCGGCGTTGCGGGGTTCGACGCGACGGTCTGCGCGCGCGCGGGCGGTTTGGTGGCCACATTGGGCGTCGCGGCCGGCCGAGAGGGCTTCTTCGCCGACGACGCGCTGTCCTCGAAGTCCGTGCCGAAGTCCACGGGCCGCCGGTTCTGGCCCTTTCCGCCGCCGCGCTCCTGCATGACCCGACGGATTCTAGTCCCTGAAGGCCAATGCCTTCACCGCCCCACACCGGCGCCGAAAATTTGCGCGCCGCGTCTCGGCATGTTCCCCTGAGACACCCCTGTAGCCCTCGAGGTGTCCGCGATGATCCACCGCGCGTCGGTGCTCGTGCTCGTGCTGCTGACTGCGCGGGCAGGTGCCGCGGAGGGGGCCGACCAGGCCTACGCGGAGGCGCGCGCGGCCTTCTATGCGCTCAAGGGCGACGGTAAGCGCCGCAAGCTGCGACACCACTGGCTCAACGTGGTTCGCAAGTTCGAGCGCGTCGCCGAGAAGTACCCCAAGAGCGAGCGCGCTCCCGAGGCACTCTTCACCGCCGCCGGCATGCTGTCGGACCTGAGCCGGCTGTCGGGGTCGAGCGAGGACCTGCAGGCCGCCGTCGCCACGTACCGCACGCTCCTCGAGCGGCACCCCAGGCACCGGCTGTCGGACGACGGAGCGCTTTTCTTGGCGCGGTTGTACGCCGATCGGCTCAAAGAGCCGGACGCGGCGCGCAGGACGATCGAGGCGGCGCTGGCCGCCAACGGTTCGGGCGACCGGGCGTTCGAGCTCAAGGCGCTCCTCTCGTCGCTCCAGAAGGCCAGGCCTCCGCCCGTACCCGCCCACGAGGCCCCCACGGAGAAGGATCCGCTGCTTCTGGCCATCGCCCGCGCGCGGCAGATGCCCCCGCCCGAGCCCTTCGCCGATGCCAAGGTGGCCGGGCGCAGGCCGGCCGAGTCGAAGCCCGCCGAACCGCCGCCCGCGGAGACGAACGCAGCGGAACCGAGACTCGCCGGCATCGAGCCAGAGACGGTGTCTCTCCCGAAGCTCGAGGACATCCAGGAGCGGCTCCGCGACGTGCGCGTCGGCGAACCGAAGCAGCATTTTGCGACCGACCCCGACGCCGCCGAGCGGCTCAAGAAGCTCTCGCAACCGCGCGGCGGCCCGACCCTGGCAGAGCAGCTTTCGCTCAAGGTGAAGCGGGTGGTGATCGACGCCGGCCACGGGGGGCACGACGCGGGCGCCATCGGGCGCAAGGGCACGAAGGAGAAGGACGTCGCCCTGGCCATCACCAAAC
>FWPU01006939.1_pt1 | contig 15398 bp, 15 predicted proteins | sample 2228361 | NCBI WGS metagenome assembly FWPU01 (sample SAMEA103939777, study PRJEB20133) | metagenome
GGGTAGCGGCACCGACATCGCCATCGAATCGGCGGACATCATCATTCTCTCCGACCGTCTCCAGGCGCTGCCGGCGGCGCGCGAAGTCAGCCGCTTCAGTTACCGCAAGATGATTCAGAACGTCACGCTTGCCTTCCTGTTCAACGGCATCGGCATTCCGGCGGCGGCCACCGGCCTCATCTATCCGGTTTGGGCGATGGCGGCCATGGCGGTGAGCGTCACGGCGATCTTTTTCAATTCGCTCTTTGGCCGGCCGCGGTTGTTCTTCGATGCCATCGGCAGCATCGGTCGGCCGATGGCTGGCGCCACAAAAACGGCGTAACCGCGCTCACGGGCCGGATTGACCCTGGAGTATACTCCAAGGTTCAAAACCGGTCCGGAGCACCGCCATGTTGACGATCGGGAAATTGGCCGGCCTCGCTGGCGTCAGCAACGACACCCTGCGCTATTACGAGGCCGAGGGGTTGTTGAAGCCGGCTGGCAAAACCTCGGCCGGCTATCGGTTGTACGACCGCGACTCCGCTCGCCGCATTCGCTTCATCAAGCATGCGCAGCGCTGCGGCTTCACGCTCGCCGAGATCCGCGAGCTTTTGGTCCTGCGCGGACACGAAAAGGCCTGCTGCGGTGACGTTCGCTCCCGTGCGGTCGAGAAGAAGTTGCAGATCGAGGGCAAGATCCGTGCGCTGCGGGCGATGTCCAAGGCGCTCGACCAATTGATTCTGGATTGCGCCAACGAAAAGCGGCCGGTGAGCGAGTGCACTATCATCGCTGCGCTCGAGCAGGCGAACGGATCAGGCGGGCAATTCGCGTCATGAAAATCGAGATGTTCTATACGCCCGGCTGTACGGTTTGCGGTGCGCGGCAGGCCGAGCTTCGCGACGCCACCAGGGTTGCGTTCCGTGACGTCGAATGGTGTGACGTGAACGTCCTCGATGATCTCGATCGTGCGGTTGAATTGGGCGTCATGACGATTCCTTCGATCGCCATCGACGGAGAAATCGTCTTCACGTCGCTGCCGAGTTCCGAGCAACTGCGCGAAGCATTGATGCGGCGCGCGAAGGTTTGCGGCTGATGGATTCCGAGACACTCCGCGCAGCGGTCGAGCAGGCGGGTCTGGCCGCGGCGGGCGTGTCTTTTCTCGCCGGGCTTGCGTTCAGCCTTAATCCGGTGGCCATGGCGTCGATCCCGGTGTCGCTCGCCTATGTCACCAAGGGCCGCGATCGTGACGAAGCGCTGCTGTTCGGCGCAATGTTCATTCTCGGCATGGTGCTCACCCATGTCGCCCTCGGCTTCGTCGCCGCCTTGGGCGGGCGATGGGCCGCCGAGGTGACAGGCCGAGGTTGGGGTCTCATCCTTGGCCCGCTCTTGATCTTGCTCGGCCTTGTGTGGGCGGGATGGCTGCGGCTGCCGCTGCCGGGACTTGGTTTCCGGGCCCGCCGTCCGACCGCAGCGTGGGGAGCATTCTTCCTGGGCATTCCGTTCGCCATCGCGATCTGCCCGGCGTGCACCCCCGCCCTCGTAGTGCTGCTTGGCGTCGCGGCCGGGATTGGCTCGGTTGCGCTCGGCGTGATCCTGCTCCTTGCCTTCGCGCTGGGCCGCGCAGTTCCGATTGCGCTGGGCGCCTTCGGCGTGAGCTGGTTGAAAAACCTTGACAGCCTTGCGCCGTATCGCCGCGGGTTTGAGGTTCTCGGCGGCGTGCTGCTCATCGTGATGGGGCTGTACATGCTCAATGCCTTCTGGCTCTGGTTTCCAGAGTTGGCGGTCTGAACGCAATGGCCCGTGTCGGGAGGCACGCGATTGTTGCACTCGCGCTCGTGACGGCGACTTTTGGCGCATCGGCCGAAGAGCGGAGCGTGACGCTTATCGTTGACAGGATGGCGTGTCCTATTTGCGCTCACACGGTGAAAAGAAGCCTTGAGCGCGTCAGCGGCGTCATAAAGGCGACCGTCAACCTCAGAGACAAGACCGCAGTCGTCGTCTATGACGATGCCAAGGCTGACGTGGCGGATCTGATCAATGCCAGCGCGAGGGCGGGATTTCCGGCGGCCAAGAAGTAGCACCGCTCCGGTCGCGCGCGCGACTCGCGGAGCTCGGCGTCGCCATGGTCGCGGCCGCCGCGTTCCGCCACGCGAGCCATCCGAAAGAGAATTGCGTGGAGGCTGTGCCGGATGCGCGAGCCCGGCCGATGTCGCGAAACGACGCTCGCGCACGGCTCTAATCGATCGCAACCTCCGCTCCCACGAACGCGATGCGCAGCATGTTGGTCGCGCCCGGGGTGCCGAGCGGCACGCCGGCGACGATGATCACCCGCCGTCCCGCCTTGGCGAAGCCGTCCTTGAACGCCAGCCGGCAGGCGCGGTTCACCATGTCGTCCTGGTCGCGCGCGTCCTCCGCCACGATGCAATGCACCCCCCAGGTCACCGACAGCCGCCGGCCCGTCGCTACGTTGGGCGAGATGGCCACGATCGGCACCTGCGGCCGCTCGCGCGCGACGCGCAGCGCCGTGGCGCCCGAGCTGGTCCAGCAGATGATCGCCGAGAGGTCGAGCGTCTCCGCGATCTGCCTCGCTGCGGCCGCGATCGCGTCCGCGCCGGTGGCCTCCGGCGTGGCGTGCTGCGTCTGCATGATGGCGTGGTAGGTGTCCTCGCTCTCCACCTCTTCCGCGATCCGGTTCATGGTGGCGACCGCCTCGACCGGATATTGCCCGGTCGCCGATTCCGCGGACAGCATGACCGCATCCACACCGTCGAAGATTGCCGTCGCCACGTCGGAGACCTCCGCGCGCGTGGGCACCGGGCTTGAAATCATCGACTCCAGCATTTGTGTTGCCACCACCACCGGCTTGCCCGCCCGCCGTGCGCTGCGCGTGATCTGTTTCTGGATACCGGGCACTTTCTCCAGCGGCATCTCCACGCCGAGATCGCCGCGTGCCACCATCAGCGCGTCAGTAAGGTCGATGATTTCGTCGAGTCGGTTCACCGCCTGCGGCTTCTCGATCTTCGCCATCACCGCCGCGCGCCCGCGCGTGAGCTTCTTGGCGTCGGCGATGTCGTCGGGGCGTTGGATGAACGACAGCCCGACCCAGTCCACGCCGGCGTCGAGCGCGGCCTCGAGATCCGAGCGATCCTTTGCCGCCAGCGCCGTGAATGGCAACGTCGAGTCCGGGAAGCTCACGCCTTTGCGGTCGGAGAGCTTGCCGCCCACCTGCACCCGCGTCACGATGCGTTGCTTCGAGGTCTCCTCCGCGGTGAGGCGAATCTTGCCGTCGTCGAGCAGCAGCGTGTGCCCGGGCTCCACACCGGCAAAGGCTTCCGGATGCGGCAGCTGGACGCGGGTGGAATCGCCGAGTGTCGAATCGTCGTCAAGCGTGAACCGCGCATCCTTGTCCAACATTGCCGCCCCGCCCACGAAACTGCCGACCCGGAGCTTCGGCCCTTGCAGGTCGACCAGTATTCCAATCGGGCGGTTGAATTCGGCTTCCACCGCCCGGATCGCGCCGACCAGCTCGCGCATGCGCTCGTGCGGCGTGTGGCTCATGTTGATGCGGAACACGTCGGCCCCGACCTCGAACATCCGGCGGATCGTGGCCGGACTCGAAGAGGCCGGACCCAGGGTCGCCACGATCTTGGTCCGGCGCAGCCGTCTCATGGGTTTTGCGTTCCCGGTGGTGCCGGCGGTGCCTGCCGCGCCGGCGGCATTGGAATGATGGGCGTGGTTCCGCGCGCCGGATCCTGCGGCTGCGGTGCATCGGTAAACTGCACGGTCCAAGCACGCTGTTCGCCGGTGTCGACTTCGTAGAAGCCGGTTCGGTCGTAGCCGCGCGCCAGGCAATCCTCGATGCCGACGATTTTGAATTCCTTTTCGCGCGTGCACATGTAGGCCGTTCCGGCCCATTCGCCGCCGTTGTCGTAATCTATGGCATACACGTAATAGAATCGCGCCGCGAGCGTTCCCTTTAGCGGCACTTCGCAGGTGTGCGGCGGCAAATTCCACCAGCCTTCGGTGACCCAGTTGCCCTCGCTGTCCTTGTACCCGATCGCCACCCCGACCCGGCTCGATGTGGCGTTGCAGATCTGGAAGTCGGCGCGCGCGGACACCGCGGGCAAAGCCGACCCCGCCGCCGTCGCGCAGCAGAGGGCCACCGCGCCGATGCTTCGAGCCGCTTGATGCCTGATCGCGCGCAAGGTCGTCGTCTTTTGTTTAGTTCCGCATTTCGCGTAAAGGCTCGGGTCTGTCAACGAGGATGGCGCGAAAGTCATTGACGTTGGTGCAGGTAGGTCCGGTCATCAGCAGGTCGTTCAGTGGCGCAAAAAACCCCGTTGAATTATTATCGTTGAGGAACGCGGCCGGATCGAGGCCGAGCGCCCGCCCCCGCGACAGCGTCGTCTCGTCGATGAAGGCGCCGGCCGGATCGCCGGGCGAGCCAGTGCCGCCGTCGGTGCCGTCGGTGTCCCCGGCGAGGGCGGCGATGCCTGGGGCGCCGTTGAGCGCCACCGCCAGCGCCAGAGCGTAATGTTGATTGCGGCCGCCGCGTCCTTTGCCGCGTACCGCCACCGTTAGCTCGCCGCCCGACAAAATGACCGCGCGGCGGCCCTGGGCCTGCAGGTCGCGCGCAAGCCGCGCGTGTTCGATCGCCCGAACCTCGGCATCGCCCTCCAGGTGCTCGCCGAGCATCACGCACTCGAAGCCGCCGTCGCGCACGGCATTCTCCGCCGCTTGGAATGCATCGCGCGGTCGCGCGACCAGGCAGAATTCGGTGTTGGCGAACACCGGATCGTTTGGCTTCGGCGTCTCGTTGCGCAGATCGAACAGTGCGCGCGCGACCGACTGCGGCAGCTCGAGGCGATACTTCTCCGCGATGGAGCGTGCTTCTTCAAGCGTCGAAGGATCGCCGACCGTCGGGCCGGAGCCAATCACGGTGGGCGAATCGCCGGGCACGTCCGAGATCGCGAGCGTCACCACGCGCGCCGGTTGGGCCTTGACCGCAAGCCGTCCGCCCTTGATCCGCGAGAGATGTTTTCGCACCACATTGATCTCACGGATCGAGGCGCCGGAGAGCAGCAGCGCGCGCGTCACGACTTGCTTGTCCTCGAGCGAGACTCCGGGCGCTGGCGCGATCCAATTCGCCGAGGCTCCGCCCGACAGCAGCACCAGCACGAGATCGTCGCCTCCTGCCTGACCCGCCAATTCAAGCGCCCGCTGCGCGGCGGCGACCCCGGCCGCGTCGGGGATCGGATGCCCGGCCTCCACCATGCTGACGACCCGGGTGGGCCGTCCGTAGCCGTGCCGCGCAACAGCGAATCCCATCATGCCGCCGGGGGCTACCAGCATGGTGTCGAGGTAGTGCCGCTCCGCCACCACCGTCATGGACCCTGCGGCCTTCCCCGCTGCCAGCACGATCAGGCGCCCGTGCCGGGGTGGGACCGGAAGCCGCGCTGCAAGGCAGGAATTCGGGTGGGCGGCGGCCACGGCGGTAACGAACAGTTCCCGCAGGAAGGTGCGCACCTCCGCCATCATGCCATCCATGACTGGGTTCACACATGACATTTTACCGCACAAAGGGACTGCCCTGCTGCGGCAAACCGTGCTTATAATCCTTCCAAAGAAGAATCCATTGGGTGGAGCGCACCACCTGGGAGGCGAGCGCTTCGAAAAATTCATGAACCTGCACTTCCGACCGGCCGGATATCGGCTCGCGCCGAGCCTGCGAATCAGGTCGCCTGCTGCAGGCGTTGCAAACGGAGGAGACGCATGGCGTCGATTGCATTCACCGTGAATAACAAACCGGCGAGCGTGGATGTCGAGCCCGACACCCCGCTGCTCTGGGTACTGCGTGAACACCTCAAGCTCACCGGTACCAAATATGGCTGCGGTTCGGCCCTGTGCGGAGCGTGTACCGTCCATGTGAACGGACGGGCGGTGCGCTCCTGCCAGGTGCGGATGTCCGAGGTCAAAGGCAAGCGCGTGACGACCATCGAGGGTCTTTCGCCCAATGGCACTCACCCGCTGCAACGCGCTTGGATCGCCGAGCAGGTGCCGCAATGCGGCTACTGCCAGTCCGGCCAGATCATGCAGGCTGCCGACCTGCTCGCCCGCATCAAGACGCCGACGCGCGAGCAGATCATCGCGCACATGGACGGCAACATCTGCCGTTGTGGGACCTATCCGCGCATCGTGCGCGCCATCGAACGTGCCGCTCGGGAGGCTTAAGCCATGAACAAGCCTATCAAGAACGAAGCGTTTGAAGTCAGCCGCCGCACCTTCGTTGCGGGTGCTACCGGCCTGACATTCTCGTTCGCGCTCGGCACCGGCCTGACCGGCCGCCTGTCCGAGGTGCTTGCCGCCAATGAAGCCAAGCTCAACGCCTGGGTGACCATCGGCACCGATGGGACGGTCACCATTATCTGTCCGGCGGCCGAAATGGGTCAGGGCGTTCTCACCAGCCTGCCGCTGATCCTCGCCGAAGAGCTCGATGCCGATTGGTCGAAGGTGAAAGCCGAGTTTGCGCCGGCGAACCCGAAATTGTACGGCAATCCGCATCCGCTGTTCAAAGGCGCGCAGATCACCGCCGCGAGCGTTTCGATCCCCGGCTATTACACACCGCTGCGCATCGCCGGTGCTCAGGCGCGTCGGGTGTTGATCGACAACGTGGCCGCGCATTGGAAGGTGCCGGCAAGCGAGCTGTCGACCAATCGCGGCTATGTTATCCACGCGAAATCGGGGCGCCGCATCAGCTACGGCGACGTTGCCAAGTTTGCGCAGGTTCCGGCCGAGTTGCCGAAGATAACCGAGGCGGATCTCAAGAAGCCGGAGCAGTTCCGGCTGATCGGACGCCGGAACATCGGCCGCGTGGACGTGCCGGCGAAGACCAACGGCACCGCGCGCTACGCGATCGACGTTCAGGTGCCGGGCATGATCTACGCCTCGGTCCTCGAGTCGCCCATGGAGGGCGCCAAGGCCCAGGTCGCCAACATGGATGAGGTGACCAAGATCAAGGGTGTGACCAGGGTAATCCCGCTGCCGTTTGGCGTGGCCGTGCTGGGCGACACGGTGGAAGCCACGCAGCGCGGGCGCAACGCGCTCAAGGTGAACTGGGATACCTCCGCCTCCATCTCCAAGGACTTCGACTCGGTGAAGGCGAAGGAGGAGTACGCCCGCGCCGGCAAGGATCCAAACGCCAAGGCGATGGAGGCCTACAAGGTTGGCGATGCGCCCGCAGCGCTCGCCGGCGCGGCCAAGGTCATCGAGGGAACCTATTGGTCGGAGTACTGCTACCACGCCCAGATGGAGCCGATGACGGCCGTGGCCAAGGTGGCCGAGGACGGGCAATCGGCAGATATCTGGATCGGCACGCAGTTCGGGGCGCTGGCGGCCAACATCATTGCCGGCATTCTCAAGACCACCCCGGACAAGATCAGAATCCACCAGCAGATGCTGGGCGGTGGTTACGGCCGGCGCATCTGGCCGGATGCGGCCATTCAGGCCACCATCCTGTCCAACATCACCAAGAAGCCTGTGAAGTTGATCCTGACCCGCGAGGATGACGTCGCCGCGGCGCGGCCGCGGCCGATGACCCATCACGTGCTGAAAGCGGGTCTCGACGCCAAGGGCAAGCTGATCGGCTGGCACCACCGGCTGGTCGCCGAGAACGTCGATGCAGTTGCCGCACCGCCGCGCTTCAAGGCAACCGGCGGCAAGGACTACATCGGCTGGCGTGGGCTTGACCAGGCGTTCTACAGCATCCCCAATGTGCTGGCGGATGCGGTGCGCGAGGAGCGCGGCATGCGGGTTCACGCGTGGCGCGGGATCGGCTCGGGCTACAACAAGTTTGCCGCCGAGTCGTTCCTCGACGAAGTGGCCTATGCGAGCGGCACCGATCCGCTGACGCTTCGCCTTGAACTGACCAAGAATCACCCGCGCGCGCACGCGGTGATCAGGGCGGCGGCGGAAATGTCAAACTTCCGGATGCGGCGCCCCGGCCGCGGTCTGGGCATTGCGTTCTCCGACTACCACGACACGTTTTCGGCGGCCGTGGCTGAGGTGTCGGTGGATCGCAAGACCGGAAAGATCAGGGTGCACAATTACTGGTGCGCCGTTGATCCTGGCCTGGTCATTCAGCCGGACAACGTGCACGCGCAACTCGAAAGTGCCATCGTGTACGGCCTTAGCGCTGCGCTGCTCGAGGAGCTGACGGTGAAGAACGGCGCCATTCAGCAGTCGAACTTCAACGACTATCCGGTGCTGCGCATGAGCGACATGCCGCAAATTTACACCCGAGTGGTGGCGAGCAAGGCTCCGCCCACCGGTATGGGCGAGATCGGCGTCTGTGCGGTGGCCCCCGCCATTGCCAACGCGATCTTCCAGCTCACCGGCAAGCGGCTGCGCCACCTGCCGATGTCGCCGGAGCGCGTCAAGGCCGCGCTGGCGTAGCGACAATTTGGCTCAAAGTCGAGCCGCCGCATTCCGCTCGGAACGCGGCGGCTTCTTTCTTGAACCGTTGTTCATCAATCGGGCATGGCGCGGTGAGCTGAACATTCCCGTTCACGCGCTATTTGCTGGAGAGGCTCGGCGATTTGCCATAGGCTTCAGGGATTGGAACTCCGGATCGAGGAGGACACAAGATGCGCAAGGCCTTGATCACCTGTGCCGCCGCGACGATCCTTATGGCGTACGGCGCGCTGACCGCCCACCGGGCCGAGGCGCTCCCGCTGCCCGCGCCGATCGGTGCCCCTGGGGCCGCGGAAACCGAAGGCGCGATGCAGCAGGTGCGCTACGTGTGCCGGCTCGTGTGGCGCTGTGGGCCTTACGGCTGCGGCTGGCGCCGGGTGTGCTGGTGGCGGCCGGGGCCGTATTATCGCTACTACTACCGGCCTTACCGTTACTATCCGTACTACTGATCTGCCGGCCGCCCGCACGGAGTTTCGAGTTGCTGGCCGCCGCTCCGCGGCGCGGGTCGCGCACGCCCTTGGTCTTCCGGTATGGCATTCGCCGGCTGCAACAGCTATTTTGAGCGCAGCGCGAAGGGAAACGTTCCATGGATGACAAGACTCGCATCGAGCTGGAAGCCGCCGTCTACCGGCGCCTTGTTGAGCATTTGCGCAGCCGCACCGATGTGCAGAACATTGACCTGATGAATCTCGCCGGCTTTTGCCGCAATTGCCTTGCCAATTGGATGAAGGAGGCTGCCGACGCCAAGGGCATCGCCATGACCAAGGACGAAAGCCGGGAGATCGTGTACGGCATGCCCTATCGCGAGTGGCAGGCCAAATATCAGAAAGAAGCGACACCCGAGCAGAAGGCTGCGTTCGAGAAGGCGTCGGCCGCGCACAAGCATTAATTCGCCGCCTGTGTATCGCGGGGATGTCCGGCGGTCCGGCTTGACCTGGCGCAAGACCGCTTCGAATTCTGCTCCGACGAATTTGCCGAATCGGAGGGAGTCGAATGGCCACTGCTGCCGCCGCAAAGGAAAAGCCCGCGACCCGCATCGCCAAGGATCAACTGAAAGCCTTTATCGAGCGCGTCGAGCGGCTCGAGGAGGAGAAGAAGGCGATCGCCGACGATATCCGCGACGTCTACGCCGAGGCCAAGGCGAACGGCTTTGACGTTAAGGCGCTCCGCACCATCATTCGTCTGCGCAAACTGGATCTGGCCGAGCGGCAGGAGCAGCAGGCCATCGTCGAAACCTACATGCACGCGCTTGGCATGGCGGCGTAGTTCGCGCTGCCTCGCACCGACCGCGAGCGGGTTCGGCTGTCCGATCGCTTGCGGATCAATGCAACGATGCGGTCCGGATGCCGATTGTGACCGTCGCGATGAACTGCACGGCCTTGCCCGAGAACGCGTGGAAGGTCATGCCGTCATACGGATCGGCTGAGAACGCCATCATCATCACCGAGCGCGGCTTGACCATCAGCGGCGCTAGCTGCGAGGGCTCGGGGCGGTTGAACCGCGTCGCCGTCATCAGATAGACGCTGGGCGCCAGCATGACGGTCCGCATCCACGGATTGTGCGGGTTGCGATTGGGGCTCACCGCCACGGTTCCGGTGACGTCCGGGGGCGTGGTGGCAGGCGCGGGAACTGGCGTGGTGTTCGGGCGCGGGATCACCGCCGAGCGCTTGATGTCCTGCAGCGCCACGCGCGGCGCGGGTGTGTTATGCGCCGCGTAGGCGAGCGCCAGCTCCGGCGGCACGCGATCGACCTGCGTCGCCGGCCAGGGGCTGAAGACGTCGGCTGCTGCATTCCCGGTCACGGCCACTGTTTTCGAGCCGGGCAGCGAGGGGACCTTGCCCACTTCCAAAACCACCGGCCGACTCGGCGGCAACGGCGGCACCTTCGCCACCGCGGGCGCCAGGCTGGCCTGGCGGAGCAGCGTCGACGGTGCGGACGGCGCATCGTTGGCGCGCAGCTTTGCCGCCGCCGCAAGTTTTGGCGTCGGTGCCGGCCTCACGCCGCGTTCGAGGTCCGCGAGCGCCAACGCATAACCCGCGAGCGGCTGTCCGTCGGAAGGAATGTGGACGGTGCGCTGGTTTGGGAACACCCGCACGAGCTCCTCGCGCGACATGCGCGGCCAATGCCGGACGTTGCCCACGTCGAGGTGTACGAACCGTGATCCCGAATTCGGGTAGTAGCCGACGCCGCCGCCCTGCAGCCGCAACGCTGCCACGCGAACCTCCTCGATCGGCACGCCGGGAATGGAGAAATCGATGGCGCTGCCGGTCATGTGGTGGGAGAACAGCGCCACGCCGTTGCTGCGCGCCCGCAGCATCGTATTGGTCTCCGGCGAGCGGTAGCCGCAGATCACGTGGATCGGTCCCTTGGCACCCACCTCGCGATGCACTTCCCACAGCAGATCGATGAGTTGCGGATCGATCCTGACCTGCTCGTTCTTTCGCCAATCCCGCAGGAAATGGTTGAGCTTCTGCAACGCCGCCTCGTCGTAACGGCCATTGCGCTTAAACGTGACGGTGATGTCCTCGCGGGTGTGGACGTGATGCATGGAAATGGTGCGCGTGTCGCCGTTGGCGTCGGCGTGCTGCACCCCCTGCGCGCCGAGCACGAGCAGAACGGCGGCAAGCCCGAGCGTTCGTCCGGCCCGGCGATGACACAAACTCAAAGCTGTCTGGCGGCCCCTGCCAACTGCCACGTTGATCCCACCCCAAATGACGAACGCCACGCGCGTTGGCCGCCCGCGGGCGCGCGCCCGCGAAACTTGGCTAACGCAGTGTTATCGGGATTGATTAATGCGCACTTAGCGCTCCCGTCCCAGTCGTTAACCGACTAGCTGCGGAGTATGGCCAAAAAAGGCCGAGGCGGGCCACAAACTTCGCAGGGGATGGCTAATGCTCTGGGGAAAAGTCGATGTTGCGGATCAAGGATAACGAAACCTAAACGCCGAGCCGGCCGCGAATCGGCCCCCGTCAACAAGCATGCCCCGAATCACTTCGAGGCATGCTTGGAATCGTCGTCGAACTTCGCCGTGGTGCGCCTTAGCGGAACAGCCGGCCGAAGAAGCCAAAGGGGTTGTCGCTGCGCCGCCCGTAGAAGCCGTTTCCGTAGTCCCAGCCGCCGCCGTCGCGCGGCACGTTGGCGAGCCGGGCAAGGTCGGTCGGGGTGGGTTTGTAGTTCGGGTCGGCCGGACGGTCGATCGCCACGTCGGCCACGCGCCGCTCGCTGCCCTTCATGATGCTGACGTACTTGGCGTCGAGGCCATAGAGGTCCTCGCGGAGCTGCAGCTCGCCGTTTTCGTCCACAAAAGCGGTCTGGTAGGTGATGTGCACCGGGATGTGGACCTTGAAATCGATGTTGATCTCGTTGTCCGAAAACATGCGGCGGATTCGTTCCTGCGTGTATTTCTCGTTTGGCACCGCGAAGCTGAGGAGAATTTCCGCGTAGCGCAGCGGATCCTGCACCCGCATGCAGCCGTGGCTGTAGGCGCGCCGCTCATGCGCGAACAGATGCTTCTCCGACGTGTCGTGCTGGTACACGAGATACTTGTTGGGGAAGTTGAACCGCAGGCGGCCGAGCGCATTTCTATCTCCCGGCGGCTGATAGACGCGGATGCCGTCGCGACCTTGCTCGACCTTCAGCCCCTGCTTGGCGAAAATCCCGGGGTCCGATGTCTCGAAGATCGGCAACAGCTCCTGGTAGATGATCGACTGTGGAACGTTCCACACCGGATTGACGGTGATGAACTTCATCGTCTCGCTGAGCAGCGGAGTGGCCTGCGACGGCTTGCCTACCACCACGCGCGTCTTCCAGATCTGCCGGCCTTCGTTGTAGACCCGCAAGTGGAAGTCCGGAATGTTGAGTACGACATGGGTCTTGCCGAGGTCGCGCGGCACCCAGCGCCAGCGTTCCATGGTGGCGAGGATCATGTTGATCTTGCCCTCGCGGGTTGGGCCGTTGAGCGCGTCGATCGTGGGGTTGCCGACCTGGCCGTCTGGCTTGAGCCCGTTGCGCTCCTGGAACTTGGCAACCGCTTGAGCCAGTTCCTTGTCATAGTTGATGTCGTCTTTCGGCGGCAGGCCGAGTTTCTCCCGGATCAGCGGGACCCGCGGGTCCTGCATCATCACGATCTCGGCCGCTTTCGACTTGTCCTTTGCCGACCTGCCTTTATCCCTCGCATTTTTCGACTTGTCGCCGAATTTCTCGTTCCCGTATTTCAGGTACGGGCCATAAGGGATGCGCGGGCCGCTTTCGCCGGTCTGTGCCCGCAACTCCGCGAGCTTCTGCTTCAGCGCCTTGTAGGCGGCGTGCTGCGGTTGCAGCGAATCGAGCGCGGCTTTCACGTCGCTCGCCTCGGCGATCCGGTTGAGCACCTCCGTGGCGTCGTAGTTTTCCTTGTACACCGCATTCGCCGTGACGCGCGACCAATGCACGCGGCCGTTCATTGCGTGCCGTGCATAGGTGAGGAAAACCGCGGTGAAGCGCGCCTCGGTCTCGGCTTGCCCCTCGAGGCTGCTTGCCGTGAAATTGGGGAACACGTAGTCGGACGGCTCGAGCCCGTCCGCGTCGATGGTCTTGATGTAGTCGAGCACCGCCCGTGCGCGGTTCGACGGTCCGCCCTGATCGACCCACAGCGGCTGATAGTTGCGCTTCTGGTAGAAGGCATCGACCACCGCGCGTTCACCCTTGCGCGTGATGATACGGTCGCCCCGCGTCGACGAGCTCAGGATATCGCGCAGCTTGTCGCTGATCGTCGGTTCGGCGGGCGGCGATGCCGCTGCCGGCGGAGCAGGCGGCGCATCGCTTGCGCCGGTGTTGGCAGCGCCGGGCGCAGGCATGCTCGCCTGCGCGAATTTGAAGTACGGCGCGCGATCGGCGCTGAGGCCGCTTGTCGGCGATACGCCGCCGCTGATCGGCGCTTCGCCTCCGGGCGTTGCGCCGCTGCTGACTGCACTCGCAAGTAGGATTGCCACGGCGTTACTGGCCAACAGGCCGGGCATGGATATGCGGCGCATGGTCTCCCTCGTTCGGCACTGGCCTCGGGCCACCGGATCGGCGTCGCTAGCAAACGCTTTACCGAACACGACCCCGCGCCAGACAATAGCGCATAGTGCAACGCATAGCATCGCGTCGTCTATGAATCATGAAGTCTACTGCGCGGCAAGGTTACGATAGATTTGCCGCAGCGTCGACCTGAGGCGGGCCGCCGCTGCGCGCGAATCAGCCGAAATTCGGTAGCTTTTGCGTGATCCGGCCGCTTTGTCGCAGTCCGTCACCCGGCCGACACGGTGTCCTTGCCGCCCGCACCGGCCGGACCGTCCAACCCAAGGTGCTCGAGCTTGCGGTAGAGGGTCGAACGGCCGATCCGCAGCCGCCGCGCAACCTCCGACATCTGCCCCCGGTAGTGTGAGATGGCAAAGCGTATGGTTTCGGTTTCTATCTCCTCCAGGGGTCGGACCTCGCCTGCGGCATCCAGCAGGCGCAGCGTGCCGTGTGGGCTCTGCGATCCGGGGTGACCGCCAAGCTCGACCGCCAATCCGGTTCCCACTTCCAGCAGGGGAGGGGACTCGTTAATCATCGCGGGCTGCGACGGGCACTCTGCTGCGTTCTGCGCACTTCTGCCGGCGGCCACCTGGGCTGCGATCTGCGGGAATTCCGACACCCCGATGCAGTCGCCCTCGGCGAGCACCACCGCACGGAACACCGCGTTCTCGAGCTGGCGCACATTGCCCGGCCAGCGGTAGGCGGCAAGCAGCGCCAGTGCATCTCCGCTCACCATGCGGATGCGCTTGCCTTCTTCGGCCGCGATGCGCGCCAGAAAATGTCGCACGAGATGCGGAATGTCTTCGGGCCGCGAACGCAATGGCGGCACGGCGATGGGAAACACATGCAGGCGATAGAACAAGTCCTCGCGGAAGCGACCTTCCTTCACCGCTGCCATCAGATTGCGATTGGTCGCGGAAATCAGCCGCACGTCCACCTTGATCGGCTTGCGCGCGCCCACCGGCTCGACTTCCCCCTCCTGGAGGGCGCGCAGGAGCTTCACCTGCGCGGGTAGCGGCAGCTCGCCGACTTCGTCGAGGAAAAGCGTGCCGCCGGAGGCTTCCGCGAACTTCCCGACGTGGCGCTCGACTGCGCCGGTAAATGCGCCCTTCTCGTGACCGAACAGGATCGACTCCACGAGGTTGTCCGGGATCGCCCCGCAATTGACGGCGACGAACGGCTTGCTCCGCCGATCGCCCGAGCCATGGATCGCGCGCGCGATCAATTCCTTGCCGACCCCGGACTCGCCTTCGATCAGCACCGGGATGGCGGAGGAGGCGGCCTTTTCCGCCGCGCGGAGGACCGCCTCCATTTCGGCGTTGCGTGTCACGATGTCCTTGAAGGTGAGCGTGCCGCTGTGGCTGCGCTTGATGCGGGTGATTTCGCCTTCGAGCGCCCGCGTGGCGATTGCGTTGTGCAGCGACACCTGCAGCCGTTCGGCGCCGACCGGCTTGACCACGAAGTCCACCGCGCCCGCGCGCATGGCCGAAATCACGTTGTCGATGCCGCCATGCGCCGTCTGCACAATCACCGGCACGTTGCATCCCGCAGCGCGCAGCCGCGCCAACACCCCGAGCCCGTCGAGATCGGGCATCACCAGATCGAGCACCACGCAGTCGATCCGCTCCGGCGCGGCGCCGGTGAGCAGGGCGGCGGCGGCCTCGCCGGATTCCACAACCACCGGCTCGTAGCCGAACTTGCGCACCATGTTCTCGAGCAGCCGCCGCTGCACCGGATCGTCGTCGGCAATCAGAACACGCTCGACCATGATCGCACCCGCTACGCTGTACCGTATCGGGGCACTGTGGCCGAACGCGCTTAACGGGGAATTAAGTCAAAGCTGCGCGCGGTGTCGCAAACCATCGTTAACCATGAGAATGCCGAAACCGCGCCGTTCCCTCACTTGGCCG
>FWPU01009448.1_pt1 | contig 15398 bp, 12 predicted proteins | sample 2228361 | NCBI WGS metagenome assembly FWPU01 (sample SAMEA103939777, study PRJEB20133) | metagenome
CGCGCGCCGCCGCGCCCTCCGCCGCGGGGGCGGCCTGCGCCGCCCGGACCGACACGCGCAGGACGCGGTTCACCACCACGGCGTCGATCGACACGCCCGCCCGGTCGACCTCGGCGGCGAAGGCGAGGACGTCGCTCGCGCCGTGCGGGTCGGGAGCCGCGAGCAGCACGTAGCGCGTCTCGTCGGAGCGGAGCAGGGCGCGGATCTGCTCCGCGCGCTGCTTGAACGCGGGCGAGACCGCGCCGAAGTCGGTCGCGAGCGACGAGATGTCGCGCAGCAGCGACAAGCCGGTCATGCGCTCGAGCCCGACGAGCACCGCCGAGAGGATGCTGCGCGCGAGCCGCGACGACGCGGCGCCCAGGATCCGCACCGGCTCGCCCAGGTACTCGAGCGCCCGCGAGTTGAGCAGCGCGAGGATGCGCTCGGGCGCGTCGAACAGCTCGAGCGCGTGGCTCGCGGGCGGCGTGTCGACGACGATCAGGTCGAACTCGCCGGCGGCGACGATGTCGAGGAGCTGCTCGAGCGCCATGTACGCGTCCGAGCCGGCGAACGCGCCGGCGACGTTGCGGTAGACCGGGTTCGCGAGCACGCGCTCGGCGAGCGCCGGGGTCGGCGAGAGACGCCGGACCAGCCCGTCGAACAGCCCCTTCGCGTCGAGCAGGATCGCGTCGAGCGTCCCGAGCGCGTCCGGCGGGAGCGGTACGCGATGGAGCTGGCCCGGGCTCTCCGGCAGCTCGAGCGCGTCCTTCAGGCGCGCGGCCGGATCGACGGTGAGGACCGCGACCCGCCGGCCCGCGACCGCCGCGGCGACGGCGAGCGCGGCCGCGGTCGTGGTCTTGCCCACGCCGCCCGGGCCGAGGCAGACGACGACCCGCGCTCCGGCGATGAGCGGTGCGAGCCCCGAGTCCGTTGCCTCGTCCGGCGTCACGGGAGCGGGTCTCACGCGAGCGCCGGGGCGAGCGCGTCGGCGAGCGGGTCGAGGTCGCCCCAGGTCATCGCGGGCGAGAAGACGAACGGCAGCTCGAGAGGCCGCGCGCCGATCTGGTCGCGCAGCACGCGGGCCTGCTCCTGGGCCCGGCGGCGCCGCTCGACGAAGTAGCGACCGGCGGCGAGCAGGCTCGGGTCGACGCTGTGCGCGGCCTCGGCCTCCTCGAGCAGCGCCTCGTCGGTGCGCGAGAAGCGGCGCGGGAAGACCGCGTTCAGGAGCGGCCTGCCGACCGGGATCGCGAGGCCGTCGCGCAGCGACTCGTAGAGCTCGACCGCCTCGGCGATCGCCCAGTCCTCCGGGATCGCCACGACCAGCGCGCGGGTCAGGGTCTCGTCGGCGAGCCAGCGCGAGGTGCGGCGCATGACGTCGCCGAGCGGCCCGACCGTCGCGAGGCCGGACAGCGTGCGCGGCGTCGCCAGCAGCGGCACCGTGTGGCCGCTCGCCGGCGAGTCGAGGACGACGACGTCGTAGCGCGGGCGCCCGCGGCGGTCGCGCTCCTCGAGCCAGCTCACGACCTGGGCGAGGAGCGCCGCCTCCAGGATGCCGGGCACCGCGGCCGCGACGACGCGGAACGTCTCGCTCGAGAGCAGGCGTCGCGAGAGCAGCCGGAGCGGCAGGAGCCGGTGCACGAGCTCCTCGAGCGCGCGCCCCTCGTCGAGCGCGACCGCGCTCAGGCCGTCGGCGATGCGCCGCGGCTCGGGCTCGAGCGTCGCGACGCCGAGCACGCTCGCGAGGCGGCCCGGCGTGGCGATCTCGACCAGCAGCGCATGCCGCCCCGCCGCGACGGCGGCACGCGCCACCGCAGCAGCGACCGTGGTCTTGCCGACGCCCCCCTTCCCGGTGACGATCACCAGCCTCGGAGCGGCCACGTCCGTCCGGTACTCGACCGACGACGGTGCGTCAATCGACGGATGGCGCGGCGCATCCGTCGCGCGTTGACCCCGACCGAGCGATGCCGGTACACGACCCGCATGGTGATGATCGGCATCCGCTACGACCTGCGTGTTCCGTCGCTCAGCCCGGCGACGCACGCCGAGCAGTACGCCGCGTGCCTCGACCAGTGCGCCTGGGCCGACCGGCTGGGCCTCGACGCGGTCGTGCTGTCGGAGCACCACGGCGTCGACGACGGCTACCTCTCGGCGCCGGTGACGCTGGCCGCGGCGATCGCCGGGCGGACCCAGCGCATCGCGATCAACATCGCGGCCGTGCTCGTGCCGCTGCACGATCCGCTGCGGCTCGCCGAGCAGATGGCGACGGTGTCGCTGGTGAGCGGCGGGCGGTTCAGCTTCGTCGCCGGCCTCGGCTACCGGCCGGAGGAGTTCGAGATGGCGGGCGTCGATCGCAAGCGGCGCGGCCGCCTGCTCGAGGAGTACGTCGAGGTGATGCGCAAGGCGTGGACCGGCGAGCCCTTCGAGTGGCGCGGCCGCACGGTGCGCGTCACGCCGAAGCCGGTCGCACCGCCGGTGATCATGGTCGGAGGCTCGACCGACAAGGCGGCGCGGCGCGCGGCGCGGCTCCACTGCGGCTTCTTCCCCGCGATCAACGACCCGAAGCTCAAGGAGGTCTACGAGGAGGAGTGCGCGAAGGTCGGCTTCCAGGGCGGCTTCGTGAGCATGCCGGGCGGGCCGGGCTTCGTGCACGTGAGCGAGGACCCGGAGCGCGACTGGGCGCGGATCGCCGAGCACGCGCTCTACGACGCGCGCACGTACGCCGCGTGGCAGCCGCCGGAGCAGCGCTCGCAGATGCACGTCGAGGGGCAGACCATCGACGACGTGCGGAAGAGCGGCGCGTACCAGGTGCTCACGCCCGACGAGTGCGTCGCGCTCGGCAAGGAGCAGGGGAGGATCATTCTCCACCCGCTGATGGGCGGCATCCCCGCGAAGCTCGGCTGGGAGAGCCTCGAGCTGTTCGAGAAGAAGGTGCTGCCGCGCCTGCGCCCCGCGGCGTGACGGGCGCCGCGGCTTTGCATCCTCGAGACAGCGTGGCAGTCTCGCGCGCATGAACTACGACCTCTCCCCGCGCGAGCGCGCCTGGCGCGACGAGGTGCGTGCCTTCATCCGAGAGCACGTCGACGAGGAGCTGGCGCGCGAGACCCGCGAGCTGGGCAACGAGGGCCGCGGCCCGCGCGCGCTGAAGTTCTTCCAGGCGCTCCGCGAGCGCGGCTGGTGGGGCCTCGCCTGGCCGAAGGAGTACGGCGGGCTCGAGAAGACCGCGGTCGAGCAGTGGATCTTCATCGACGAGATCGAGAGCGCCGGCGCGCCGATGCTTCCGCTCACCGCGACCTCGGTCGCGCCGACGATCATGCGGGTCGGCACCGAGGAGCAGAAGCGCGAGTGGCTGCCGCGGATCCAGAACGCGGAGGTCGACTTCGCGCTCGGCTACTCCGAGCCCGAGGCCGGCACCGACCTCGCGTCGCTGCGCACGCACGCCGTGCTCGACGGCGACGAGTGGGTGATCAACGGCCAGAAGATGTGGAACACGATGGCGCACATGGCGACCCACAACTGGCTCGCCGTGCGCACCGAGCCCGACGCGCCGAAGCACAAGGGCATCTCGATGATGATCGTGCCCATGGACGCGCCGGGCGTGAGCGTGCAGCCGATCTGGGTGTGGCCCGGGCTGCGCACCAACGCGCTCTTCCTCGACAACGTCCGCGTGCCGCGGAGCTACCTGATCGGCGAGCGCGGCATGGGCTTCTACTACGCCGCGATGGCGCTCAACTTCGAGCGCCTGTCGATCGGCTCGATCGGCATGGCGCGGCGCCACTTCCGCGCCCTGGTCGCGGCGGTGAAGGAGCGCGTGGTCGACGGACGCCCGCTGCGCGAGGACCCGTGGGTGCGCGAGCGCCTCGCCCGCCTGCAGGTCGAGATCGACGCGGCGCGGATGCTCGGCCTCGAGACCGCGGTCGCGCTCGACCGGGGCGGCGTGCCCGCCGCGGAGTCGTCGATGGCGAAGATCTACGTCTCGGAGCTCACCCAGCGGATCGCGGACGCGGGCTGCGAGCTCCTCGGGCTGAACGGCCAGACGCACCCGCAGGAGCCGACGGCGCTCGTCGACGGGCGCATGCAGTGGCTGTACCGGATCGCGCCGATGCTCGCCTTCGGGGGCGGCACGAACGAGGTGCAGCGTGACATCATCGGGTTCATGGGCTACGGCTTGCCGCGCAAGTAGCCACCTCGCGAGCCGATGGACTTCTCGCCGACCCCCGAGCAGCAGGAGCTGAAGAACGCCGTCCGGCAGCTCGCCACGCGCGAGTGCACGCCGGAGCGCCTGCTCGCCTGGGAGGCGGACGCGGCCGGCGTGGACGAGGCGACGCGGCGCACGGTCGTGAGCCTCGGCTGGCTCGGCGTCGGGGCGCCGGAGCGCGCAGGCGGGAGCGGTGGGACGCTGGTCGACGTCGCCTTCCTCCTCGAGGAGTGCGGGCGCGGCCTCGTGCCGCGGCCGCTGATCGGCGCGATCCGCGCGGTCACGGCGCTCGCCGACCTCGCTCCCGAGGAGCCGCTGCTCGCGGACCTCGTGAGCGGCCGCAGGACGCTCGCGCTCGCGCTCGACGAGGAGCACGCGCGGAGCCCGGGCGCGTACACGACCGAGGTCGTCGCGGCCGGCGACGGCGCGCGGCTCTCGGGCGCGAAGGCGTACGTCCAGGACGCGGAGCAGGCGGACCTGCACCTCGTCGCGGCGCGCGAGGGAGGCGGCGTGAGCCTGGTCGTCGTCGAGCGCGGTGCGCCGGGCGTGCGCACGTCGCCCGTCCGCTCGTTCGGCGGCGATCGTCAAGCACACGTCGCCTACGATCGCGTGCCGGTCGTCGCGCGGCTCTGCGCGCCCGGCGCCGGCGAAGCGCCGCTCGCTCGCATGTGGCGGCGTCAGGTCGCGCTCGCGCTCGCCGAGATGGTCGGCGGGATGGACGCGGTGCTCGAGATGACGGTCGCCTACGTGAAGGAGCGCGAGCAGTTCGGGCAGAAGATCGCGCTCTTCCAGGCGGTGCGCCACCAGATCGCGGACATGGGCACCGCGTTCACCGCGTCCCGCCACCTCGCCTGGCAGGCGATCACGCGCGTCGCGGCCGGGACGGAGGAGGGGACGGAGCTCGCGAGCGCCTGCGCCTACGTCGGGCAGGCGTTCAAGCGCCTGTGCTGGACGGCGCACCACCTGCACGGCGGCGCCGGCTTCGTCGTGGAGCACCGGCTGCGCTTCCACAGCGAGCGCGCGCAGAGCCTGTGCATCCGCTACGCGCCCGAGGCGCCGGCGCTCGCCGAGGTCGCGGCGGCGCTGCTCGACGGCTGACGGGCCGGACGCGGGCGCACGCCGCCCGGCGTTGTGCTAGGCTGCGCATCGCATGGCGATGGCGAAGAGCGAGACACCGGGTCGTCCGGGAGAGGCGACGGCGCGCCGCGCGCCGTCCGCGCGCGTGCTGCGCGCCGTCGGGCGCAAGAGGTCGCGCGCCCGTGACGCCGCCGTCGCCGCGAGCGACGCGCCGCGCCTGCGGCACGACCTGTTCCGCGAGCGCCTGCGCGCCCTCGACGCGCTGGTCGAGCGCGCGCTCGCCGAGAGCGGCGGCGTCGCGCCCGCCGGGAGCCGGATCACGGAGCTGTTCGACGCGGCGCTCGACGCCTACGCGCGCCTCGCGCGCGGGCTCGACGAGGCCTCGGCGCTCGAGCTGCTCACGGAGCTCCTCGGCCCGCGCCGCGTCCCGGAGGTCGACGAGTTCGGCTACGACCCCGAGTACGAGCAGCGCGTCGCGCCGCTCTTCCGCGCTCTCTACGAGACCTGGTGGCGCGTCGAGGTGCAGGGCATGGAGAACGTGCCCGCGACGGGCCGCGTGCTCCTCGTCGCGAACCACGCGGGCGGGCTGTTCGCGTACGACGGCGCGATGCTCAAGATCGCGATCCAGGAGCATCACCCCGCGCGTCGCGCCGTGCGGCCGCTGGTCGACGACTTCGTCTACAACCTGCCGTTCATCGGCGACTTCATGACCCGCTGCGGCGCGGTCCGCGCGTGCCCCGAGAACGCCGAGCGTCTGCTCAAGCGCGACCACGCGGTGGTCGTGTTCCCCGAGGGCACGAAGGGGATCGGCAAGCCGTACGGCCAGCGCTACCGGCTCCAGCGCTTCGGGCGCGGCGGCTTCGTGCGCATCGCGCTGCGCACCCGCACGCCGATCGTCCCGGTCGCGATCATCGGCGCGGAGGAGATCCACCCGATCATCGGCCGCTGGGACTGGCTCGCACGCCAGCTCGGCCTGCCGTACTTCCCGCTCACCCCGACCTTCCCCTGGCTCGGGCTCCTGGGGTTGATCCCGCTGCCGAGCAAGTGGCGGATCGAGTTCGGCCGTCCGATCGACTGGTCCGAGCAGTTCGGGCGGGAGGCGGCGCGCGACCGCTTGCTGGTGAGCCGCCTCACCGAGGACGTCCGGCAGCGCGTGCAGCGCCTGGTGATCGAGGCGCTCGAGCGGCGCGGCTCCGCGTTCCTCTGACCCGATTCCCGAACGCAAGAAGGGCCGCCCGCGGCGTGCGGGCGGCCCTTCTCGATCGGGAATGACGCGCGGTGCGCGCGGCTCAGAAGTAGTAGCCGATCTCGACCGCGACCGTGTCGTCGCCGGGCAGGAGCCGGGTCTTGCCCTTGGTGAACACCGGCTCGTCCGACTCGTCGTGCCGGTACTCGACACGGGTGTAGATGTACTCGGAGAGCATCGCCTTGATGTCGAAGGTGATCTCCCAGAGCTCCTGCTGCACGCCGGTGCGCGAGCCCTGCGCGTCCTCGAACCACTCGCCGCGCAGCGCGGTGCTGAAGCGGTCGTTGATCTGGTAGGTCAAGATGCCCGCGGCGCCCACCCAGGTGGAGTGCCGGCCCGGGTTCACCACGCTCGCCTCGTCCTCGCTGGCCCAGTCGAAGTTGAGGATGAAGCCGAGGTCCTCGGTCAGCTTGAAGTTGCCGACCACGTCGACCACGCCGCGCTTGTTGCGGTTGCAGCCCGACTGGAACGCGCCCGGCTCGGGGAAGCAGGTCTGCTCGGGCCCGTAGATGCCGTTCACGTACAGGGCGACGCGGTCGTTCGGCGAGATCGCCACCTGGCCCGTGATGCTCGGGCTCGAGTTGTTGTCCTCGACGTTGTCCCAGCCGATCACGCCGCCGACGGTCACGCTGACCATGTCGGTGATCGGGTAGGTCGCAAGGCCGCCGACGTGGGTGAAGGGGATCGCGAGGCCGAAGAGGTAGGAGCGCGACCAGTTCGGGTTGAGCCAGGGCTCGATCACCTCGGCGCCGAGCAGGGTGACGAACTTACCGCCCTTGAGGGTGAGGCCGTTGCCGATCGGGACGTTGTACACGAGGTAGGCCTGCTGGAGCTCGACCTCCTTGAACTCCCACTGCGCGTCCGGAACGACGCCGCTGCCGTTCCAGTCGGCCTTGATCCGCCGCGCGATGCGGCCCGCGTCGAGCTGAACGAGACCGCCGAACTCGTTCTTCTCGGGCGCGTCGTTGTACGCGAGCGTGAGCTGCCACAGGCCGACGAAGTAGCGGCTGTGCCAGTTGTCCATCGAGCGCAGCGGGATCTTGAAGTCGGCCGGCTCGTTGAACGACCACTGGAACGCGGTCGACAGACCCGAGCTGATTCGAACTCCATGCTTGTCGAACCAGCCCTTGACGCCGTCCACCGTCTCGTCGAAGTACTGGAGTGGCGGAACCGCCTCGATCCTACGTGGCCGCTCCTGCTCCGCCGCGACGTACGGCTCCGGCTCCCCCGTGGGATCGATCATCGTCTGCGCGCCTGCGACACCCGTCCAGGACGCGGCGACGATGCACCCCAGGAAGGGAAGCATCCTCCCGAATCGAGTCGACATATCGTCCTCCTCTCCTCCCCTCCAGGGTGCGCTCGAGGTGGGGGCGCACCACTGTGGTCGGTCGACACAATTGCCTACGGATTAACAAGGTTGCCTGCGAATGCAACAAGGATTGCCGGATGTTCGCTCATGACGCAATGCGCCACGGCGCCCCGGGGAAACGCCGCCCGGTGCGCGCGCCGGGCCCCATGCTAAGGACGGCGCGATGAGCGGCGGGTCGAGGGGGAAGGGCGCACCCGGGGCGTGCGGCAGCGATTTTTTGCGTCCGCCCGGGAGCGCACCCGGCGCGCGGGCCGCCGGGGCCGGGCCGCGATGACGGGCGGCCGCTCGATCCTGGTCGGCGGCGGGGCCCGCTCGGGCAAGAGCTCGTTCGCGCTCGCCCACGCCCGTCGCCTCGGGACGCGGCGGGTGCTGCTCGCGACCGCCGAGGCGCTCGACCCCGAGATGCAGGCGCGGATCGCCCGGCACCGCGCCGACCGCGGCTCCGACTTCCGGACGATCGAGGAGCCGGTCGAGGTCGCGGACGCGCTGCGCGCGATCGACGACGCGGACGTGGTGGTGATCGATTGCTTGACGCTGTGGCTCTCGAACCTGCTGCTCCGTGGCGAGGCGCCCGAGCGGGTGCTCGAGCGTGCCGGCGAGCTCGCGCGCACGGTCACCGAGCGTCCCTTCACGACGATCTTCGTGACCAACGAGGTCGGCATGGGCATCGTGCCCGAGAACGCGCTCGCGCGGACCTTCCGCGACCTCGCCGGCGCGGTGCACCAGCGTCTCGCGCACGCCGCCGACGAGATCCACGTTGCAATCCTCGGCACGGTGCTGCGCCTCCGTCCCGGCCCCGTGGAGCCGTCCGCGCCGTGAGCCTGCTCGAGGACACGATCGCGGCGATCCCGGAGGTCGACTCGCGGGTCGCCGCGCAGACCCAGCGGCTCCTCGACGACAAGACCAAGCCGCGACGGAGCCTCGGCCGCCTCGAGGACCTGGCGTGCGCCTACGCGGCGATGCGCGGCGAGGCGCTGCCCGGGGCGCCGGTGAAGGCGATCGTCGTCATGGCGGCCGACCACGGCGTCGCGGTCGAAGGGGTGAGCGCGTACCCGCAGGAGGTGACGCGCCAGATGCTGCGCAACTTCGCGCGCGGCGGGGCGGCGATCAACGTGCTCGCGCGCCACGCCGGCGCCCGTCTCGTGGTCGCCGACATGGGTGTGGCGGGTGACGCCGTCGCGGAGGAGGGCGTGCTCGCGCGGCGCGTCGCACCCGGCACCGCGAGCTTCGTGCACGGCCCCGCGATGCGGCCCGCCGAGGCGCGGGCCGCGCTCGAGACCGGGATCGAGCTCGCGCGCGAGCTCGCAGGATCCGGCGTGACGCTGCTCGGCACCGGCGAGATGGGCATCGCGAACACGACCGCCGCGAGCGCGCTCGTCGCAGCGCTCACCGGCGCCGCGGTCGAGGCGGTGACGGGGCGCGGCACGGGAATCGACGACGCGCGCTGGCGGCGAAAGGTCGAGGTCATCCGCCGCGCGCTCGAGGTGAACCGTCCCGCGCCCGACGACGCGCTCGACGTGCTCGCGAAGCTCGGCGGCTTCGAGATCGCGGGGCTTGCGGGCCTGATCCTCGGCGCCGCGGCGGCGCGCGTGCCGGTCGTGCTCGACGGCCTGATCGCCGGCGCGGCGGCGCTCGCCGCAGTCCGCCTGGCGCCGCGCGCCGGCGCCTTCCTCCTCGCCTCGCACCGCTCGGTCGAGCCGGGGCACGGTCCGGTGCTCGAAGCGCTCGGGCTCGAGCCGCTCCTTGACCTCGGGCTCCGGCTCGGCGAAGGCACCGGCGCCGCGCTCGCCTTCGGGCTCGTCGATGCGGCGCTCGCCCTCCTGCGCGAGATGGCGAGCTTCGGCGAAGCGGGGGTCGCCGGGGCCGACGGGTGAGGGTCGCGACGCCGATCCGCCGGCTCGCGCTCGCGCTCGCCTTCCTCACCCGCCTGCCGGTCGCGCCGGCGCAGGCGAGCGAGGTCGACGTCGGGCGCTCGCTCGCGTTCTTTCCGCTCGTCGGGCTGCTGCTCGGGCTCGCGCTCGCCGCGCTCGCGGCGCTCGCCGGTGTTCGGCTGCCGGCGCCGGTCGTCGCGGTCGGGCTCGTCGCGCTGCTCGCGCTGCTCACCGGCGGCCTGCACCTCGACGGCGTCGCCGACGTGTTCGACGCCCTCGGCGCGCCCGGCGCCGACCGCGAGCGCCGGCTCGAAATCTTGCGCGACAGCCGGATCGGCGCGCACGGCGCGACGGCGCTCGGCCTCGTCCTGCTCGGCAAGGTCGCGGCGCTGCAGGCGGTGGTCGAGGCGGGCGACCCGTCGCTGCTCGTCGTCTTCCCGGCGGTCGCGCGCTGGGCGGCGGGGCTCGTGCTGCTCGGCTTCCCCTACGCGCGCCCGGAGGGGCTCGGCTCGCCGTTTTGGGCGCACGGTCGAGCATCCGACGCCGCGTGGGCGAGCGTCGTCGTGCTCGCCGCGGTCGTGTGGCTTGGCGGCAACGCCTGGCTCGCGGCGCTCGCGACGCTCGCGCTCCTCGCCGGCTTCGCGACCCTCGCGACGCGGCGCTTCGGCGGGATCACGGGGGACGTGTGCGGTGCGGTGATCGAGCTCGGCGAGGTCGCGTTTCTGGTGCTCGCGCTGGTCGCGGCTTGACGCCGGCAGGGGCGCGACAGTAAGACAGCGCGTTCGCGCCGGTCAGGTCCCGCTACAGGGTGAAAAGGGAAGGGGGTGAGAATCCCCCGCTGCCCCGCAACTGTAAGGGGGGACTCGCGCCGCACGAAGCCACTGCCGTGAAGTCCGCGCTCGTCGAGCGAGCGCGGACGAAGGTGGGAAGGCGCGGTTGCGAGGACGATCCCCGAGCCAGGAGACCTGCCTGACCGGATTTCGTGCGGACCCTTTCGGAGGAGAAGGGCGCATGCCGGTCGGGACGAGCAGATCGTTGGCCAAGCGAGGAGCGGCGCAGGGTTGCGCGCAGCCCTCGCAGCCGAGCCGCCCCGTCACCCGCGCCGAAGCGACGACGCGTCGCCGGCCCGCCAGCACGCCGGAAGGGGTTCGCACCCGGCTCTCAGACGCCCGGCGTGCGCCGCGCGCGTGGTCGCGACGCACCGGGCAGGAGGCAGAAAGGTGCGGTTCGAGGTACGGGTTCGGCTCGAGAGGGTGGGTGCGGCGCTCGCCGTGCTCGCGGTGCTCGCGGCAGGGAACGCGCGAGCTCAGGAGCACGCCGACGACGCGCTCGGGGATGATGATCCACTCGTCGTCGCGCAGCGCTCGCCGGACACGGTGAGGACGACGCTCGACCCGGTCGTCGTCACCGCCACGCGCACCGACGCGTTGCTCTCGGAGGTGCCGCAGACCGTGACGGTGATCACGCGCGAGGACATCGAGGAGCGCGACGTCGACACGGTGGGCGACCTGCTCCGTCAAGTCGCGGGCGTCGAGGTCCTGCAGTCCGGCGGCCGCGGCACGGCGACGAGCGTCTTCATCCGCGGCAGCGAGTCTGACGAGGTGCTCGTGCTGATCGACGGCGTGCAGATCAACAGCGCGACGCTCGGCGCCTTCGACTTCGCGAACCTCGCGCCCGAGGGCTTCGACCGCGTCGAGGTGCTGCGCGGCGGCGGCGGCAGCCTGTACGGCTCCGAGGCGGTCGGCGGGGTGATCAACATGATCACGCGGCGTGGCGCGTCGCCGGCGAGCGGGGCGATCTCCGCGGCGGGCGGCAACGGCTCGACCGATCGGGAGACGGGCAGGTTCTCCGCCGCGCTCGACCGCTTCCGCGTGGCGGGCTCCGCGACCCACATCAACACGGCGGGCTTCGGGCCGCCGGTGCCCGTCTCCGAGGGCGGAGCCGGGAAGAGCAACGACGACTACGAGGCGACGACCTTCTCGCTGCGCGGCGACTACACGCCCACCGAGACGGGCTCGCTCTACGGCATCCTGCACTACGTGCAGAGCGACGTCGGGCTGCAGAACGCGAGCAACTTCCTCGGCGTTCTCGATCCGAACGCGCGGCTTCGCGGCGACTTCTACTTCGCGAAGCTCGGCTGGGAGGACGCGCCGCTCGACGGCCTCTCGTACCGCGTGTCCGGCGCCTACGTCCGCGACGACCAGCGCTTCAACGACCCTCCGGACGCGAGCAACCCGGCCGAGAACCGCTCGACGATCCCGTCCGAGATCGTCCAGGCCGACGCGCAGGCGAACTACGCGTGGGAGTGGTCGATCACCACGCTCGGCTTCCAGTACACGCGCAAGAGCGCGCACGTGAAGAGCTTCTCGAGCTTCTCGGACCCGCCCGAGGCGGACTTCGACGCGAACCGCAACGACTACGGCGTCTACGCCCAGGAGCAGATCCGGCTCTTCGACGACCGGCTGATCGTGCTCGGCTCGGTACGCTACGACCACGACGACCAGTTCGGCGACGTGACGAGCCCGACGGCGGCGATCGCGCTGCGCCTGCCGACGCTCCCGGCGCAGGACTGGTGGACCGGGACGCGCTTCCGTGCGACCTACGCGGAGGGCTTCCGCGCCCCGACCTTCAACGAGCTCTTCTTCCCCGGCTTCGGCAACCCCGACCTCGGACCCGAGCGGAGCGCCGAGTGGAACACGGGGCTCGATCTCGAGTGGCTCGACGGACGCGTCGTCTTGAGCGGCACCTACTTCGACCGCCGGGTGACGGACGACATCGTCACCGTGCTCGTCGACCCGGAGACCTTCCGGTTCGCGCCGGTGAACCTCGGGCGGGTCGACGCGAAGGGCGTGGAGACGATCCTCACGGTCGACCTGGGCGGCGGCTTCACCTTCGGCGGCTCGTACACCTACCTCGGGATCACCTCGCCGGGCGGCTCCGACGAGGTCGTGCGCCGGCCGTACAACCAGATGAGCTCGTTCGTGAGCTACCGTACGCCGCGGGTCTTCGCCTTGGACGACGCCTTCCAGGCGCGGGTCGACGTGTTCTTCGTCGGCGACCGGCCGGACTTCGATCCGATGACCGGCGAGATCGTGACCAACCCGTCGTACACGCGGGTCGACCTCGCGACGTCGTACCTGCTGCCGTGGCGGCTCGGCGCCGTCGCGTTCTCGCTCTTCGGGCAAGTCTCGAACCTGCTCGACCGCGACTACCAGGAGGTGCTTGGCTTCCCTTCGCTGCCGATCAACGCCCTCGCCGGCGTGCGGGCGGCGCTCTGAGGTGGCGCGGGTGAGGAGCCAGGCGGCCGCCGGCGCGCCGCGCGGCGGGGGCCGCGGCCTGGTGATCGCGGCGCCCGCGAGCGGCGCGGGCAAGACGACGGTCACGCTCGGGCTCGTCGGGGCGCTGCGCGCACGCGGCCTCGTCGTGCAGCCGTTCAAGGCGGGGCCGGACTTCATCGACCCGGGCCACCTCACCCGCGCCGCCGGCCGTCCGGCGCGGAACCTCGACTCCTGGCTCACCGACCCGGGCTACCTGCGCGCGCTCGCCGCGCGCGCGTCGCACGGCGCGGACGTCGCCGTCGTCGAAGGGATGATGGGTCTCTTCGACGGCGTCGACGGCACGAGCGACCGGGGCAGCACGGCGGAGATCGCCGCACTGCTCGATTGGCCGGTCGTGCTGGTCGTCGAGGCGAGCGCCGCGGCGCGGAGCGTCGGGGCGCTGGTGCACGGCTTTCGCACCTTCTCGCGCGACGTCGAGGTCGCCGCCGTGGTGTTCAACCGGGTCGCGGGCCCCGGCCACACGACGATCCTCGCGGACGCGTGCGCGCAGACCGGCGTCGCGGTCCTGGGCGGGCTCGCCGCCGATTCGTCGCTCGCGATCGCCGAGCGGCACCTCGGCCTGCACGGCGCGCTCGAGCCCGGCGCGCCGCAGGACTACGGGGCGTTCGCGCGCGCGGTCGCAAGCGCGCTCGACCTCGAGCGGGCGCTTGCGCTCGCGCGCCCGGGACGCGTCGCCGCGCAGGCCGGGGCGCAGGACGAGCCCGCCACGCAGGCGCCGTCCGCCCGCTGCCGCATCGCGGTCGCGCGCGACGCGGCGTTCGCCTTCTACTACGAGGACAACCTCGAGCTGCTGCGCGCGGCCGGCGCGGGGCTCGTCGAGTGGAGCCCGCTCGAGTCCCGGTCGCTGCCGCCCGGGATCGACGGGCTCTACCTCGGCGGCGGCTATCCCGAGCTGCACGCGCGCCGCCTCGAGGCCGCGGCGGCGCTCCGGCGCGAGGTGCGCGACTTTGCCGCGCGCGGCGGCATGATCTACGCCGAATGCGGCGGCTTCATGTACCTGCAGCGCGCGATCCGGCTGACCGATGGCAGCGAAGCGGAGATGGCCGGGCTCTTTCCCGGCGTGGCGGCGATGCAGCCCGGGCTCGTCGCGCTGGGCTACCGCGAGCAGGCGATGACGGTGGACGGGCGCACCCTCACCGTGCGCGGGCAGGAGTTCCGCCACTCGCGGCTCGAGGAGTGGCCGGAGCGAGCGACGGTCGACGGCGAGGAGGTGCGCCTTGCGGACCCGGCCGGGCGGGACGCGGCAGGCGGCGGCATGCTCGCCTGGCGGCGCGTGCTCGCGGGCTACACGCACCTCCACTTCGGCAGCGCGCCCGGGCTCGCAGAGCTGCTCGTCGCGCGCGCCGCCGCGTTCCGGGGCGAGCGTGGCTGAGCGGCGCGGGCTCACATGGCGCGGGCGAGCCTTCGCTGGGCCGCTCGCCGCGCTTCTCGTCCTCGTCGCCGGGCTTCCCGCGGCGGCGGCCGACGGGCCGCCGCCCGGCGGCGCGCGGCGCGTGGTATCGCTCGTCCCGTCGGTGACCGAGACGATCTTCGCGCTCGGCCGCGGCGATCGCCTGGTCGGGATCTCGACCTTCTGCGACTACCCGCCGGACGAGGTGCGCGGCATCCCGCGCGCCGGCAGCTACTTGACGCCGAACGTGGAGACGATCGTCGCGCTCTCGCCCGACGTCGTGATCGGCGTGCCGACTCCCGGCAACTTCGCGCCGGTCGACCAGCTCCGCTCGCTCGGGGTGAACGTGGTGATCGTCGGCGAGCACACGCTCGCCGACACCTGGGACGCGATGCGGACGATCGGCCGCTGGGTCGGCAACGAGGCGGGCGCGGACGAGCTCGTGGCGCGGATCCAGCGGCAGATCGACGAGGTGCGCGAGCGCGCAGCGGGCCGGCCGCGGCGCAAGGTGCTGTTCGTCGTCGGACACGACCCGCTGATCGTCGCCGGGACCGGCCTCTTCATCGACGAGCTCGTCACCGCGGCGGGCGGGGTGAACGTCGCAGCCTCGACCGGCGCGATGTGGCCGCGCCTGTCGCTCGAGAGCGTGGTCGCGATGGCGCCGGACGTGATCATCGACGGCGCGATGGGCTCGGAGGAGAGAGAGGGCCTCGAGGCGTACTGGAAGCCGTACGCCTCCATCCCGGCGGTGCGCGAGGGACGCATCCGCGCCCGGAACGCGGACGCGCTGCTGCGCCCCGGCCCGCGCCTCGGGGAAGCGGCGGAGGAGCTCTACGAGGCGATCCACGGTTCGGGACGGGGCGGGTCGTGAGCGCCGCGCCCGCGGCGCGCGTCCTCGTGCCGCGCGTCACCGGCGCGCGGCTCGCGGCGCTG
>FWPU01009449.1_pt1 | contig 15398 bp, 18 predicted proteins | sample 2228361 | NCBI WGS metagenome assembly FWPU01 (sample SAMEA103939777, study PRJEB20133) | metagenome
GATCATTGGGCAGCAGTTAAGGGCAGCTTGGCGACCTGCTGGCTCAGGGCTGGAATAGCTCACGGTGGTGACCCGCCAGCGCTACTGCCCCCATGGGCGGGTGCGCTACCGCTCTGGCAGCCCGCCCACCACGTACAACTTCAGCGGGCAGCGGCTGGACGGGACAGGGCTGTTGTTCTTCCAGGCGCGCTACTACGACCCCACCACCGGGCGCTTCCTGCAGGCGGACAGCATCGTGCCCGACCCCGCCAACCCCCAGAGCCTCAACCGCTACGCCTACGTGCTCAACAACCCCCTCAAGTACACCGACCCCAGCGGGCATGATCCCCTGGATGCGGAATGGCAAGAAGCCTTCCGCGCTGCTCATGGTCGCGATCCAGAGTGGTACGATGTGTTAATCCGGCTCTTCTCAATTACCTTCCCTGATGAATGGGATTGGAGCAGTTTCTACGACTCAAGCGGCAATCTTCGCGGCTTTGACGTTCTGGAAAAGGTCTTTAGAACGCCTGGAGAAAGCCGTAGCTGGGATAACATGCCTGACGCTTTGGCTCGGCTGGCCGGTTGGTATAAACCCAGTGAAACAGAGGCCTATGTACGGGATGTTGGCACCCTCTTTGCCGGCCTGCCTGATCGGTTCGAGGAGCCTTCGACCTTCACTGCAGTCAGTGACCCCCCATTACCACGTCATATTTGGGTTTATCTACAAGCAGGCGGAATGCCACAATACCTTACTGGTGTTGCTGATGGAGATGCGAATGTCCACCATTGGGCTTGGTCTTTTGTGCTCGGTTATAATATGAGTGTCGCGGCGCCGTATGTAAACACTGTGCGGGAAATTCAACAGGTCGGAGGAAACCCTGTTCAGGCCTTCACTAACATTGACTCTCTCGCTGACATCCTACTGGGTAATCGTGGTGCGCTAATGGGGCTTGACGTGTCAACTTACGGAGCATCGCCGAGAGAGATCCGAAGACTCTTTATTCTCAATGTATGGTGGCAATTGCCATAGATGGAGTAAGACCAAGATGATGACCTTACTAAATGCAGGGTTATTCATACTGGGCGCTATGGGATGCGTGCTTGCGTTTGCTATACTTAGCGGTGTTTGCCGAAAAAGAACCCTACACAATCTGAGCTTAATCGCATTTGCTATTATGGGGTGCGCAATTCTGCTGGCTGCGAGCGGCCTTATTCTTATCGCAGGTGTTCCATTACTGCCTGCTAAAGTGGCGCCGCCTATAGAAGTGGCCCGATCTCGCATACAGTTAGGAGATGAGCGTGATAAAGCAGTTCAAGCTTTATCAGATGCCTGGTATCATGCAGACTGCAGGTTTGCCGATGGCTCCGGAGAGGATCTATTTTTCTACGGCCTGCAGAACACAACTGATGCCAAGATCGTTCTCATCAATTCTAAAATCGTTGATGGGAAAGCCGTAGTCGATTTTGTTGGGGGTCTGGAGCCTTACATGCTTCATCTCTATGATCGGTGTGTTCCTTTGCCGATCATAGATGCCCTTGATCCGCGGTCCCGGTCTGCCATACCTACAACAGCACCCTGATGATAAGATGATAATGAACTAAGAACATCGCACCTTAACAGCTAAATGGCCTCCTATTCTCCTATTAATCTGCGCTGGAGGCCTGGTGTATGGCTCCGCGCCCGTGCCCAGCGGCACGCTCCGGCTGTCCCCCGGGCAGACACTCACCTGGGCGTAGGCGGCCAGGCGGCGGGACGCACCAGCTACTACTTCGGCAGCCAGCGGGTGGCGCTGCGGCAGGGGGAGGTGGGGCAGGGACGGGACAGCGTGTCCTGGCTGCACGCCGACCACCTGGGCAGCCTGAGCGAGGTGACGAGTGCGACGGGTGGGCGCATCGCGCAGGAGCGGTACTATCCGTATGGGCGAGTGCGGTGGGGGAGTGCGCCGACGAGCTACAACTTCACCGGGCAGAGATTGGACAGTTACATTAACTTGCTCGAGATGGGTGCCCGGTGGTATGACCCCGCGCTCGGCCGGTTCGTCAGTCCGGACCCCATTGTACCACAACCCGGCAATCCGCAGAGCCTGAACCGGTATAGCTATGGCCTGAACAATCCGCTTCGGTATATCGATCCGACAGGGCACTACGAGTGCGACCCACAGTCGGGTTGTACAGGCGATGATATTCCGGACATTACGGGTTATTGCAGCCAACAAGCAGGTTTCTGTTACCTTGATCCCAATCTCGACAAGGCCATCGCTTTCTACGCCCAACTATATGAAATTCCGTATGAATTGCTGTATGTGACTCTGTTAGTTGAGTACATGGATGACCGACAGACAGGCCAAGGGGCATTTGATACGTTTATCCAAAGTAGTGCGCTGATGGCTAAGTACGGCTCTGACGACACTCAACAGGCCTTTGGCAGGACAGGATTAGCTATTGCGCATCTGATAGAGGAAATTCTTCACCCGGGGAACAATCCGGGCGTTGGATATAACAACATTCACTCCCAAACGGCCTGGAAGGCACAAAAGTGGTTTGCTGACAACTACGCCGGTACGGATATGGCGAATCTTGTCAGACCAAACCAGGACCTTCCCGACCTGATCATCACTTTGGCCAAGACAGACGGGAATATACGTTATGCAGCCGCTACCCTGAGGCAACTCAGTGATATGGCAACCGGGAACAACTCGCCTCATGAAAACCTTACCGTTGATAAGCAAGCAGTAATCTACGATGCGTACCGAGGAGGGCCAGGTCGCCCTCTTGACTTCCAACAGCGCCAATTAGAAGAGACCAACTTTGGGCCGACCTACCTGTTGTACTACTACCGTTACCAGTTATTCAGGTAACACGAATTCGTTTGTATTGTCATCTCTGGAAAATGCTACTACCATGATGAAGATAGAGAGGCCCGCATGAAAGACAAAACGATTGCTCTGATATCCGTTCTGCTGCTCGGCGCTTTAGCCCTGAGCGCCTGCTATGAAATACGCGCTGCGAATGCGGAGCAGAGACTAGAAGCAGCGGTGCAGCAACTACCAGCTCCGCCGGGCGCTGTGGTGGTACACCGTGTCATTACCACAACCGGTGGTACGATGCCAGAATGTGAAGGGCGTGAGGCGCACGCGCTGCTCGGTACGAATGAAGTATCATTCGGCGAGGTCTTGGACTTCTATACCTCTACCTTGCCAAGTGCAGGATGGGATCTCGATCCCAAATATGCAACTAACGCACGAGGTCGAGGCTTCGCAAAGAGGCCTGAATTCATCCTTGAAGTATCAGACGCATACAATTCGAGTATGGTCGGACCGGATGCCGTTCGTGAAGGAAAAGCCAGATTCCGAACAATCTATTTACTGTATCTAGCGACTCCTCTCCAGCAGCCCGTTCCATCTCAGTGTGAAAGATGGTAGTGAGCGCCAACTGGATAGTTGAATGGACAGGCCAGAGCACGCAGTTCAGGATTTCCGAATGGAGCAGCAGAGGGCTGGAGTAGCACCTTAACAACGCAGCACCAGCAAAGCGAAAAAACAGAAACGGAAGGAAGCAACCGAACCGGCTGCCCCCTCCCGTTCCCCTTGGGCAAGCGTACCGTACCCGAATCGCCGCGGATAGTGGGGGCTGGTATCCGGGTCGCACCCTGCGCCGACCGACACCTTGATGCTCGCTCCTTGGCAGACGCTGACCTGGACCTGGCAGGCGACGGACAACCAGGAAGGCGATGCGCCTGCTGGGGAGTATCGGGTGGTGCTGAGTGGGGCGGGGAGCGCGGCGGCGTCCGGCAGCGAGGACGGCGGTATCACGCCAGGGACACAGACGCACACGCGCATCAGCTACTACTACTTCGGCAGCCTGCGGGTGGCGCTGCGGCAGGGGGAGGTGGGGCAGGGACGGGACAGCGTGTCCTGGCTGCACGCCGACCACCTGGGCAGCCTGAGCGAGGTGACGAGTGCGACGGGTGGGCGCATCGCGCAGGAGCGGTACTATCCGTATGGGCGAGTGCGGTGGGGGAGTGCGCCCACCAGCTACAACTTCACCGGCCAGCGACTCGACCAGAGTACAGGGCTGCTCTTCTTCCAGGCACGCTACTACGACCCGCGCCTGGCACGGTTCGTCAGCGCGGATACGATGGTGCCGGAGCCGGGCAATCCGCAGAGCCTGAATCGGTACTCGTATACCCTGAACAACCCGCTACGATATACGGATCCAACGGGACATTGGAACGAGCCCTGTGACCCTACCTGTGGTGGCGGAAACAGTAGCGGAGGTGGAAGCAATGGAAATGGGAGTAGCACCTCTAATTCAGCATACACCTATGATTTGCCTTACCTTGGCCTCGACCTCTTCTTCGGAGAACCCCAGGACCTTGGTGGTATACCCTGTGATAACGAATGCTTCGAGCGTGCTGCATTGGAGATACCGGGCTTTAACAGCCTGTATTTCTGTGCAACCAACCGTTGTGGCGAGGTATTAGCATATAATCTTGAGCGTGGTCTATGGGGTCTGATGCTGGGCAGAGACCTGTCCGTCATGCCCGGCGTGAATATGACTGTGCCAGCGAGCGACATCCTGTTTACGCAAGACAGCATCGGAGCGTATACCCGGCTGCCGAAGCCGGGACAGCCGTTGCGCCCTGGACAGGGGGTTCCCTTGGATGATCTAGCTCTTGATATAGATAATGGTTATTTCCGTGGTACACTTACCGTCGTAGAAGAAAATGGTGCACTATGGTCAATTAATAACCGGCGGTTAGCGGCATTCAAGCTTCTGGACCATGAGGCAGTCCCCGTCACGGTATATAGTGCAAACGATCCAGCGTGGGCTGCAACACTCAACAGATACAGAACTACGCCTCCTTCTGTTGCTGGTTCAGCTATTGAAATAAGAGGCACAGGAATAGCCATCAACTGGCGAGGAGAGCTAATCAGTTTGGATGTCTTCCGATGACAAGCGGATGGTAAAGGAGGTATCTTTCTCAATGACAGAGTCACTTCAGGGTATAAAGAAGAACTATGAGCTAACACTCAATGACTTTCTGATGTGGCCAGTCTGGACATGGCTGGAAGATGAGAAAGAGCCATCGCTGGTCGAGCCAGTCGAGTTTTCGGAAGTTCTGCCAGAAGACCATGATGCTTTAGCCATACTGAGCAGGTTGGTTCTGGCTGATGGCTCTACCCTGCAGGCTGTAGTGTGGTTAAGGGTCAGCGATCGCCAACCCTACTTGCTTAGTTTCCCCAATACTGATGGCGAGTTGCTTGATTTCTCCGTGTATCCTGAATATAGGAGACCTGGACAACTAGAGAAGCTAATAGCTTGGCTTCAGAAACCACCTAATAAAATCTTCCCCATTAGATACAGCATACCCTACGTATTTGGTGATGGCCAGCCGCTATCAGGTCAGCTTCAATTATCCGCTTAGCCGTCACAAGTTAAGGGTCAGAGGAAAGCGTCAAGGGCAGAAACGTGAGCGGAGAAGGCTTATCGGACTTACGTTTGCGCTTGACGATCCCAAACAGCCTGGCATTGGCCGCCAGATAGGTGGCGGGGTGGGTGGCTTCACCGCGATGATAGGCTTGGGTAAAGAAATACAGGCTGCGATACACCATCTCCAGCGAGACGGCCGCAAACGGCTGGCCCAGCGCTTCCGCCACCGCATCCGTCAGGTCCACCAAAGCCGCGTACAACAGCCGGGTGGCCCACACCTGCAGCTCCACCGCATTCTGCGCCCCACTCCAGAAGTAGGCCAGCCCCAACAGCCGCTTGACGCTGTTGAAGGCATCTTCGATGCGCCAGCGTTGCCAGTACAAGGCCACGACGTAGGCGGTGGGCAGCCGCTCGAAGTCGAGTTCGCTGGTCAGGTAACGATACCACTTCCCCGCGTACAGGACTTCCACCAGGCGCACCTGTTGGCGTTCCGCGCCACTCCCGATCCACACTACCTGGTCGTGGACACGAGCCGTGCGCACCAGCCAGCGCTCGGTCTGGTACTTGAGGTTGCGCCTGGCGCGGGTCAGCCAGGTCACCTGGGAGGCGGTCAATTGGGCGAAGCAGGCGAAGTTGGTGTAGCCCAGGTCGAAGATGAGCAGGCTGCCCGCCTTGAGCACCGCCAGAATGGTGGGCCAGAAGCGCTGGTCATGGGCGTGGGCGTCGGGCTCATACCAGATGTGCAGCGGCAACCGCGACACCAGGTCCAAGAGGGCGGCTATCCGTCCGGCCAGGGGGCGGTCGGGTTGATCCCGCAGCAGCCCGACCTGGCGCAACAGCGCGACGAAGGCCATCATCACCGGCAGGTTGAGCACCCGCTGCCGCAGTCCCAGGTCATGGAAGTGGCGCACCTGGTTGAATGTGGCCGGATGGACGATCTCGGTCAGCCAGGTACGCACCTGTTCATCGGGTGGGGCACTGGCCGGTCGCTTGGTGCGGTCGCGCTGGATGGCGCGGGTATGCCGCACCGAACTGCGTTTCTTGGTCGGCTTGGGGTGGGTTATGGATTCACTCATGCCCAGATCATACCACATGTTGGCGCACCTCGGGGCGGTCTGGCTCTTGACACCACCCTCTTTGCCTTAACTTGTGACCAATGGGCTTAGGCGAGTAGCGGCCATTTTGGAACAGTTCCTTACTACGGGGGGCCGGCGGCCTCCTATTATGGTTATCAGTCAGGCGTACCAATCCCGGCTGGTAGGGCACCGACCACTATAATAATCTGGTTTGATGGTAAAGGTGGCTGGGTCTTGCACTCAGCCTATCCTGAGCCATAATCACTATAAGGGAGAAGCATGATGGACAAGAACAAGGCCATTGAAGAAGCCAAGAACGTTGGTAGAGCCTATTTCTATGATACTGTGGTTATTGGCGAGAAGGTCAGCGAGAGTGATATGACGGATGAGGAGATCTTTGCTCAGATCCGCGAGGACGTTCAGAGAACGCAACTGCCAGGAATGCCATACTGGGAAATGCGCCGGGATGCGCTACGTGAGGTGCTAGCCAAGTGCTCTTCAGAAGAGTTAGAAGAGATACTAGATGAGTATGGACACACGCCGGAAGAGGTGGGCGGAAGTCGCGAGTTCCTGTCCCGACTATATGAGCTCATCGACAGGGCAATTAATGAGCGGAAGTCGGGATCACCTGCTTGACGACGAGGGAATTACCTGCATCGCGAAGGAAAAGACCGCGATAGCACCTTAACAACCGAATTACTGCTTGCTACCAACACCCTTCCGACCTGCCGTCGGCGGAGAGAACCAACGGGGTTCATAAGCCTATGTGATTGGGCTGGCGAATACCTGGCCTCAGCCCAGGTCGTCGCCGTGGCTCAAGTCGGCACAACCTATGCGCCGTTGCCAGGCGGTTCCTCACCCAGCCGCGAGGCAGGCAAGCGCACGCGCTTGGTGCCCCAGGGAATCTCGGTTAACTCTGCACCCAACCCCAGCCGGTCCAACTGCGCCCGCGTGTAGCCCTTCGCGCTCTGCCCGTCCGGCAGCCTGGCCACGCCCACCCGATAGGCATAGGCGAAGAACGAACAGGCCACCTGCTGCGAGGTCACATAGCGGTCCACCACCCCATGGAGCTATAGGAGGCAGGGGAGGCGGTGCACTCCGCAGGGGAGACCGGCGGGCAGCGGGTGGCGCTGCGGCAGGGGGTGGTGGGGCAGGGACGGGACAGCGTGTCCTGGCTGCACGCCGACCACCTGGGGAGCGTGAGCGAGGTGACGAGTGCGACGGGTGGGCGCATCGCGCAGGAGCGGTACTATCCGTATGGGCGAGTGCGGTGGGGGAGTGCGCCCACCAGCTACAACTTCACCGGCCAGCGACTCGACCCGAGCACCGGCTTGCTCTTCTACGGCGCGAGATACTATGACCCGCGCATTGCACGATTCGTGCAGGCCGACACGCTCGTGCCAAGCATAAACAACCCGCAGATGCTGAACCGCTACAGCTACGTCGTGAACAATCCCCTGCGCTATACCGACCCCACCGGGCATGTGTTCATGGCGGATTATGCGACCACCCTGTATCCGAATACATGGCTAATTGGCTTTAGTGAGCCGCCTCCCCCTGAAGAGGACCTGACAGTCCAGGCGATGATCATGGATTTCATGCCAGTATTCGGTGATTTCAAGGGCTTGGTCGAAGTATTCGAAGGTAAGGACGCCATTACAGGGGAGGAGCTTGGCCCGGAGCGCTTCTTAGGCCTCCTGTTCCTTTCGGAACTCAGGAATCTCCGACATACCGATGAGATAGTAGGCGAAGCGGGTATGGTATGGAAACAGTTGTCTCTGCCCGGCTTCGCGCGACGAACAGCTTATGAAATCGGCGAAGAGGGAGAAGATCTTGTGTTCAGATATCTGAATGATCCTACCCTACAGAGAGAAGTGCCTATCTTCGCCCCTAACGATCCCATTCCCTTTGCGCGATTAGATGGCCTTACAAGCACTGCTATCCATGAGGTGAAGAATCGTGAGACACTCAGTCTATCAGAGGAATTCAAGAATTAGGCCGTCATGTACAAACTGTTCGCCGACAATATGGGACTTGAACTTCACTATTGGCTGCTTAATGCAGCACCTGATAATGTCGTTAGATGGCTTCGAGAACAAGGTATAATTGTGCATATCGGTAATCCCAATGCATATCCAGGTATTCCGAGCCCATAGGCAAACGTCGAAGGATCACGGACATGAAGCCAGAGGAAAAGGAGCTAATCGGCTTGAGTTTTCTGACACGTCTGAACCTGCGGCAGGAGCATCTCGCGCGTCAAATGCTTGACTTGATTTACAGACAGGGATCAGAGTTCGTGCCTGAGAAGTTGGGTCATGGAAGGGGATGGGTTCCGATGAGCGCTATCAGTTTTCAGACACTTATGGAAAAGTGGCTGCACTCCTATGGTGTTGTGATGCGTCGAGAGACGCAGTTTGAGAGTGAGATCGACGTTACAACGGCCTTCTCAGCTTCTGGTGGGTTCAATACCATTAGTATTGGGGTCGCCGAGGAGTATTTCGAGACGCAGGCATACACAGAAAAGTTCCTCCAGCTGAGTATCGCCCTGTATGACCTTCTCCACCCTGTATACGGCAGTATCCATCAGATACGAGACTCGATAGAAATGGCAACAGTTCAGGATCCGAGGTATGGTACAACCGTTGTACCGGTGGATCTAAGAAAGGGGTTACCTGGAGTTTACTGGGCCAACTTCTTCGGCCTTGGATATGTCGAACAGATTGGCAAGCAGAGATTACTCGCTGCTCCTTGCTATAGTATCAGCGAACTATCAGATGGAGGCATACTGATCTTGACTGCCCCCTCACCACTCGCTCCATCCTTGCAGGTCAACCGCGCGAAGCAAAAAGCTCTCAGAGATTATCTAGGGGAAGAGCTATTCTCTCATTGGGGTTGACTGAGGGTGCCAAAAGCGTATAGTCCCACAACGTCCTGCTGCCCTGAGATACATGATTGAACGCCGCGTGGAGGGGAAGTGGGGGCTGGTGTATGGGCCCGCGCCTGTGTCCACTTATACACTCACCCTCGCCCCCGGCCAGGTGCTGCTATGGACCTGGGCAGGGGTGGACAACTTGGAGGAAGTCGCACCACCGGGCAGCTATCGTGCCGTCACGCTGGGGACGGGGAGCAGCGCCAAGTCGGGGAGCGAGGCGGGGAGCATCACGCCGGGGACGCCGCCGCGGGTGCGGACGAGCTACTACTATCTGGGTGGGCAGCGGGTGGGGATGCGCACAGGGGAGGTGGGGCAGGCAGGCGACCTGTACTACCTGCATGTGGACCACCTGGGGAGCGTGAGCGAGACGACAAGTGCGACGGGCGGGCGCATCGCGCAGGAGCGGTACTATCCGTATGGGCGAGTGCGGTGGGGGAGTGCGCCCACCAGCTACAACTTCACCGGGCAACGCCTCGACCAGAGTACAGGGCTGCTCTTCTTCCAGGCACGCTACTACGACCCGCGCCTGGCACGGTTCGTCAGCGCGGATGCGATGGTGCCCCAACCATACGATCCACAGACGCTGAACCGCTACTCGTATACCCTGAACAGCCCCTTAAAGTATACTGATCCCAGCGGACACCGATTAGAAGCTGCATGCGTTCAGTGTCTGAATCCGACTACAATTGATTGGCCGCGAGCTATCCAGATGGCAGAGGAGCTAGCTGTGGCCGCGCCACCAGTAGCTGTGGCAGTGGGCGTCGGAAGCGTTGTTATGGCGGGTGGCCTAGTACTTGGCTACTGGGCCGCACAAGACCTGGGGCCATCGTATCCGATGCCAGCAGAGTATGATCCATCCAACCCGGTTGGAGCTACCTATCCGCTACCTGAATCATCCACCTTGACTATCGAGTCTACATTGCCTGTTGCTCCACTAGCGTATCCCGTTAGCCGTGGCCTTATTGGTGAGCTAGCGGCTCATGTCGCTATGTCCCTCGACTTACCCAGCGTCGGTGGATTCAGCCCCGAAGGCATGGGCCATGATCCCAAGGGAAAGCGACCCGAAGGTATACGCAAGATAGTGCGGGAAATCCGTGACCGACTACAAGATATTCAGAAGGGTCTTGGGCGCTCATCCAACTTACAAGAGTACTTGGAGAGTCACGCTAAAGAACTGCGCCTGGATCCAGGTGACATCAAGAACTTGATTGACAACCTACAGAATCTTGGCTACTCTGTGGAGAGCTTCCCATATGTCGATGAAGCGGTTGCGCAGCAAGTTGTTGAGCTTCTTCAGCAAATGGGCGTTATGCCCCCACCGTAAAGAACCAAGGAGCTCTGTTATATGGCTACTGATCCAGAACGAATTACCGAACTGTTAACATGGAATGTCGCGATTGCTGAACGTGTCATTCTCTCCGCCCTATGCCACAATGAGCCAGACATGCGACGATACATTCTGGATCGATTGGCACCGGACAACTTCTTTACCTCCTTCGATCGAGAAGTATTCGAGGCGATGCAGTCGCAGATTGCCGATCGAGGTGGGGTGGATATTGAGCAAATTCGCCAAGACTTTAAGGCGCCGTATCTAGATCAGCCAAAGGAGCACGAAAACTGGCTCTTTCATATTGATGCTACGATAGACCACATCAAAGCCATCCAGCCCACCATGGCCCAAGTGGAGCGGGCGGTAGCCCTTATGTTCGAACATCGAGAATTGCGGCGGAACTGGTCAAGGAGGAGTCGAACCTCAGACAAATGATTCTCTGCTCAGGGAAGACCAAAGTAGCACTTTAACAACAGGGCAATAGCAGAGCCCGAAAAAACAGGAACGGAAGGAAGCAGCCCAACCGACTGATCCCTCCTGTTCCCCTTGGGCAAAAATGATACTTGCCCCAGCGCATCGCCATGCGGCAGGGGGTGGTGGGGCAGGGACGGGACAGCGTGTCCTGGCTGCACGCCGACCACCTGGGGAGCGTGAGCGAGGTGACGAGTGCGACGGGTGGGCGCATCGCGCAGGAGCGGTATTATCCGTATGGGCGAGTGCGGTGGGGGAGTGCGCCCACCAGCTACAACTTCACAGGGCAACGCCTCGACCAGAGTACAGGGCTGCTCTTCTTCCAGGCACGCTACTATGACCCCGACTTGCACCGGTTCCTGCAACCGGATACGATTGTGCCGGAGCCGGGCAACCCACAGAGTCTAAACCGATTCGCCTACAATTACAACAATCCCCTGAAATACATCGACCCGACAGGACACGATCCCTGGCTGGCAGGCATCGGTCAGTTCTTCGGACAAGCGCTCTACCAGTGGGTGCGCAGCAACCGTGAGGGTGTGATCATCCTGCCGATGTCGCCTCAAGAGCAGCAGGTGTGGGAGTCACTGAAGGTTGATACGGACGAGGGGCGTGCTGGACGCATCGTGGGCGGGCTGGCAGCGGCGGTGCAGGGCGTGGTAGAATTCGGCGCCGGGGCTGGGGCCATCGGAGGCGGTGTCGCTGCTTGTGGTACGGGGGTCTTGTGCGTTGCCGGCGCTCCGGCTATCGCGGCGGGAGCAGTAGGGGTGGTGCATGGTGGGGGAACGGCCATCAGCGGTGTTGGCGCAGCCGGTCAGGAGATTGGCTGGTTCCTGGCTCAGGTGAGTTCGGGTGGTCGTGCAGGGCCTAATATTGATGCCTTAATAGACGCTGCCGCCGCACCCAATCCCAGCAAGCGGGGATTCACCGTGGCTGGTCATGCCCTTCAGAAGCATAGTAATCGGCCGGGCAGTCTGTTCTCAAAACCATCAGGAACATTAAATCCTGATGCTTATAACGCGGCTGCTCAAGACGTTATCAGGGGAATACTAACCGATCCCGGCACTAAGATGTGGGATTACTTCAGCCGTAGCTTCAAGGCGAATGTGCTGGAGTTTGTAGCTCCTGATGGCCGGAGTGTACTGTACTATCGTGATACGGGACAGTTTATTGGATTCTATGAGCATCCCACTGGACCGTAGGGAAGGGAGTCTGGGCACACGGAGGAATTCAGTATGGCAAGACGAATGACATTCGCTATCGCATCTACCCCACTTAGAGAGAATCTCTATGCAGTTCTGTTTCTCGTGGACGGGGATACACGCGAAGAGTGGGGTATTTTGTCCAACGATGAAGGACCTCTTGTGGTCGAGATATTTAGCCCCCTCAATGGAAGTTCTTGGAAACTGGATTATGATCAGTTGATGGATGTTCTGCAACGAGCAGCACACGCACTGACGGCACCTAGTGGTTGATTTGACCAACGCGCGACTCCTGTCTAGATTGGCTTTGGCCAAAGGAAGCGGGAGGGGGCGACCGCTCAGGCGGGCGCTCTCTTCCGTCTTCATTTGCCTTCGCGCTGGAAGACCCCACTGCCGGCAATCCCATCACGAGCTGCCCGGCGGGGTGTGGGGGCTTGCAGGCGACGCCCAACGCAGCAGGCGGGCTGGACATCGGCTACACCAACCTGAGCGGCCACATCCTGTACACCGCCGCGCTGAGCTACACGGTGGAGCGCAGCGTGGAGGGGCAGTGGGGGGTGGTGTTCGGGCCAGAGCCTGTGCCCACGAGCACGCTCACCCTCGCTCCCTGGCAGACGCTGACCTGGACCTGGCAGGCGACCGACAACCAGGAGGGCGATGCCCCGCCTGGGGAGTACCGGGCGGTGCTGTTGGGCACCGGCAGCGACGTGCAATCGGGCAGCGGAGATGGGGGCATGACGCCAGGAGTGCAGACGCACACGCGCATCACCTACTACTACTTCGGCAGCCAGCGGGTGGGGATGCGCACGGGGGTGGTGGGGGAGAGCGGAGAGGTGTATTATCTACATGGCGACCACCTGGGGAGCGTGAGCGATGTGACGAGTGCGACGGGTGGGCGCATCGCGCAGGAGCGGTACTATCCGTATGGGCGAGTGCGGTGGGGGAGTGCGCCCACCAGCTACAACTTCACCGGGCAGCGCCTCGACCAGAGTACAGGCCTGCTCTTCTTCCAGGCACGCTACTACGACCCCGACTTGCGCCGGTTCCTGCAACCGGATACGATTGTGCCGGAGCCAGGCAATCCGCAGAGCCTGAATCGGTATTCATATGCCTTGGGGAACCCCCTCAAGTATACTGATCCCACCGGCCATGTCAACATCGGCGGAATCACTCCGGACGATCCTATCCCATTCGGTTGCCTAACCCCCTGTGAGATCGTTTACTCGCGAGAGGGCCTAAAGAATACCTGGAATGCGGTCGGCGACGTGGCGGCGCTAGTGGTTTCAGTGGCTAGTGAGCCTGCCGATTGGATCATGACGCTGAACAAGTGGCGGCAGGGCGATTTCCAAGCCTGGGATCTGCTAGGCTTGGCGCCCCTAATTCCGTCAGGGGCGGGGCGACTTGTAGGCGGCACGATCGATGCCGCCAGGCCACTTCGCTATCTACGCCATACGGATTCCGCTGCCTTCGAGACCTTAATGAGTCTCGGGGCGCGGAACGGAGAGCAAATCTTCGACATTTTGAACTCGGCTGGCAGTGATGCTGTTATACGAGGAATAACTGACCGAGCCGGGAATCAGATTGTGCTCCTCGCGGGAGGCCGCGGCGAAGGTTTGAGGCACATCCTCGGCCGCCACCTCACCGGAGATATTCCTGGGGGATATACCACTTTCTTCTCGGAGAAAATCAAGGTTGGCGATGTGGTTGACTTGATAGCTCAAACGGTCCAGAATGGAGAACGAACCTTGGATCAAGCGAACAACTACTGGACCTACCGATGGTATAATGAAACCTGGGGTTGGATAAATGTGGTTGTCAATCAGGCAGGGGAGGTGGTCAGTGCGTACCCCGATTAGACCGCTTAGGACATTCACCGGTTCCTTTCAGGATATCCGGCTGGACTTCACGCCGGAGCCGCCATTAACGGAACAGGAGCGCTATCACCATAGGCAGAACTATCCCACGACGTTGGCCTATCTCCACGTCTACCTGGACGGGGAGGACGCAGCAGAACTACTTCCATCGGGATACTTGTTGTTGATACTGGACGGCCTGCTCAGTGGATTCGCTGACTTAGCAACCGGTCAGGCTACAACAGCCGCAGCTCAATGGTTGAGTGACCCATGGCGCTTCGACCTGCGCGGCGATCCGGTGCATGATCGCGTTTATATCACCTTGCATGTGCCCGGACGGTGGGTGGCGATGCGCGACGTCTGTGTGCCATTAGACCAGTTCGGGCGTGAGGTTATCCGTCTAGCTCAGAGATGGGAGAAGTACCTGGACAGCATTTATCATGGAGAGATGACACACCCTGAGTGGGGTAAAGACTACCGCCTGTTTCAGGAGCATATGAAGAGAGCGCAGCAGGCCCTACGAGACTATCGTAGTGAATAGCCACAACTGCGGAGATGGATACAGTACCTTAACAATCGATTGCTTGGTGGTAGCAAGCCTCTTCCGACCTGCCGTCGGCGTACCTGAGCGACGGGGTTCACAGATCGTATTCGGTTATCCGACCACCGCTACCCGCTCTTAGTCGAGCAGTCCTACCTCTGCGTCTCTCTCGCCCCGTTCAGCGCCGAAGGTGGCAGCTTAGGCCGCTTGGTCCCCCGGGGATGCTGGCTAGCCTCACCCTGATGCCCGGCCGGTTCAACTGCGCTCGTATAGCCTCTCGCGCTTTGCCCCGCCAGGAGGTTAGCTACATCCACCCGGTAGGCACAGGCAAAGAACGAGCACGCCACCTGCTGAGAGGTCATATAGCGGTCCACCACCCCATGATGCTGTGGGGGGCAGGGGAGGCGGTGCAGTCCGCAGGGGAGACCAGTGGGCTGGCCCTGGAGACCTCCAGCCCCAGGCGCACCCGCTGCTATTACCTGGGCGGGCAGCGGGTGGGGATGCGGCAGGGGGAGGTGGGGCAGGGACGGGACAGCGTGTCCTGGCTGCACGCCGACCACCTAGGGAGCGTGAGCGAGGCC
>FWPU01009450.1_pt1 | contig 15390 bp, 17 predicted proteins | sample 2228361 | NCBI WGS metagenome assembly FWPU01 (sample SAMEA103939777, study PRJEB20133) | metagenome
GCGCATGAAATACCACGACGAATCGACGAAGGTGTCCATGGTGTCGGTCTCGCGCCGCGCGGGCTGGCCGCACTGGGGACAATCGACCTTCAGGAACGCCTCGCTCTTGGCCAGCGGGTTGCCGCTGCCGTCGGGCACCAGGTCTTCGGGCAGCGTCACCGGCAGGTCTTCGTACGGCACGGGCACCGGGCCGCAGTGCTCGCAGTGGATGATGGGGATGGGCGTGCCCCAGTAGCGCTGGCGGGAAATCAGCCAGTCGCGCAGGCGGTAGTTGACCGTCTTGCGGCCGAGGCCCCGCGCCTCGACGTGGTCCGCGATGCGTCGCTTCCCCTCGGCGCTGGGGAGCCCGTCGAAGGGACCGGAATGGACCATGATCCCCTCGTCCACGAAGGCCTCCGTCCAGGCGGCCCCGTCGGTCGACCCGTCCGGGGGCCGGATGACGACCTTGACGGGCAGGCCAAACTTACGCGCGAACTCGAAGTCCCGCTGGTCGTGGGCGGGCACGACCATGACCGCACCGGTACCGTACTCCAGCAGGACGTAGTTGGCGACCCAAATGGGGATACGCTCGCCGTTGAGCGGGTTGATGGCGAAGGCGCCGGTCGGCAACCCCTCTTTATCCGCCTCGGTGCGCTCGCGCTCGCTGATGTTGGCCAAGCGGGCGGCAAACTCGCGTACGGCCGCCTCTTCCGCACGGCCGGCCACCAGTTGGCGCACCAGCGGATGCTCGGGGGCGAGCACCAGCGCCGTCACCCCGTACACGGTGTCGGGCCGGGTGGTGAAGACGGTAATCCCCTCGGCGCGCCCCTCGATGGGGAAGGTGATCTCCACGCCCTTACTGCGGCCGATCCAGTTCTCCTGCATGACGCGGACCTTTTCGGGCCACCCGCCGAGGAGCTTCAGATCCTCCAACAGCCTGTCCGCATAGGCGGTGATGCGGAAGAACCACTGCTCCAGCTTCTTGTTTTCGACCTCGCTCTTGCAGCGCCAGCAGGCGCCGTCGATGACCTGCTCGTTGGCCAGCACGGTGGCGCAGCCGGGGCACCAGTTCACCGCCGCCTGCTTTCGATACGCGAGGCCGCGCTCATAAAGCAGGAGGAAGAGCCACTGGGTCCAGCGGTAGTAATCAGGATCGCAGGTGGCGAATTCCCGCTCCCAGTCATAGCTCATGCCCAGGGCCTTCAACTGGCCTCGCATGGTATCGATGTTGCTGTAAGTCCATTCGGCCGGGTGGATCCCCCGCTTGATGGCCGCGTTCTCGGCCGGGAGGCCGAAGGCGTCCCATCCCATCGGGTGCAGGACGTTGTACCCGTTCATGGTGTGGAAACGCGCCACCACGTCACCGATGGAGTAGTTGCGCACGTGACCCATGTGCAGGTTGCCGGAAGGGTAGGGGAACATCTCGAGGCAGTAATACTTGGGTGCCGAGGGGTCCATGTCGCGGCGGTGCAGGTCGGAAGCGGCCCAGCGCTGCTGCCATTTCGCTTCCACGGACTTGACGTCGTACCGGGTGTCCACGATTCAGCCCCTCTGATTCAAAATGGATAAAAAAAATTTGGTGGAGGTAAGCGGATTCGAACCGCTGGCCTTCGCAATGCCATTGCGACGCTCTCCCAGCTGAGCTATACCCCCACGCAAAGTTTTCAAAGAAGCCAGGAGCTATTATAGTCATCCGCCCGGTGAAACTCAAGAAAATCGTTTCACGAGATCGGTTCCAACCGTTCCATCCGGGGCGCCTCGCGCCAGAGCCGTTCGATATCATAATACTCCCGCTCTTCCGCCAGGAAGATGTGGGCCACCACATCCCCGAAATCGAGCAACACCCACCTCGCGCGGTCATAACCCTCCATGTGGAGCAGCGCCTGCCCCGCCCCCTCCATCGCCTCCAGGATCGCGTCGGCGATGGCCTGAACCTGCAGCCTGGAGTGGCCACTGCAGATGACGAAGTAATCGGCCACCGGAGTCAGTTCCCGCACCTCGAGAACCGTGATTTCGGCGGCCTTCTTCTCCTCAGCGGCCAGCGCGACCCGTTTCGCTCTTTCGATGGCTTGCAACGTCCGGCCGTGGCCTCCTCCCATCAGCATGGTCCAACCCGGCACCGGCGGCGCCGCAGGGATCCTCATCCCGCCGAGCGGCCCCGGCCGACGGTCAGCCAGAGATCCACCCCTTGCGCCGCCTCTCCCTTCGCCCGTCGGAAGAGTTCCTTCCAGGGAGCGGGGCGGTACACGGCCACCGGCCCGAGGGCATCGGCGAGACCCCGGGCGAGCACCTGGGCCAGGAGGTGTTTGTCCTCGCCGCCGTCGTAGAGGACCGCCGTTTGGCCCGCTCCCGCACCCGGGTCTTCTTCGACGCCGGTCACCCGATATCCCTGCCGGGTGAGCAGGCGGACGACCTGATCCGCGGCTTCGGGTCGGCCCGTCGCGTCGATGACTCCCACCGTCACGCGGGCGTTGGCCGTACGGTCGATCCCCTTCAGGAGACGATCGACGGCGTCGGCCTTTCCCTCAGGATCGGCCTCTTCCCCCACGTAGACGTCCCCGCCCTTTCGGCTGGTCGTCCAGGCCGGCCGCACCGGAACCGTCCCCACCGCGATCTCGGACCGTCCGGCGGCGGCCAGTTGGGCGAGGTGCAACATTTCCTGAGGCGCCATGTTCGTATCCACGTACCGGGCGAGTTCCCCGATCATCTTCGGCAACTTGAGTATCGTGCCCAACCGGAAGGCCTCGTCCGCGGCCGACTGCAGCAACTCCTGCTGCCTGCGGATCCGGTTCAGATCGCCGTCCTGCCGGTAACGGACGAATTCGAGCGCCTTCCGTCCCGTCAGCCGCTGCCGCCCCGGGCTGAAATCGATGTAGAGATCCTGGGTGGGATCGGAGTACCGCATCGGCTTCTCCACATCGACCGTGACACCCCCCAGGGTGTCCACCAGCGAGACGAACCCCTGGAAGTCCACCTTGACGTAGTAGTGGATGGGCACCCCCAGGAAGTCGGACACCGTCAGGAGCGACTTGAGCGGCCCGCCGTAGGCATGGGCATGCGTGATCTTCTCCCGGCCCGGGCGCCCCGGGATCTCCACCAGCGTATCTCGGGGGATCGAGAGCACCGCGATTTCGTGCGTCAACGGATCGAGGCTGAACACCATGAGCGTGTCCGAGCGTTCCACGCCGTCGACGGAGTCGACCCCCAGCACCAAGACGTTGACCCGATCCTCGGGGCCGGGATCGGCGACCAGATCCTCGCCCTGCACCGCGCCCTCACCGCGCAGGCCGCCGAGGAAGGTCAGAAGGCCGAAACCGGCGCTGAAGCTGAAGAGGAGGAAGAGGCCGAACACCCAGCCGGCGACCCTGGCCCAATAAGGCCCGGCGCGCCGTTCCCGCGGGCGGTGCCTCGCGCGCCGCTCCATCCCGGAACCGACGTTCATGCGTCTCCTCCCTCTCCGGCCGACCGGCCGCGCAAAGCCTTCATCGCCGCCAGGGTACGGGGGTCGACGGTCCGCCCCGTGCGGCGGAGTTCGCCGATCGTCTGCTCGAGGGCGGCCAGCACCGCCGCATCCAGATCCCGCTCCGCGAGCCTCCGCACCGTTTCCACCCCGGGGAAGCATCGCCCCGGCTCGATGTAATCGGCCAGATAAACGACCTTATCCAGCGTCGACATGACCGCGTCACCGGTGGTGTGTAACGCCACCGCCCGCAACACCCCCGGATCGGACACGCCCAGTTCCTCCCGTAACAAAATCGCCCCCAGCGGGGCGTGCAGGAGGGCCAACGAGGGCTCGGCCACCGCGTCCAGAAGACCGTGGACGGCGGCCTGTTCCCGCGCCTGAGCCAACGGCAGTTCGCGCGCGTAATCGTGCAGCAACCCGGCCAGCCAGGCCTTGTCCGGGACGGCGCCGAAGCGATCCGCCAGCACCGCCGCCGTGTCCGCGACACCCATCACGTGCCTGAACCGTGCCGGACTCAGCCGCCGACGCATCGCTTCCACCAGGCGCTCTTTCAGCCCGGGATCGACAAACGCTGCGTCATTCATACAAATTATATATTCGCTCGGATTTTACAAACAATGAAGGGTTTCTGGATTCGATTCCGGACGGGTGCCGCGGTAGAGCCCCTCTTTGGCGATGTATTGTTCCACCGCCTCGGGCAGGAGGTATTTGATCGAGCGGCCCTCATGCACGCGTCGACGAATATCGCTGGAGGAAATCGCCAAGGCGGGGATTTCGAGATAGTGAATCCGGGGCCGAAAGACGTTCGGCAAGGGATTTTTCAACAGTTTAAGGCGATCGGCCGGGTAACCCGGCCGCGCCACGGCGACGAATTCAGCAGCCCTCAGCATCCCCTCCCAGTCCTTCCAGGTGGTGAGGTCGATGATGGCGTCCACTCCCGTGATGAAGAACAGGTCGTGCTGCGGCATCAGCCGGCGGAACTCCACCAGAGTGTCGATCGTATAGGAGGGACCGGCACGGTTCACCTCGGTGTCGGACACGATGAAGTGAGGGTTCGAGAGGGTGGCGAGCAGGGTCATGGCCAGGCGGTGGGCGGCTGGGGTCAGCGCCGTCTCCACTTTGTGCGGCGGCCGGGCGGCGGGGACGAAGACCACTTTCGACAACCCGAAGGACTCGCGAACGCTCTCGGCCGCCAGCAGGTGGCCGTAATGGATGGGGTCGAAGGTCCCCCCCATCACCCCGAAGCGTTCAGGTTTGGGTTTGGACACCGCCCTCACCCCCCACAGGGTCCCACGCCTTGGCCAAGAGCCGAACCACGTGCGAGAGCAACTCTTCCAGGCCCTCATTGGTGGCCGCGGAGACGGGGACGACCGGGGTGCCCTCTCCCTCCACGACCTCCTTGAAGGAGGCCAGGTGGGCCCGCGCTTGGGGAAGATCCATCTTGTTGGCCGCCACCACCTGGGGTCTGGCCTCCAGTTCCGCGCCGTAGAGCGAGAGTTCCCTGTTGACCGTCCGGTAGTCGTCCAACGGATTGCGACCGCCGGTGCCGGCCATATCCACCACGTGGATCAGGACGCGCGTCCGCTCGATGTGGCGCAGGAAACGGTGACCGAGTCCGAGCCCCGCGTGCGCCCCCTCGATCAGCCCGGGGATGTCGGCCAGCACAAATGTCCGTCCCCTGTACTCGGCCACACCCAGATTGGGGGCCAGGGTCGTGAAGGGGTAGTCCCCCACCTTGGGCCTCGCGCGCGTCAACCTGGAAAGGAGGGTCGACTTGCCGGCGTTGGGGCAACCGATCAACCCCACGTCGGCCAGCAGCTTCAACTCCAGGGTGACCCAGCGCTCCTCCCCGGGGCGACCGGGCTCGGTGCGGCGCGGCGCCCGGTTGACCGAACTCTTAAAGCGCGCGTTACCGCGCCCGCCGCGGCCGCCCCTCACCACCACGACGCGCTGTCCGGCCTCGGTGAGATCCGCGAGCACCGCGCCGGTCTCGGCGTCGTGGATGACGGTTCCCACCGGGACCTTGACGACCAGATCCTCACCGTCGGCACCGTGGCGGTTGGCGCCCCCGCCGTCCCCGCCCCTCTGGGCGACAAAGCGCGTCCGATAACGGAAATCCATCAAAGTGTGGAGCTGCGGGTCGGCCTCGCAAAGGACGTCCCCACCGCGCCCGCCGTCGCCACCGTCGGGCCCTCCGCGGGGGACGTACTTCTCCCGGCGGAAGGAGAGGCAGCCGTTGCCTCCGTCACCGGCCTTCATGAAGACCTTCGCCAGGTCAACGAACACCGAACCGTGCTCCCATCCTCACAGGCCGAGTGGGAAAGGCCCATCCGCGGTGTCGCCCGGCCACGAGAGGCGGATGACCCCGACCGGCCCCTCCTGATAACATCCCCAGGAAGCGCCGGCATCCGCGAGCGATTGCAGCATCTCTCGAGGCGCCGCCGGGTACCCCGGGGCTTCGGGAAGCTGCTCCATCGCGGCGAGCAACTCCTCCTCGTTCGCCTCGGCCGCCTCGAGCCGCAGGGTGAGGTGCCGGAAACCTCCCTCCTCGCCGAGGATCAGGTCCAGCCGCCGCCCCGCGGGAGCGCCATCGAGCAATAGGATCGAAGCGTCGATGAGGCCCGCCACCAGCTCATCCGGTACTTCCCGAGGCCAGGTGTAGCCGCGCAGGGATTCGGGTACGCGGAAATCGAGCTCGATCCCGTGCTGTTCCGCGCAGGTCCGGCGCATGAGGAGGACGGACGCGGCCCTGGGCGCGGCACCCCGGACGAGGCGCGTCTCACCCAGCATCCCCTCCTGCAGGACGCGGATGTGCTCCGCGGCGCGGTGGGGCTGGCCGAGCTGAAGCCAGCCCAAAAGCACCTGCAGATGATTCAGGATCCCGTGCCGGTACGACGCGGCGAGCGCCAAGACGGGGTCCGACTCGTCCGAAACGGCTTGGCTCACCCTGGAAATCATGGGCAACTGCCTCCGGCGCCAGTTTTCGCTATATGCCCCAGAATTCTTCCGAAGAAGGGTAATTCCTGCCGAAAGAAAAAAGCCCGGTTGGAGGAATCACCGGGCTTCGCACGGATTTCGGGGATCTTCACTCGGAAGACGCGGCGACGGAGGCGAGGGCCGGTACGACGCCGACCACCGTCCGGTCGCGGCCCTTGCGGCCGAATTTGACGTACCCGTCCGCCGTGGCGAACAGCGTGTCGTCGCCGCCCCGGCCTACGTTCTCACCGGGATACACCCGCGTTCCGCGCTGGCGGACGAGAATGCTCCCGGCGGTGACGTACTGCCCGTCGAAGCGCTTGACTCCCAGCCGCTTCGCGGCGCTGTCGCGCCCGTTCCTGGAGCTCCCCATGCCCTTCTTGTGGGCGAACAGAAGCAGGTCGATCTTGCGCATTCCCTTCACCTCCATCGTAACCGCCGGATGCCCGGGCGCTCACGCCTCCCGGACCAGCACCGTCTCCCGCACCTGAACCAGGTCGGGGTGCATGTCGGAGAGCGCCCTGAATCCCAGCAGCATGGTACCGACGATATCGGACGCCCGCCCCGCCTCGGCCGGTTCGAGCCGATCGGGCAGGATGCACGACAGATAACCGTCGCGGATCTCCACCTCGGGGCGCAGCCCGACCAGCTCTTCCAGGCCCAGCACCGCCGTTTGCGACAGGGTCGACGCAGCGGAACAGACGACGGCCTTCCAACCGTCCGCCTCGCCCGCATGCCCTTGGACGACGAAACGGACGGGGCGGCCGTCGGGGCGCCTCACGACCTCGGCCCGGATCACGCCGGCACGGGGCTTCAGCCCCCGACCGTCTCGATCCGCAGCCGGGTGAACGGCTGCCGGTGACCGAAGCGCCTGCGGTAGTTGACCTTGGCCTTGTACCTGAAGCCGCGGATCTTGCGGCCGCGGCCGTGATCCAACACCCGCGCCACCACCGACGCGCCCTCGACGGTCGGGGTGCCGACGCGCAGGGCGTCGCCCTCGCCCACGGCGAGGACCCGGTCGATGGCGACCTCGCTGCCGGGCTCGGAATCGAGACGCTCGACCTCGATCACGTCGCCCGGGGAAACCCGGTACTGCTTGCCACCCGTTTCAATGATCGCGTACATGACTTCAATAACAGCCTCCGGCAGAAAATCACGCCTAGCGATTCTAGCACATGCCTTGAAAAGGGGTCAACCGCGATCGCGACGGCGATCACGGTCGCACAGAATCGGGAGCATGGCTAGGACTCCTTTTTCTGGAAGGTATCACTGGCCCCGCATTGCCCGCACTTCCGGGGCTTGCAGCGCCCTTCCTTCTCCGCCCCGCAGGCGGAACACTGCCACACCGCCACGCCGCCACCTCCTCGTATATCAAAACAATAGAGGAAGCTCCGCCGCGATTTCGATGGTCTCCGGGCTCACGCGGCACCCCACGGCGACGACATCCACACCGCTTCGGCGCGCCCGCCGCAGGGCCTCTCCAAATGCGGGGTCGGTATCGTCGTTGGGCGCGAACCCACGTGCATCCCCGCGCTGGACCACGAAGACCACCGCGGCGCGGTAGCCCATCCGCACCGCCCGTTCCAGTTCCTCGAGGTGGCGCACGCCGCGCGCCGTGGGCGCGTCCGGGAAGCGGGCCACGCCGCCTCGAACGAGCGTCACGGACTTGGTCTCGACGAATCGGTCCGGTCGGCCCGGCCCGCCGCAGAGCAGGTCCAGCCGGCTTTCCCCAAACGCCGGCTCGCGCCGGGCCACGGCCTCACCCCGAAAGAGATCCAGACGACCGCCGGCCACGGCCTCCGCCACCAGGGCATTCGGCAGGCGGGCATCGATGCAGACCCAGGCCTCCTCATGCCGGATGGAAACCAGGTCGAAAAGCGTCCTGCGGGCGGTGCGCCCGGAACCCGCACCCCGGGGCGGGGCCAGCGTCACGGCCGCCCCCGGAAGGAACAGTTCCGTGAGGCGGCCGCTGTTGGGAACGTGGGCGAGGACCTCGCGCCCATCCACCTCCACCAGGGCCGCGAAACGGTTCCGCCTGCCGGTCAGGCGCCCCGGCACCAGCGCGGGGCCCAGCCTCACGGCGCGATGTTGATCAGAGCCGAGGCCGACGTCACCCAGCCGAAAAACAGGTCGGGCTTGAAACCCAGGACCAGCACCCCGGCGGTGGCGAAGGCGAGTCCCACCTGCATGGCCACCGCAGCGGGGACGCCCACCCCGGCTTTTTCCGCGGCCGGCGGCGTCACGAACATGGCCCGCACGATGGCGTAGTAATAACCGACCGAAACGGCGCTGTTCAGGGCCACGGCGACGGCCAGCCAGACCAGCCCCGCGTCGACCGCCGCCCGGAAGACGTAGAACTTCGCCCAGAACCCCGCCAGGGGCGGGATCCCGAGGAGCGACAGGACGAAGAGGAACATAAGCAGGGCGGGCACGGGCTCGCGCCGGTACAACCCGGCCAGATCGTCCAGGTTGTCGCCCTCGCCGTGATTGGCGAGCATGGTGAGCACGGCGAACGCGCCCACGTTCATGAACGCATAGGCGAGGACGTAGAACATGCCGGAGGCGAAGCCCGTGGCCGTTCCGGTGGCGACGCCGGCCAGGATGTACCCGGCCTGGGAAATGGATGAGTAGGCGAGCAACCGCTTCACGTTCCGTTGGTGCAAGGCCGCCACGTTGCCCAGCGTCATGGTGAGAAGGGACAGAACTCCCAACAGGTCGCCCCAATCGCCGTGCAGGGGGCCGAACCCCACGAAGAAGATCCGCAGGATGCCCGCCACGGCGGCCCCCTCCGAGCCGACCGAGAGGAAGGCCGTCACCGGCATGGGGGCTCCCTGGTACGTGTCGGGGACCCAGAGGTGGAACGGGGCAATGGCCAGCTTGAAGCCCAGGCCGGCCGCCACGAGCAGGAGCCCGGCGGCCGTAAGCCAGCTCACACCGCCGCCCGCCAATGTGGTCGCCATCTCACGCAGGTTCGTGGTTCCCGTGAGCCCGTAAAAGATCGAGAAACCGAAGAGCAGCAGGGCGGAGGCCATGGCGCCGTTCAAGAAATACTTGAGCGAAGCCTCCAGGGAGCGGGGCTCGCTCCGCAGGACCCCCACGAGCGCGTACGACGAGAGGGAGAGGAGTTCCAGGCCGACGTAAAACGGGATCATGTCGATGGAAACGGCCATGAGCATCCCGCCCGCGGTGGCGAAGAAGAGGAGGGCGTAGAACTCTCCCACCGGGAGGCGATGCTTCAACACATATTCCACGGACGTCAGGCAGACCATGATCAGCACGACGAGGAGGGCGGCACGGAAGAAGAAGCCGAAGCTGTCGCTCCAGATCATCCCGCCCAAGCCCTCTGTGCCCACAGGCGTCCGCCACAGGCTGATGAAAGCGGCCACCGAGCCGATGACGGCCGCACCCGCGATGTTGACGGCCCGATCACGCTTGTCGGAGGGGATCAGCGCCTCCAGCAGGAGCAGGACCAAGCCGGCGGCGCTCAGCATGATTTCCGGAAGGATGAGCAGAAGGTTGGTATTGCCCATCTACATGCCCCCCAGGATCTTGACAAAATCGCTCACCGGACCGTTGCTCAGCCCCATGATGACGCCGGGCCACACGCCGAGCAGGACGCAGACCGCCATCAGGGGCAGAAGGGTGACGAGCTCGCGCTTCGATGCGTCGGGCATGACGGCGAACTCCTCCCGCGGCCTCCCCATGAGAACCCGGTGCATCATCAGGAGGTTGAACGCCGCCGTGAAGACGACGCCGATCACGGTGACGTAGGCAATGGTCCAGAAGAATCCGGTGCCGGCGAGGAACAGCCCCTGCAGGGTGAAGAATTCGGCGATGAAGCCGGGCAGGAGGGGCAGGCCGAGGTTGGCCAGTCCGGCGAAGGCCAGGATCACCCCGGCAGTCGGGGTGGCCAGATACATGCCGTGGAGGCGATCCATCTCGCGGGTGTGCGTGCGATCATAAAAAACCCCCACCAGGAGGAACAGCATGGCAGAGATGATCCCGTGGGCCACCATCTGAAACACGGCGGCGTTCACCGCCACCGCCGTCCCCGCGGCAACCCCCAGGAGCACGTATCCCATGTGGCTGACGCTGGAGTAGGCCACGAGCTTCTTCAAATCGCGCTGGGCCATGGCCGCCAGGGCGCCGTACACGATATTGATGACGCCGAGGACGGCCAGAGCGACCGCGAAATCCCTCGCCGCCTCTGGTAGGGTGGGGTGGCTGATCCGGACCAGGCCGTACGTGCCCATCTTCAGCAGGACGGCGGCGAGCACGACGCTGATGGGCGTCGGCGCCTCGACGTGCGCGTCCGGCAACCACGTGTGGAACGGCCAGACGGGCACCTTCACGGCAAAGCCGAAGAACAGGGCGAGGAAGATCCACATCCGCCAGGCCGGAGGCACCATCTCGGGGGCGCGGGCCGCGATCTCGGGGATGGAAAAGGTCTCGGCACCCGTCGAGAAGTACAGGGCGACGATGCCCACCAGCATCAAAAGGCTCCCCACGATCGTGTAGATCAGGAACTTGAGCGCCGCGTACTCGCGCCGCGGCCCGCCCCAGATCGCGATCAGGAAGTACATCGGGATGAGGACGAGTTCGAAGAAGATGTAGAAGACGACGTAGTCCAGGGCCAGGAAGACTCCCATGACGGCCGTCTCGAGCACGAGCAGAAGCACGAAGTACTCCTTGATCCGGTCCTGAATGCCGTAGGAGGCCACCGCCGCCACCAAGAAGATGAGGGCGCTCAGGGCGACGAGGGGGAAGCTGATGCCGTCGACCCCGAGGTGGTAGTCGATGCCCAGACTCGGCACCCACGGCGCGTCGACCTCGAATCGGAAGCCTCCGCCCGCCCCCGTCATGGTGCGCCACATCAGGGCCACCAGCGCCAGGGGCACCGCCGCGGCGGCGGTCGCCATCGTCTTGATCTTTAGGTCCTGACCCGCGGGCATGACGAAAATAACGGCGGCGCCGATGAGGGGCACGAGGATCAGGAGCCCCGGAACGCTGAACACGGCGCTGAACAAGGTGGTCACGATCAGCCAACCCTCCCTAACAGCTGATAGAGGAGCAGCCCGATCACGATGCCCCCGAACATCACCAGGGCATAGGCCTGGGCGCTCCCCACCACCAGGGCCCGGGAACCGCGACCGAGCACGAGCATCAGCCAGGCCACCCCGTTCACCAGCCCGTCGATCACGAAACGGTCGAACGCCCCCACGATCAGGCTGAGGCCGACGCCCAGCCGGGCGATGGCCGCCCCGAGGTGGTCGAAGTAGAACTTCTCCTTGAACAGGACATAGAAGGGCTTGAGGGCTCGGATGGCCGTTTTGCGGTTGACCGCGTTCATGCCGTAGATCAGCCAGCCCAGAAGGATACCGGCGGCGGCGGACCCCATCGCCAGCAGCGGGACCATCCCCGCCTCGTGCCCTCCTTCATGCGCGTCCACGAAAGATTGGAATGCGTGCTCGGTATAGGGAGATCCGAGCAGGCCGAAGAGCACCGCCGGCACCGCCAGGACCAGAAGCGGCGTGGTCATGACGGGCGGGGACTCGTGGGCATGCTCGAAGACGTGTTGGTCGCGCGGCCGGCCGAAGAAGGTGAGGACGACGGCGCGGGTCATGTAATACGCGGTGAGGAACGCCGTGAAGAGGGCGATCCAGAACAGGACCGGGTAGGGCGAGGCGTAGGCCGCCGCCAGGATGGCGTCCTTGGAGTAGAACCCGGAAAAGGGGGGCACGCCCGCCAGGGCCAGCGTGCCGATGATGAAGGTGATGCCGGTGATCCGCAGCGGTCCGATCAACCCGCCCATCCTGTGCATCTCCTGCGTGTGGGCCGCATGGATCACACTGCCGGCCCCGAGGAACAAAAGCGCCTTGAAGAAGGCGTGACTCTCCAGATGAAAGAGGCTGGCGGCGAACCCGCCGACACCGAGAGCCAGCATCATGTACCCGAGCTGGCTCATGGTCGAGTAGGCCAGGGCCTTCTTGATGTCAGTCTGAACGGTGGCGATCAGCGCCGCCAAAAGCGCGGTGAAGGCCCCGATGAAGGCGACTGTCGTCATCGCGGCCGGCGACGCCTCGAAGAGCGGGAACATGCGGCCGACCAGGAACACGCCGGCGGCCACCATCGTGGCGGCGTGGATGAGGGCGCTGACCGGGGTCGGGCCGGCCATGGCGTCCGGCAGCCAGATGTGCAGCGGGATCTGGGCCGATTTGCCCACGGCCCCCATGAAGAGGAGCAGCGCGGCCACGGTCACGATCGCGTCGGGGATCGCTCCCGCCTCGACCTCGGACAAGATGTCTTCGAACCGCAAGCTCCCTACCGCCGCCCCCAGGGTCCAGATCCCCAGCATGAGCCCGACGTCGCCGATGCGGGTCACCAGGAAGGCCTTAAAGGCGGCCCGGGCGTTCTCGATCTCCTCAAACCAGTGGCCGATCAGGAGGTAGGAGCAGACGCCCATGATCTCCCACGCGACGAAGGTTGTCGGCGATGACCAGCGTGAGCATGCCGGTCACGAAGAGACTCACGTGGGCGAAGAAACGGTTGAAGCGCGCATCGCCGTGCATGTACCCCTTCGCGAAGGTGAAGATCATCCAGCCGACCAGCGTGACCATGACCAGCATGGTCGCCTCGACGCGGCCGACCTGGTACCCCATGGTGATCTCCCAGTCCCCCAGGCGCAGCCAGGGGATGTGCACGGCGGCGCCGGCGCCGTTGATCACTTTGACCAGCGTCAAAAGCGCCAGGACCGTGGCGAGTCCCATGGCGGTGATGGCGATCAGGGCGGCGCGCTCCCCCAAGCGGCGGCCAAAGAACACCGTCAAGACGTATGCGGCCAGGGGTAGGGCCGGAATGATCCAAGCGTTCTGCGGCATCCTCGCGGTCGCCCCCTCTTAACCCTTCATGCTGTTGATTTCGTTGATATCCGCCACGCTGCGGCGGCGCCGCACCAGAGCGAGCAGAATGGCCAGCCCGACGCTCACCTCGGCGGCCGCCACGGTGAGGATGAAGATGACGAACATGGGTCCCCGCACCGGATCGGCGGCCCCCAGGTGACGCCCAAAGGCCATAAAATTGAGGTTCACGGAGTTCAACATCAGCTCGATGCTCATCAAGATCGTGATGGCGTTCGTCCTGCGCAGGGCCCCGTACACGCCCATGCAGAAGAGGATCGTGCTGAGCGTCAAGTAATACGGGAGAGGTACGCCCGTCTCCGGCATCAGTTCTCACCCTCCCGCTTGTTCAGGATGATGGCGCCCACCATGGCGGCCAGCAGCAATACCGAGGCCACCTCGAAGGGCACGAGGTAAGTGGTCAGGAGCCCCTTGGCCAGTTCCGAGAGGGTCGCTGCCCGGCCCTCCGGCCCAGGCAGCAGGGCGGAACCGCCGAATGCGGCCAGAAGCAGGAGCGCCAGGCCGACCGCGATGAGTCCCGGCAGCATCCCCCAGCGGGGCGAGGTGAGCTTGCCGACCAAGGAGAGCTTCATGCCGCGGATCTCCCTCATGTCCGACAGCATGATGGCGAAGACCATCACGGTCATCACTGCGCCCGCATAAACGAGCACCTGAACGGCCGCGAGGAACTCCGCCCCAAGAAGGACGTAGAACCCGGCGATGCCGACGAAGGCGACGGCCAGGTAAAGGGCCGCATGGGTGATGGTCTCGTCGACGATCACCCGGTAGGCCGAATAGAGGGTGATCCCGGCTAGAAGAAAGAACGCCGCCAGTTGCCAGTTCAAATCTTCTCCCCCCCGGCGATGCGGACGGCACGGGAGCGCTTCCAGATCTCCGCCAGTTCGTCCCGGTCGAAAACCAGATCTTCCTTGTCGTACTGGGAGAGTTCCGTGAAGTCGGACATCTCCAACGAGTCGAAGGGGCAGGCCTCGACGCAGAGGTTGCAGACGAGGCAGCGGGTGTAGTCCAGCTTGTACACGGCCGGATACTGCTTCTTCTTTCCGTCCGGACCCACCACGGCCTCCACGGTGATCACCCCGACCGGGCAGGCCCGGGCGCAGAGGCCGCAGGCCGTGCAGTTCAGGTCCCCGGTTTCCTGGTTCACCTTGAGGGCGGGAATGCCGCGGATCCCCTTGGGATACTCGAAGCGCTCCTGGGGATAGCGCATGGTGATCGGCTTGCGGAACATCTCGCTGAACGTGATCCCATGGCCGGCGGCGATGCTCTTGGCCGCCCTCCAGACGTCATGCAGCACACTCACACCCACTCACCTCCGACGGAGCCTCCGCCAACGACCGCTCAACGCAGCGCCATCCACGCCGCCGTGACCACGACGTTGATCAGGGAGACGGGCAGAAGGAACTTCCACCCCAGATCGAGCACCTGGTCGATCCGAAGGCGCGGCAGCGTCCAGCGGATCCAGATCGCCACGAACACGAGGAAGTACGTCTTGAGGAACAACCACCACCAGCCGTCGGCGAGGTTGAACGGCCCGTTCCATCCCCCGAGGAAAAGGGTGGCGGTGATCATCGAGGACGCGACCAGCCCGGCGTACTCGGCGAAGAAGAACATGGCCCAGCGGATACCGCTGTACTCGGTCACGTACCCGAGGATCAGCTCGGATTCCCCCGTCACCAGGTCGAACGGGGTGCGGTTGAGCTCGGCGAGGGACGAGATGAAGAACACCAGAAAGCCCAGGATCTGCGGGATGACGAACCACCGCTCGTCCTGAGCCTGCACGATCTCGACCAAGCTCAGGGAGCCAGCCGCGAGCACGACGCCCAGCAGGGAAACGACCAGCGGCACCTCGTAACTGATGATCATGGCGATGGCCCGCATGGCGCCCAGCAGCGAGTACTTATTGTTTGACCCCCAGCCCGCCATGAAGATCCCCAGCACGGTGAAAGACGTCACCGCCGCCAGGTAGACGACCGCGATGTTCAGGTCCCGCAGCGCGCCGACGTGAGGGCCGATGGGGACGACCAGGAAGACCATGATCGCCGGGAAGAAGACGAC
>FWPU01009187.1_pt1 | contig 15388 bp, 11 predicted proteins | sample 2228361 | NCBI WGS metagenome assembly FWPU01 (sample SAMEA103939777, study PRJEB20133) | metagenome
GGATAGGATTTTAAGTCCCTTGCGTCTACCTATTCCGCCACCCGGGCTTATTATTAGGGAGGCAACTGTAGTTTTACCAAATTTGCCCTAAATTTCAAATACTTGATTGGTGAGGATTTCAGATTACAGAGTAATAATCACTGAAAAGTAAAAATCCCAATCATCAAATCACAAATTCCAGACAAACTCAAAATTCCAAATACGAAATAACTAATATTTCAAATTTAGGATTTGGATATTGTTTGTAATTTGGTGCTCGTAAATTCGGTAATTCCAGTCCGATTTGAAACCATAATTTTTTCAATCTGCAACCCGCATTCAGCAATCCAAAATAGGGGAGGTTGAGGCGGCGCCCGGATTCGAACCGGGGTATTGCGGTTTTGCAGACCGCTGCCTTACCTCTTGGCTACGCCGCCTTATGTAATGGGTAAATTTACAATGTTTCAGCAAATTCATATCAGCAATAAGGATGTTAGTTTGACCGAATTTTGCAGAGTTTGCAAGATGATGTAGAAACCCTCCTTACCGCGATTATAACCTCCCCTCCCATAAGGAAATTTGTTTATTAAGCAGTAAGTAGACAAGATAAGGAACGCATACCTGTCCTGAGCACTTCGGCTCGGTGTAGATCCTGTCGAAGGATATGCGTTCCCTGCAAAGAGTGGCCGTCCACTTGTTACCTATCATTTCATCACTAAGGATAATCCGGGGGCAAAGGAAAGTCCCAATCATAAAAATCAAATACCGTTCATACTTCGACCCTTCGATAGTTCGACTGGCTCACTACTCAGGGCTCAGCATGAGCGGATATAAATATCCGATATAAGGAAACCCTGATGAAGGACAGTCGGAGTTACACAATCTGAACTCAAACAATTTCCCCATGCATAACTGTGACCGCCTGGCCCCCAAGATAAACGCGATCGCCGGCTAAGCGGACGCGAATAACCCCTCCCCGGGAGGAAGCCTGGTAAGCGATGAATTGGTCTTTGCCGAGCCTTTTTTTCCAGAAGGGGCCAAGGCAACAATGCGCCGAGCCGGTAGCCGGGTCTTCATCAATACCGGAAGCAGGTGCAAAGAATCGAGAGACAAAATCGTAGTCCTTGGAATCGGAAAGACTGGTCACCGTTACTCCACGAACAGGAAGAGTAGCAAGCAATCTGAAGTCTGGTTTTATATTCCGAACGATTTGTTCCGATTGAACTTCTATGAGGTAATCGAGTCTGTTTTTGCCGACATATCTCGGCTCTACCCCCAAAGCTTTGATGAGCTCATCCGGCGGGTTCGCCCGCTCTTCCGGCTCTGATGGGAAATCCATCTCGATCCAATCACCCTTGTTTTCAGCCGTGAGGAGGCCGCTTCGAGTAAAGAAATATGCCTGCTCGTCAGGTTTTAAATATCCTGATTCCCACAATACATGTGCGCTTGCCAAAGTGGCATGGCCGCATAGGTCGACCTCAACGGTAGGCGTAAACCAGCGCAAATTAAAACCCCCAGTGTAGTTGTACAAAAAAGCTGTCTCCGATAAATTCATCTCTCTAGCTACATTCCGCATCCATTCTTCGTCCCGCCGCTCGGATAATAGGCAGACGGCAGCGGGATTACCGCTAAAAGGTTTGTCGGTGAATGCATCTACCTGAAATATTTTTGTTCCCATAACCCACCTAATTTAACAAGAGCACTATAGAGGAGCCTGGCAAAAAAGATAAGGAACGCATCCTTCGACGGGCTCCGGACAGGTATGCGTTCCCCACAAATCCTGCTAAGACCCTCTTCATGTTAAACTATCATACCAAAGTTTTACCGAACTCACGTTAATTCACGGACAAAACGATCAATAATATAGTTAAAAATAGGAAGTTTGTGGAAGACCGTTCGTCTCATACCTAAACACACTTCAAATACCATATACTAACTTGACCGCCCCTACCCGTGTGCTAAACTCAAAATGGGTTAGGGTAGTTCAGCGTTCTCGCTCAAATTAAATAAGTAGAATTCCATATATCTTCAGCACAAGCATAAAAAATGGCCAACGACTTTAATGGACTCCGGGTTGTGGCGTTTGAAAGCCGCCGGGCCAAGGAGATTGAGAAGTTAATATCATATCATGGCGGTGTCCCACTGGTTGCGCCGTCCATGCGGGAAGTCCCGCTTTCAGAATCGACCGAAGCGCTGGCATTTGCGGAGGGGCTATTCAGTGGGAAATTCGATATAGTCATTCTCCTTACCGGAGTAGGTACACGCACCCTGGCAGAAGTCGTCGCCACGAAATACCCGCACGAAAATTTCATCAAAGCACTCGGTAATACAACCATAGTAGCACGGGGGCCTAAACCGGTGGCCGCGCTTCGAGAGATGGGACTGAAGCCCCAGGTGCTCGTTCCCGAGCCAAACACCTGGCGGGACATTTTAGCCACCATCGACAGTGAACTTTCTATAGAGGGAAAGCGAATTGCGGTACAAGAATATGGCATCTCGAATATAGAGTTATTAGCCGGGTTAAAAGAACGCGGGGCGGTGGTTACCCCTGTTCCGGTTTACCGCTGGGCGCTACCAGAAGACCTAACTCCGCTCCGTAATGCCATACGCTCCATTACTGAAGGGCAGTTAGACATTTCCCTCTTCACCAGCTCCCAGCAGGTTCACCACGTTATACAGGTTGCAAATATGGAAGGATTAGAAGAAGCGCTTCGTAATGGATTTATGCGGGTGGCTATTGGTTCCATAGGCCCAACCACTACAGAGGCTCTTCGCGAGGTGGGGCTCTCCGCTGATTACGAGCCCAATAGCCCGAAAATGGGTAATCTGGTGAGAGAGATGGCCCGTCGCGGAGAGGCGCTAGTGCACAAGAAGAGAATAGCCCGGGAACATGGGGTGGACACCAATCGCTGGCGTCGGGTGGACATGATTTGGGCAGCTCCGGGTCAAGATACAGCCGCAATCACCCGCGATTCCGCATTCATGAAAGCCTGCCGTCGCGAACCCACGGATTATACCCCTATCTGGCTAATGCGTCAGGCCGGCCGCTTTCTCCGTGAATATCGCGAACTCCGTTCCAAGGTGCCATTTTTAGAGCTGTGCAAGAACCCGGAACTGGCGGCTGAAGTAACGCTGAGCGCGGTAGAAAGGCTGGCAGTAGACGCCGCCATTATATTTGCCGACATCCTTCTAATACTCGAACCGCTCGGGATAGAGCTCGAATTTTCAAAGGGTGACGGTCCCAGGATTAAAAAGCCGGTGCGTTCGGGTAAAGCCGTTGACAGTTTGGCCGAGTTTAACCCTGATGCAATGCAGTTTGTTTATGATGCGGTGAAAATTACCCGTCGTGCTCTCGACCCTAGCCTCGCTCTCATCGGTTTTGCCGGAGCACCCTTCACCGTTGCCTCATATGTAATCGAGGGCGGGGGCTCCCGAAACTACGAAAATACTAAAAAGCTCATGTACTCCGACTCAGGCATGTGGCACGCTCTTATGGAGCAACTAACTTCGACAACAGCCGCTTATGTCAACGGCCAAATATCCTCCGGCGCGGATGCGGTGCAGATTTTTGATAGCTGGGTTGGCTGTCTTTCACCCGATGATTACAGGGAATTCGTCCTTCCGCACATGCAAAAGCTAATGCAGAATATAGAGCCGGGGATACCGGTCATACACTTTGGAACCGGCACCTCAGCCTTGCTCGACATGATGAAGGAGGCTGGCAGCTCGACTCGACCTGTCCTGAGCGGAGGTCCCCCGGTTAAACCGGGGGAAGGGCCTGTCATAGGCAAAGACGAAGGCCCTACCAGAAGCGGATTTGTGATCGGGCTTGACTGGCGAGTAGACCTCAAGGAGGCTTGGGCAAGATTAGGATACGACGTGGCGGTACAGGGCAATCTTGACCCGGTTGCCCTTTTTGCTCAACCCTCTGTGATCAAGCGTCTAGCCATAAATATTCTAGAAAAGGCAGAAGGGCGTCCGGGGCACATATTCAACCTGGGCCATGGCATTTTGCCGGGCACGCCCGTAGATAACGTCCTGGCATTGGTAGACGCCGTGCATGAATATTCAAGCGCCTCGAAAAGTGAATAGGTATGTTACTGGAGATGCAAGATACAAGATTCATGATACAGTATGAATATGGTTTCGCTCAACCATGAATCGTGTATCATGCATCCTCCTGCCCATTCGGCTCATGTTTCTTTGTGGTCAGTTAATCACACACCAGGAAAAGTGAGATGTCCAAAAAATACGACGCCATACTCATGATCGCCTACGGAGGACCGGAGAAGCCTGAAGACATAAGACCATTCCTGGCTTACGTCGCCGGCGGCCGCCCGATTCCGCCGGAAAGATTGGAAGAGGTAGCACATCACTACGAGATCATAGGCGGCAAATCGCCGATTAACGAACTAACCTTCAGGCAAGCGAAAGGTCTTCAAGATTATCTAAGAAAGCATGGCCACACCATTCCGGTTTATGTAGGGATGAGAAACTGGCATCCCTTCCTTTCAGACACGATAAAAAAAATGTACGAGAGTGGTATAAGGCGCGTGCTCGGGATGATTATGGCCGCGCATCAGTGCGATGCCAGTTGGGAAAGATATAAGCGCGATGTAAATGAAGCGATGGCAAAAACAGGCGTGAGACTGCATGTCGAATATACACCACCGCTCTTTGACCATCCGCTTTTTATCGAGGCTTCGGCAGACCGTGTTGCCAAATGTCTCTCCCAAATCCCGGCGGATAAACGTGTAGATTCCGCCCTCATCTTTACAGCCCACAGCATCCCCGTACCAATGGCAAATGAATCTCCGTATGTTCAGCAACTATTAACTTCTTGCCGACTCGTTGCCGAGCAGATAAATCATGAGCGATGGGCGCTTTGCTACCAGAGTAGAAGCGGCCGACCGTCCGACCCGTGGCTCGAACCGGATATAGGCGACCTGCTTCGCAAGCTGGCAAAAGAAGGTGTGAGCTACGCAGTGGTCCTGCCGATCGGTTTCCTCTGCGACCATGTAGAGGTACTCTACGATATCGGCATCGAAGCCGCTGAAGTAGCAGAGGAAGTTGGAATCAACCTATTTCGGGCCAACACCGTAAACGACTACCCCAAGTTCATTGAGGCATTGGCAGACGTTGTAGAAAAATATCTAAAACAAGATGTATGATACAGGATAAAAAACACAAAGATATCGTGCATCGTGAATCATGCATCGTGTATCGTTTAATTCGCATTAACCATTAGAACACTTAGGAGTATCTCACGGTATAAATTTATGGCTAAATATATAAATCCATGCGGATCATAGTGATCGGTGGGGGCATAGCCGGTTTAAGCGCGGCACATCGCCTGGTCGAGTTGTGTTCCGAGAAAAACCTATCTCTTGACGTAATTCTCCTCGAGGCTAGAGAACGAGTTGGTGGTGTCATAGCCACAAAAGATAAAGACGGGTTCTTGATAGAAGAAGGTCCCGACTCCTTCATAACCACAAAACCCTGGGCTGTTGATTTGTGTCGGAGGCTCGGCCTGGAATCACAACTGATTAATACCGACGATAAAAACCGCCGTACCTTTGTCGTTCGAGGCGGTGAGCTAATTCCAATACCTGATGGCCTTTTTATGATAGCACCTACACAATTTAAACCGTTCTTAACATCGCCTCTTTTTTCTTGGCACGGCAAGTTGCGCATGCTTATGGACCTGGTTATACCGGCCAAAGCGGATAGAGAAGATGAAAGCCTGGCTTCGTTTGTCACCCGCAGGTTGGGACGAGAGGCCTTAGAGCGCCTTGCTCAACCGATGATCGGGGGGATCTACACTGCCGACCCGGAAAAGCTCAGTATGCGTGCTACAATGCCCCGCTTTTTGGAGATGGAAGTAGAGCACGGAAGCATAATCAGGGCGATGCTCCATGAACAGAAAAAATCAAAAAGAATAGGACAAGATTATAGCGGCGCCCGTTACAGCTTGTTTATGTCTTTAAAGGACGGGATGGAAACTCTGGTCAACAGCATCACCTCGCATCTGCCCGAAAGCGTGATAAAACTAAATAAGCGGGTAAAACATCTGGAGTTTAAGGATAACAGTTGGCACGTAACAACCGACCGAGGAGAAAACTTTTCCGCTGATGCGGTTATCATCGCAGCAGCATCAAACCTTGCATCAAAATTGGTAAAGGGATTTGATCAATCCCTCTCCGAGAACCTCTCCGGGATTCAATTTGCCTCCTCCGTCGTAACCAACATGGCCTACAGGCGAAAAGACATATTGCATCCATTAAATGGTTTTGGATTTGTGGTGCCGGCAGTGGAAGGGCACTCCATAATAGCCTGCTCGTTTAGCAGCGTGAAATTTCCCGGACGTGCCCGGGACGGATTTGTTCTACTAAGATGCTTTCTCGGTGGCGCTGTTCAGCCTGAGAAACATGAGCGGGATGATGCCGCGCTGTCTGAGATAACGCATGAAGAGCTATCTCAATTACTCCAAATTAAGGGCGATCCAGTATTTATATTGTTACACCGTCATCCTAATTCAATGCCCCAATACCATGTTGGTCATCTTGAGCTTGTATCTCGACTCATTCACCGTGTGGATAAATATCCAGGTCTTGCCCTGGCCGGAAGTGCCTACTATGGGGTTGGCATTCCTGACTGTGTACATTCCGGCGAAATGGCCGCAGAAAAAGTGATAAAACAATTAGGCTAGCTCATAATTCCTCAGGATAGACTACGACGAAGGGTGAGAAGGGTTAAAATCTATTTCGACAAATAGGATTAGAAGGGCGCTTTCACAGCAAACATAATGGGGGTGACCTGACTTTAAAAAGGCGTATTCTATCTACCTAAAGCCTTGTTTCACCAGTATGAACCTCAGTTTTCCAATTATTTTGGACAGCAGTGTAAAGGACGAACCTTTGACGCTTTAAAATGCCGCTCACCCTGAGTCCTTCGACTTTGTTCAGGATAGACTTGTCGAAGGGTGAATGGAACATCTCAATTTCCATACTTTTGGAATGAGTGTAAGTATCCCTTAGGAGAATATCAATTAAGAGATGGAGAGGTAGTTTCGCTACGCTGGTATGACTTGAGACTCTTCCTTCCTACGAACCAGCCAACTATCTTTTTTAACGCAAAATAGAGAACTCCAAGAACTGCCAGCGCTGCAATAACCGGCAAAAAGATCGCCATAATAGAGAGGAGGATTGAGCTGCCCGCCTCAGCGGTGGAAACCACGAAATTTCCCAAACCGCCGGTAGTAGCAGTAGAAGCCACCCTGGTTATAGTGGTGAATCCCTGAATAGTCCCGGCAACCCCTCCGCCCACGATTACGGCAAGCGCCCACTGTAGCAACGGGCTCATCTCCGAGACCGATGAAGCCATCACCACCGTCCCAGCAATTGTTGCCGCCGGCACGGCAACCGAATCCAGCAGGTTGTCAACCCATGGAATATAATAGGCGGAAATCTCCAGGAATGAAGCTACGGCAAAGGCTCCCAGCGCTTCATACGTCCCAATCCACTCAAAGCCTTGAGCCAAAGTAAGATGGCCAGAGAGAGAGGCGATGCTCATTATCAAAAGTGGCATAAAGATCCGAAACCCGCATGCGGCGCTTAACCCAACTCCAATGCATATACTTAACAAAGTATCCATCTATCCGTGCACCCCTTTAAATTATAAAAGCTAGCCGCCTAATATCAACAAATTTTTGCTCTTTGGCCCATCCCGCTTCGTCCGGAGAAAAGGTTTATTTCTTTATTATCTCTTCAATCTTGATATCAAATATTAAATTTCTTCCGGCCAGCGGGTGATTGAAGTTGACCTCTATGTCATCACCGGAGACCGCGGTCACGTGACAGTTGCCCTGCGGGGTTTTGAGCACCATTCCTACTTCCGGCTCGATGTTGTTTTTCCTGAAAACCTCAGAAGGAATCACCCCTACGAGCTTGGGATTTTCCTCGCCATAACCCTCATCAGGAGATACCAAGACTTTTTTCTCCTGGCCTTCCTTCATCCCCATGATCTCCTTATCAAGCCCTTTTATGAGCTTACCAGTCCCAATCTCCACCGCTATCGGCTTATCCGATGTATCAAAGACGGAACCGTCTTCAAACTTTCCGACAAAGCTAAATTTTACGGTATCTCCTGCTTCTACCACTTTATCCGTCATCTACTACCTCCCTTAAACTTTTATTCACAAAAGCCTGCCTTGATCGACATACTAAAACCCTTATATAAACAGCTTAACATCGTATATGAGAAAAATCGAATAAAACGGGGAAAAGTGAGTTTGGTCCTGGATCCTTAGCCCTCACCCTTCATCAATGTTGAAGAGGGGGTCTTAGTTGGATAGTATAATTAGTTATTAACGCTAAGCGCGATAAACAGGCTTGGAATTTAGGGTTGAAAATGACGGACCAGGATAAAAAGGAAAAAGAATATTTTAATAAGGCACTTCCTGCTCCGACTACATCCATGGAGCGCTATCTGGCCGAGATAAGCAATTATCCCATTCTCAGCCGGGAAGAGGAATATAAGCTGGCCATGCGGTATAAAAAGAATGGGGATTTAAAGGCCGCTCGTAAGCTCATAACCTCAAATCTAAGGTTTGTGGTGAAGATTGCCAATGAGTATAAAAACTACGGGCTTAACCCCATGGACTTGATTCAGGAAGGGAATGTGGGATTGATGCAGGCAGTGAAGAGGTTTGACCCCACTAAGGGCTACCGCCTTATTTCCTATGCCGTCTGGTGGATAAGGGCTTACATCCATAACTACATAATCAGGACCTGGAGCCTGGTTAAGATTGGAACAACGCAGGCGCAGAGAAAACTGTTTTATAAGCTTCGCTCCACAAAACAGAAGATGGATATTACCGATGGAAATCTAACCCCCGAGGATTATAAAAATCTGGCCGAGGAACTCGGCGTCTCCGACGAGGCCGTGGTAGAGATGGAGCAGAGAATGGGAGGCAAGGACCTCTCCCTTAATGCCGAGCTCAACAATAGCGTGGATACAACTCACCTTGATTTCCTGGTAGATGAAGTATCAAACCAGGAAGAGATAATTACCAAGGCGGAAGAGGAAGAAAAGGTTAAAAGCGAGCTTGAGACCGCCTTGAAATCCCTCAAAGACAGAGAACGCTTCATAATAGAGAATAGAATTCTCCGAGATAATCCTCTAACCCTCGAGGAACTGGGCACAAAACTGAACCTCTCCCGAGAACGGGTTAGACAGATCGAGAATGCCGCTTTGAAGAAGATAAAGCATGTTTTGGAGAAGAAAGGAATCAGCAGATAAGCTTTTCCTTTTCGTAGAAAAGCTAAGTGCTGCTAACGATTTCATAGGCCTTCTTGAGCGCTTTATCTAAATTCTCTGGTTTATTTCCGCCGGCCTGTGCCATATCCGGCTTTCCCCCGCCTCCTCCGCCAATGTATGATGCCAGCTCCTTGACCATTTTCCCGGCGTGAAATCTTTTGCTCAAATCCTTCGTGACACCGACCAGAAGGAAGGCCTTTCCGTCGCTCTTGCCCCCGAGAACAGCAAGACCAGAGCTGAGTTCAGTCTTTATGTCATCCCAGACCTTTCTGAGTTCATCCGGACCGGCTTCTCCGACATCAACGGAAAGAACCCTTATGCCGTTTACCTCCCTCACGCTGTCGATCAATTCCCTTGCCTTCTCGGTCATGGCCTTGCTTTTGAATGATTCGAGCTCTCTCTTGAGCCTCTCATTTTCTTCAACCATCTTCTTCAACCTGGAGACCAACTCGGATTGAGGGACCCGTAAAAAGTTAGAAGCTTCGATAAGTGTTTCTTCCTGCTTTTTCAGGAATCTCCAGGCGGACTCCCCGGCTAAAGCCTCTATTCTTCTGACCCCGGCAGACGAAGCTGTCTCGGTAACGATTTTGAAAAGACCTGCTTCTCCAGTCGTATGCAAATGGGTCCCGCCACACAACTCCTTGCTGTAATCGCCGATATTCACCACCCTGACCCTGTCTCCGTATTTCTCCTCAAAGATGGCCATTGCCCCGCTCTTTATTGCCTGGTCATAAGGAACATCCGTCTGGGTGATCACTCGGTCATCCCACCTGACCCTCTCGTTTATGATTTCCTCCATCTTGCGAATGGTCTTGTTGTCGACAGGCGAGAAGTGAGTAAAATCGAATCTCAGCCTCTCCGGCGCTACCAGGGACCCGGCCTGTCTAACATGGGTTCCAAGAACCTCCCTCAACACGGCATGGAGTATGTGGGTGGCGGTATGATGGGTTTTAGCACCGTATCTTTGCCCTTCATCTACTCGAAGCTCTACCATGTCTCCAACCCAGAGCGTTCCCTTTTTGATAACCCCATGATGAACTATAAAGTTGGGAAACGGCTTTTTGGTATCAACAACCTCGACCACACCGGACTCGCCTTCTATGATTCCCTTATCCCCCACCTGGCCTCCGGACTCTCCGTAAAATGGGGTTTTATCGGTTATAAGCTCTACACTGTCGCCCTCCCTGGCGCTATCGACAAGCCTTCCTTGACTTATGATTGCCGTAACCCTGCCCCTATCGCTGGTTTTATCGTAGCCGGTGAAGCTCACCACAAGCCCCCCGGAGATGAACTCCTTGTATAGCGGCAGTAACTCCTCGTCACCCGAACCCTTCCAAGCCAATCTTGACCGTTCCCTCTGTCTCTCCATCTCCCTCTCAAACCCGGCATAGTCCAGCTCAAGCCCGCTTTCCCTGGTTATATCCTGGGTTAAGTCCACCGGAAAACCATAGGTATCATAAAGCCTAAAGACCACGTCGCCGGGTAGGATTCTCTCCCCCTTATGCCTGTCAATCTCCACATTTAAGAGCTCCAACCCCCGGTCAATCGTCTCAAAAAACCTCTCTTCTTCATTCTTGACCACATCTACGACAAAACTAAGCCTCTCTGAAATCTCCGGGTAGGCATCCTCCATTAATTCCTTTACCCTGTAGGCCAGATTAAATAGGCAGGGCTCTTTAATGCCGAGCATCCGGGCATGGCGTACTGCGCGTCTTAATATCCTTCTGAGCACGTATCCCCGGCCCTCGTTTGAAGGTATTACTCCGTCCGAGATCAAAAAAGTTACAGCGCGGGCGTGGTCTGCCATTACCCTCATAGATACGTCAGATGAAGCATCCTGGCCATAAGGTTTATCCGATATCTCTTCAACCCGGGCTATGATCGGGCGAAGGAGGTCGGTCTCGTAATTACTCCTGACTCCCTGAAGAACCGCCGTAACCCTTTCCAGCCCCATTCCGGTGTCTATGCTCGGATTTGGAAGCGGCGACAGCTTACCCGATGAATCCCTATCAAACTGCATGAAAACAAGGTTCCAGAGTTCAAGATAACGGTCGCAGTCACAGCCGACGGTACAAGTCGGTTTCCCGCAGCCGAAGGATTCACCCTGGTCTATAATGATCTCGGAGCACGGTCCACAGGGACCGGTATCGCCCATCGCCCAGAAATTGTCCTTCTCTCCCATACGAAAAATGCGGTCCGGGGAGAGTCCGATTTCATCGCTCCATAAATCGAATGCTTCATCATCGTCCCTGAAGACGGTGACGTAGAGCCTGTCCTCGGGGAGTTTATACACCTTAGTAATTAGCTCCCACCCGAAATTGATCGCTTCCCTCTTAAAATAATCTCCGAAAGAGAAATTGCCCAGCATCTCGAAGAAGGTATGGTGCCGGGCAGTGTATCCGACGTTCTCCAGGTCGTTGTGCTTGCCCCCGGCACGGACGCACTTTTGGCATGATGTAGCCCTTTTATAGGGCCGGATATCAAACCCCAGGAACACATCCTTAAACTGCACCATCCCGGCGTTCGTGAATAGCAGAGTCGGGTCATTCTTGGGTATTAAGGAGGAGCTTTTGACGACGGTGTGTCCCCTTTCCTCAAAGTAATCCAAAAATTTTTGCCTTACTTCCGAACCTTTCATTTTAGTCTCGTCGAATTTTTACCCATTAATCAACATATTCACACGAACGGGCGATTCAAGACTTCGTGGCGAGCTCTGTCGAACGATGTATGATGCGTGATTCATGTTATTTATTCGTGCATCCCGCATCTTGCATCCTTTTATATATTACTTACCCCATTTATATTAACTTGCCCTACCTTGAGTGTTTAGCCACCTTCTCGACTGGATAAGCAGCCGCAAGCTGCCCGCACGCACCCAGTATATCCCGGCCGCGGTTCTTCCTTATCCTTACATCGAGCCCATACGCTATTAAAATTCGCTGAAACTGAAATACCCTCTCCTCCGAGGGGGATTCATAGGGAAGCGGAAGGGCTTCATTAAACGGGATCAAATTTACCTTGCACCTAATCCCCTTCAGCAATTCGCCTAGCTCTCTGGCATCCCGGTCCGAGTCGTTTACGCCCTTGAGCAGAACGTACTCGAAGGTCAAAGGCTTCCTATTGGGCACGGGAAACCTCTTCACCTCTTCGAGAAGCTTATTTATGGGGTATTTTCTGTTTATGGGCATGATCTTATCCCTCAACTCATCCTTGGGTGCGTTTAGTGAGACGGATAAGTTCACCGAGATTCTTTCTCCTAGCTCCCTGATCTTGGGAACCAAACCGGAAGTAGATACCGTAATCTTCTTTGGAGAAAATCCGATGTAATCGGGATGGGTGAATGTTTGCAAGGCTCTTACCGTACTTTCCAGGTTGTCCAGAGGCTCGCCCATGCCCATGAAAACTATGTTGGTAACCGGCTCGTGGTTGAGACCGCTCACCTGGAGAAACTGGTCTAATATCTCGGAGGGCTTGAGGTTCCTTATCCTTCCCACCCTTCCGGTAAGGCAAAACGTACAACCAAGAGCGCACCCAACCTGAGAAGAGATACAAAGCGTAGATCTCTTTCCATCCGGGATTAATACACTTTCTACCCGGTTCCCATCGGAAAGCTCAAAGAGATACTTTTTGGTGCCGTCCCGGGAAACCCGCTCTTCAATCAGGCGGAGAGACGATATGAAAGCCGATTGGCCGAGGGTTTGCCTGAAGCCCTTGGGCAGGTCGGTCATATCGTCGAATGAAGTCGTCCTTTTTCGATACATCCACTTTCCCAACTGCCGGGCACGATATGGCTTCTCTCCCAGATTGGCTACAAATCCCTCCAGTTCATCGGGACTTAGGTCCTTAAGATTTATACTCTCCATGGTTGAACTCACGCTAAAAGCGCAGGTCGATATATTTTATGTCATAACGCCGGCACTGGCGGAAACAATAGATTTTAACACTCAAAAAGAAAAGGTTCAAAAACCCCGGCTCGACACATGAAGGAACGTAAAAAAGATGTCTTACCGAATAATTAGGAAGGTCTATCGTGCGTAATTACAACTGGACAGCCCCCTCCTCGACAGCGACGATGGAGAATAGAGTCCCCATTGGGGCTGTGAGCTTATTCACCTCTACGTACTTGCTGACGTTCTCATATACATCGGGCGATACTATGACTTTCCATAGGGGGGCACCTTCTGAAATTGTCCGGGCTAACGAAATTACCTCCCTCACATTCTGGGGAATAATCGATTCGGTGTAAAAAGGTATGGATTTCTCATCTATGCCGATCTTACCGCTTATGGCATCCTTGCCCTCCATCTTTCTCTGTCTGCTCATACCAGCAAGTAGTTGCAGCACTTCTACCGCCGCGCATATTGCCCTCAACTCCGGCCTTTCCTGCTCATCGGGCACGTTGAAGAGAGCGACGATTTCATCCTGTAGTAGCGCTTCCACTACACCACCGTAATCAGATATTATGGTAGAGGCTGTTCTTCGGTAATCGGTCAGAAAAGAGGTAAACTCTGCCGAGTCCAGCTTGCTGGAGAGGTTTTTAAAGTCCGATATCTTAGCCACTAAGGCAACCACCCTTCTGAGCTTTGTTTTCTCCCGGCTCTCGGAAACGACCACGGTTGGCTGGAATACCGGAGCCTCCCTTACCTCCTTAACCGAGTCTTCCTTCTTTCTCAGATGGTCAACCATCTGGTTAAAGCCCTCGAACAACCTGGTCATAGTTACATCGCCGAGCACAGACTCATCGATATCGAGCTTAGTGGAAAAATCACCGCGAGAGACCCGTTTCATGGCGGCAATCAGTCTCTCCAGATAAACGCTCTGGTCCGAAGAAAGAAAGGCCAGAAGGAAAAAACAAATTCCGGCAAGCGCTCCCCCTATCAACAAGCTCCAGAGGGCAGAGTAGAAGATTACGTTTTTATCCGCGGACTCCCGAAGCCCCAGCATCACCGTGTTCCCAGCGGTGGTGTGGAGCTCAAATTCCTTCACCCCTTTTCCACCTTCACCCCCGAAGCTCTCTTTGAGAATTCCGTTCTCATCCAGGAGCTTTAAGTAGGCCACATCCGGCCTGACATTGAGTATATCCTTCGCCACCTGGGAAAATTCCCTTCCCTGGTCAAAGAGCTTTTCGATTTCTCTGGCTTGATAGTCTTGAAACTGAGAAGAATACAAAAAAGAGCTGAGGACCGAAACACAGGCGGAAATAAAGGCTACAACCAGGATTAAAACTATCCCGCCCTTGGCTCCAAAATCCCTTGCCCTGTTCCAATCCATGCTTCAGTGCCTCCCTTATCGGTTTGAAAAAGCGATTAGAATATCCGGCACAGGTTCGTCGAATAAAACGATTCTCTTTAGCATCCACATTGAACTAAGAGAAAATTCAGGCCTATTCATAATACTAAGTAAAATCTGAGTAGTAAAGAAAAAAGAATAGGTTTCTAAAAAATCTGAGAGCATCAAATTCGAGAAGAACAGTTAATTCCTTAGTAGTATTGAGGAAGGTTTAACCTTTAATAAACCGCGTAAGGGTTTTATCAAGCAAAAGATAAAAACGACAGAAAAATAATTGATTCGGCAAATATTATTGAAATAAATCTTAGCCGGACGAGCCGGGCTCAACCGTGACTCTGGTTCTATCCTTGCCCAGCCTTTCAAACTTGACGGTACCGTCGACCAGCGCAAACAGAGTAAAATCCCTTCCCAAGCCTACGTTTCTACCCGGATGATATTTAGTTCCTCTCTGTCTGACCAGTATATTGCCGGATTTTACGGTTTCCCCCCCAAATTTCTTCACACCCAACCTTCTGCCGACACTATCTCTTCCGTTACTAGTGCTTCCTCCGCCTTTCTTATGAGCCATGTTGCCCCTCCTAGCTTACAATGTCGGTTATCTCGACGCGAGTATATACCTGACGATGCCCTTTCTTTCTCCTGTACCCTTTTCTCCGCTTGAACTTGAACACAATTACCTTTTTACCCTTCTCATCACGGACAATTCTGCCCTTAACCGCCGCATTATCTACCAATGGAGAGCCCATCTTGACCGCGCCCTCATCATCCGAAACCATCAGGACTTCCCTGAATTCAACGGTAT
>FWPU01006241.1_pt1 | contig 15386 bp, 14 predicted proteins | sample 2228361 | NCBI WGS metagenome assembly FWPU01 (sample SAMEA103939777, study PRJEB20133) | metagenome
GTACGCAGTTTGCCCTTCAGCGAACTGCCTGGAATGTAAGGATAGCGGGTGTGCGGGTGGCGCACCACGGGTGAGTCGACCCCACCGATTTCAAGTTTTTCTGAACCACTGCCAATGTGCAACCCTGTAAGACATTCAATCTTTCCTCTGAAGAGGATATTTGCTTTGAGCGATGCCATAGTGATTATATTTTTTTGTGAAACAATGGATTAGTCTTTTCCGCCATAAAATTTATGGTAGGCAATGAAGCTTTCAATGAGTGTAAAAAAGTTTTCAAGTGCCTCATTGGTTTTTAACTCTAGCAGATTATCAATTTCCGGCTCCAGAAAGCGCTGAAATTCCTTTACTTTGTTTTGCCTGCCTGCAGCATAGGCAAGAGCAGGCTTTAGTTTCAAGATCTCTTTTTTAATATCCTCCGTCCACTTTTTTTCTATCTGATACTTTTGTTTAATTCGGATAATACCGCTGTAAATGTTTCGGATTTGATTGGTGCGGATATCTTGGCTCATTTTTTCAGCAGCACATTGTGCCTTTTTTATTAGGTCGCCTGTTGTGTTCATAGTGATTTATTTTTTTTGGTTTTTTTCAAGCGTTCTTGTTTTTAGCAAAACATACTGAGTGGGTATAATATAATTTTTTACCAGTTCTTTTTTACTGAAATTGGTTAGAATTACCTTAATGATCTCGCTGTGCAGTTCATTCTGAGTCTGTTCAATTTCGCTCTTGGTGTAACCATGCCGGGCAAAGAGGTAATGTAACTGCATTACATTTCGTTCCAGCTTATCTATATCTACCTTACCGTGATTTGGTCCGTGTGAAAAAACGGATGCCTTAATAATTCGTAATAGACGGTGTATAAGCGAACGGGAAAGTTTTTTGTTTTTCTCTCCCTCACTGGTTTTTGTGTTTCTCAGGAGTAGCTCCGCAAAATTCAACATGTTGTCATAAGCATCCCATGAGAGTGTATGATCGAAAACGGTGATGGCATTTTTATTGTTATTGTTGAATTTTTTTGACTTTTTTTCCATATCCAGGGCAGCCTCGGCAAACCGCGCAACCGGAAAATGGCTGTCGCAAGTGAAAATACCCGCGCTAAAAGTAATGTTGGGATTTTCGCAGGTAAATTTTTTAAACTCATCCCTGAATTTTCTGGTAAAATGAAGGATGTTTATCCACGAACCGATAAAAAAAGCATCATCCCCGCCGGAATAGGCAATATAAATGTGATGTTCTTCTGCCAGTTTATTTACATAGCCACAAAAGAAAAAATGCAGTTCCCGGCTAAGGGTGGCAATCCTGGAAAACGATGTGCTGTGCTGGTCAAGTCCATAAGCGAAAATTGCTCCCAGATTATCCACATCCAGACGTAAAATACCTAATTGCGGATACGATAGTTTGTTGTTATTCTCTCTGTCCAGGCAGGCCAGTTCTTCAAATGAGAGTACATCGCCCTTTTTATCTTTGGGGGCGGCAATGCCAACAAACCTGAAGCCAAACGAGACAGGAAACCTGTACCTGCTCGTTAACTCCTCTGCATATTCCAGAAAGTCAGTATCGTTTAGTTTGAACAATCTGGCTGATCGGATATTATTTTGATGAGGATCCAGCAACTCTTTTATGGCATCTATGGGTGTACCTTTTACCGGTTTTTCAACTATAAAGTAATAGGTATGGAATTTATCGAACGATGTAACAAGGCTTTTACTTTTCAACAAATCGCCTGGGTTGTCGGAAATAATTTCCAGTAAATACGCAGCGTAAGGCAAGTTTGCGCCTACTTTGCTGTCATCATTAAAGATTTCTGGTTCAAGTTCTTTTGCTATTACATCGCTCAGGTAGGAGAGATGTTTTTTGTACTTATTCTGATTGAGCTCATAATTTACCTTGTACAAAGCATTTGCCGCATTATTAAATAAATCCTGTCCAAAAGAAATTTTTTCTGCACGATCTTTCCAAGTTGGCTGTGCGGTCTCTCCCTTTGGCAGCGAGGTAATGAATGTTAGTCGGGAGTAGAGTTTATCGTGCAACATCAGATTCACTTCCCTTTCCAAATGGTCTATTTTTTGGACAACATTTTCAGCAAACGGGGCAACGAGCAAAAAGTGACCGCCACCCGAATAAAGAATATTTGCCTCGGCAAGTTGCAGTTCCCGCACAAACAAAGATGCAATAAAGTCGCTTAGCAGTGCAACATAAAATGACCGGCCGCGCAGGCGCTTGGCAAGACCTTTTGTATCACCAGCTACATCGGGAGAAATGTCGGAATAAATAAAATTCTGGATTCCTGCCAGGTCGCCCTTAAGAAGCAGAAATCTTGGTTGTGTTTTTTGAGAATCATAGTTTTGAATATCATTTTCATTTAAAAGTAAGGTAAGGCAATTTACAACTGCTGCGGTGGTGCGGCCATGATCGAACAAACTAATATCCGGAAGTGACTTGTAAGAGGCCGATGAAATTCTTGCGGTATATTTATGCAAAAGGTAATAAAGAGAGGAAGCAAATGATTCAAGATGTTTTGTGTTATTTAATTTTTGCAATTCATCTTTAAATATTTCATAAAGTTTGCTGTGTAATTCAATACTTTTGTTTTTATCGTATTTCCATTCTGAAATTTCAGATGCGCTTCCATCAGTCTGATATTCTGTATTGTCAACAGTAACCGGATATGGTTTATAATAATAAATTTTATTTGGTTTGTAATAAACCGGATAAACATTGTTTCCTGATACTTTTCTGAAAATATTTTGAAATACACTAACCAGTGGCCTGAAGGTTGTGGTGTTGGGTTCCTGGATTCTTTCGGCAGCCGTAATTTGATCGGCTATGTGGCAGTAACTTTTGTTTCCATGTTGTTTGCTGTATTTAGCAATATTTTCTGCATCTTTTCCAATGGCTGCAATTTTGCTTAGATGTTCCCTGATAAAATTTTCTCCCAGTACTTCATGTCCTTCACCAGCTTCTATTTCCTGAGCACGGAATGCAAACTTCCCAATATCATGCAGCAGGGCAGCCAGGTATATTTTATATCGCTCAGCATTCATAGGTTATCCTTCATTTTTAAGGTGTTTAACAATACCCATACCGTGACTCACACCTTTGCCCAGCCCGATATAATCCGGCAGAAAAACATTGGTTTGAAATATTGCTTTAAACGCCATAAGTTTCTGGCCTTTGTATTGAATGGGTTTTATTTGTTCAATTTTTTCGATTGTCAGCGATATCACTTTGTCAATTGTCCAGTTTATGCCTTTGGCGAATGAGATGATGTTGCCTATAAGGATTTTTTCCAGCATCTCCTTCTGTTGGGTTTCTGTTGTAAGCTGCTGGTAGATACTGTAGTTTTTGCTGTTCAGGGCAATCCAGTTGCGAATACTGTATTTAAAGTTTTTATCCCATACCTGCATGGTATAATACCTCAGGATCAGATTTTCAATTTTCAAATCCAGTTCTTTTCCTGATATGAAAATTTTACGATCCATTTGACTGAAAAAATGGTGGGCCTCGTTAACACCTTCATCAATACAAAACAGCATGGGCTTACCCTGCAGGCTTTTGTATTGTATTAGCGGATAACGGTACAAAAACTTACCATTGGGCAAATGATTGTGATATAAGTAATTTTTAATTCCTGCTTTTAAGATTACCGCACCCCGAAAGGCCTCTACTTCGTATGGCTGGATGATATTATTAAACACTACCGATAGGGCACGGATACGTTTCATAAGCTTTTGTTCAATTGTGATGGGGGGAAGGTTTGAAGCTGCCAGTGGGGCAATGGTGCAAAATGCTCTTACAGCCTCGATTTGCACCAAACTTCCTCATGGGTTTATAAAAGTTCATTAAACCCGAAAAGCCTCCGGAAAATGCATGGGCCTGGCAGTACATTTTCAGCTGAGTTTGAGGGTCGAAACAAATCTAAAAAAACTGATCTTTCCAGTCAAGAATAAACGGTTTTATAATTACATCCCCAAAAAGCCAATTCGAGGCCTGTTAGTTATCGAAATACCTGACAGGTCTATAGGTTTTCATGCCTTACCGGTCTTTTAGAAATGCCACCCCATCAAAGCTATAAGAGCCATTAACGTCAGGTTCATCAGGTTAAGGGGCAGCAGGTATTTCCATTCAAGGCGCAACAGCTGGTCGATGCGCAGGCGGGGGAAGGTCCAGCGGAACCACATCATCAGGAAAATAAGAAACGAAACCTTGCCAAAAAACCAGAACACGGGCGGTATAACATCCATAATGCGGTTAAAGCCCTGCCAGGATCCAATGTGCAGGGGCATCCAGCCGCCTAAAAACACCGTTGCGCCAATGGCGCAAACAATAAACATGTTGGCAAACTCGGCCAGAAAGAAAAAGGCAAATTTTAGCCCCGAGTACTCGGTATGGAAACCGGCAGTCAGCTCCGATTCGGCTTCGGCCAAATCGAATGGGCCGCGGTTGGTTTCGGCCGTGCCGGCTATAATAAACAGGATGAAAGCAATAAAAGCGGGCAGGTGCCCCCTGAAAATCCACCATCCTTCGCGCTGGCTTTCTATAATGGCGCTGAATTGCAGACTTCCGGCAAGCACAACTATGGTTAACAACGAGAGGATAACCGACAATTCGTAGCTGATGATCTGCGCACCGGCACGCATGGCGCCAATAAGCGAGTATTTGTTGTTTGACGACCAGCCCGCCAGTAAAATACCGATAACACCCAGTGAGGATACCGCGGAAACATACAACAACCCGATGTCGAAGTCGATAGCCTGCAAACCGGGTGCAAACGGCACGGCCGTCATGGCCATAAAGGCTGCCACCATAAGCAGGTAAGGGGCCAGGTTAAACAAAAACCGGTCGGCATCGCGGTTTATAAGCGGCTCCTTGAACAGCAACTTAATCACATCGGCAATGGTTTGGGCAGTGCCCCATTTGCCCACGCGCATGGGCCCCAGGCGCTGCTGCATAAAGGCGCTCACTTTGCGTTCGGCATACACCAGCACCAGGCCCAGCAGGCCAAAGAAGATCATAAATGCAATGCCGGCCAGGGCTGCTTCAATGGCCACCGTAGCCTCGTTGGTAAACCGCCGGGAAAGCCATTGATGGATGGCCGAAGTAAGCAGCGAAAAATCATACAACACTTTCATCGGTCAATGTCGGGAATAACCAGGTCAATGGTCGACATGATGGCAATGAGGTCGGCTATTTTACAGCCGCGTGCCATGTGGTCCAGAGCCGACAGGTTACTGAACCCTGGCGAGCGAAACTTAAGGCGATAGGGGCTGCGTTGTCCTTCGCTTATTATGTACACGCCAAACTCGCCACGGGCAGTTTCCACGCGCTGGTACCATTCGCCTTTGGGTAGTTTGATTACGGCTTTGGTAGGTACCTTGTAGGGGCCTTCGGGAATGTTATCGATAAGCTGTTCGATGATGGCGAGCGATTCCCACATTTCATCTATCCGGCACCGGTAGCGGGCATAGCAGTCGCCTTCGGTACGCAGAACTTCCCTGAACTGCACGTTGGGATAGGCGCTGTACGGAAAGTGTTTGCGCACATCGCACGAAAACCCCGATGCCCGTGCCGTGGGTCCGGTTACCCCAAACGATATGGCATCTTCTTTCGAGAGTCTTCCTATACCTTCGGTGCGCTGCCTGAAGATGATGTTGTTGCTTAGCAGGTCATCGTATTCGGGTAGTTTTTTTCTAAAATGCTTTATAAACTCTTTTGTACGTTTTTGAAAATTCGGGTGGATATCGAACATCAATCCGCCGGGTACATTGTAGTTCATGGTAAGGCGGGCTCCGCAGGTTTCTTCAAAGATGTCGGTAATCATTTCGCGGTCGCGGAAACCGTATAAAAAGGTAGTTATGGCACCTAAGTCCATACCCATAACCCCCCACCAAAGTTGGTGTGATGACAGGCGTTGCAGCTCGGAAATGATGGTTCGGATTACCTTTACGCGCCCGGGTATTTCAAGCTGCAGGGCACTTTCTACGGCCAGGCAAACAGCTTCGTTGTTAATGTGGCACGACAGGTAGTCCATGCGGTCGGTAAGGTGAACGATTTGCTGATAGCTGTCGCGTTCGCACATCTTTTCAATCGAGCGGTGAATGTACCCGATATGGGGTTCTACCTTTCGGATGATTTCGCCATCGAGCGTAAGCACCAGCCGCAGCACGCCATGCGTGGAGGGGTGCTGAGGTCCCATGTTGATGAAGTACTCCTGGGTTTCGGGAAGCTGGGCGATGGGGTTTTCCATTAGTACTCAATCATATTTATCGGGTCAGAATAATCTTTGCGCAGTGGGTGCCCCACCCAGTCATCGGTAAGCAACAGCCTGCGCAGGTCGGGGTGATTGCGGAATTTTATACCAAACAGGTCGTACACTTCGCGTTCGTGAAATTCGGCTGTCCGCCAGATGTCGCACACGGTGTCGGTTTCAGGATTTTCGCGCGTGGGAATATGGCTTTTCACAACCAGATGATGGCCCAGTTCGGTTGACCGCAAATGATACACCACCATCATGTGGTCGGGCGGATAATCAACACCGGTAAGACAGAACAGAAAATCGAACCTGGTGTTTGGGTTGTGGCGCAGGGTGTACAGCAGGGCGCGGGCTTTGTTTTCAGGTACGGTTACTGTTAAAAACTGTACGCCCTGTTGAATGTGGGCCCCATCCACATGTTCGTTGATGAAACGATGCAGGGCTTCGTTATCCATAATTACTCCGGAAAGTCCTTTTTCGGGTCAAACGATTCCACCTGTACTTCACCGCGTATTTTACGTTGCAGTTGCAGGATGCCGTACAGCAGAGCTTCGGGCCTGGGTGGGCAGCCGGGCACGTACACATCAACAGGAATAACGTGGTCAGCGCCTTTCACTACTGAGTAGGTGTTGTAGTAAAACGGACCACCTGAGGTGGCGCAGGCGCCCATGGCGATAACATACTTCGGGTCGGCCATCTGGTCGTAGAGGCGCTTGAGCACGGGGGCCATTTTATTTACAATGGTACCGGCAATAACAATCAGGTCGGCCTGCCGTGGAGTGGCCCGGGCCACTTCGGTGCCAAACCTGGACCAGTCGTGCCGGCTGGCTCCGGTGGCCATCATTTCAATGGCACAGCAGCTGGTGCCAAATACCAGCGGCCACAGGGAATTGGACCTTGCCCAATTAACGATACTGTCAACAGAGGTTACCACAATATTGCTGCCGGGTCCGCGTACCACCTGGCCGGGAAAGTCGCGCAGCAACTGCTGGTGTTGTTCGGGCGATATGGTGTTTTGGTTTACTCCCATTTTAGAGCGCCTTTTTTCCAGGCATAAATTAATCCCAGACCCAGTACACCCAGAAAAATCAGAATTTCAATAAATGCCGCAAGGCCCGTTTCGGTAAAGGCCACGGCCCATGGAACAATGAATACCGTTTCCACATCGAATATAAGAAAGATAATGGCAAACAGGTAATATCCCACCCTAAATTGTATCCAGGCTGTGCCCCGCGTGGGCACGCCGCACTCGTAGGGTTCTTCTTTTTGTATGTTTTTCGATCTGGGCGCCAGCAGGTGCGACACCAGCATGCCTGCACCTACCATAATCAGGCTGCAGATAAGGAATATTAACAGGGCAGAGGCAGGCATGTGTTTATTTTATTTCCCAGGTTTCACCGCTGCGCAGCAGTTCATCTACCGAATGATAACGCGCTGCTTGCATTACGCGTTCAGCTTCTTCGGCAATGGCCTCATCGAAAGTTTTGGCGCGCACCTGCCGGATTACCCCCAGCGCCATGGGATAATGCGGGGGTGCCATGCGTGCCAGCATCAGATGCAGGGTAGGGTCTTCGCTGTGGGCATCGTGCACCAGTATGTCGCTTTCGGTTATGCCGTTTTCACCTATGGTAACTACCTCAAGTTTTAGGCCATTAAGCCGTATGCCTTTTTTTCGGTCTTTGCCAAACAGCATGGGCTGGCCATGTTTAAGATGCAGCTGAAAATCATCGCGGTTTTCGCGGGCAGTAACTGCTGCGTGGGCATCGTCATTAAAGATGACGCAGTTTTGCAGTACTTCTACCAGCGAGGTGCCCTTGTGCCGTGCGGCTTCCACAAAAATTTCGGTCATGAGTTTGGGGTTGGTGTCGATGGTACGTGCAAAGAACGTACCCTGTGCACCTATTACCAGATCGGATGCGCGAAATGGCCGTTCAATGGTGCCATAAGGTGTTGATTTGGTTACCAGACCTGTTGGCGAGGTAGGGGAGTATTGTCCTTTGGTAAGGCCGTAAATTTCATTGTTGAACAGGATAATATTGATGTCGATGTTTCTGCGAAGGGCATGTATAAAATGATTTCCACCAATAGCCAGGGCATCGCCATCGCCCTGTATTTCCCAAACACTAAGTTGGGGGTTGGCCAGTTTTATTCCGGTGGCAAATGCAGGCCCTCGGCCATGTATGGTGTGGAAACCGTAGGTATTTACATAGTAGGGAAAGCGGGCGGCACATCCTATACCGGAAACAAACACAAAATTTTCGCGGGGTATGTTAAGCTGAGGAAGGGCGTTGGTCATGGCTGCCAGTATGGCGTAATCGCCACAACCCGGGCACCAGCGTACCAGCTGATCGCTTTCAAAATCTTTTTTCGTAAGGGATTTAACTACTGGGGGTGTATCAACGGTTTCCATGGTTACTTCAGGTTTAGGTGTTGCATGATGGCTTCTTTAAGTTCGGCCACCAGAAAGGGTTGTCCCTGTACTTTGGTAAACGACATGATATTCGGGTGAGCGGTACGGCTGCGCAGCAGCGAGGCAAACTGCCCCATATTGAGTTCGCACACCAGCACTTTATCGTAACGCTTTAACAGGCTTGCTGTGTTTTTGGGCAGGGGGTTTATGTAGGTAAAATGAGCAAAGTCCACATCGGCACCGTTGCGCTGCAACTCCGAAACGGCCGTGAACAGCGCACCATAAGTGCCACCCCAGCCTACCACCAGCATGCGGGCATGACCTGTCCCGATAACCTTTTGATCGGGCAGGCGGTTGGCTACACGGGCAATTTTTTCAGCGCGCAGTTGTACCATCTTTTCATGGTTCTTCGGTTCGTACGATACGTTGCCCGTAACATCCTGTTTTTCCAGACCGCCGATGCGGTGTTCCAGGCCTGGGGTACCGGGTATGGCCCAGGGGCGCACCAGGGTTTCGGGGTCGCGCAGGTAGGGATAGAAAGTTCCGTTTTGCGGGGCAACCGGATGCTGAATCCGTATTTCCGGCAGGTCGGCCACCCGCGGAAACTTCCATGGCTCCGACCCGTTTGCTAAGTAGCCATCGCTTAACAGGATTACGGGAGTCATGTGCTCAATGGCCAGTTTCACTGCCATGTAGGCGGCTTCAAAGCAATGGCTGGGCGTGGTGGCGGCCATCACAATAAGAGGGCTTTCGCTGTTGCGGCCGTAAACGGCCAGATTCATGTCGGCCTGTTCGGTTTTGGTAGGAAGGCCGGTAGAAGGCCCGCCGCGTTGCACGTCAATAATTACCACGGGCACTTCGGCCATTACAGCCAGGTTAATGGCTTCGCTTTTCAATGCCACGCCAGGGCCGGAAGAAGTGGTTACGCCAATCTGGCCGGTGTAGCCAGCACCTATGGCCGAGCAAACGGCAGCAATTTCATCTTCGGCCTGAAGGGTAATAACACCCAGGTTTTTATATCGCGAAAGCTCGTGCAGGATGTCGGAGGCCGGCGTAATGGGATAGGATCCCAGAAACAGTTTTTTACCTGCTTTCTCAGCTGCGGCCATCAGCCCCCAGGCTGTGGCAGTGTTGCCTGAAATGTGGCGATAAACACCGGGTTCAATGCGTGCAGGCGGAATGCGGTAACGGGCCGGCAGGGCTTCAATGGTTTCGGCATAATGGTAGCCCGCATGCAGGGCGCGTTTGTTGCCCTCGGCCAGGGCGGGTGTTTTGCGAAACTTGCTGTCGATGTATTTTTCGGTTTCCCTCAGCGATCGGTCGTACAGCCAGTACATCATGCCCAGAGCAAACATATTCTTTGAGCGCATAATGCTTTTATTGTCCAGTTGCAGACCTTCCAAAGCCGTTTTGGTAAGTGAGGAGATGGGCGCCTCCACCACATGGTAATCGGCCAGAGAACCATCGGTAATAGGATTGGCTGCAAAGCCTGCTTTTTCGATGTTGCGGTCGTTAAAGGCGTCTGCATCCACAATAATATTTCCGCCTTTGCGGATATACGGCAGGTTGGCTTTAAGCGCAGCAGGGTTCATGGCCACCAGTACATCGGCCTGGTCGCCAGCTGTATAGATATCGACCCTGCCAATCTGCACCTGAAATCCTGAAACGCCTTCAAGGGTTCCCTGCGGGGCACGTATTTCGGCCGGAAAGTCAGGAAAAGTGGCCAGGTCGTTACCTGAAATGGCCGAAGTGAAACTAAACTGCGAACCGGTAAGCTGCATGCCGTCACCCGAGTCGCCGGCAAAGCGGATAACCACCCTTTCCAGTTCCTCGGCCTTCTTTTTTCCGGGAATTTCTACTTCCATAGGTGAATTGTTTCGTAAACGTGAAGTTACATCAATACCTTTCAATAACCATATAAATATGCTGCGGGTTCTCCATGATTTTGCTTATCTTTCCACATATCAAAAGCATTGCGTTATGCCCTACATTATCTGCGAACCCTGCGTAAGTACCTGCGATACCGCCTGTGTGGATGTTTGCCCGGTAGATTGCATTCATGGTCCTATAAAGAAAGACGGAAGTGGGCAGGAGGTAAAAGAACCTGGTTTCGATAAAACCGGCAAGCAGTTGTACATCAATCCCGAGGTGTGTATTGATTGCGATGCCTGCGTGCCGGCCTGCCCTGTGGAAGCTATTTTTGAAGAAAGCCAGGTGCCCGAAAAGTGGAAAAGTTACATTGCCAAAAATTATGAGTTTTACGGACTTCAGCCACCAGCTGTATAAAACCGTTAAAACTGCATCATGTTAAAAATACTTTCTGCCCAGCAGCAAAAGGAGCTGGACGCCTACACCATTGCACACGAGCCGGTAGCCTCCATCGACCTGATGGAGCGTGCATGCCGGGCTTTCTGCTCGTGGTTTACCGTTAAGTTTGATGAAACCCACAGCATTGGCGTTGTTTGTGGCACCGGCAACAACGGAGGCGACGGGCTGGGTATAGCCCGCATGCTGCTCGAATACGGTTACCGTGTTAAGGTTTGGATAGTAAAAGGCGGAATTAAGGAAACCCCCGATTTTACAACTAATCTAAGGCGCCTTTCCGGAAAGGTGAACATTATGGAAATAACCGATGGCACAGCGCAGATACAGTTTGAAGGATGCGATGTGCTGGTTGACGCCCTGTTCGGGTCGGGACTGAACCGCCCGGTGGAGGGCATATATGCGGAGGCGATACGGGCAATAAACAATGCGCCGGGTGTACGCGTTGCTGTTGATATTCCCTCCGGTTTAATGGCCGATGTTCCGTCGGCAGGTGAAGTGGTGAAAGCCAGTTTTACAGTTACCTTTCAGTTACCCAAGCTGGCCTTTCTTATGCCGCAAAATTTTGCCTATGTGGGCGAGTGGAGCGTGGTGTACATAGGCCTGAGCAAAAAATTCATCGAACAGGCTCGAACAAAATATTATTTGCTAACCCGTACAGGAGTTGGTAAACTAATTAAACCGCGCAGCAAATTCGACCATAAAGGCAGGTACGGGCATGCGCTGCTGGTGGCCGGTAGCAAAGGCAAGGCCGGAGCCGCGGTGCTGGCTGCGCTGGGTGCTTTGCGCAGTGGTGCGGGCCTGCTTACGGTGCACGTGCCCGGCAGTGCCTATACTATACTGCAAACTGCTGTGCCGGAGGCCATGACCGAGGTGGATGAAGATGCCGATGTATTTTCAGTCCCGCCCGCTACCGAACCTTACAATGTTATTGGTGCAGGCCCCGGCCTTGGCATGGATGCAAAAACCGTCAGGGCCCTGGAGGCCCTGCTCGCAAAAGCCCGCACTCCGTTTGTGCTCGATGCCGACGCCCTGAATATTATTTCAGCTAACCCGCATTTGCTTCAAGCCATCCCGAAGGGCAGCGTGCTTACCCCACACCCTGGCGAGTTCAGGCGGCTGGTGGGTGGATGGCAAAACGACTTCGACCGCCTGGAGCGGCAGGTGGAACTGGCCTCCCGGCTGCAGTTGGTTGTAGTGGTTAAGGGGGCACACAGCGCCATAGCGCTTCCCGATGGTACCGTATGGTTTAACAACACGGGTAACCCGGGGATGGCCAAAGGTGGCAGCGGAGACGCCCTTACGGGCATCATCACCGGGTTAATGGCACGGGGCTATGCGGCTGCTGATGCCGCCCGGGTTGGATGCTGGTTACACGGCCTGGCAGGTGATTTGGCACTTCATGAAAAGGGCCTGGAAAGCCTGATTACCCGCGACTTACTGGAAAAGCTGCCCGAGGCTTTCCGCCAAACCGGAGCCGTTTTGCGCACCGGTTTTTAAACCTTTTTATCTCTTCCTGCATCTTACTGCACGTACGGTTAATTTTTCTTAACGAGCTAGATTTGAACTTTTGTATAGTTTTTACGTAAATTTATGTTGCCATGCGTGTGTATTTTACCGTTTTGCTGATGATTTTATGCGTGCCCTGGGGGGCAGGCGCACAGTCTTTGCGCGAAATGCATGCACAGGGCACCGACATCCAGGTATCGGTGTTTCCCAATCCCGCTACGGATGATTATGTTTATGTACGGCTTTCAGAACCGCTTAATGCCGGCTTTGTGCGTCTTCATTTGTACAACATAATTGGCAACGAGCTACCTGTAGAGGCCGAAATAGTAAATGATCATGAACTGCGCATCCGCATAAAAGATCTGCTGGCAGGATATTATCTGCTGGGCCTTAGGGAAGAGCGCACCCGCTTTAAGGGCACCTACAAATTTCTTAAGCGTTAAGCAGTTTGCTGAGATGGTTTACAAACCGTTTTATTTCTTCTTCCTGCGTATCGTACGAACACATTAGCCTCACTTCGCTTCGCTTTTCATTCCATACGTAAAAAAACACCTCATCCTGAAGGGGCTTGATAATGTGCGGAGGCAAAACGGCAAATACCCCGTTACCATCTACGGGCTGGGTAATTTTAACCTGCGGGAACCTGCTGAGTTCATCTGCCAGTTTTTTTGCCATGCCGTTGGCATGGGCAGCGTTGTGTTTCCACAGGTCGTTGCTGAGCAGGGCCTCAAACTGGGCGCTGATGTATCGTGTTTTGGAGTGAAGTTGCATACCCAGCTTGCGGATATAGGCAAAGTTTTGCGCCAGTACTGGGTTAAATATTAAAATGGCCTCACCGAACATCATGCCGTTTTTGGTTCCCCCGAATGAAACAATATCCACACCGGCTTCGCGTGTAAAGGCACGAAAAGGGAGGTTAAGGCTTACGGCTGCATTGCTTATCCGGGCGCCGTCCATGTGCAGATACAGGCCGTATTTTTTTGCCAGCAACGAAAGCGCCCTTATCTCATCGGGATGATACACGGTGGCATATTCGGTTAGCTGGGAAATGGAAATTACTTTGGCTTGTGCATGATGGGGGTCACCCAGTCGGTGAATCTTTTCTTCTACAGCTTCGGGTGTAATTTTTCCGTTAGGGGAAGGGATACTTACCAGCTTGCAGCCTGTAAAATTTTCGGGTGCGGTTGATTCGTCCACATGAATGTGGGCCCATTCCGAGCAAATAATGGTATTAAACCGTTGGGTGAGCGCTGCCAGAGCAAGGGTATTGGCTCCGGTACCGTTATACACAAAAAATACTTCGCAGGGTTCACCGAAAAGGTCTTTGAACAGGGCAATGGTACGCGCGGTTATGGCATCATTACCGTAAGAGGGCATGTGCTCATGATTGGCGCGGTTAAGTGCCTCCATAATTTCAGGGTGCACACCGGAATAGTTGTCGCTGGCAAAGCATCGCATGGCGGCAATTTAAAAGAAAAGAGCCGGTGCAAAAACCGGCTCTTTTATAAGGTTTATAAGTTTTCAGAAGATTTTATTCAAGGCCGATCATAAGAAATGCCCCCCAGTATATGGGCTGCGGGTATTCGTTGCGCAGTTCTTTTTTGGCTTCGACAAAGCTGTCGCGCATTTTGCCTGTGTTAAGCCATTTCTGATAGAATTTCAGCATAAGTTTTTGTGTGGCCTCATCATCAACTTTAAACATACTCATAATAAGCACTTTGGCGCCGGCCACCAGAAAGGCGCGTTGCAGGCCGTACACCCCTTCACCGGCTTCAACTTCGCCCAGGCCGGTTTCGCAGGCACTCAGCACCACCAGGTCGGTTTGGTCGAGGTTAAGGTTCATGGCCTCGTAGGCGGTGAGAATACCGTTGTCCATATTAAAGTTATGTTCTGTTTTGCTCAGCAGGTCGCCTGCGCCGGTAAGAAGCAGGCCGGTGCGCAGCAGAGGGTTTTGCGAAAGCACAGCTTCATTCCCTTCGTCCAGGGTATTCAGGTCTTCCACAGGCTTGTAAAAGCCATGTGTGGCTACGTGAAATACCCGCGGGTTGTTAAGTTGTTTGATGCGCTCTTCGGTAGCCTCTGCTTCGAGGTAGTCTTCGGTCATCCAGCCTTTTTGTTTGAGCAGATACTCCAGCTGGGTAATTTCCTTTTCTGTTCCGGGCAACTGGGGTATGGGAGCTTCTTCGCGCGAGGAGGCTATGTAAAAGGCAGGATTTCCAAACATGGAAGCTTTGTTGTCGGCTCGTGCTGTGCTTTTTACGCGGCGCAGGTAGAGGTCGCGGGTGTTGCTTACCAGCACGATATTGGAGTTGTCGAGCACGTACCGGCCATCGGGCATGAGTAGGGTTTCCAGGTTAATCTGGTTGTAGATGCCATCGGCCGAGAGATAAATGGTAGCAGTTTGACCCAGCACTTTCTGTATGGGTTCCCAGTAGATGCCGTAGGATTGGTTGTCATCTATTTCATTTATGATAGAGTTCCGGTACAGGCGGAAGTACCGGCCTTCCATGTTTTTGCCATCGGGCAGTATAATGGATGCCGGCTTCTTCATGTCGGGCCGGATGTAGATGGCAGCATAAATAACTGAGTCGGTAAAGTTATGGTCGAAATACCGGAAGCGCACCATTTCAATAGCCACTTCGTTGGCTTTAAGCGATTTCTTCACATCGTCATAGGTAATCTTTTTATTGTCAAAACTCTGCCCGAACAGTTCTGACTGCTGGCTGAGTGTGCGTTCAAGTTTTTCTACTTCCTGATTCAGGGCAGAAGGGTCAATTTCGTTTTCAGCCAACTGCTGGGGGCTCATGGATAGAGAAAGGGTAAGGAGCTCTTTTTTGCGCAGCCATTCTGCAAACAAAATTTTCAGTTCTTCATTGGTACTGTTCATAATCCGTT
>FWPU01007135.1_pt1 | contig 15386 bp, 13 predicted proteins | sample 2228361 | NCBI WGS metagenome assembly FWPU01 (sample SAMEA103939777, study PRJEB20133) | metagenome
AGGAGTTGACTCCTGTTAGGGAGATATGTCTTGGCTTCGGTGACAGCAGGATAACAGAATTGACGCTAGAAGAATTCCTGGACAACTGCGAGAAGACGTACCTTGAGAAACTCTTAGAAAAAAATAAGGGTAAGATAGACCTATCAGCCAAAGATGCCAGCATAGACCCAAAGACCCTCTATAGAAAAATGAAGAAGTATCTCCTTACCAAGAAATCCTTTAAGATAAACCCAGAGACTTAATACAAAGGTTTAAAAGTGCAGTCCTTGTTGACTCCTTCCTGAATAGTTCATCCTCCCCCTTTTTTCCCATAATCGCCCGATTCCCGCAGTTCTCAAAAAAGTTACTATTTTTAACTATTGTAATTATAGTGTATTACGTAGATAATTGGGTTTTTAGGACAGAAATGCCCTAAAATATCATTTAAGGCATCAAAAAGACTTGTTTAGTTGAAATGCAAGCGTAAGTTATTATAATGTAATATATTATGGCATATTGCAAAACATCTTAACCGTTGTTATCCAATTGGGCATGCTTATTGCTCCTTGTTGTAGGGCGTTGGGACGTTCAAAAGTTCATAACCAAGACAAATAGAGCGGAGATAAATAAAATGAAAAAGATAGTAGCCTTCTTTAAGCCCAGGAGATTAGATGCAGTAAAGGAGTGCATGTTAGGGTTTGGTTACGATAACGCACATTACTCTTACCTGAAGGGCCCCTCTGTAAAGGAGATAGTCTGGCAGGGTAAGACGTATGTGGTAGAACTCTTGCCCAAGGCCAAGATGGAAGTAGTGGTAAACGATGCTGACCTAGAGAAGATAGTAAGCAGGATAACCGAAGTGGTAAGGACCACACCCAATAACCTTTCAATGGGCGAGGAGGCAGAGTTTGCCCTGAGGCTAAAGGGTGAGGAGATAGGGAGCCATAGCGCTCGGGGGAGATGGGTGAGAATGACCCCTGCGGCGGAGACCTCAGTTCCAGAACAGGAGTTAGAGGTTGTCGAGATCAGGGCATAACATAGGTAGATAAAACGAACGGAGGTATCTGATGAAGAAGGTAGTGGCTATTGTAAGGTTAGAAAAGTTTGACGCCGTTAAGGAGTCTCTGGGGAGGGAGGGATTTGCTGGCATGACTGTGACCCCTGCCTCTGGAGCCGGTACGGAAAAGGGCGTTGTAATCCAGTGGAGAGGGAAGCGTTTCCAGGAACCCCTCGTACCCAGGGTGAAGATAGAGATAGTGGCTCCTGACATAGATATCCCCAAGATTGCGGACACCATCTGCAGGGTAGCAAAGACAGGTAAGGTGGGGGATGGCATGGCCTATGTGGAGCATGTAGAGGAAGTCATTCGTATCCGCGACGGGAAGACTGGAGAGGATGCCGTTGCCCCTGGCAGGCTGGTAGAGATAACCCGCGAAGTAGGGGTACCTAGCGGGGCAGAGACTTTCCAGTACGAAGTAGCCTAACAGCACATTATTAGTAGTACTCTCTCTTTAAAGAACTAGAGTTCTGGGGAAAACTATGCCTGTAGAGGACTATCTCTTCCTTTTAATAGTAGTACTCCTAATTGCTGTTAACGCCGTAATAGTGCTTTTCTGACGGTCTTTCTGGGAAAAACAAGGGGTGTCACGTGAATAAGATGCATAAACTGTTTCCATTAGTTGGTCTAACTATTCTCTTGCTCTGTGGGGTTCTGGAGGCAGCAGACCCAAGCGGTACAGGGACCTATTCGGATAGTATCCCGGGGCTAAAGTACTCTGTCAACTTTACCTGGGTGCTTGTAGGGGCCTTTCTGGTGTTTATTATGCAGGCAGGGTTTGCACTCCTGGGGGGATTCCTGAGGCCGAAGCACATGCTGAATTACATGGCCCACTGTTTCACAGATACCACCATTGGCGCCCTGGTATTCTGGTTGTTTGGCTTTGCGTTGATGTTCGGAGGCTCCCAGCTGGCCTCTGGATTAGAGAAGGGCGATACGATGGTGGGACGAAGCGGGTTCCTTCTCCTGGGCTCATCTTACGACGTCAATACAGTAGTGCTGTGGCTCTTCCAGGTCATGTTTGCCACAAAGGCCGTTGCCATCATTGCGGGGGCAGTTGCAGAGAGGACCCGATGGGCGGCCTATTTAATTTATAGCTTCCTGGTCTGCGGTGTGATATATCCCATTTATGGTCACTGGATGTGGGGTGGTGGGTGGCTCGGTACGCTACCTTTCGGCGTGGGGGCCAGGGATTTTGCAGGTTCAGGTGTGGTCCATGCCGTGGGTGGAATACTGGCCCTGATAGGGGCATGGGCAGTAGGCCCCAGGATTGGAAAATATCAACCAAACGGCACGCCTAACGCCATACCCGGTCACAACCTTACCTTTGTTGTGGTGGGGACCCTTATACTGGTCTTTGGCTGGTTCGGCTTTAACGCAGGTAGCACGCTGGCCGCTACGGACCTGAGGATATCCATTATAGCCACCAACACCTTCCTGGCGGCCGCTGCTGGTGCCGCCATTGTGATATGGCTCTCCTATGCTACTACCAAGAAGCCCGATATAATGATGGCCTGCAACGGTGCCCTGGCTGGCCTTGTGGCCATTACTGGGCCTTGCGCCTATGTGCCTGTATGGGCGGCAGTGGTTATTGGCCTGCTGGCAGGCCTCATAATGAGGGGTACCGTATGGCTGGTGGAATGCGTCTTCAAGGTAGATGACCCCCTCGGTGCAGTCTCGGTCCATGGGGCCAACGGCCTGTGGGGACTCCTTGCGGTAGGAATCTTTGCCGATGGTACCTACGGTGGTGTAAGTGGGCTCATAACAGGTTCTGGTTACCAACTCCTGGCACAGTTCATCGCCATGGTTACGGCAATAGCCTGGGCCTGTGCCGCTGGTTTCGCCACCTTCCTTGGCCTGAAATATTCCATAGGCCTCAGAGTACCAGAGTACGTAGAATTAGAAGGTCTTGACCTGCATACCCATGGTGTAGAGTGTTATCCTTCTGAGGATAGGTATGTGGGTGAGATAGAGAAGGTGATAAAGAGGCATATCGGCATCTACGGAGAAGTGGAAGCGGCTGAGGAAGAGATTCCTGAGGTAGTAGTAAAAAGGGGTAAACCACTGGGCCAGGGTTCGCTAAAGGACTAAACACTTTGCGAAAGGCCCAGAATACTATACAAAAGGGCAGGTAAATTTACCTGCCCTCTTTTTTTGTTATCTGCCGTTAGTAGGTGCAGTTACAGCAAAAATTAACAGATAGGCATTGTTCCTGTCCCTGGTTCCTGTCCCTGGTTCCTGTCCCTGTTTGCCTTTAAAATTTTTTAAAATTTTTGTTGACAATTGGAAATTTTGAGATAAATTTTTAAGGCAAAGCGGAAGGGGGGCAGAACTGGGAAAAATGTTTTGAAAGGAGGGAAGGCCATGAGGCAGAAATGCCTGGCAGTGATTGCCTGTACAGCCCTTTGCCTGGGGGTCTTGCAGGCAAGTTGGGTGGAGGCAGAAGAACTTTCCAAGGAGGATGTTGCCGCAGTAAAGGAACTTCTCCAGACGAAAAAGGCAAACCCTGGAGAAGAACTCACCCCCGAGGAAATAAGTGCACTGAAGGAAATAGTCAAGGCCCGGGAAGTACCCCCCATGCCCGCCAGGGCACCGGCACCTCAACTCTCCGACGAAGAGGTCACTGGAATAAGGGAGTTCCTGACCACCTTCAAGGGCATAAAGTTCAGCGGCTTCGTGGAGAACTTCTACCAGTATAACACCGTTGACCCCGGGCAGACCAGCGGTACCGGCGGAAGTGGTAGAAGGGGTTTGGTCCCTCGTGGTGGACCTGCTAGAAACTTGCTTGAGATAAGGGCCTTTGACAGGGAGGACAATTCCTTCACCCTTAACAACATAGAACTTCACCTCTACAAGGAGCCCACAGAGGACTCTCCAATAGGTTTCAGGATAACCACCCTTTATGGAGAGCAGGCCCAGCGTATTACCTTTGTGCCTGTCGACGGTCGCGTGGACGACGATGATTTCACGGTGGGTGAGGGCTACACCTGGTGGAGGATACCCCTCGGCAAGGGGATAGACTTCAAGTTCGGGAAATTCGCCACCTGGATTGGTGCGGAGGTGTGGGAGGCCCACTGGAACCCCAACTGGTCTCGTTCACTGCTCTACAACAACGCCATACCGTTCACCAACACCGGGCTTAGCCTGGGCTATCCTGTCCTGGACAGCCTGTACGTCACCTTCTTCCTGGTGAATAGTTGGGACACCTTTATTGATAACAACAAGGGCAAGACCTTCGGTTCACAGATTAAGTACACCCTCCCAGATATGCCCATTCTGCACAACTCCTTTGTTGTCTTGAACACCAGCCACGGGCCTGAGCAGAGTAAGAAGGCTTTGACATCCACAGGTGCTGATGGGATACTTGATTCCGCAGATGATGTGTACACGGAGCAGCGGGCGGCTGAGGGCAACTGGAGGCACTTCTTTGACTTCATCTTCCAGTTTGACCCCGTGTCCTGGCTGAGGCTCAATACCAACGTGGACTTTGGTACAGAGCAGTTTGAGAGGGGCTTTGCAGGTGGCTATGGTACCACCACCAACATTGGCGATGGCCGGCTTAACCGTAAATGGTGGGGCGTAGCCCAGATATTCCACCTCTTCCCACAGAGGCGGATAAACGTTGCCCTGAGGGGTGAATACTTCTGGGACAAGGATGCTGCAAGGAATGTCGTATTTGTGCCCGCAGGTGACCCTGGTGCTGATGCGATAGCGGGTGTAGCCATAGCAGAGTTTACCGCCACCTGTAACATCAAGATAAGGGACAAGCTGTGGATAAGGCCGGAGGTAAGGTACGATAAGATTACCTCTGCCCCCGGTGGTACCAGTGCTGAGCTGTTTGATAACCACAACAAAAACGTCAGCATTGCCACAGCCCTGACCTACGAGTTCTAGAGGGCGTTGATATGAAAGAGGGGGGAGGAAGTCTATCCCTTCCCCCTCTTATCTCTCCATCAATGGGGGGAGCGAGCCTGCTCCTGGCTACAAAAATGGGTACACAGCAATGAGAAAACGGGTATGCCTATGACGTCAAAACTCGGGCGAGTTTGTCAGTCATTCCTCCTTCAGTTAGTTCCCAGTCCGCCCCAGGCGGATTCATTCACAGTCAGTTCCAGAATAAGAGGTCTACCAGATGTTCCACAAATTCCATTTCTGTTTTTCAATAATACTTCTCATTAACGGACTGATGACTTCTTCTATATTTTCTCAGACCTGCGTGATTAACGGGACCTTAGCAACAGGGGGGCAGGAAACAGATATTAAAGACTGTATTATACGCAAGGAATCTCTTGCCATTAAAGACAAGCGAGTTTACATCCAATTATTAATTGACCAGGGTGCTAGAAAGATTACAGAACGCAACAGATATAGAAATTTATCCTTTCTGCTCCCAGAGGAAGTAATTTATGATGATGTAAGCGAACGTATTTTCTATTACAAAGGCAACACCGAGATAGAGATAGGAAGGAAAAAAAGTTTCTTGGGTTTTATGCCCTAAAAAAAAGTTTCTTGGGTTTTATGCCCTATATCGCTCTGGCAGAGGGTGTGAAGATATTGAGTTCTCCCACGGATGCCAAGCTGTTGGTCTCGTTAAGTAAAAATAACCAGGGGCTCCCGGATCCAATAATACATTCCGAGGATAGTATGGAAGCGACCCTGGGTAAGAAGTGTGGGCAGTGTCATATATTGGAATACATTTTTTCTCACAAAAACTGGTCTGAGGAAGACATACTGCATGCGTTCAACAGGATGCAGATGGAAGAGGAGGAAAAATTTACGGAGGAGGAGCAGAAAATAATCAATTTGTTTAAAGAATACCAGCAAGGTGCAACTGATAAAGAAAAACTGGCCGAGTTCAAGACATTAAGACAGATTGGGAGAAAAGACGTAATAAACATGACAGAAAACATATATATGAACAACTGTGTGCCCTGCCATAGCCCGTCAAAGATGGTAGACGTCACGGCACTCTACTCCAAAAAGAGGTGCAAGAGCATCGTGGAGAGGATGAAGGAGAAGGAACCGTCCCTTCTCTTACGGACGGATACAGATAGACTGGCCAGCTTTTTGTGGGAGAGAAGGCTCAGACCGTACAGGAATTAAAAAAGCTTGTCTTGAATTTAGTTCAGGGAAGGGAGGTGACCGAATGACATAAAATAATCAGGTTCTTGAGGCCGCTTGTCATTTGGTCATACAGTTTGGTTATGTGAGGTATCTACAGTCGTGTGGGGAAGAGCAATAATTTCAAAAAGGAGAGGGAAATGGGAAAGAAAGCCTTTTTAGGTGTTTCGGTGCCCACTGTGCTATGGGTGTTGGTGCTGTTCGCTGTGAAAGTGATGGCACAGGAAGCACCTGCGGTACCTGAGGCGGCTCCTGCACCTGAGGCGCCTCCAGCACCTACGATTGATACAGGTGATAATGCATGGATGATGACCTCCTCTGCCCTGGTGTTGGCCATGACCATCCCTGGCCTCGCCTTCTTTTATGGAGGTATGTCCAGGGCAAAGAACGTGGGCAATACCATGTGGATGAACTGGATTGCCTTTTGTATCGTCAGTATTATGTGGGTGCTCTGGTCTTACAGCCTTGCCTTTTCTCCATGGACCGGGTTTATTGGGGGGCTTCAGTGGGCTGCACTAGGGGTGGGACGTGCTGACCCGGCTGATTACGTAGGTCAAGTGCCTAGCACCATTTACGCAACGACCATACCCCATCTAACTTTTTGTATGTTCCAATTAACATTTGCCGCTATTACCGTTGCTCTTGTAACAGGCGCCATTGTAGAAAGGCTTAAATTTGTCTCCTGGTTACTCTTCGTACTCTTGTGGATGAGCGGATGTTATCCAGTGATAGCCCATTGGGTGTGGGCCACGGATGGGTGGCTGTATACCTATGGGGCATTGGATTTTGCCGGTGGAACGGTAGTGCATATCCAATCTGGTGCTGCGGCCCTGATATTCTGTTTGTTTCTAGGCAGACGCAGGGAGATAAGGCCCCCACATAATACACCCTTTACGCTTTTGGGTACTAGCTTACTGTGGTTTGGCTGGTTCGGCTTTAACGCAGGCAGTGCAGTAGCCGCCAGCGGACTTGCGGCAAGCGCCTGGGCAGTCACCAATACAGCTACGGCCACCGCTGCCTTCACGTGGAACATAATGGAATGGATATTTGACAAGAGACCTACATTGGTGGGTACTTGTTCGGGGGCAGTAGCAGGCCTGGTGGCCATTACACCTGCCTCAGGGTTTGTATCAGTTATGCCTTCTATTGCCATAGGTGCCGGTGCAGGATTTTTGTGCTACTCCTGCGTAAAATGGATGAAAAAGGCCCTGGGCTATGACGATGCCCTGGACGTCGTTGGGGTGCACGCTATGGGTGGGAGCTGGGGGGCCCTTGCGACAGGTCTCTTCGCCAGTAAGCTCGTGAACCCGGCAGGGGACGATGGCCTGTTCTATGGAAACCCTGCCCAGATGCTGGAACAGTGGGTAGGTGTGGTATGTGCATGGGGATACTCTTGTGCTTGCACCGCGGTACTCATCCTATTCATAAAGGGAGTAACAAAGGGTATAAGGGTGCCCGAGGCAGAAGAGGTGGCTGGTTTGGATATTACCCAGCACAAGGAGATTGCCTATCACTACTTTGAACCTGAAGCTGCTGCTGCGCCGGCTAGGTCTTCCTAGCGCAGTGTTGTATCAAGAGGTTTTTATATAAGTGGCGGGGGACACTTCCTGGATTCCCCAGGGAGTGTTCCCCTTTTTGTTTTGTAAGGTGGCTGTTCTAGAATTTATTTGTTGTAGACTAAGCTCAATCTGCAGGTGGGCAGGCGTAACAAAATCCTGTCCTGCCCTGTACCATACTAGGTACAGGGGCCTGAGCGTAGTGAAGGATTGGCATAGACCCTTATAGCCCTGTCCGCCTGAGGCGGATGCCACCAGGGATTAGATAAGTCTATAGGATTGCCCGTCTTAGGTGGCCAGTGTTTTTGTAGTGGCTTTATGAAAACTGGCAGAATCTGGGGGCAATTTTGCCCTGGCTTGCTGGGTACTTAAGAAGGAGCCATTTCAAGGGCTTAATTTGCTCCAGTTGCTTCAGTTACCCTTTCACCACCTGGCGCTCCCCCTTCCTTCACGCCTTCTTTAATATGGGTGGCATCCTTCAAGCGACGGAAGCTGGAGATGAGCTCCACGGCCTCTCTCTTCTTTTCTGGAGTGGAATGGAGGTATCGCTTCGTTACCTCCAGGGTGGAATGTCCAAGGAGTTACTTCACCGTTAATGGGTCAATGCCGCTTTGTACCAGCCTCTTACCGAAGCTGTGCCTGAGGTCGTGGAAGGTACAACCTTGTAGTCCTGCCCTGGTCAGCGCTGACTTAAAGCCCTTTTCTACCTTCTTAATGGGTTGGCCTGTCTTGGGGTCTGCAAAGACATAGGGACAGCCGTCAGGCCTTTTTGCACCACGAAGGAGCGCCCGGATTGTGGAATTCATGGGTATCTTTCTGTCCCTTTCCTTCCTTATACCCCTGACGGTGATGACCTCTTCAGCAAAATCCACATCTTCCCATTTAAAGGAAAGGATCTCTCCTAACTTCATCCCGGTATTAAGGGCCATAATTACTATGTCCCGGGTATGACCACTGGCAGAAGAGATTAGTCTTTCTGCTTCATCGTCGCTCAGTATCCTTTCTGTCCTTTTTTGTGTCTTCAATGCCTTTACCTCTTTCACGGGGTTAAAGCCAGCTTTTCCCCATTTAATAGCCAGGTTAAACATATGACAGAGGCAGGCCAATTCCCTGTTTACCGTACCGGGTTTTACCTCGTCTGCCCTCTTCGTCTTGTACTCTGCTACCATCGCAGGGGTGATGTCGTCCATCCTCGTCCCCTTGAAGTGGAGTGTAGCGAGGTTTATGACGATCAGGTCCCGCCTCCACGACTTTTTGTCCTGTTTTATGTACCCCAAATATTCCCCGGCAAAGTCCTCAAAATAAGGACTATTGGGAACCTTCTTAATGTTAAGACTCTTTTGAAGGTAGATTTCTAGCTTGCGGGATTCCAGGGCCACCTCGGCTAGTTTCCTATCCGGCCCAATGCACTCTCTCTTCCTCCTTCCGTTTATTCTATAGTCTATCCAATATTTACCGTTTTTGATGAATATCCCCATAGCAGTCAGTCAAGCATACGATAGCTCCAGGTCCTAGAATCGAACTTTTTTATAAAAAATATAAAAAAGACGCATCAAAAAAGGTGCCAAAAACTAACCATCTCTTTTATAAATACTTGCACTCAATATTATCCATAAGTCATCTTAAGCTAAGATACATATTGTTACCGCAAATTGTACCGCGTTTTACAGGCACTGGCAACAGGTGGAAAAAATAGTGCAATTCTGCCTAAACCAAAGAATTCTCATTTTTCCCCGATTTTTGTAACATCTTGATTTGAGATAAATTAAAGAAAGGGCTGAACAACTAGTGCAATCTTGCCCGAAGTGTAACAAGGATTTGATTCTGCTGTCGTTGGAGGAGAACAAATCGTAATATGTTAGTTAGACGACACTTATATATTTTAGTAAAAAGAATTTCTTGGTGGCATAATAATTGCACTCCAGCTTAGAAAAAAAGATTCTGGGTGAAATGTTTTATTGAGGGAGTATGGCAGGGAGGATTTTAGGATATTATGGGGGAAAAAGTTAACATGGGTTTGAAGAAGGTAGTGGCAATCGTAAGGATGGAAAAGATTGACCCTGTAAAGACGGCCCTGGTAAAAGAGGGGTTCGCAGGTATGACGGTCACACCGGTAACGGGCGCGGGTTCTGAGACGCGCGTATTGTACTGGAGGGGAAGAAAGTACATTGAGCACTTCCTCCCAAAGGCAAAGTTTGAGATAGCGGTGGACGCATCCAAATTAAACAGGCTGGTGGAGCTGGTCATAAGTATAGCGAGGACCGGTGGGGCAGGGGATGGCATAGTATTTATTGAACCGGTGGAAGAGGCTATACGAATCCGTGATGGGCAGCGGGGGCAAGTGGCCCTGAGTGTAGGCAGGATAGTTGAGATGATGCCCAGGAAGGAGAAAGGAGTCCTCGAGGAGTTGGAACATGAGCGAGCTTAGAAGGTTATGCACTCATGACCCCCTTTTCCTTGCAATCGTCTTTCTGCTAATTGCATTGAATATAACCCTGGCCCTTTTTATGTAGGAGAGACACATGAGGACACCGATACCTTTTGTAGTTTTTATCTTGTTTTATTTAACTGGCTTGGCGGAGGCTGCTGACCCTAATGGCACACTTACATATTCTGACAACATTGCGGGACTAAGGCACTCAAGCAACTTTATATGGGTACTCCTTGCCGCCTTTCTCATCTTTTATATGCAGACCGGTTTTGCCTTTCTGGGAGGACTGCTCAGGCCCAGGTACATGTTGAATTATCTAAGCCACTGCCTTATCGGCCCTTGCATAGGGATAGTCGTCTTCTGGCTCTGCGGGTTTGCGTTTATGTTCGGTGGCTCACACGAGATGGAAGAGCTGACAAAAGGTAATGCCTTTATCGGTTACAGTGGATTTCTCCTCCACGGGGGTGCCTATGACGTCCTGACGACGCTCATGTGGGTGTTTCAGGTGGCTGCTGCCACTGTTGCCTTGACCATAATAGCGGGTGGGGTGGCGGAACGCATAAGATTCCTTCCTTTCTTGATTTATAGCGTACTCTTTATAGGGTTTGTGTATCCCATTTATGGACATTGGATATGGGGCGGTGGGTGGCTACAGCACCTGCCTTTTGGTGCCGGTGCCAAGGACTTCGCAGGGTGCGCCGCAGTGCACACAATAGGCGGAGTATTTGCCTTGTTAGGGGCATGGGTACTTGGACCCAGGATTGGGAAATATACCAGGGATGGTAAGCCCAAGATGATGCCGGGTCATAATTTATCTTATGTAGTGATTGGCACCCTCCTGCTCTTCTTCGGATGGTTAGGATATAACTGCGGCAGTTCTCTCTCCGCCACGGAGCTTAGGATATCTGTAGTAGCTACCAACTCCTTTCTTGGCGGTGCGGCGGGGACAATGATGGTACTCATACTTAATTACGCTACCACGAAAAAGATTGATTTGCCGCTGGTCTGCAACGGTGCCCTCGCTGGTTTGGTAGCGGTCACGGCCGGTTGCGCTTACGTCCCTACCTGGGCTGCACTAGTAATAGGTATGATAGGCGGCCTTGCGATGATGGGGACGGTGAAGCTTGTTGAGTCAGGATTCAAGATAGACGACCCGCTTGGGGCAACCTCTGTCCATGCTGCAAACGGCCTGTGGGGACTCCTGGCCCTGGGTATTTTTGCTGACGGTAGTTACCAGGGCGTAAGGGGTCTCATCACTGGCTCAAGCTCTCAGATGATCGCCCAGCTTATCGCTGCCAGTAGTGCCCTGGCGTGGGCGCTTGCCTGCGGTTGTGCCATCTTCTTTGGTCTAAAACATACTGTGGGATTGCGGGTTTCAAGGACTGAAGAGCTGGAGGGAGTTGATTTGTCCATTCATGGTCACGAGTGTTATCCTGTTGAAATCCCACAGGTTGAGATAGAGCGCATAGTGAGAATGGGGGCAAGGGTTACGAAGGGGGTTGAAGAAGAGATAGAGACACACAGATAACCCCCTCTTTGTCTCCCTCCCAGGCCCGAGGTGCCTCCGCTCTCCTCGGGCCTTTTTTATTTTGGTATGAAGGTGCCCCAGTGGACAATTTCCCATTAACGGCTCTGCATCGTAATTCACCGCTTAGTTGGCACTTTATTTGCTAAATTTATTCTTGAGGGCAGGTGATGACTTATTACGTTAGGAGGGAATTTCATGGGAAAACTGTTAAGGAGCCAACTAAGTTATCGGTGTGAAGAGGCGTATGGCGAGCCATACATCATTGAGGATAGGGTGCTTAACGGCAAGAAGTACCGTTATTGTGCCTTTCCTTCCTCGCATGTGGTTTACAGGACTATCGTTGAGATAGCAAAGAGGTGGAAACGGGGCGAGATTACCCTGGAAGAAGCGACCGTAGAGCTGGAGTATCTGGCCCTGCCGTTTGAACGCTGGCTGTTTGAAATCGTCTCTGATTTGGCCCTGGACCCGGCTTACCTGGAAAACATCCTGGAGGACCACACTAATAATAACGTAAGGTTCCTGGCCTTTGTCCATCATGGCGTGGAACGGTACCACATCTTACGTTATATCTAGGTCTTTGCCCAGGGTAAGAGGACGGACATCGTGGTGCCTTTGCCGACCTCGCTTTTTACCTGTAAGGCGCCATTAAACGTCTTTACTATATTGTGAGAGAGCCAGAGGCCAAGGCCTGTCTTGGTACCCCTCTTTGTGGTAAAGAAGGGTTCAAAAAGCCTTGGTATGTCCTCTTCGGGTATGCCGCAGCCGGTATCGCTAAAGTCGATTTGAACGTTATCTCCTTTTAAGGAGGCAGTTATTCTCAGGGTTCCGCCATGGGGCATCGCCTCAATGGCATTCAGGATGATGTTCATAAATACTTGTTCTATCTGAGGGGGATCGCAGGGGATTTGAGGGAGGCTGGCATCTAATTCCTGTACCAGGTCTATACCAAAGAGCCTGATCCTGCTCTCAAGAAGGTTTACCACGTTTCGTATGCAGAGGTTTACGTCAAGATTGACCTTCTCTTCAAATACGTGCTTATGTGATTCCAGAAGGTGCCTCACTATTGCCTCTATCCTGTTACAGCCGTCCATGACGAGCTGTAGAAATCTCTTTTGTTCCTCATCCGTTATCATCATTGAAAGGAGGTAGAGGTAGTTTAGAATGCCCCCGAGGGGGTTATTTATCTCATCGGCCAGGTTGGCCAGAAGTCTGCCGGTGGAGGCGAGTTTCTCCATCTCTATTAGCTGCTCCTCCATCTTTTTCCTGGCGGTAATGTCCCTGTAGGCGGACCTTATTGCGACTATCTTGCCTGAGTCATCGTGGATAGGACTATCGTTAAGGCTTACGTCAATCTTACTACTGTCTTTCTTCAGTAACTCTAGCTCCAGTCCTTTGACGACGAGCCCTCTAAAACTCTTTGGTAAGAGACCCTTCACAATGTCCTGGGTCCTTGGAGTCTGTATGTCAAAGATGGGCCTCCCAATCAATTCCTCTTTGCTGTAGCCCAGCATCTCTGCCCCTGTCTGATTACAGTCCAGTATTATGCCGTTGGCATCGTGAGTGAAGTACATGTCTGGGGCGTTATCGTAAAGATCCCTGTATTTCCTCTCCGACTCCCTTGTTGCGTTAAAGAGCTTGGTGTTCTCAATGGCTATGGCCAGCTGGGGTGCAATCTGCTCCAGTATGCGGAAATGTTTCTCAGAAAAATTATTGGGCCTCCTGCCGGCAAAATTTATGGTACCTATTATGGTTCCCTTACACTCCAGTGGGAACCCTAATCTTGAGCGTATACCTTCCCTGTGAAGCACCTTATCTGACCAAAACTCTTCCTTTGCAGTATCCTTCACTATGTACGGTTTACCGGTAGAAAATACCCTCTCTATAAGGCTCCCCTTCTTGAGAAAGGTATAACCTTCTTTGATCTCTGAGTCGCCATATTCCTGGGCCAGTGCAAAGACCTCAAACCTCTGCCCGCTTTCATCCAGGAGGGCAATGCTCATACGGTCAAAATCTACGACCCGCTTCAGGTGTGAGGCGATAACCCTGAAAATATCGGACAGAAAACAGGAAGACACGATTCGGTTTATGTTGTAGACTATTTCTTTTTCTGCCTCTAATCTCCTTTTCTCTGTTATGTCTTTTATTATCAGCAGTGTCCCGATGTGTTCCCCTGAGGGACCAGATAGGGGGAGGGCCCTGTTAGATGTGTAGCCTTCTCTACCCTTAGAGGTCCTGTAAGGCGCATCCATCATGCATGATGAGATGTTCTTCCTGGCGGAATCCATCAACCCCTTTATCTCCTGTCCCATGACTCCAGGGAAGACCTCCAGTATACTCTTCCCCACGGCCTCATGGCTCTGGAGGCCCGATAGCTCTTCCATCTGCTTATTCCAGCTAATTATAGTGTTATCCTTATATACGAGTACAAATCCATCGTGGAGGTTATTCAGCAGGTCTTCAACCCTTATCTGACCTGCTAGGTCTCTTTGATTTGCCTGCTTTTCTATCGTAGGATTAACTACTATTTTGTTATTTTTGGTTGGCTTAGCCACCCCTGCGGGCCTCCTTGGTCTTCTCCCATATCTTATCCATCTCCTCCAGGCTTGCATGACCTATTTCTTTCCCCTGGGAGGCCAGTTCAGCCTCTATGCGTTTAAAACGCTCTATGAATTTCTTTACCGCCTTCTCCAGGGCCTCTTCAGGGTTTACCTTAAGGAATCTGGAGAGGTTCGCTGCAGCAAACAGGAGGTCTCCGAGTTCCTCCTCCAATTCCCTTGTTGCCTGTTTCCTGTCCCCTGTCTCCTGGATTTTAGCCATTGCCTGCCTGACCTCCCTTAGTTCTTCCTCCATCTTGGCCAAAACGTCCTCCACTTTCTGACAGTCAAACCCTACCCTCGCAGCCTTTTTCTGCACCTTGAAGGCCTTCTCTAGGGCGGGCATGTGTCTGGGCAGGCTACCAAGGATGGATTTCTCTTTCCCTCCGGATTCCTTATGTTTTATCTTATGCCATACCTTTAATACCTCCTCGGCCGTCTTCAGTTCCTCTTCTCCGAAGACGTGGGGGTGCCTGGAGGTCATCTTCTCCAGACATCCCTTCAACACTCCTCCAATGTCAAAGTCTTTGTTTTCCTTTGCTATTTGGGCGTGGAAAATCACCTGGAAGAGGAGGTCTCCAAGTTCTTCCTTGAGTTTGGACGGGTCACCCGAGTCTATAGCGTCTATTACCTCATAGGTCTCCTCAACGAGATAGGGCTTCAGGGACGCATGGGTCTGTTCCTTGTCCCAGGGGCATCCCTCAGGTCCCCTCAACCTTTCCATGAGGGCTACGAGTTCTTGAAAAAACTTGTCACCTTGTGATTCCATTTCCATTTTATGAGGTCTCTGAAAAAGTAATTTTAACCCTAGTCATTCTTCGGTAGCTTCGCTCCCTCAGTCCGCCTTAGGCGGACCTGAGCGAGACGAGGGAATGACAAGTAAGTGGAGTTTTTCAGAGGTCTATTTACTTACTTATGCGTACATCGTAGTCTGTCTTTGTAGTTGCTTGGGGTTGAGTATCCATCTGCGGCGTCTCAGAGAGACTCTCTTCCACAGAATGGATGGCAGGACCTATTTGCGCAAGATAATGGAGACCATCAACAGAATCGAACCTGAAACCTGCGTCATTTTTAAGAATATGACACCACGAATCTCAAAAGATATTAAAAAAGATGCGGT